>BNJV01000669.1_pt1 | contig 118468 bp, 188 predicted proteins | sample 8540591 | NCBI WGS metagenome assembly BNJV01 (sample SAMD00202457, study PRJDB9452) | human saliva metagenome | host: Homo sapiens
TGAGGCGCGGGCGGGGACCAACGGGGTCCCCGCCCGCGTTTCGCAGGACAGCCCACCCCTACCTACCGAGCAATCACCGCAATCGCATTGCCCAACGAGTTAAGGGGACTAAACTTGTGTCATGACGCGACCAATGCCGTACCGCAAGCTGAGCGAGGCTCCTCAAGGCTGGCTTCGTCGCCCGCCAAGGAAAGGGAGTCACGAGGTCTGGTCGAAGGACGGTATCACAGCTGTTGTTGCACAGACCCGCGAAGTGTCGCCCGCATTAACACGACAAGCCCTTGAGGCTATTGGAAAAGGAGTAAACAGAAATGACGAGCATCATCGTCACCGCCCAGCGGTGGGAAAGCAAGCTCGGTGGCGGCTGGGAGCTCCTAAACGGCGACCATGCCATGACGCAGGTCCGACGCCTTTCCGACGCCCGACAGCAAGTGATCGACTATCGGACACGATTGACCCAGATGTCGACCACAGGGACTGGGATATCACCATCATTCCAGCTATCCCACAGGCACAGTCCGTCAAACAAGCAAAGGCTGCGACACAAGACGCCATTGATGCCCCAAGCAGCCGCTGCTGCTCAATCCCGTGAGGTCGCTCGTTCACTGCGTGCTTCCAGGCCTGTCCATTGACGATACTGCCTGGATCATGGGCGTTTCCCGGTCCAGGATTTCTCAACTCGCGCGCGCTTAATACTCTTCCCACACGAGCATACGGACACACCTGTCGTCGGCCTCCGCCTACTCATGCCGCCGATCACACCAGGCCCGTGTGCACGTCGTTGAGGCTTCTTTGATGCAAACTGCTGCTCCAGCCGCCTGGTGGGGTTCGCATCCGATGGGCGATGTGCCGATCGGGCCGCTGGGCGACGCGCGTGGCGACCGCAGCACGCCCTCGCTCCGTCGTGGCTGCCCCGGCCTCGCACGCGCGATGAGCCGTGCGTCTCTGCTGGCGGTTGACCACACAGTTCCAGCGGCGACGATGGGACCACCACGTGAGATTCTGAGATACGCATCCTACTTCCCCGACTGCGACGGAGATCCCGCAGCGATATGGGAATACTCCCTGCACCCCTGGAGAAGTGGGCACGATGCTCCCTCCGAGGCGCGCGACGACTTCTGCCGCGCGTCTCTCCTACCCGGGAGTGGAGGGCCTCGAAAAGACGCCTTTGTTGCCCAGAGCCCTAAAAGAATGCTAGACTTCTCGACGTCCTCGAGGAGGGGCTCCGCCAAGGCCGTCGGCGCCGTGCGCGACTACCACGACCGCGCTGGCGTCGCCCTGGCGGTCATCCGCTCAATCCGCCTGACGCGGAAAAGCCTCGACAGAATTTTGACGACTGCGCTCAGCTGGGGACGGGTGTTCAACGGAGGAGACGCCACATCGAGGCGCAATTCAAGAGTCTCAGGACCACTACGCGAAACAGCTCAGCACACTTCGAGGAGGACCGAGCGCGTGCGCGGTTGTCCTGCGAGAGAGCTCTGCATCGAGCCCTCGTGCTCGATGACAATGGTCCGGTCTCCGAGCTAGCCTTCGCCAGGACCAACGACGCGCTCGCCGCCATCATCGAGAGCGGCGACGACTACGATTTCGCGCTCACGCGACATCGGGGACTGCTATTTCCCTCCTCCGTCTCGCCCCTGGCCCAGAGCAAGTCGGGCAGGATCACCTGCGGTCCCTCCCGTCCGTACACCACACCGGACAGGTCGATGGCTTTACGTGACTCCCGCTGCTCGGGCGACCCCACCCTTCGGCTACCGACACCGTCTTCGTGAGCGACGTGGTACGCGCGGGGAACATCCGCGGGCTCGGGCATCGATTCGATCCTGGAATCGCCTTCGCGCAGGGCTACCCCGGCGGCACGTCAACCAGTGGCACAAGGGAGGGGCGCAGGCAGGGCCCAGCGCGCAGGCGCTTCACGCGCTCACGGGCACGCCCACGTCCCAACCCCCACGGTGATGACCTCCCCGCAAACATTCAACAGGCTTGCGCGGCCGAGCGTCCCATCACCGCCGAGACGTTTCTCGAATCCGAGGCGACGGTCTGGTCGACGGAAAGAGCAAACAATCAGGATCTCCGGCTACCACGCCTACGCGGTCACGGGCGCCGACGAGAACGGCGTTCACATCACGAATCCGTGGGGACGCAATGATCTCGGCGAATTCCACCGACACGACCGGCGGGCAGTTCTACATGACCTATGAGCAATTCACGAAGCACTTCCTCTCCTACACGATCGGATCGTGCTCATGAAAGTGCGTGTCAGATACGTCGTCGCCGCTCTTCTCGCCTCAGCCTGCGCCCTTGTCGGACTGGACTACGCAAGCATCACCTACGCGAGCGACCGCATCGAGGACCTCGACGCAGTGTGCCCGGGCGGCATCGTAGTCGCAACGGGGAGGCAGCCATGACCGGATCGAGCTCGGCACCAGACGCAGACCACGAGTTCGTCTACTCAGGCACCCGCCAGATTGGGATCACCGCCGGGCGCCAACACGCGATGATCTCCACGAACGTCAGGGGCGCCCCCGGCAAACCTCTGCCGCCTCTCCTGCACGTCGGCGACACGCAGGTCGAACCCGGGGTCGGGACCTTCACGTTCTTGGCCGCCCACCCGTCCGGGTACGTCACGGGGCCGCGCGAATCATGGGCACAGTTCTGCTTCGAACCCGATCCCACCTTCGAACTGGCACCGCTCCGATACCCAACCTCGGATCCCCGGCACGACCCGGTGTGCGGCTACAGCTGGATCACCGCCCCCGAGTGTCAATCAACCAGACCGACCCCCACTCCCTTCGACACGGAGCAACTCGCGAGTTCATATCAGAGTTGACCTGAGCGCATCAAGACGCTGCAAGGGAGAATCGCCGACATCCGCACGTCGCTCGAGGCGCATCCCGTCCCCTCCCCTCCCGCCGACGTGGTTTCTTCCCCGGCTATTCTCTCCGCGCTGGGTGAGTTCCGTGAGGCTGCGCGCCAGCGCCTTCAGGACTCGCGCCTGTACTGCGAGGAAACGGAACAGGCCCTCTCTCGCTAGCGAGCGGTACCAGCGCGGACGATCAGGCCGCAGCGTCCGCGCTCAACGCGCACAGTTTCGACAAGTTCCAGCGAGGCCGCGGGCGGGATACCGGCAGGGTCTAGTTGGGCGGAAGCTCGCTGTCACTGGCCTGAGTGTGGGGCTCACGCCACGCGAATAGAAGCGGCGGCGACGGTGCGGGTCTCTGGGCACTGCTTTTGAGGAGATCCGCACTGCTTTATGCGGCTCTTCCGAGTTGAGTGTGGGTGAGTGGGTGTTGGTCGGGGGTTGCGGGTAGAGGTCGAGGTCCCAGGTGATGAGCGGACTTCTACCCCCGCGATCTTCACAGGACCTCGGGCGGTGTCTCACCCTACCCTGCTGCTGCTCCGTGTCGCTTGACCGTTGCGCTTCGAGGGAGCCACTATCGCTGGCCTGGCCTGACAACTGGCAACCACGTGGAACACCGTGTGGTCCCCATATCAAGCCGTGCCCTGCAAGCCGCATCTGATGACCCTGCCCGTTTCGCAGGCGTGCGGGTGCTGGGGGTCGATGAGCATGTGTGGCACCACCAGGACCGACGCCGACGAGGGCCCCGTGAGCTCACCGGCATCGTAGACCTGACACGAGGGGAGGACCACCCCACCACGGCCCGCCTGCTGGACCTGGTCCCAGGCAGGTCTGGCACCGCGCATGAGAACTGGCTAGAAGAGCGCGGCGAAGACTTTCGCCCGGTATCCAGATCGCGACGCTGGACCCCTTCCAGGGACAAGCAAGAACGCCATCGCTTGGCCTGCTCCAAGACACCACCAGCGTCCTCGACGCCTTTCACATTGGGGTTGTGCGCAAGTTGTTGACGGTTTGTTTATGCGGCTTTTGTCCAGGCCGCTATGGCAGACCCTGACAAGGCGTGGGCGAAGAACGCACGGTCTCCGCCCACATGTCACAAACGGGGAGACGGGTCCACAAGAACACTCTGAAGATCTGTATGAGTAAAACGTCACCGATGAACAACAAAGGAAGGCCAGCAGCTTTCGCAGCTCCGTAGACTAAGCAGTCACCAAAATTCAGTCTTGCGGGCGAGCCGCTTCCCCTGCCATATCTGCGCAGCCCCTCACGGGCGCATCTCAGTTCGTCGACACCACATTCGACAATAGTTAGCCCCAAGATGCCGAGGATCGAATCAATTTCTGAGGCTCGTGCCTGCCCCATCACAATAGACAGCTCAAGTACTGTGGGCGCAGCGATAAGTCTCTGGGGATGTTCATCCAAAGCCTTCATAACGTCGGCAGCTCGACTCCGACCTGATCAGCGCAACCAATGCCGAAGTGTCGACAATCATCGAGGTTGCCCTCACTGTCATAGATATCGTCGTCTGCTCAGCCAGGGGTCATCAACACCTTTGACACCTTCTCTGCACATCAGCAAAGGCCCGCCAGTCGATAGCGTGATTGGCTCGTTCTTTTTCCATCTCAACGGTCAGCGCGTCGAGAACAGCACCCGTCGCGGTCGTCTCACGTAGGCGTGCCAGCTCTGTCGCCAGCGCATGCACGCGTTCATCCTTGATGTTGAGTGTGCCGCTATCGCAGAATACGCACCAATGCGCAGCCGTCGTCTCACCCTAAGGCAGAAACCCATGGGAAAGTTGAGCTAGTCCGCCAGGCGCTGGGAGACGACCGTCGACGCTGTCGCGCATCGTGACGCCGTAGAGGGGCGTCCGCGATCTCCATCGTGCGCTTCTGGTGCGTGATGCACGATGAGCTGGGGTCTCCTGCAGTTCCTTGAAGATCGCGAGCAGGCGCGTCAGGTTCACGTCGTCCAGGGCGGCCTCGACCTCGTCCATGACGTAGAACGGGAGGGCCGCGCCTTGAAGATCGCGACCAGGAAAGCGATCGCGGCCAGGGAACGTTCGCCGCCCGACAGGAGCGAGAGGCGCTTGACTTTCTTGCCCGCCGGCCGCGCCTCGATCTCGATGCCGGTGGCAAGCATGTCCTCCGGGTCACTAGTGAGCACCAGATCGCCCGCCCGCCCGGGAAGAGCACGCCGAACCGTGCTCGAACTGCTCGCGGGTCTGCGCGAACGCGGAGGCGAAGGCCTCCTCCACCAGCCGGTCCACGTCCGTCACGATGCGCAGCAGGTCCGCCTTCGACTGCTTCGGGTCCTGCACCTGGTCCACCAGGAACTTGTGCCGCGAGGCCAGTGCCTCGTGCCCTCCAGGGCTAGCGGGTCGACGCGCCCGAGCTTCTCAGGTCCTTCTGCGCCTTGGCGAGGGCGCGCTCCTGCTCGGCACGCACGTACGCGCTCGGCCCGGCGGCCGCGGCCCTTCTCGACGTCGTCGGGGTCGAGGGGCAGCATCGGCACCAGCGTCTCCGGCCCGAACTCGGCGAGCAGCTGCTCGGGGTCGAGGGAGAGCTCCTCCAGGGCGCGCCGCTGCAGGTCCTCGACGCGCAGGCGCGTCTGCTCGGCGGCGATCTGCCCCTGGTGGGGCCGAGGCCGTGGCCTCCGACAGCTCGGCGCTCAGCCGATCCAGGGCGCGGCGCGCGTCGCTGACCTCCCTGGGACACCTGGGAGCGCCGCTCGCTCAGGCGGTCGCGCTCGGCGGCGGCCCGCGACAGGGCGCGCTCGGCGGCCTCCAGCGCTATCTCGCGGCGGACTCCACGTCCGAGGCCGTGGCCAGTTCCATCTGCCGCGCTGCCTCGCGCCTCGCGTAGCGGGCGCGCTCTCGCGCTCGGCCCGCGGCGGCCTGGCGCGGGGAGCGGGCAGCGCGCGGCGGCGCCGCGATTGTTCCTCCAGGGTGCGCAAGCTGAGGCGAGCCTCGTTTTCGGCCCTCGCGGGCCTCGCGCGCGGCGCGAGACGCGGCGTCCGCGCGGGCCTGGGCGCTCTCCAGCGATTCCGGGCGGGCCGACCGAGTCGGCTCCTTCCAGGCGAGCCCTGGCCGCCACGTCCTGTTCTTTCGCCCACCCACCTGTTCGTCGGCTCGGCGTGCGACGTCTCGGGCCTCGTTCGGCCTCGGCGCGGGCGGCCTGCGCGGCCGACTGTGCGCGGGCCAGCTCCTGCGCCTCCTTCGCGCGCTGCGTCCTCCTCGCGCAGGGCCTTCAGGGCGTCGTTCGCCTCGCGGATGCAGCGGTCCAGGTGGGCGTTCGCCTCGCCGAGCTGCTCGGAGACCTCCGTCATGCGGGCCTGGGCGGCCTCGGCCTCGCGTAGACGCTTCCTCGTAGTCGGCGCGAACGGACAGCACGGAGGACGCCTGGTGGCCCTCCCTCGATCGACCACGCGCGCAGCACGTCGCCGCCCGGCGTGACGACGGCTCGAACACCGGGTTGGGCGAGCGCGCCTCAGGCGCAACGTCGGCCGAGCACGAGACGACCCATCCAGGAGGGCTGCCAGGGGTGCGGCGCCGCCCTCGCACGTGACGACACCGCTCAGCCAGACGGCGCCCTCGGGCAGCTCCGGGCAGATCCTCCCCCGCCGAGCGCCGAGGCACCTCCTGGGGCGTCGAAGGCGGTGTATGCTGCGCGCCCGCGCCCTGCGCGAGCGCGTTGTCGGCCCTGCGACGACGAGGCGCAGCGATCGCCCGGCCGCGCGGGCCGCCTCAAGCTCGCCCAGGCCTCGGGCCAGGGAGTCCACGACAACGGCGTCGGCAAGGGGCGAGCGCCGCGGCGACGCGCGTCCTCGTGGCCGGGCGCGACGTGCAGGAGGGCGCCACCTGCCCGAGGACGCCGGGGCGACCCAGCAGCTCGGCGGTGCCGTCCTCGGGGGTGAGCAGCTGAGCGAGCGCGTCGCGGCGCGCCTCCCAGCGCGCGCGATCGGCGCGGGCCTCACGTTCGACGCCGAGCAGGTGGTCCACGCGAGCTCGCGCGGCGTCGCGGCGGGCCGAGGCCCTCGGCGTGAGCCTGGGAGGCTCCCCGCCGGTCTGGGACGCGGGGAAGAATCCACGGAAGTGGAGGCAGGGCCATCGCCAGCCTCGCCCCGGGCGCAGGTCGCGAGGGGCAGAGCCGCGGCTGCCCTCGGCCGCTCCTGCGCTCCCCTGTATGCGCCCCACGCGCGCTCGGCCTCGGCGCAGGCGGCCTCCAGGCGTGAGGCTGCCGTGGAGGCGTCGCCCGTGAGACGAGCGACCTTCCTCGATGGTCGGCGATGACGCGGTTGACGCGGGCCAACTCGCGGGAGGCTGATGCGTCGGCGTCCTCCGCGGCCTCGCGCGCGCGAGTCGCGGACGCTCGCGCGGGCGGCGCGCCTCGACCGCCTGACCGACCAGGGCGGCGTCCTCAGCACCGGCGACGCGGGCGCGCTCATCGAGCACGTCGGGGTCTTCGCCGACCGGGGGCAGCTCGGGGGTCGCGCGCGGAAACCTTCTGGCTCGCGAGCCATCAGCGTGCCGCGCAGGCGCTCGGTGATCGTGGTGAGCGCCTGCCAGTCGGCAGACGCCTGATCGAGCGCCGGCGAGGAGGCACGTCAGCGTCCTCCAGCGCGCAAGCTCGGAGCGCGGCGGCTATCTGTTCCTCGAGCGCCGCACGGCGGGCGGCCGCCGACTCGTCCGAGGCCTCGAGCACGGACAGCTTTGAAAGCGCAGACGCCAGATCGTCCGCGAGCAGGCGGGCGCTTCGCGTCGCGCACGCGCGCCTGAATGAGCGAGGCGCGCCTGGCAACGCGCGCCTGGCGGGCCAGGGCCCCAGCTGGCGATGGATCCGTTTGTCAGGTCCAGGACGCGCACGAGGTTCGCGTCCATGTCCGACAGCTTTTTGAGCGCCCGTTCCTTGCGGCGCCGATGCTTGAGGACGCCCGCGGCCTCTTCGATGAAAAACCGCGGCGCTCCTCGGGGTGGAGGACAGGATCGCGTCGAGCTGGCCCTGGCCGACGATCACGTGCATCTGGCGGCCCATACCGTGTCCGACAGGAGCTCCTGAACGTCCAGGAGGCGCACGGGCGAACCGTTGATGGAGTATTCGAGCCGCCCCGCGAAACAGGGTGCGGCTGATCGTGACCTCGGAATACTCGATGTCAAGCAGCCCGTCGGTGTTGTCGATCGTCAGGGTCCACCCTGAGCGCGCCCCAACGCCGCGCGCCCAGATGTCCCCGCGAAGATAACGTCCGCCATGTTCGAGCCGCGCAGCGCGCGTGCTCCCTGCTCGCCCATCACCCAGGCGAGCGCGTCGACGACGTTCGATTTACCCGACCCGTTGGGGCCGACGACGCACGTGATGCCCGGCTCGAGGGCGAGCGTGGTCGCACTGGCGAAGGACTTAAATCCCCGCAGCGTCAGGTTCTTGAGGTGCACCCTTGCAGGTTACCGGCCTCAGTAGATCCTCCGGGAACCACAGGGAGATTTCGCGCTTTGCGTTATCCACGGAGTCCGAGCCGTGGATCAGGTTCTCCATGTGCTGTTCCAGGCGCGCTCCAGGTCGCCGCGGATCGTGCCAGCGGGGGCGGTCGTCGGGTCGGTGGACCCCATGAGGACGCGCATGCCCTCGACGACGCGCTGGCCCTCGACGATCAGGGCGACGACGGGGCCGGAGCTCATGAACTCCAGGAGTCCCTCGAAGAAGGGCTTGTCCTTATGGTCGGCGTGTGCTCGGCGAGCAGCTCGCGGGAGGCGACCATGAGCTTTGAGGCCCCTTGATCGTGTAGCCCTTTGCCTCGATGCGGCGCAGGATCTCGCCGGTCAGGCCGCGCGCGTAACCGTCGGGCTTCACGACGATGAGGGTGTGCTCGAGGGTCGGGGTCGAGAAGGTGCTGGGGCTCCAGCAGAACACTCTTAGCGCTCACGTTGTCTCCTTTGATTGTGCGCGGTGGTGCGTTGCTGCGCTTTCAAGCATATCCGCCAGGCGCTGCGATCGGCCGCTGTGGCGTCGGCCCCCATTGGCTTCGATATGGACGTGTCGCCTGCGCGACGCCCAGGGCCATGAGGTCGAGCACCGAGCCGCCGTCCGCCCGTTGACGGTGACCTCCGCGTCGAAGGTGCCCGGCCAGTCGCACGAAGGCGGCGGCCGGGCGCGCATGCAGGCCGCACGGGGTCCGCAACGACGGCATCCGCGGACGCCCACTCGATGCTGAGGCCTGTCCCAGTCTCGGCTGATGCGCGGCATGGGTCCTTGGGCGCCTCGGGGCGGGGATGCGCGTCGATGCGCGGGGCCACGGCGGCTGCAACGTCGGCGACCTGGCCGAGGCTCGTCGCCGAGCTGGCGCGCACGGAGGCTGCGACGGCGCCCTTCGACGAGGCAGGTGTCGACGAAGCGCACGCGCTCGGGCTCGTCGCGCATGTCGATGACGGATTCGACGGTCATCGTGGCCGATCCGAGGTCGGTGAGCTATCGACGATGACGCCGCTGCTCGCCTCGACCGCGCGCGAGCGGCGGCCTCGAGGGCCGCCTCCACGCGGTCGTAGGAGGTGCCGATGCGACCGTCGTCCGTGCCCGCCGGCGGGCCTCGTGGCGCACGTCGGGGCCATCTGTGCGGCCAGTCTCACGACACTGCCGGCGAGCCAGCGCCGCAGAATGCGAGACGATGACGAAGGCGACGCGCACGCTCATGCCGCGCCGCCCTCGCGTCGCAGCACGAGCGCGGCGGCGCGCAGGATGAGGGGAGGTGGACACAGCGCCCGGGTCGAGGTGCCTGATGGAGCGTTCGCAGGAGGCGCGTCCCTTCGTGGCGCTGCAGGGCTCTCGTGGCGGCCGCTCCCGGCCTCGGCTGCCGCCGCCGCAGCGTCCAGGACGTCAGCCGCGATCGCTGCGGACTTCCGCGGCCGCGCGGGCGGCTCTGAGGGCCGGCGTCCACGCGTCCACCATGGTCTTCTCGCCCGCGGTGGCCTTGCCGTCGCGCCTGGATTCCGCCGAGGGCTGCCTCGATGAGCGCGACGACGTCGGCGCCGTCCAGGTCTCCGCCGCCTGCTGCCTTCGACGCACGCAGGAACGCGGTCCCGTACAGGGGTCCGGCGGCGCCGCCGACCGTGGACATGAGGGTCTTAGCGACCAGCTTGAGGACCTCGCCGACGGTGCCCGGCTGGGCTTCGCGCAGGGCCGCAACGGCGGCGGTGAAACCCCGGTCCATGTTTTCTCCGTGGTCGCCGTCCCCGATGGCCCGGTCCAGGTCCACCAGGTAGTCCCGGTTCTGAGCGACCGTGGCCGCCGAGGCCTCGATCCATCGCAGGGCCCACGCTGCGTCAACGCTCATCGTCTCGTTCCTTCCTGTTCGCTCTGTTACTTCAGGCCACCGTGGTCACGGGCGCGTCGAAAGAGCTCGAGGAGCTCGTCGTCGGCACGCATGAGGGTCACGGACACGCCGGGCATCTCCAGGCTGGTGACGTAGTTGCCGACCATCTGGCGGGCGATCTCGATACCGTCCTTCGCCAGGAGGCCGCGAGGGCGCGGAAGCAGATGTAAAGCTCGGAGATGGGGTGCCGCCCATGCCGTTGACGAGGGCGACGACGCGCTCGCCGTCGGTCAGGCCCAGGTCGGCGCGCACGCGCTCGTAGAGCTCCGCGACCAGCGCTGTCGGCGCTCTCCATGGAGCCGCGGCGGTATCCGGGTTCGCCGTGGATGCCGATGCCCAGCTCGATCTCGTCCTCGCCCAGGTCGAAGGAGGGCTTGCCAGCGTGGGCACGGTGCAGGGCCCAGCGCCAGGCCCATGGAGCGCGTCTGGTCGTTGACCTTGGTCGCAATGCGGTGACCTCCTCGAGGGAGTCGCCGCGCTCTGCGGCGCGCCCGCGATCTTCCACGAAGATCGTTCCGGCGACGCCGCGGCGCCCCGCCGTGTACAGGGAGTCCTCGACGGCCACGTCGTCGTTGACGACGACGGTGGCGACCTGGATGTCCTCCATGTCGGCCAGCTCGGCGGCGGTCTCGAAGTTGAGGACGTCGCCCGTGTAGTTCTTGACGATGTGCAGGGACGCCCGCCCCACGGTCGGCGGCCTTCGTGGCCTCAGGATCGGGTCGGGGGTTGGCGAGGTGAAGACCGCGCCTGGCACGGCCGCGTCCAGCATGCCTTCACCCACGAAACCGGCGTGCAGGGGCTCGTGTCCGGATCCGCCGCCTGAGACGAGGCCGACCTTGCCCTTCGGCCTTGGGGCGCTGCCGGGTGACGTAGTCCGGCGAGTAGTGGACATCGACGAGGTCGGGTGGGCCAGGGCGAAACCTTCGAGGGTTTCGCGGACGACGGCGTGGACGTCATTGACGAGCTTCTTCATGATGCCTCCTCGCACGGTGCTCATCTGTTCTAGTAGTCGAGATAATCGTGCCACGTTCCACAGAAAATACCCAACTGAGGCGGCCGCCACGACGGCGACCGCCTCAGTCGACATCCATCGGTTCGTCGCGGGCTGTGGCCCGCCAGCTTGAGCATTTCCCCGGCCAGCATGACCGAGCCAAACACCAGGACTCGCTACGATCCGCGGGCTGCGCCCCTGCCCTCGGCGATCTCTGCTGCACGATCGACCGCGTCCGCCAGCGATTCGCGCACTCTACCCGGCCGGGTCCGAAGACCTCGGCGATCTCCTCCAGGCGCGCCAGGTCGGCGGCGCGCTCGCCCGGCATCTGGGTGACGACGAGGTGGTCGACGAAGGGCCTCGAGCCTCGGACAGGACGCCCTCGACGTCCTTATCACCCATCGCCGAATACACGCCCGCGATGCGCGCGAAGGCGAAAGGAGGACTCCACGGCCTCGCGCAGGGTGGCTGCGCCCGCGGGGTTGTGGGCGGCGTCCACGATGATCGTGGGCGAATGCCGCATCGACCTGCATGCGCCCCGGGCTGGAGGCGTTCATGAGGCCCTGCTCGACGATGCGACCGTCCAGGCCGCGCCCGCCCATGAAGGCCTCGACGGCGACCACGGCAGCGGCCGCGTTGTGCGCCTGATACTCGCCGAACAGCGGGACGAACACGTCCTCGTAGACCGCGGAGGGCGTGCGGATCGTAACCATCTGGCCGCCGACGCCCATCTGACGATCCACGACCTCGAAGTCGCGCCCTTCGACGCGCGCGATGGCATCCACGGAGCGCGCCTGCTCGAGGAGGATGTCGAGGACGGCCTCTTCCTGCTGCATGATGACGACGACCCGGCCGGGCTTGATGATACCGGCCTTTTTCGCGCGCGATCTCCTCGATCGTGGAACCCAGCCACTTCGTGTGGTCCAGGGCGATAGGCGTGATGACGGCGACGCCGGCATCGATGACGTTCGTGGCGTCCCAGCGCCCGCCCATGCCGACCTCGACGACGGCGGCGTCCACCGGGTAATCCGCGAATGCCGCGTAGGCCATGATCGTGAAGACCTCGAAGAAGGACAGACGCGGTCCGCCCTTCCCTGCGCGCTGCGCTCGTCGACCATGCCGATGTAGGGGCGACGTCTCCCAGGGCGCGCACGAATCCCTCGCGCGTGATCGGGTGGCCCTCCAGCGAGATGCGTTCGCGCACGTCGAGCAGGTGCGGGCTCGTGAAGCGGCCCGTCTTCATGCCGAAAGCGGTGAGCAGCGAGTCGATCATGCGCGACGTGGAGGTCTTGCCGTTGGTGCCCGTGATGTGGATCGACGGGTAGGAGTTCTGCGGTCGCCCAGAATGTCGAGGGCGAGCTTCACGCGGTCGAGGGTGGGGTCGATATCGTCTCGGGGGCGCGCGCAACGATGGAGCGGTAGATCTCCTGCACGTGCGCATCCAGGGCCACGTCGTCCTCGGCGCGGGCGAGGCGGCCCTCGTGGGCGGCGCGTTCCTCGCGTGCCTCGGCGGCGTCGTCGGCGAAGTCCTCGTCCACCCTCACCCTCGATCTCAGCGAGCACGGAGGGTCGGGGCCCAGCAGCAGGGAGTTCTCCACGAGGGCGCGCAGGGCGGCCTCGCGTTCGCTCTCCTCGGCCTGCGGGTCGCGCGTCTCCCGCCTCGGTGTCCTCGGCCTCGTCGGCCGCTTCCAGGTACGGGATCAGGTCGGCCGATGTGCCGCCGCGCTGGTCGTCGTGGGCGGGTGTCTTGCCCGAAGAACGATTCGCCCGCCATGTGTCCTCCACTCGTCGCAGTGTCCCCGGCCATTTTACCAGCTCGCGCGGCGCGGTCGGCCTGTTCCGCCGGTCACGGCGCGTTGTCGCGCACAGGTCGCGCGTCGTCATCGACGAGGCCGGGGCACGGTCACCGCCTGTCCTCATGCTCGGCGGGCCAACCGCTCTGATAGGATGCCGCACACAGCGCGGTATCGCGCACTGCGTCAACACTAGGAATCAACATGCTACTCGTTGGTGAACACGTGAGGAAGACGGCCGGATCTACTCCACCTTTAACCTGACCTACCGCGTCGCCGAGCAGCTGCTCTCGCCGTGTACGGGGCATACCGTTTCTTTTCCGATCCCGAAGTTCTGGTGGACGGCAAGCCCGTCGAGATCGGCGACCCGGCGGAAATCCTCACCATTGCCGAGGACCGCAACATCATGCTGCGGGGCATCTCGACGGTCATCGCCGCGCCCCTGATGATCACCTTCTTCAACCAGGTGCATTTCGTCAACGTGTCCGTGGGTGCTGTCAACGACGAGTTCCGCGACACCGACTACGAGAAGTACAACAAGTCGATGTGTCAGCTCATGGACTCCATGGAGATCATGATGCACCTGCCCGCGCACACAGCCCAGGAAGAGACATCCGGCGAGGAGGGCGGCACCGGCGACGACCAGACCGAGGCCGCGCAGGAAACCCACGGCGAGGCACAGACGCCCATCGAGGATGAGGCGGCCGCCCACGACGAAAAACGTGCAGGAGCAGCCCTGTCACCGTGGAGGAACCCGCCGCCGAGGCCCTGGGACACTGTCGCTGAAGAGGAGCCCGCCGCCTCAGATGTGCCCGTTATCAGCGACGCAGCCACCACCGGGAGGCAGTGCTGGACGCCGCGGAGGTCACCCTGGAAGAGCCCGCAGGCGAGGAGGCGCCGGCCGACGAGGCGCAGCCCGCCGCGGAGCAGGTTTCTCCCGTCTCGCGCCTGTCAATGGACTCGGCATCCCCCAGCCGCCCGCCTGATCCCGCAGCACATCACGCTACTTTCCTGTGATGCTCGCCCTGTTGCCCCGTGCGACAGGGGCGAGCGCTGTGTTGCCCCCTCGCGACACCCACGCGGGCTGACCCGCCCATATGCGGGCGGGCGGGCCGCTCTCTCGCGCAACCCGCCCGCCCTCAGTACAGCACTCAGTGCTTGGCGACGCTCACCGCGAGGCTTGTCGCCGGCCTCGACCGTCAGAGACAGCGCGAGGGTCTCGGCGGCGATCATGTCGCGCCAGGCCTCCACGTCGGCCACGTGAGCGGACGGGAACCGTCAGCGACAGGTCGATGCGGTCCGCGATGTGCAGGCCAGCGTTCTTACGCTCTGTCCTGAACGGCGCGCACGACGTCGCGGGCGTAACCTCGGCCTCGAGCTCGGGGGTCAGCTCCGTATCGAGCACCACGAAGGTGCCCGACGCCAGCACGTCCGCGACCTGGCCCTCGGCGGCGTCCACGGAGGTGGACACGGAGAACATGTCGCCCGTGAGCACCAGCGGCGCCCCGTCCAGCTCGACGGAAGCGAAACGGCACGCGCCATCGTCCGTGAGCTCCCACTCGCCCGCCTTCTGCGCCTTGAACAGCTGGCTCGTCAGCTTACGAACCGCCGGCTCGAAGGCGCGCGGGTTCAGAGCGAGCTCGGTGCGGACGCTCAGGCCCGACGTCTCGGAGAAGCGAACACCACGGACTTCACGTTGACCCTCGGAAGCGATCAGATCCGCGAAGGGCTCCAGCGCCGCAAAATGCTCGGACACAACCTGGAGGGAAGCCAGCGGCTGGCGCACGCGCAGCTGATGCGTCTTGCGCAGCGCGTGCGCGGCCGACACGATGGAGCGAACCTCGTCCATGGCGGCGACCAGCTCGGGGGCGTCCACGGCCTCGTCGATGACCGGGAAATCGACGAGGTGCACGGACTCCCCGCCCGTCAGGCCGCGCCAGATCTCCTCGCTCAGCAGCGGCAGCAGGGGCGCCGCCAGCTCCATGAGCGTCACGAGAGCCGTGTACAGCGCGTCGAACGCCGCACTGTCCCTCATCCCAGAAACGCTGACGCTGAGTACGCACGTACCAATTCGTCAGGATATCCAGGTAGTCGCGAACCGCCTCGCACGCGCCCGGCCACGTCGTAGCCATCAGGGCGCCCCGCACGTCCTCAACGAGGGTACGGGTGTGAGCCAGCAGGTAGCGATCCATCTGCGCCAACGCGGCCACGGCCTCGGGCGACGACAGGTCGACGCGAGAGGCCTCGTAACCCTCACCCTTGTTGCAGGCGCCCGCGTACAGCGTGAAGAAGTAGTACGTGTTCCAGATTGGCAGCAGCACCTGACGGACCGTGTCGCGGATCGACTCCTCCTTGACGATCAGGTTGCCGCCGCGCACGACCGGGCTCGACATGAGGAACCAACGCATCGCGTCGGAGCCGTACTTGTTGAACACCCTCGGCCACGTCCGGGTAGTTACGCAGCGACTTACTCATCTTCAGGCCGTCGTCACCCAGCACGATGCCGTGGGAGACGCAGGAGCGGAACGCCGGTCGATCGAAAAGCGCGGTCGCCAGGACGTGCAGCGTGTAGAACCAGCCGCGCGTCTGACCGATGTACTCGACGATGAAGTCGCCCGGGTAGTGGTTCTCGAACCACTCCTGGTTCTCGAACGGGTAGTGCACCTGCGCGAAAGGCATCGAGCCGGACTCGAACCAGCAGTCGAACACGTCGGAGATACGACGCATCGTCGACTTGCCCGTCGGGTCGTCCGGGTTCGGGCGGGTGAGCTGATCAATGAACGGACGGTGGAAGTCCGTGACCTTCACGCCGAAGTCAGCCTCCAGCTCCGCGATGGAGCCGTAGACGTCCGTGCGCGGGTACGTCGGATCGTCCGACACCCACACGGGGATCGGCGCGCCCCAGAAGCGGTTACGCGAGATCGACCAGTCGCGCGCTCCCTCCAGCCACTTGCCGAAGATGCCGTCCTTGGTGTGAGCGGGGTCCAGGTGATCTCCTGGTTCAGCTCGACCATGCGGTCGCGGATCTCGGTGACGCGCACGAACCACGGGGACACGGCCTTGTACATGAGCGGCTTGCGGCAGCGCCAGCAGTGCGGGTAGGAGTGCACGTGGGACTTCTCGCGCACCAGCACGGCGCGGATCTCGGGGCGCGGCGCGCGATCGGGCCGCCCTGCTCGCGCAGGTCGGCGACCACGTAGCGGTTCGCATCGAAGATCTGCATGCCCTCGTAGTCGGGCACCTCGAGGTGAAGACGCCGCCCTCGTCGACCGGGCAGTGACGAGGCCGATGTTGTACTCCATGCACGTCCACATGTCGTCCTCACCGAAGGCGGGCGCCTGGTGGACCAGGCCGGTGCCGTCGGTCGTGGTGACGTAGTCGGCGGCGATGATGGACCAGGCGTTGGGGCCGGGGATTCCGCCCTCGGCGCGGCGCTCGGGGGTGTCGAAGTAGTCGTAGATCGGGTGGTGAGTGGAGGCCCACCAGCTCGTGGCCCTTGTAGGTGGCGACGACGGTCGGATCCTCGCCGAGTTCCTTCGCATACGCCGGGATCAGGTCGGTGGCGATGAGGACGCGCTCGCCGGCGAGGTTGCCCACATGGTCGGCGGCCACCTCGACGAGAGTACTCGATCTGCGGGCCCACGGCGACGGCCGAGTTCGACGGCAGGGTCCAGGGCGTGGTCGTCCAGATGAGCGCCAGCTCGGGGCGCCGCGAGTCCTCACGCAGCTTCTGCTCGAGGCGCAGGCCCACCGTGACCGTGTTGTCGGTGCGGTCCCGGTAGATCTCGTCGTCCATCTTGAGCTCGTGGTTGCTCAGCGGCGTGCGGTCGTTCCAGCAGTAGGGCAGGACGCGGTGACCCTGGTAGGCCAGGCCCTTGTCGTAGAGCTGCTTGAACGCCCAGATGACGGACTCCGTGTAGGACTTGTCCAAGGTCTTGTAGTCGTTCTCGAAGTCGACCCAGCGGGCCTGGCGGGTGACGTACTCCTCCCACTCCTTCGTGTAGCGCAGGACGGAGGAGCGGCAGGCCGCGTTGAACGCTTCGATGCCGATGCCACCCTCGCGGGTGATCTCGGTGACGTCCTCGATGCCGAGCTGGCGCTGAGCCTCAGCTCGGCGGGCAGGGCCGTGCGTGTCCCAGCCGAAGCGGCGCTCGACGCGGTGACCCTTCATGGTCTGGTAGCGGCCCACCACGTCCTTGACGTAGCCGGTCAGGAGGTGACCGTAGTGGGGCAGGCCGTTGGCGAAAGGCGGGCCGTCGTAGAACACGAATTCGTTGGAGCTGTCTCTCGCCCGCGTCGCGCATCTGCACAGACTTGCGGAAGGTGTCATCGCTGGCCCAGAACGCCAGGGTGCCCTCTTCCATCGCGGGGAAGGAAGGGCTGGGGTCCACCTCGTCTTCCCGGTGGCGGGGGTAGCCGTGCTTCGTCATGAGTGTCCTCGTCTCGCGCCTATACAGGGACGAGGACCGGCGTCGCCGGCACCCGCGGTACCACCCGCTTGCCGCTCCCACGCCGGGGCGGCCGCTTCGTTGAGGGCTGTGTCGGGCCCTCCCGTCCGGTTCTACTCAAGGCGACGAGGCCGTGGCTGGCTTTCGCGCTCTCTTTCTTCCGGATGCTCCCCGGTGATACCCCGCTGCTGCGGGCCGGATCGTAGCGAGAACCGAGTGCTGCTAAGCGACTGCTCACGCGCCTACTGGGCGGGCGTCTGTCTGCCCACGGTGCAGCCCGCCTCCCACATGCCCGGCCATGGCCTCGTCACACCGGCGCGTGTGCAGCGCGGGACCGCGAAGCCCCTGCCCCTAGAGTTGTGGGGTGAGTGAAACGGACACGAAACGCCCGCGCGCCCCTGGGGTGCTTTCGTCAGCGCGTGCGCGATCGCCGCGCTGCTGGTCGTCTGGGCGATGCAGGGGTCCCTGTCGGGCGCGGGCGTGCCGGTCGGGCGGGCCGCGACGATTGCGGTCGGCATGACGCTCCAGGCGATCCCTTCCTGCTCCTGGGCGTCTTCGTCGCCGAGCTGATCGAGGCCTTCGTCTCCCCGCTCTTCATCGCGCGGGTCTTCCGACGAATCCCCTCGCATCGGTGCTGACCGCCCTTGTCGCGGCCTTTCGCGCTGCCCGTGTGCGACTGTTCGGCCGTTCCGATTTTTCGTTCTCTGCTTCGCAGGGTGTGCCCCTGTCGGCGGCGACGACGCTCATGCTCGCCTCGCCCGCGATCAATCCGCTGGTGATCGCCTCGACCCTATACGCGTTCGGGTCCTGGTCGCTGGTGGCCGCGCGCGTCGGGCGTCCGTCGTCGTCGCGCCCTGTGCGGTGGGCCTGTCCATGCTGGTCGCTCCCCCGACGGCGCTGCGCGAGGAGGGCCGTCCGGGCGCCGATCACGGGCGGGATGCGTGTTGCTGCGAGGACGGGTGCGAGCTGCCCGACCGGAGCATCTCTGGCGTGTTGGCGGCGACGGGGCGCTCTTTCGGGCGGATTCTGCCGTTCCTGCTGGGCGGCGTGGTGGCCTCGACGATGGCGCAGGTGGCGTGGCCGGTGTCGTCGCTGCTCGGGGCTACCGGCGGTCGGCGCGTTAGCCCTCATGATGGGGGCCGGTTTCGCCCTGTCCCTGTGTTCGTCCTCTGACGCGGTGATCGCGCGGTCGTTGGCGTCGTTGGCGCCGGACGGGGGCGCCCTGATGGGCTTCATGGTGTACGGGCCCGATGATGGATGTGAAGAACGTGGCGCTGTTGGCCTCACAGTTCCGGGGCGCGTTCGTGGCGCGCCTGTTTGTGACGGTGACGGTGGTTGCCGCCGTGGTGGTCGGCGGCGCCTGGTGGATGGGGGTCCTGTCGTGAGCTCGTGGATCGCATCGCACCCACGTTGGAGGCCCTCTCACTGGCCGGCTCGGGGCGGCGCTGGTGTGGATGGCGCTGTCCGGGTCGCTACGGTTCGTTCGTGCCGCCGTCGGCGCGCCTGGGGATCGCCCTGTCGGGCGTCGCCTTGCTGGCGTGTTCGTTGGCGTTGTCGTCGCGCTTGGGCGCGGGCGAGAGTGGGCATGGCGATGGGTCCGCCTCGTCGCGCGGGGCCTGACGCGCGTGCGTCGTCGCGGTCCTGGCGGCTCTCGTGCTCGTGCTCCCCTTCCGCGTGTCTCCTTCGGAGTTGGCGTCGACGACGCTGAGCGCGCGCGCCGCCGACGCTGGGGACGAGGCCGGGGCGGGCACCGAGGGAGCAGGCCGAGGAATCCCCTCGAGGATTCCCCACGGAGGATCCCGCGAGCGCGGGGCGGGCGCACAGTCCGCCGGTCAGGAGCAGGCCCGAGCAGGGCTGGCGCGCAGGCCTCGTCGAGCGGGACGTTGGAGCTGACGACGGAGAACTTCGCGGCGCAGGGTTGAGGATTGTCGTCTCACGGGAAGGTGCACGACGGGCAGCGCGTGGAGCTGACGGGCTTCGTGATGAGCGAGGCGTCGGCGCGCGGCCAGGCTTCGATTCCACGCCTGACGTCGGAGGAAAGTTTCGCCGTGGCGCTGCTGGCGATCTGGTGTTGCGCGGCGGACGCGTACGCGATCGGTTTTGCGGTGCGGTGGGATGGTCCGGTTCCCGCGGCGGACAGTTGGGTGCGCGTGAGCGGGACGCTGCGCGTGCGGGGCAGAAGGCGCTGATTATCGAGGCGGATTCGGTTGAGGTGACGAGCGCCCCGGATCCGGGTTCGTCCTGCAGCAACGCTAAGCCCCATTCTGTTAGCCAGCTCACAGATTTCCTTTTATGTCCGTAACTTCGGACACAAAATGGGGCGCGTACGCGTGAGTGCGCACACGGCGAGGCGCGGGCGCATCACACAACCTTCAAGGACGAAGACATGTCATCGACACTGACACTCACCCCCGGTGAGAAGCAGGCGAGCGCTACGCCACGAGGCTGGCGCTCATCGCAACCCTCGGCCCCTTCTTCTACGGCTTCGAGGGCATGGTCCTCAACGCCGCCATCAAAGGCGGTCGGCACCACCTTCGAGCTCGGCCCCCATCCTCAGGGGGTCGCCGGCGCGGCAGGCGTCATCGGCGGCCTCATCGGCGCGCTCGCCGCAGGACGCATCTCCGACAAGATCGGCCGCAAGACGACCCTCGTGTGGGTCGGCCCTTCCCTCCTCTTCGAGGCCCTCCTCGGCCCCGATCTCCCCTCCTGGGCAGCTTCGGCTACCCATTCCTGCTCATGACCCGCATCGTTGGGGGCATCGGCTTCGGCGCGGCAACGACGGTCGCGCCCGGCTACGTCGCCGAGATCGCCCCGGCCGACATCCGCGGCCGCCTCATCGGCTTCCGCCAGCTCGCGATCATCCTCGGCTTGTTCTTCGCGGGCCTCATTAACACCGGCGTCGTGGCCATCACCGGCGGCGCCGCCAAGCTCAGCCTTCGCCGGTCTCATGACCTGGCAGGTCCTCTTCGCCTGCCCTCATCATTCCGGCGCTCCTCTTCGTCATCTTCACGGCGACGATCCCCGAGTCGCCGCGCTACCTCGTCTCCGTGGGTCGCACGAAGGAAGCCGAGGCCGTGCTCGAGGCGGTCAGCGGCGAGGCTGACCCCTTCGCGCGCGTCGCCGCCATCGCGGACTCCCTGACCGCCACGGGCGGCGCCAAAGCTCTCGATCAGGGCGGATCCTCTCCTCCAAGTGGCGCGGCCTCGTCTTCATCGGCATGGCCATTGCCGCGTTCCAGCAACTCACCGGCATCAACGGGGTGTTCTTCTACTCCAACTCCCTATTCGCGGCGGTCGGCTTCACCGAGTCGATGGCCCTGGCCCGAGACACTGCTGATCACGGGCTTCAAGATCGTCGGCGTCGTCACGGGCATCATGCTGGTCGACAAGGTCGGCCGCAAGCGCATGCTCGTCTACGGAGGCACGCTCATCTTCGTGTCCCTCGGAGTCGTGGCCACCGTCTTCACGATCGCCCCCACCGTCGACGGCAAGCCCGACGTCGCCCACTCCCCGTCCTGGCCTTCCTGGCGGTCGCCGCCCTGTGCACCTTCCTCCTGGGATTCACCTCCTCGTGGGGCCCGATCTTCTCCATCGTCATGGGCGAGATGTTTCCCCAACTCGATCCGCGGCGGCGCCATGTCGCTGGCCTCGGGCGCGGACTTCCTCGTCAACTTCCTGGTCGTCCTCCTCTTCCCCTTCCTCATCGGCTGGTCTCCCGCCGGCACCTACTGGATCTACTGCGCCTTCGGCGTCCTGGCCCGTCATCTTCACCGCGAAGTACCTGACCGAAACCAGCGGCGCCCAGCTCGAAGACATGGACAAGGTCGTCTCCCAGTAGCGCCGATGCGCCACCACTTCCACTGACGAAAGAGAGCATCCAATGGCTGACACGACGCGGGATATTCCCGATAACGTCCGCAACGTCCTGGTCATCATGACCGACCAGCACCGCACCGACACGATCGGCTGCCTGGGCAACCCCCACGCCCACACCCCCGTCATCGACGCGATGGGCGAATCGGGCTTCGCCTTCACGAGTGCTTCACGCCCACGGCGATCTGCACCCCGGCGCGGGCCTCCCTCATGACGGGCAGCGCCCGGGCAAGCACCAGGTGCTCGCCAACCCCGAGTGGAACATCGCCTACCAGGTCTCGATCCCCGAGGGCACGTGGACCTACACGCAGGAGCTGCGCGACGCCGGCTACAACGTCGGCATCGTCGGCGAAAGTACCACTGCGGACTACAACCTGCCCGACAAGTTCGGCGCGGACGACGACACCTACTGGGGCGCCGAGAACCCCGGTCGCCAACGAGAAATACGTCGCCTGGCTGCGCGCCAACAACCTCCCGCCCGTGCGCGCCCACGACCTGTGGCGCGGCAAGCTCCCGGGCGGGCGCGACGGCCACATCATCGCCGCCCGCCTCGACCAGCCCGAGGAGGCCACCTTCGAGCGTTTCCTCGCCGACCGCGCGATCGAGAAGCTGCGCGAGTACGCGGCCGACTGGAAGGAGCTCGGGTCAACCCTTCTGCCTGGACGTGCACTTCTTCGGCCCTCACCTGCCCTACTTCCTGCCCGACGAGGTGGTTCGACCTGATCGACCCCGACCTCGTGGAGCTGCCGGAGAACTTCGGCGACTCGCTCATCGGCAAGCCCCCGATCCAGCAGAACTACGCCACCTACTGGTCCACCTCCTCGTTCACGAACGAGCAGTGGAAGAAGCTCATCGCGGTCTACTGGGGCTACACGGCGATGATCGACTTCGAGATCGGGCGCATCATGGACGTGGCGCGCGAGCTGGGCATCCTGGAGGACACGGCGGTCTTCTTCTGCGCGGACCACGGGGAGTTCACGGGCTCGCACCGGCTCAATGACAAGGGGCCGATGATGTACGACGACATCTACAACGTGCCCTTCATCGCTCACATCCCCGGCGTGTCCACGGTGGGCCGCTCGGACGCGTTCGTTTCCCTCATCGACCTGCCGGCCACGGTCCTGGACATCGCGGGCCTGGACACCTCCCTCGTGGAGGACGGGCGCTCGATCGTGGACCTCACGCGCGGCGAGGCCGTCGACGGCTGGCGCGAGGACATCGTGTGCGAGTTCCACGGTCACCACTTCCCCCTCCAGCAGCGCATGCTGCGCACGAAGGACTTCAAGCTGGTCATCAACCCCGAGTCGATCAACGAGCTCTACGACCTGCGCCTCGATCCCGCCGAGATGAACAACGTGTACACCGTGCCCGTGTGCGACGAGGTCCGCAGGGAGCTGGCCACAAACCTGTACCTGCAGCTGCGGGAGCGCGGGGACCACTCCTTCGCCAAGTGGATGGCCGCGATGACCGACTTCGAGATCCCGCTGGTCAACACGGCTCGCTCCGACCTCGACGAGGTCACGAGCGACTAGACACGCGCGCGGCGGCGGAAATCTGGAGGCGCATCCGCCGCCGCGCAGGTGGCATTCGCGCGCGCACACTCACTGGACACGTACGGTGATACGTATCATAGATAGGTTGGAACGAGGCCAGGGCGGCGCGCCGCCCGAGGGCCGACAGTCGGGAAGGACGGACATGCACTACCCCACGCGCCACCCCCTCCCCACGCTCGAAGACCGCATCGTGGCACAGCTGGCGCTCTCCCCCGCGACTCGCTCGCAGCTGTGCGAGGCCCTGGACACCTCCCGCACGAACCTGGGCGGGCGCTGTCAGCCCCTCCTGGACGAGGGATCGGTTGGCGCCGTGCGCTCCAACGCGGCCGGTCGCGGACGCCCCACTCAGCTCCTCGCTCTCAACGCAACGGCGGCGCACGCGGTCGGCCTGCTCATCACGCGCACCTCCTGCGCCGGCGTCATGCTCAACCGGTCGGGGGCTGTCCTGGCGGCCGTCCACATCGTCTCCCCATCATCCCCGTCGATGTCCCGCTCGCTCGAACAGACCTGCGAGACGCTGGCCGAGCGCCGCCGCTCAGGACATCGACGTGACGCGCGTGCGCGCCGTGGGCGTCGGCGCGCCCATCCCGATGGGCCGCAACGCTCGCCTATCCTCAAACGCCTATCCGAGCGTGGAGGAGCTGGCCCGCCTCACGGGCCGCTGGTGGCCTGCGGCCCCGGTGGTGGACAACACGGTGCGCATGGCGGCCCTCGCGGAAGGGCTGTGGGGCGCAGGAACCGGCATGTCCTCCTTCATCTACCTGCGCCTGTCGGGGAGGTGTGGGCGGCTGCGTCGTGTCCGATTTCCGCCTCGTGGGCGGGGCAACAGGGCTCGCCGGCGAGCTGGGCCACATCACGGTGGCCGGTAACGACGCCCTGTGCGCGTGCGGCAAGCTCGGCTGCCTGGAGACGCTCGCCTCGATTCCCGCCCTGTGCGAGCGCGCCGGAGCGCAGGACCTGACGGCGCTGCGCGCCGCCGTGCACGCCGGGGACGAGCGCGCGAGCCTCGCGCTGGAGCGCGCCGCGGCGGCCGTCGGCTACGTGCTCGGGTCGGCCGCCCTGCTCATCAACCCGCGCGCCATCATCCTGGCGGGCGAGATCGTGGACGCGTTCCCCTCCATCAAGGAGGACATCGCCGCCCACATGCGAGCGGAACTGCTGCCGGTCATGGGTGGGACATCGACGTGGTCAGCGCTTCCCTAGGGCCCCCTCAGGGGCAGCCCAGGGGTGCGCCTACGTCGCGGCGCACCGCGCACCGGAAGACGACCGCGAGCGCACGCCCCTGACGTCGGGGTTCGCAGGTGAGGGCGGCGGCTCGTGACCCGTCGGATTCCCTTTTTCGGTCGTCACCAAAGCCGACGGGGCGGCCTGCAACCTGGACTGTCAGTATTGTTTTTTTCCTGTCGAAGGAGCTGTTGTACGACGCGGGGGCCCCAGACCATGTCGGAGGGACCTTGGAGCGCTACGTGGAGGCGTTCGCGGGTCGAGTCCCGACGGCGAGGTGACGATGCTGTGGCAGGGGCGGCGAACCCACCCTGCGAGGTCTCGGCTTTTTGAGACGCCTCATCGAACTGTGCGAGCGCTACCGTCGCCCCACCCAGCGGGTGCGTCACGCCCTTCAGACCAACGGGACGCTGGTGACCGAGGAGTGGGCGCGCTTTTTCGCGGACCACGGTTTCCTGGTGGGCGTGTCGATTGACGGGCCCGCTCCCCTGCACGACGCCTACCGCCTCAATCGTGGCGGGCGCGGCACCCACGCGATGGTGGTGCGCGGCTGGGAGGAGCTCGCCCGCGCGGGGTGGAGACGAACATCCTGTGCACGGTCAACGCCGCGAATGAGGCGCACGGGGCGCGGGTCTACCGCTATTTCCGTGACGAGCTGGGGGCACGATACCTGCAGTTCATTCCCATTGTGGAGCGGGTGCGCGCCGCGGACCTGGCCCAGGCTGAGCGCGGCTGGCGGTCCGGAACGTCGGCGCTGCTGTACCGCCAGGACGGGGACTGCGTGACCAGCCGTTCGACCTCGCCGTCTGGTTATGGGCGTTTCCTGTGCAGGTGTTCGATGAGTGGGTGCGCAGCGACGTGGGCGAGGTTTTCATCCAGGATGTTGATTCGACCCTGGCGGCCATGTTTGGCTCGGCGTCGGTGTGCGTGCACGCGCGAACGTGTGGGGTGAACATGGCGATGGAGTTCAACGGGGACGTGTGACGCGTGTGACCATTGGGTGGAGCCAGACTGGCTGGTGGGGTCGATCTATTCCTCGTCCTTCGCCGATCTAGCGTCTTCTCCCAGGATGAGTAATTTCGCGCGCCTGAAGCCGGACGTGGACGCGCGGTGTCGGGCGTGCCCGCACCTGCGGCGCTATGCTGGGGTGGGTGCCCGAAAGACCGTTTCGTCCGACGCGACGACGGAGCACACAACTACCTGTGCGAGGGATACCGGGCGTTCTACGAACACGCCACCCCGGTCCTGCGCGCGATGGGCATGCTGATCGCGGCGGGCAGGCCCGCCTCGGACATCATGGATCCCGCCGTGGCGGCCTCCTCGGGGTGTGCCTCCCTCCCCGCCTCCTCACCGGCCGGGTCCGCGTCCCTCACCTCCTCGTCGGCGGCTGTGCGTCGTCCCCCTGCCGGGGTGCGGTCGTGATTGTGTCGGCTGTGCTCATCGGCGTCGTCGTCGGGCGTCGTCGTCGGGCTCCCTCGGTGCGGCGGCGGCATTCTGTCGGTTCCTGTGTTTGGTGTGCGTGTTGGGCCGCGACCCCCATCAGGCGACGGGCCTGTCGCTCATCATCGTGGGGATGACGGCCGCTGTGTCCCTGGCTCTGCGCGGGCGCGGGGGCGATGTCGCGTGGCGCGACGGTGCCCTCTTCGCGCTCGCGGGCCTGGGGGCACGTGGGCGGGCTCGTCCCTGGTCCCGCTTGTGCCTGCGCGTGCCCCTCATGTTGTCCTTTTTGCGCTCTGTTGGCCGTGGTTGCGGCCCTCATGGTGCGTTCTCAGCTGCGCGCAAGCAGTGCGCACGTGGACGAGGCCGGGGCTTCGGCGCGCACGTGTCCCTCCTCGGGTGCGTCCACGGCTGTGCGCGTTGTCCTTCTCGCGACGCTGACGGGTTTTCTGACCGGCTTTTTCGGGGTCGGCGGCGGCTTTGCGATCGTGCCTGCGCTGCACCTGGCGCTGCGCTACCCGATGAAACGCGCATCCGCCACGTCCCTGCTGGTGATGGTGATCACCGCTGCTTTCGGCCTGGCCTCACGCGCGTTGTCGGGGTCGCTGACGCTCACGCCCGAGGTCAGGGGCGATGGTCGCGTGTTTTGCCGGCGCGTCGGTGCTCGGCAGGCTTGCGGGTGCCAGCTCACGACCCGCGTCTCGAATCGCGTCCTCGGCCTCGTCTTTTGCGGTGCTCCTGGTCGGGGTGGCTGTGTCGACGGCGGTGGCCACGCTCGCGTAGAGGGCGCGCGAGACAACCGGCGTCTCGCGCGCCCTCAGCGCTCAGCTGGCGCTGGTGTCGGATTCCCTGGCCGCTCACATCCTCACTGCTGCCGAGGTGCTACCGGGGCCTCGGCCGCCCTCCGGAGGAGGTCCCGGGCAGGGTGCTGCCTGTATCGTCCTGCCGGGAACCAGGCCCCTGCTGCTGACCACTTCCGGGCCCCTGCTGTCCGCCAGAGCCCTGCTGCTGGCCGTTACCAGGCCTCTGTTGGCCGCCGCCTGGGCCTCCATTCTGATCCTGCTGGTCTCCGCTGTTCGACTCCCCCGTCCTCGTCCTCGTCGGTGTAGCCCTGGTCGCTGACACCGTCCTCGTAGCCCTGCTCATAGAAGTCCTCGCCGTCGCCGAGGATGGCTGCATGCGTGATGATGCCCGCGCCGAAAGCCGACGGAGAGGATGGCGGCAGCCGCTCCGGCGATGGCTGCGCGCTTGCCCCCACGAGGTCTTCTTCGATGCGGGCTCGACTGTCGCGACGCTAGCCGCCACGGCCTCGTCACTGGCGGTCGTCAATGGAAGAGCCCGCGACGCACTCCAGGGGCGTGCCGGCAAACGCATTGCCAGTTTCCCTCCTGAGCGACGGGGAGGCATCTGCGCTGTCTCCGTTTCCGGGGCATGCGCGGGCGGGACTTCGGTCTGATCCGCGGCCTCCAGCTCCGACTGGGGCAGGATCGAGGTGCGCTCCTGTCACCCGCCACGTTCTTGTTGTCCTCCGACATGGGGACGCTCCTTTCTGCTGTTTTATACACCATTGCCTCGCAGATTAGGGGCGCACCATAAGCGGACCTTATGGCGAAACTGTGAAAACGCTATGAAATAACAGGTGTCGTACATCACTTTTTGAAGCTTGCTTTGTTTGTCAGCTCACGTCTATCCTGCAACGTTCGACACCCGCCGATCATCCTCAAGAGGTGCCACATGTCCATCAAAACCCTCCCACGATCCTGTGTGCCACGGCAACCGCACTCGCTCTCACCGCCTGTGGGTCGGCCTCGCCCCCTTCCACTCCCACCGCGAGCGCCGAGGGCCTCATCCGCGACTGCGACAGACCCCGCAACCGCACCCATGTCCGGCATCATCTTCGCCGCCTCCGACGACGGCATCGACACGACGGTCACCACCGTGCGGGCCATCGACCCGCAATCGGGCACGATCACGGCGACGCGCACCTTCACCTTCCCGAGCGAGTACCTGTCCGCACCGGGGTACATGTGCGAGTATATGCAGTGCTATTCCCCCGACTTCTCACGCATGATCGTCGCGAACAACGACGGCGAGAACGAAAAGGTAGCCGTGGTCTCCACGGACGGCACGCTCACCGTCCTCAACGACGCGATCCCCACGCCGAGCGGACACACCCCCGTGTCCAATCACTTCGCACTAATTCGGCCCCGACGGAGCCATCTACGTGGCCCACATCGACAAGGACGCCGCATCGGATCGCGTCGGCACAATCTACCGTTTCCCCTCAGAAACTGAAGCGCCCGAGGCCGTTCCCAACGACTTCACGGTCGAAAACTACGCGCGATTCCAAGTCATGCCCGACCTGTCCATCAAGCGCACCAAGACCGCGATGTGGGTCGCCAACGAGGCCGGCGTCGGCTGTTTCGGCGCGGACGCCGTCACCCCCGACGGCACGTGCCTCACGATCGACCAGGGCACCATCTACTCCAAGCCGGGCACGCCTCTCGCCCAGACCACCCCGGAGGACCAGACGCTGCTCGTTTCCAACTGGAGGACAGTCAGTCTGCCCGGCCTGGAGAGCACTCACACCATCGAAGGATGGCTAGCCGTGAGCCCCGACGGCACGCAGATGGCACTGTACGCGTCGCCCAAGGACCCCTACTCCGACCTCTCGCTACCCATCTTCGTCGCCCCCGTCGCAGGCGGCGACGCCACCCAGGTCACGACGACCACCGAGGATGTCCCGGGCGTCGTGCGCATCCTGGGCTGGACCAAATAGAAGGAACGAGGCCGGGGACGCTCACCGCTCGCCGCGCCCAGCCCGCCCCGGCCTCGTCCCTATGGTGTGAGCGCGCGGACTCTACTGCGCGGCTTTCCTGGCCACGAGCGTGTTCGTCGCCTGGGCCACCGGGCGCACGATCATCGAATCAATGTTGACGTGGGAGGGGCGCTCCAGGGTCACACGATCGCCTCCGCAATATCCTCGGCGACGAGCGGGGCGGCGACTCCCTCGTAGACGCGGTCGGCCGCCTCCTGGGAGCCGAGCCGGTTGAGAGAGAACTCTTCGGTGCGCACCATACCGGGCGCGATCTCGATGACGCGCACGGGCTCGCCCACCAGTTCCTGGCGCAGCGTGTTGGCGATGATGCGCTCGGCGTGCTGGCGGCGACATACCCCCGCCTCCCGGGTAGGTGTCGTGGGCCGCGGTCGAGGTGAGGAAGACGAGGTCTCCCCGCGCTCGCGCATCCCCGGCAGGAAGGCGCGCGTACAGTGCAGGGCCGTCATCACGTTGCGATCAAACATCGCGCTCCACCTGGCGGCATCACCCTCCACGACACGGTCCACGCCGATAGCTCCGCCCGCATTGTTGACCAGGGCGTCCACGGGGCCACCCTCCAGGACGTGGGCGGCCATCTCCTCCACCTGCACCTCGTCGGTCAGGTCGGCCGCCCAGTATTCGCAGTCAATCTCAGCGGCGAGGGCCTCCAGGCGCTCGCGGCGCCTCGCCACGGCGACGACGCTCCACCCTCGCTGCGCCAACAGGGCGGGCGGTCGCCTGCCCGATTCCGGTGGAGGCTCCAGTGACGACGACGCGACGAGAATTGCTCATGGCCCAACAGTAATATCCCCGGGCACGCACCGTCGTGCGCGCCCGGGGACACTCTGCTGGTGTCTCAGCCGTTGGGCAGGCCGTAGGCCTGTGGATCAGCCAGATCGGGTGGACGACGTTCGCGCCCGTGGCCGTGCGCAGCTGCCACCGACACGTCTCCGTGTCGCAGGCCGCCAGCTCGGCATTGACCTGCTTGATGAAGTCAAAGACGGGGGCGCCCACGGCCTGGGCGATCGCGTACTTCTCCTTCTTCATGCCGTAGGTACCCGCAATGCCACAGCAGGGCTGCTCGGAATCCTTGACGGTCACGCCGGGAATCAGGCTCATCAGCTCGATGGCCGGCTTGCCCAGCCCCTGGGACTTGACCTGGCAGGGGCGCGTGGTACGGGATGGTGACGTCGATGCGCTGGAAGTTCGTGTCCAGCTCGCCCTTGTCGTACAGGTGCAGCAGGAATTCACTGATGTCCCAGTGCGCGAACCCCACATCCGTGAGCTCGGGCGTGTCCATCTCCAGGATCTCGTGCGCCTCGTGGCGCAACATGCCCGCGCACGAGCCCGACGCGGAGATGATCGGGGCATCACGGTTGACGCTGCGCAGGTCGTTCGTCAGCTTCGAGACGTACTTGCGCGCATCCTTGTACAGGCCGTTGGACTGCAGGGCTAGGCCGCAGCACCCGTGCTTGGGGACCAGGACCTCGTAGCCGAGGTGCTCGAGAACCAACACGGAATGGATGGAGGTCTCGACCTCGAAATGCACTGGCCAGCGCAGCCGTGGAAGAAGATCACCTGGCCGCGCGTGCCGGAGTTCGGCAGCGGCTTGTGCTTCCTGAACCACCCCTCGAACGTGCGCCCGTAGGCGCGCGGCATCGGCGCGGAGCGGTGCACGCCGATGATGGCCTCCATCGCCACGCGGATCGGCTTGACGTCGAGCGCCCAGTTCGCGATGGGGGCGACCGGGGTCATCATGGTGCCAATCAGCGAGGTTCGCCCGATGAGGCGGTCGCGCATGGGGATGCCGTGCGCTTCCTTCATGGCGGTGCGCCTGTGGTGGATGATCTCGGTGACCTTCACACCCTGGGGGCACACGAGCGAGCAGGTGCCGCACGAGGAGCAGTAGTCGATGGACTTATCGACCATCTGCCCGTCCTTGCGGAAAGCGCTCGGCCTGCGGGCCGGAGTACGTCGGGCCGCCAAACAGGTCGGTGACGCGCATGACGGGGCACTGGGTCTCGCAGATCGTGCACTTGACGCAGGCATCCAGGCTGGCGCGCAGCGCTGGCGTCGCCCTCCAGGGCAAACACGTCGGCTTCTTCCACGCCCGGTCCCATCAGCGTTGACATGTCCAGGGTCATTTTCAGCTCCTCCACGATCGCGTCGACGGCGGCCGGGGCGCTGGCCAGAGCGATGCCTTCACCGCTCTTTTCGCGCCAGCGGGTAGCGCCGGCCAGGTTGCCGCCAGCGGCAAACAGGTTGGTGTACACGGCCGTGCCGTTTTTCGTCGACGACGCGCATCGAGTCGTCGACAGCGGCTCCCGGCCGGAACAGGGGCTGTTCCTCGCCCCAGAAGTCGGCGTGCAGCAGCTGACCGGTGGGGCCCATGACGGGCAGGGCGCACACGGTGTCGCGCACGATGCCATAGGAGTCCAGCTCGAGGGCGCCGGACTCGAAGCCGCCGGCCGCCAGGATGACGGCGCGGGTCTCGACGCGGGTGGCCGTCCTGCGCTGGCAGTGCTCGACGGCCTGAACGCGCCCGTGCGCGGCGTGCAGGGCCTTGAGTGGCGAGCCGAGGATGACACGCGCCTTGGCGCTCGCCATGACGAGTCAGCAGTGCGTTCAGGCGCATGCCGGGCACCGACAGGGGGCTGGACCGGGATCTCAAAGACCGGGTGTCCGAGCTTGTCGCCAGGTCCCGCCACGCTCCCGGATCGTCGAGGCCGAGGACCGCGGGCAGGCCCACGATCTCGCCCTCTTCCAGGAGGGACGAATCTGAGCGGCCAGGCGCGCGCGGTTCTCCTCATGGTCGAGGCTGCGCGCGTGCACGGTTCCCCACGGAGTCGACCTCCCCATCGCGCACGACGTAGTCGACGCTCAGGGCGCGGGCCTCGATGGGGGCGCCGTCGGGACCGGCCTGACGCGACAGGGTTCTCGGCGACGAGGCTGGGGTAGAGTCCTGAGCGCGCCAGTCCCACGATCGCGTAGCGTGCGCCCGCCCGGGGATGCCGGCCTGCATCGAGGGAGATCAGGCAGGTGGGGCGCAGGGCACCGACGCCGGTGGGGATGCGCACGTTGCGGGTCTCGTCGCCGACGAGGACGTCGGGCCCGACGATGTCACGCAGCCAGGCGACCGAGGCGCCAACCTGGTCGGGGTGACGTGGGCGTAGGGGTGGGTGGGGCGCGAGGCGACGTGCGCGGGATCGCGTCCAGGGGCGCCTCGACCGGGTCCGGGCCGTAGCCGAGGATGTCGACCGTGCCGGTGCCGAGCTGGATGCCGCCCACGCCCTTGGTGATCAGGGGTGACGCTCAGGCCGGCATCGGCGGCCTTGATCGCGGCAGCCAGTCCGGCCAGGCCGGCGCCAATAACAACGACGTCTCTCATCGAACGACCTCTTCCTTGGCTGCGGGCAGGTGCTCGACGTCGAGCGTGCCCTCGTGAATCCAGGCGTCGAGCACGGCCTGCCTGGCTTGCTTGCCGTACAGGATGGGCCACAGGCCGATCCAGCGGTTCTTGAGGAACAGGCGCAGCAGCCCGTTGGCGCGCATCGAGTCGATGTCGCCGCGCTCGTGGGCGATTCCGGCGGCGCGCTGGGGCAGAAGCCACCCTGGCAGGGGCCCATGCCCAGGCGCATCTGGCGGCGGACGTCGTCCAGCTGTCCCTGGGCAGGGGTATCCATGACGTTTTCGAGCATCGCGCGGGTGGCCATCTCGCATTCGCAGATGATCTGCTCGTGCGTGGGCCCGTCGTTGCGCGACTCGACGTTGTCGAGGCGGTGGCCGATCGTGTAGAGGCGCGCTTCCTTGGCTGCAGGGACGGCTTCGTCGGCGGTTGTGCACGGGCGGTTCTCGCCCATCTCCGAGCACATGATGTCGACGATGCGCTCGGCCATGAGGCGGTAGGTGGTGAGCTTGCCGCCGGCGATGGTGAGCATGCCGTAGACGCCGTCTCGCGAGTTGTGGTCGATGATGCTCATGCCGCGCGCCATGTGGCGGGTGTCGGTCTCCGACACGCGCGAGTCCTGATGAGGGGCGCGCGCCCGCCCACGCGTGGACGGCGCGGGCCTTGCGGAAGCCGGGGATCATGGCTTCGCCCGAGTCGAGCATCTGCTGAACCTGGTCGGCGGGGATCGGCAGATTGTCGGCGTCGTCGGACTTGAGGTCGGTGGTACCGATGATGCACACCGTGTGGTCGGGCACCAGGATGTCACCGTCGGCGGGCCACACGCAGCGGTTGATGACCGAGTGGGTAAGGCGGTGGTTCATGGCGATCATGATGCCGGCGCCGGCGACAACGTCGACGCCGTGGCAGTCGGCCAGGCCAGCGATCTTTCCGGCCCAGGGGCCGCCGCAGTTCAGGACGAAGCCGCATTCGATGCGAACGTCCTCGCCGCCGCGCTCATCGTGGACGATGACCGCACAAATACGGTCGCCGTCGCGCTCGATGGTGGTGACGCGGTGGTAGGTCAGGATCTGCGCGCCATAGGCCTGGGCGGATCGAATCGCGCCCCACGTCATCTGCCACCCGTCGACGGTTCCGTCCTGAACGGCGAATGCGCGCTTGATGCGCGGGTCCAGTCGGGGTTCGCGTCGCAGGGCCTCGGCGATGGAGATTTCCTCCGCCGGCACCTGTGCGGCGGCGGCGCGGGCCAGGAACTGGTCCGCGTACTCCTCGTCGTCGTGCGGTCACCACGAAGAGGCCGCCGGTGGCCCTCGATGGCGTTGGCGTTGATGCGCTTGACGATCTCGTTTTCTTCTGCGCATTCGGTGGCCGACTCGGGGTCGGAGGCGATGTAGCGCGCACCGGAGTGGAGCAGGCCATGGAAGCGGCCGGAGGTCCCCTGAGCGATATCGGCCCGGTCGACGAGGGACGGCTGAGAAGCCGCGCATCACGACGTCGCGGACGACGCCGGCACCGGTCGACCCGCCACCGATGACGCACACGTCAGTGCGAAGTGTCTTCACCGTATTATTTCCCTTCACGTCTTCATGAGGATGTGCCTCATTGCGCTTACAATTCTGCCCCACACCCCCCTGTTTGAACGAATTCGCACACCTGTGCACATATGTGCACGCGCAGTCGCGCCAAAGTGGCATTCGCACTTCCAGCCCCGGAATGACCAGGAAAACCAGGAATTACAACCCGTGATCGTCACGTAAATCGGTGGTCGCGTCACCGAATTCTCTGAGGTGACGCGCGAGCGGCACGAAACCCCCACAGTTAAGGCATGACGAACACACTGCTCGCACGAGTCCTGGAAACCGCGAACATGGACCGCGCCGTGCGCCCCCAAGACGATTTTTACCGCCACGTGAACGGGACCTGGCTGGCGACCCACGAAATCCCGGCCGACCGCCCGATGGACGGCGCCTTCCACGCACTGCGCGACGCATCCGAAAAATATGCCCGCGCAATTGCGCAGGACGCGGCCGCCGGCAGACTCGACGATGTGGACGCCCAGCGCATCGCGACCCTGTGGACGCAGTTCCTCGACGAGGACGCCATCGATGAGGCCGGCGCCGCCCTCTGCGCGCCGACCTGGACGTCATCGAGGCGTGCGACACGCGCGCAGAGCTGGCCGAGGCTATGGGCGCGCTCATGCGCGCGGGCATCGGCGGCCTGGTGGGCGCCTACGTGGGCACCGACCCGCACGACTCCTCCTCCCACATGGTCTCCCTGGTCCAGTCCGGCATCGGACTGCCCGATGAGGCCTACTACCGCGAGGACGACTACGAGCCGATCCGCCAGGCCTACGTCGCCCACACCGGGCGCCTCCTGTCGCTGGCGGGCATGCCCGACCCCGACGGCGCGGCGAAGCGCATCATGGCCTTGGAGACGGCCCTGGCCTCGCACCACCGCGACTCGGTCTCCAACCGCGACCCCCTCCTGTCCGACAACCCGACCCTGTGGAGCGAGCTCACGACGCTCGCCCCGGCTTCGACTGGGACGCGTGGGCGCGCGGAGCCCACATGCCCGTCTCCGGCCTCGTCGTCAACGTCGACCAGCCCGACTTCCCTGCGCGGCGCCGCCTCCCTGTGGGAACACACCGACCTGGCCACCCTCAGGAGTGGCTGAGCGCGTCGGCCATCGACGCGCGCGCCTCCCTGCTCTCGGCCGACTTCGTCCAGGAGAACTTCGACTTCCACGGCCGCACCCTGGCGGGCACACAGGAGCTGCGCCCGCGTTGGAAGCGCGCGCTGTCCCTCATCGAGTCCTACCTGGGCGAGGCCATGGGGCGCGCCTGGGTGGCCCGTCACTTCCCGCCTGAGGCCAAGGGCGCGATGGACGCCCTCGTGCGCCGCCTGCTCGACGCCTACGGCGAGTCGATCCGCGGCCTGGACTGGATGAGCGAGGAGACGAAGAAGAAGGCGCTGGCCAAGCTGGCGACCTTCAACCCGAAGATCGGATACCCCGCCAAGTGGCGCGACTACTCCACGCTGCACCTGGACCCCTGCGCCACCCTCGTCGATAACGTGCGCGCCGCCAACGCCCACGCGACCGACCGCGAGTGGGGCAAGCTTGGGCGTCCCGTCGACCGCGACGAGTGGTACATGACCCCGCAGACGGTCAACGCCTACTACAACCCCACGCAGAACGAGATCGTCTTCCCGCCGCGATCCTCCAGCCCCCGTTCTTCGACGCACAGGCGGACGACGCGGTGAACTTCGGCGCCATCGGAGCGGTCATCGGCCACGAGATCGGCCACGGCTTCGACGACCAGGGTTCGCGCTACGACGGGGCGGGCAACCTGTCGAACTGGTGGACCGACCAGGACAGGGGCCGCCTTTCGAGGAGCGCACCCACGCGCTCATCGGGCAGTACGACGTCCTCACCCCCCGCCGTGCTGGCCTGCGCCACAAGCGACGAGGCCGGAGAAGAGGCGGGCGGGGACAGCGCCGAGCGCTCACTCCCCCACGTCAACGGCGCCCTGACCATCGGTGAGAACATCGGCGACCTGGGCGGCATGACGATCGCGTGGAAGGCGTGGGTGGCAGCCCTGGCCGAGCAGGGGCTCACCCCGCAGACCGCTCCCGTCATCGACGAGCTGACCGGCCCGCAGCGCTTCTTCTTCTCGTGGGCCCGCGCCTGGCAGCACCGCGACACGCCCCCAGTTCGCGCGCCAGATGCTGGCCATCGACCCTCACTCCCCGCCGAGTTCCGCTGCAACCAGGTGCTGCGCAACCTGGACGCATTCGCCGCGACGTTTGACGTCAAGCCGGGAGACGACATGTGGCTCGATCCCGCTCAGCGAGTCACCATCTGGTAACAGCGTGTCCCAGCCGACAAAAATCGGCGCGCCACGAGCATCCACCGACAACACATGACACCATCAGGAATGTTTGGCGCGACAGCGCCCACCATTCCATCGACGGAAAGGCACCCCATGCCAGGCCTGAACCTCACGCGCGAGGAAGCGACCGAGCGCGCCTCGATCATCTCCTCCGTGACCCGCTACGAGATCTCGCTGGACCTCACGCGCGGCGACACCGACTTCGGTTCTTTTACCCGCATCGAGTTCGACGCGCGTGAAGGCGCCTCCACGTTCGCGGACCTCGTCTCCACCAACGTCCCTCGATTCGCCTCAACGGCAACGCCCTCGATCCCTTCTCCGTCCACCAGGACAACCGCATCGCCCTGGAGAACCTGGCAGAACACAACGTGCTCGAGGTGGACGCGTCCTGCCAGTACATGCACACGGGCGAGGGCCTGCACCGCTTCGTCGATCCCGCGGACGGCCAGGCCTACACCTACTCCCAGTTCGAGGTCCCGGACGCGCGCCGCGTGTACACGACCTTCGAGCAGCCCGACCTGAAGTCGACGTTCACGCTGACCGTGAAGGTCCCCAAGGGCTGGAAGGTCTTCTCAACGCGCCCACCCCTCCCCGAGGAAGACGGCGACGCGTGGACCTACCGCTTCGCGACCACGGAGACGATGTCCACGTACATCACCGCGATCGTGGCCGGCCCCTACGAGGGCACCACGGCCTCGCTCACCTCCTCCGACGGGCGCACGATCGACCTGGGCGTCTACGCGCGCGCCTCGATCATCGAGCATCTGGACGCCGAGGAGATCATCGACATCACCCGTCGCGGCTTCGAGGTTCTTCGAGGGCGCCTACGGCATCCCTACCCCTTCACGAAGTACGACCAGATTTTCGTGCCCGAGTACAACGCCGGGCGCCATGGAGAACGCGGGCTGCGTGACCTTCCGCGACGCCTACGTGTTCCGCACGCGTCCCACCGAGGCCCAGATGGAGGCCCGCGCCAACACGATCCTGCACGAGCTGGCGCACATGTGGTTCGGCGACCTGGTCACCATGAAATGGTGGAACGACCTGTGGCTCAACGAGTCCTTCGCCGAGTTCATGAGCCACCTGGCCCTGGCCGAGGCCACGAAGTACACCGAGGGCTGGACCGGCTTCATGGTCCGCAAGGACTGGGGCCTCAAGCAGGATCAGCTGCCCACCACCCACCCGATCACGGCCGAGATCCGCGACCTGGCCGACGTGAGGTCAACTTCGACGGCATCACCTACGCCAAGGGTGCCTCCGTGCTACGTCAGCTCGTCTCCTACGTGGGGCGCGACGCGTTCTTCGCGGGCCTGCACGAGTACCTGACGAAGCACTCCTACGCCAACGCCACGCTGGATGACCTGCTCTCCGAGCTGGCGGCCGCGTCGGGTCGCGACCTGGCGGCCTGGTCGAAGGTGTGGCTGGAGGGGCGGGCGTGACCCTCCTGCGCCCGGTTATCACGACGGGCGAGGACGGCACGATCGAACGCCTCGAGGTCGTCAGGAGGCCTTCTCCGAGGGAGCCTCCCTGCGCCCGCATCGCCTGGGCGTCGCCGGCTACTCGCTGACCGGAGGGCACGCTCACCCAGGTCTTCCGCGAGGAGCTCGATGTCGACGGCGCGTCCACGGTCGTCGAGGCCGCTGCGGGCATCGCTCGTCCGGACTTTATCCTTGTCAACGACGGTGACCTCGGCTACGCGAAGGTGCGCCTGGACGAGCAGTCGCTGGCCTTCGCGATCTCCAACATCACGAAGTTCACGGACTCCCTCACGCGCGGCGTCGTCACTGGCCTCCGCGTGGGATATGACCCGCGACGGCGAAAATGCGCGCCCGCGATTACCTGAACCTCGCGCTGACCTCGGTCCCGGTCGAGGGACAGCATGAGCCTGCTCATGCTGACGCTGCGTCACATCGACGAGGCCGTGCGCACCTTCGTCGCGCCCCAGTACCGCGCGGAAGCCGCCGAGGACACGGGCCGACGCCTGCTCCTCCTGGCCCGCACCGCCGCATCCGGGTCGGACGCGCAGCGCATGCTCGTGGCCGCGGCCGCACGCAACGCGACCAGCTCCGAGCAGTTCGACGCCATCCGCGGCCTCTTCGACGGTACGCAGACGCTGGACGGCCTGGACCTGGACGTCGATCTCAAGTGGGGCCTGCTCCTCTCCCTCGTGCGCGGCGGCGCCGCCACCGAGGCCGACATCGACGCCCTCGAGGCCGACGATGACACGATGACCGGTCACCAGAACGCTGCGGCCTGCCGCGCCGCGCGGTCGGGCGAATGGATCAAGGCCGACGTGTGGGACAAGGGTCCTGTCCGATACGACCATCCCCAACGACACCCGCTGGGCGATGATTTCCGGTTTCTGGGCGCAGGCTCGCAGCACGCCCTCCGCCTATGCCTCCTACGTCGGCGAGTACTTTGACGCACTGTGGGGCATCTGGGAGCGCTTCACCTTCCACACCGCCGAGGACCTCACGACGCTGCTCTTCCCGACCGCGCTCGCCGGCTACGCGCCCGAGGTCGACGTGGTCGCGGCGGGCAAGGCGTGGATCGAGGCTCACGCCGACGCGTCGGCGGGCACGCTGCGTATCATCCGCGAGCTCATCGACGTGTGTGAGCGTCAGATCGCCAACCAGGCGGTGGACGCGGACTGATTCGCTTCTCGTGCGCTGGGGGCGTGGCCGCGTGGCCACGCCCCCCTGTGCGTATTTCTTCCGCATGCGCACCGTCACCGACTTGAGTGCGAGTACCCCGGCCTCGTTATGATGAACGAGGCCGGGGTGCGTGTGTGAGTGCGTGTCAGTGAGCGATGCTCACTGGGAGCTCGCGCGTCAGTTCCAGACGCCCCACCAGGCGCCGTTGCCGTAGAACCAGTGGCGCTCGCCGTCGATCCACTGGGTGCCGGTGACCATCGCGCCGGAGGCGTTCAGGAAGTACCAGGTGCCATTCACATTAACCCAGCCGATCAGCATGACGCCGGTCTGGTTCATGTAGTACCAGGTGCCGCCAATCTGGGCCCACCCGGTGACCATCGCGCCGGAGCCACCCAGGTAGTACCACTCGTTGTTGTACTTGATCCAGCCCATGGCCATATCGCCGGGAGGCATTCAGGTAGTACCAGGTGCCATCGAGCTCCAGCCAGCCGGTGTGCATGATGCCGGTCTCGGGGTCCAGGTAGTACCAGGAACCGTCGATGACGTTCCAGCCGAGGCCTGGGCGCCGGAGGCGCGAAATACTCCCACATGCCTTCCTGGTTGTGCCAACCGGTGATCATGTAGCCGCGCGCATCGAAGCGGTAGATGGCGTCGTCGACCTCGATGACCTCATCCTTGGCGTAGGTGCCGTCGCCGAAGTCGAACCACCAGCCGATGGAATCCTGCTTCCAGGGAGGCGAACGCGCCCTCGTCGGCGCCGGCCTCGTCTGTGGCGGGGTCGTTGGCCTCGTCAGCGGCAGGAGCCTCGTCGGCAGCCTCATCCTTGGCGGGATCGGCGGCGGGATCGGCGGCGGTGACGGCGACCTCGGTGGGAGTCGCGGGGTCGGTCAGCTCGGCGGCGTTGGCGGGAACGACGGTTCCGGCGAGAACAGCAGCGCTGACGGCGGCGATCATGAACGTGCGGGCATTGATGGGACGCATCTATGGGTTCCTCTCGGGTGTGGGGTGCGGCATCGCATGCGGTTGTCAGGTCGCCCAAACGGATGATCCTTCGAAGAAGCGTGCTATGGTTTCCGCGCTAATGCGTTACTGAGTATACACAATGGTTTGTCAACAATCAAGCATGAGTGACTCGATATGTCGCGCATCACTTAGCATCTCTCACAGAGCTGCCGCCTCACGACTGTCGACCACTGAAACGACAACCACATCATCCCCGCTACTAAATGACGACCACCCATTGTGTCAAACCAGAACGCCACACTGACTGACCAGAAAATATGCGCACCCTACCCCCTAGCAACTTGACACCCGACGCACAACCGCGCCCCAGCCTCGTTCATCGACGAGGCCAGGGCGCAGCAAGAGGACACGCTCACTCAGTAAGGACGAACCTCGCAAGCGACACCGTCACCATCTCGATCCAGGTCCGCGCTATAGCCGGCCTGCCCCCTATGCAGAGGGGCCGCACCCGCATTCCAAGCCTCGGCGCAATTGCGATACGTGCGCGACGACGACGCGGCGCCCGACCCGCTCGACGCCACGGGATACGCACCCCACCAGGCGCCCGAATCATAGAACCAGTGACGCTCGCCGCCGATCCACTGAGTGCCCGTCACCATCGCGCCAGAGACGCCCAGGTAGTACCAGGTACCCGACTGATTCAGCCACCCGGTCACCATCGCACCGGAGCCGCCGAGGAAGTACCAGGTACCCGACTGATTCAGCCACCCGGTCACCATCTCCCCAGAGTCACGGAAGTAGTACCACGTCCCACCGACGGCTCTCCACCCGGTGACCATCGCGCCAGAAGGATCCATGTAGTACCAGGTACCCGACAGATTCAGCCAGCCACTCACCATCGCACCGGAGCCGCCGAGGAAGTACCAGGTCGCCCCAACCTTCACCCAGCCGGTCACCATCTCCCGGAGTCGCGGAAGTAGTACCACGTCCCACCAACAGCACCCCAGCCGGTCACCATCGCGCCAGAGGCATCCAGGTAGTACCAGACGCCCCTTGAGAGAGCCAGCCCGTCGCCATCGCGCCCGACGCATCCAGGTAGTACCAGGACGCGCCAATCTTCTGCCAGCCAGTGCGCATCACGCCGGTCTCAGGATCCAAGTAATACCAGACGCCCTGAATCTCCGACCACCCGCGCACCTGAGCACCCGAAGCGGCGTAATACTCCCACGAACCCGTAGAGCCATACCAGCCAGTGACCATATAGCCGTTACCGTCAAAGCGGTACGTCACCCCCATCGATCTGGCGAACCTCGCCGCGCGCAAATCCCCCATTGTCCAGGTCATACCACCAGCCGACCGCGTCCCGCTTCCAGCTGGGACGAGGCACGAGCGCAGGGATCCGGGGCCGGCGTGGGGTCCGAGTCGGCACCGGGTCCGGAGTCGGCGTCACCGTCGGTTCAGCAGAAGGCGAGGGATCCGGGTTCGGCATGGGGTCCGGAGTCGGCGTCGCCGTCGGTTCAGCAGAAGGCGAGGGATCCGGGGTGGGCACGGGGTCACCGTCAGCCGCATAGGCGGGCATGACGACACCGGCGGCGACAACTGCGGCGCTCAGGGCCCGCGATCATGCTTCGACGCACGTTTATGGAGCGCACGTATGTTCCTTTCAGTAGCGGTGCCCCGAAGCACACTGCCCCTCCGATGGGACAGCTCACACCTCGGGCCACCAGGGTTGCATCAGTTTTGCAACATCCATTTACCGAGTATATGCGTGTAGTCTCCAACAAACAAGCATGTCACGAGGGCTCGCGTCACCTTCGCCCCTCGAGCCCCGAACAATGAAAGCGCCCCGCCGACGAGCATTCTCATCGGCGGGGCTCTTCTACGTCAGTTCTTCGCGCGGCGTGATGCGACAGAGCGCACCAATGCCAGCAACGAGGACCGCTACCGCACCAGCCGCGACCCACACGGCGGAGCTACCCGTGGCAGCGAGGGTGTCGGTACGAGCCTGCGAGGGAGACGGTTCCTCACTCACGGCAGGGGTGGTTGCGGCGGGAGTGCCGGCACCCGGAGCCGGGTGGTGGGCTGCTGAACCGAAGGATTCTCGGCCGGAGTCGAGGGAGCCGGAGCGGTGGGCTGCTGAACCGAGGGATTCTCAGCCGGGGTCGACGGAGCCGGAGTGGTGGGCTGCTGAACCGAAGGATTCTCAGCCGGGGTCGACGGAGCCGGAGCGGTGGGCTGCTGAACCGAAGGATTCTCAGCCGGGGTCGAGGAGCCGGAGCCGTGGGCTGCTGAGTGGGCTGGCCGATCGACGGGTTCGGGACGTTGTGCTGATCGGCGGGTTTGGCGGGGTCATAACCGCCGGCGCTCGTCGTGCAGGCCGTCAGGGCATTGCGGTACTGCTCTGCGGTCAGGTAGCGGCCATTGTCGTCGCCACCCTGCATGGTCACGCCGCCATCCTTCTCCGGGACGCACGGAGGTCTGCGCAGCGATGTCGGCGGCAAGCTCGTCAAGCTGGGCGTCGATATCGGCCGGGCTCACTGATCGACTGCTCGTTGGCGACGGAGTCGAGATAGCTGTCCAGGGCGGACTGAGCGGCGTCGACACCCGCCTGCGCGTCAACGACGGCCTGGTTGGCATCGACCGAGGTACCGGTCTCGACAGGAGCGGGAGCCGGGGTCGAGGAGCAGCGGAACCGGCCTTAGCGGGAAGCTGGCTCACGTCGACAGGCAGGGCGACACCCGGGAGGGAGCCAACCTTGTTCTGCCAGGAGTTCGCACGCTGCGCGTCGCGCAGAACCGGCCAGCCCGGACACGTAGTTCGTGTTGTCGGCGTTAAAAGGCTGCGCCGTCGAAACCGTGAGGCCGAGGCCGTGTCGCCCGTCGTATGGAAGCGCGAGATCGTGGGCGAACCGCCGGTGATCGCGTAGAACTTCTGGGTGCCATACACGCGGGTACCCTCGCTGTGCCGAGCGATATGCACACCCACACCGACAACGTTGTTCTGGGCGAGCATGTTCTTGTCGTGACCCGAGGGTTCTTCCACTGATCGAAGAGGGCATCAGCGGCCTGCATGGGGTTCTTGGTCGTGCCGTAGGCCCCCACTTGTCGCCGTAGTTTTCAAGGTGGTTGTAGGCGATGTTCTCGCCAGCGTAGCTCGTTTCGCCTCCGTCGAGCGTCACGCCGTTCCAATCGCGAAGACCGGATCATGGTTAAAGTCGTCAGTGTCGGACATGTGCTTGCTCCACCCACGAGGTCGGTGGTCAGCGTGTCCGACACGACCAGCTCAGGCAGGCCCGCGTTGGCACGGTAGGCGTTCATCTTCTGAACGATGAGGGGCCTCAATGATCTTAGCCTGGGTGTCATAGTCAACCTGTGACCAGTCGACCCAATCCAGGCCACGATCACTGGTGCTGGCATTGTCGCTGGGGGCAGTGCCCACGGACGGGTTGGACTGGGTCACTCCCTGCTGAGCGGATTCAAGCGCGGCCTGCGCGTTCGCGAGGTCGTTGCGCAGCTGAGCCTCGCGCGCGGGGTCGGCCGTGGTGGCCGCGGGCTTACCTGCGACGGCGGAGGCGTAGCTGGCGAGAAGCAGGGTTGTATTCGGGCTGATGCGCGCATCGGCACCGACGAGGGGATGCAGAAGGCATCCTGCGAGGGCGCCGGTCCCCTCGGCCGGGGAGGGATCACGACGAGGGACGCCGCAATCGTGGTGGCAGCGAGGACCACCGACGTGTGGGTGCGGGTGAGCTGGAACGACATTGACGACCGGCCTAACACTATGGAACAGAGACAGGTAAATCTTTCCACGCGGTACAGCCAATTTCAAGCTTTTTCCGGTAAGCAATTACAGGTGAATGACCGCATTTTCAACGTTTTCAAGGTTTGACAGATTTTGAACATCCCACATTCCGATATCAAAACGTTATATTTTTCCGGGAGGGCACTTACCGTTTCGCAACCATCATCATGACCAGAGTATCAGTTTTCCGACCGATAGCAGGTCGCAGCACCCCACTCCCCCACCCCACCACAGTCGAGCGAGAGGACATGCCGCCACGGCAACGTGCAGAACCCGTTGAGCGATAAGCGCCGACAGAGGGTCGATTGGGGTACATGGGTGGACACGTTGGCGAAATCGCGGCGAGATGGGCGGTCGGCACATTGGCAGGCCCACGTGCGCGTAAATGGCGCTAGCGCGGAGCAGTTTCGCATGCAATTCGATTGAGTGAACTTTCAATAATATCTGCAAACGTTGCAATTCCAACGATGTGCATGTGGGGTACGACATAGTACTGGGGGAATTGCATGCGAAATTCTTGGGCAGCACACCCAACGGGAGTCATGCGCCGCGGTCGCACGCCCCCGGTAGCACAGCCGATGGCGCAGACGGCGGCGCGCCAGTGGCCGAGCATGGTGGATACCGTCTACGCTGGTGAACTATCCCCTGAACCTGAGTGCCCATACCAGGCCACACGTTCGCCCGCACATCAGGGACATGGGAGCATTCATACCCCACGATAAAACAATCCCCTTCAATGGTGTTTTTTCCCGCACCAGCAAGCCGAAAAGTCGCTACAAAAACCAACACGATTTGTCCATCCTCATAGTTGGTCTCAACCAACTAAAAACACCGACTTTCCCGCACCAACACGCCGAAAAGTCACCCCTCAGCAACACGTAGTGTCCTATAACCCGATAACCCGGTCCAGGAGACGCGCCCGACGAACACCCGTCGCAGACAATAAAAACCGGCGCTCGCTGATCGAGCACCGGATTTTCGGTGGAGCTAGAGGTTCGAACCCCCGACCTCTTCCATGCCATGGAAGCGCGCTACCAACTGCGCCATAGCCCCGTATTTAGTTCGTCGCCCTGGCGACCTGATAAATAATAGCCAACCCGAAGAAGGAAGCGCAAATTAAAATCAAGTGTCGCTCATCACAAGCATGTCTGTTGTCTTCATAGAAGGGGTAGCCGGGCCCAGGAGGCTACGCGCCCAGGATGTCCTCGCGCGCGCCGATATTGTGCGAGGCCAGACGCCAGCCGGTGCGCGCCGCGCTCTTGGCCGTCGAGACGCCGACCGGCACGAGCTCCGACCAGTGGCAGTTATCGACGCCACGCAGCCCGTTGAAGTCGGCGGGATCGAGGCCGAGCAGGGACACGACGCCGCGCGCGATCGCGGAACCGTGCGAGACGACGATGAGTGACTGGTCGGACCGGCAGCCCAGCCGCCGCCTCCAGGACGGCGTCGCGAAACGCGCACCCACGACCTCGGAGCGTTCCACCTCGGCGCTCTCGCATTCGCCGTCGGCCCGATACTGTGCGTAGGCCTCGGGCTGATCGCGCGCGATCTCCTCGTAGGTCTTGCCCTCGAAGGGTCCCGTAGTAGCGTTCCGTGAGCCGTTCGTCGCTGGACGGGCCCTCGCAGGGGTGATCAGCAATATCGAAGACGCGCGCGACAATACGCGCTGTCTCCAGCGCCCGCCCCAGGGCGAGCTCACGATACGCACTCCCCGTCGTCGTAGCTGCGCGTGTTCTCCGCGGCGATCATGCCCACCTCGGCGCTCGGCTCGCACAGGCGGCTCACGAGCACGCCAGCTGCCCCAGCCGCCTGGGATCGCCCAGCCTCGTTCAGGGGCTTGTCGATGTGCCCTGAAAGCGACGCTGCAGGTTGAAGTCAGTCTGGCCGTGGCGCAGCAGGACAATCCGGGACGCGGTCACTGCCCTGACTCCGCGCCGTGAGCCGCAGCGCGCTCGGCCGCGGCCGCGCGGGCCTCGTCCGTGTCCACGTCGATCGCCTGTGCGGGGCAATCCCCCACAGGCGCTCGAGCGCGTAGTAGTCGCGTTCCTCCTCGGAGAGCACGTGGACGAGCAGCTCCGGAGTAGTCCAGCAGCACCCAGGTTCCCTCGGCGCGGCCCTCAATGTGCGCGGGGCGACGGCTGTGCTCGGCCCACACCCGATCCATGATGTCCTCGGCGATGGCACGCACCTGACGGTCGGTCGGCGCGGACACGACGACGAAGGCGTCAGCCAGGGCGAGCTTGCTGGTCACATCCACGAGCACGGGGTTGATGCCGCCGCGGTCGTGCGCGGCGCGGGCGACCAGGCTCGCCAGTTCTGCGGTATCGTCGGGAAGGCTCACTGTTCTCCTTGCGTTAGGACCGGTAGAGGCCGTACTTGTTGATGTATTGGACGACGCCGTCGGGCACGAGGTACCACACGGGTTTTCCTTCCTCGACGCGCGAGCGACAGTCGGTGGAGGAGATAGCCATGGCGGGAACCTCCAGCAGGGACACGGACTCGTGCGGCAGGCCGGGATCCGACAGGGTTGTGTCCCGGGCGCGTCACACCGATGAAGTGCGCCTGCTCGAAAAAGCTTGTCGGCGTCCTTCCACTGCGCGATCTGCGCCAGCGCGTCGGCGCCGGTGATGAAGTAGAAGTCCGAGTCCGGGTATTCCGCGGACAGGTCGGCCAGCGTGTCAATCGTGTAGGGTCGTCCCGCCGCGGTCAATATCGACGCGTGAGACGGCGAACCGAGGGTTGGAGGCGGTCGCGATGACGGTCATCAGGTAGCGGTGCTCGGCCGACGTGACGCGTCGATTCGCCTTGAACGGCTGCACGGCGGCGGGCACGAACACGACCTGGTCGAGCCCGAACACGTCCATGACCTCCGACGCGGCGACGAGGTGCCCGTGGTGAATGGGGTCGAAGGTGCCGCCCATGATGCCGATCGCCCGCCTCCTGCGCAGGGCGCGCGGGGGATGCTGGGGCAGGGCCGGGGCGGCGGTGGCGCCCGCCGTGGCCTCGGTGGTCTTCTCGATCTTAGCGCCGCCCGAGGCCGGGCGGGGTCCTTCTCCTGCGCGCTCACGGGCGGATGGTTTCCTTCCCCTCGTGAATCCAGGTGGTCGTCGTCAGTTCCGCGAGCCCCATGGGGCCACGCGCGTGGAGCTTCTGGGTCGAAATCCCCACTTCTGCGCCGAGACCCAGCTGCCCGCCGTCGGTGAAGCGGGTCGAGGCGTTGATGGCGATGGCGGCGGCGTCGACCGCCGCCCGGAAGGCGGCGATGGCCGACACGTCGGATGCAACAATTCCCTCGGTATGCCCGGTCGAATAACGCCGAATATGCTCGGTGGCCTCCTCGACGCTCTCAACGACGCGCACCGCCAGGTCCATCGAGAGATACTCAGTCTCCCAATCGGCCTCGGTGGCGGGCACGATCATGTCGGCGTCGATCGAGGGCTGGCCGTCCACGATGGCCCGGGTGGCCTCGTCGGCATGGATCGTCACGCCGGCCGTCGTCAGGCGCGTGATCGCGGCAACCAGGAAACGCTGGGCAATGTCGGCGTGCACCAGCAGCGTCTCCGCAGCGTTACACACGCCCACGCGCTGCGTCTTAGCGTTCATGATGATGGCTTCGGCGGCCTCCAGGTCGGCCGACGCATCGACGTAGAGGTGGCGAGTTACCGGTCCCCGTCTCGATGACGGGCACGCGCGACTCTTCGACGATGGCGTTGATGAGCCCCGCTCCCCGCGCGGAATGAGCGCGTCGATGGCCCGCGGGCGCGCATCATGGCTCGGGCACCCGCCCGGCCCCACTCGTCGACGCTGCGGATCGCGTCTGCGGGCAGGCCGACCGAGGTCAGCGCGTCACGGCACACCTCAATGAGGACGCGGTTCGAGGCCTGGGCGGCGCTTCCCCGCGCAAGATGACGGCATTTCCCGCCTTGATCGCCAGGCTGGCCGCGTCGATCGTCACGTTGGGACGGGCCTCGTAGATGATGCCGATAACACCCAGGGGCACGCGCTCCTGCGTGACGCGCAGGCCGATGTCCGTGCGGCTTCCGCGCACGACCTGGCCGACCGGGTCGGGCAGGGCGACGATCTCAAGGACGGCGTCGGCGATGGAGCGAAGACGGTCTTTCGTCAGGGGCCAGGCGGTCGAGCAGCCCGTCGCTCATCTGCTCGGCGCGACCGCGCGCCATGTCCTCGGCATTCGCGGCCAGGGATCTGGTCGGCGCGCTCCACGAGAGCAGCCGCGATTGCCTCAAGTCCGCGGTTCTTCGCGTGGGTCGTCGCGCCTGCGAGTACGCGCGCCGCCTCGCGGGCGGCGTCGGTCACCTGGGAAATGTCTGCAGCAGTATCCACTCTCACATCATGTCACACGGTGGCATTCGGACCGTGTCAGTCCGCGCCCATCGCGGAAAATGCGTCGCCCAACACCGCGAGGTCGTCGCGGTGAATGGCGGGCCTGGGGTGCTCGTAGCCGGCTGCCGCCAGCTGCTCCATGCCCGCGCCCGCAACCTCGGCGAGGGTGTCGGGTCGTAGCCGGACACGCCGCGCGCAATCAGCCCGGTCGGGCTCGCCACGTCGACCACATCCCCCGCCTCGAAGTGACCGAGGACCGAGTGCACCCCGGCGACGGGCGACTTCTTGCCCGCGGTAATCGCACGCGCGGCGCCCTCGTCCACGATGATCTCGCCGCGCGAGGGCCACGTGGGCGATCCAGAGACGCCGTGAGGCGGGGCGCTGGGCGCTGGGCTCGAACCATGTGCCCACCCGCGTCCCCTCCAGGACCGCCTGCAGGTCGTCGGCGCTGGCCAGCTGGACTCCGATGCCGCTGGCGGTCGCCAGCATGGCGGCCTGCACCTTCGTCGCCATGCCTCCGGTGCCCACGCGCGAGCCCGCACCGGTGACGAGGACGCTCATGGGGTCGTCCGCTCCTGCGACGCGCTCGATCAGCTGCGAGCCCGGGTGGTCCGGGGGCGCCGTGTACAGTCCGTCGACGTCCGTGAGGAGCACCAGGGCGTCGGCCTTGATCATCTGGGCGATCAGGGCGGCCAGGCGGTCGTTATCGCCGAAGCGCAGCTCCCGGGTGGTCACGGCGTCGTTCTCGTTGAGGATCAGGGACGACGCCGAGGCCTAGGAAAGCCGTGAGAGGGCGCGCGCACGTTCGTGTAGTGGTCGCGACGCATGACGTCGTCCGTTGTCAGCAGGACCTGCGCGGCGTCAAGTGGTGAGCCTGGAACGCGGCTGTCCAACGAGCCATGAGCAGTCCCTGGCCCATCGCGGCAGCCGCCTGGACGCTGGGCAGATCCTTCGGCTTGGCCGAAAAACCGAGCGGATCCAGCCCCGCGGCGACAGCGCCCGAAAGAGACGATGATGACCTCCCGGTCGCGCCCGCGCCAGCTGAGACACGAGCGCGCGACGGCGTCAATACGGTTCGGATCCAGACCGCCATCCTCGCGCGTCAGCGACGAGGACCGATCTTGACGACGATGCGTGAAGCGCCAGACACCCCGCTCATGACTGATCCGACGCGTCGGTCCAATGTCCGGCCTGACGCTCCGTCCACAGCTCGTCACGAGCCGCGCTCTTCGCGTCCATGACCTGGTGATACACCTCGCGGCGTTCCTTGCGGCTCGGACGCGCGTTCTGCTCAGGCGCAGGTCGGTGCCACGCGAGGCCCAGCAGCTCCGGTCCGGTCGTGAGGCTCGGCTCCCAGTCGAAGACGACGCCTCCGTCAGGTCGCCAATCACGACGGTGTCGCCGGCAACCGCGCCGGCCTTCATCAGCTCGTCCTCGACGCCCGCGGCGTTCAGGCGATCCGCGAGGGTATCCCACGGCCTCGTCGTTGGCGAGAGTCCGTCTGACGCACCCAGCGCTCCGGCTTGTCGCCGCGCACCTGGTAGACCCTCTTCCCCGTCCTTGCGAGTCTTGCGCACCGTGATCTCACGCTGCGCCCGACCGCCTGGGGCGAATAACCGGGCGGGCAGCCTCGAGGGCGGGGCGCTTCGCGCGCTCCTCCTCGACGATGCCAGCCAACGCGAGACGACAGCTGCTTGGGTCCCTCATGGGACACGGCGGACACCTCGAAGACCGGCCAGCCGAACGACTCGAGGTCCGGACGCGTGATCTCGGCCAGGTCACGCCCGTCGGGAATGTCGATCTTGTTCAGGACGATGACACGGGGCGCTCCATGATCGGCACATAACCCTCGACCCCGGTCAGGTCGCCCTGGTAGGCCTCCAGCTCGGCCTCGATGATGCGCAGATCCTCCACGGGTTCGCGGTCGGTCTCGAAAGCGGCCGTGTCCAGGACGTGCACGATGACCGCGCAGCGCTCGATGTGGCGCAGGAAATCCAGGCCCAGGCCTCGTCCTGGGACGCGCCGGGGATCAGGCCGGGCACGTCGGCGACCGTGTAGCGCGTGTCCCCCGCCGACACGACGCCAAGATTCGGCACGAGAGTCGTGAAAGGGTAATCGGCGATCTTCGGGCGCGCCGAACTCAGGGCGGCGATCAGCGAGGACTTGCCCGCCGACGGGGAAGCCGACCAGGGCCACGTCCGCCACGGACTTGAGCTCGAGGATCACGTCGCGCTCCTCGCCTGGCTCGCCCAGGAGCGCAAAACCGGGGGCCTTGCGAGCCGGAGGCCAGCGCCGCATTACCGAGGCCGCCGCGGCACCCTCGGCGACCACGAAGCGCGCACCCGCGCCGGTCAGGTCGGCCAGCAGCTCGCCCGACATCGACTTGACGACCGTTCCCTCCGGAACCGGCAAGATGATGTCCGCGCCGATCTTACCCTGACGGAAATCACCCATGCCGGGGGTACCGTTGTCTGCGCGACGGTGCGGGCTGCGGTGATAGTTCAGCAGCGTGGTCTCTTGCTCACTCACCTCCAGGATGACCGAGCCGCCGTTGCCGCCGTCGCCGCCGTCGGGGCCAGCCAGCGGCTAGAACTTTTCACGCTTAATCGAGGCAACGCCATTACCGCCGTTGCCACCCGCCGCGTGCGGCGTCACGCGATCCACGAAGTCTGCCACTGGTGCTCCTACCAACCGACAATGAATAGTGAAAGGGCGTCCGGCAACGCCGAACGCCCTTCATCTGCGCGGTCTCAGGCAGAGACCGGCGAAACATGACAACCTTGCGATCACGCTTGCGACCGAACTCGACCGCACCCGCGCGCAGGGCGAACAGGGTGTCATCCTTGCCACGGCCAACGCCGTCGCCAGGGTGGAAGTGGGTGCCGCGCTGACGAACGAGGATCTCACCAGCGTTGACCAGCTGGCCGCCGTAGCGCTTCACGCCGAGGCGCTGCGCGTTGGAGTCGCGGCCGTTACGGGAGGAACCAAGGCCCTTCTTATGTGCCATCAGTTGCTACTTTCTGCTCGTGGGTCCGTCGGATTCAGGCGATCTCGGTGATCTTGACGACCGACATCTTCTGACGGTGTCCCTGGCGCTTGCGGTAGCCCGACTTGTTCTTGTACTTAATGATGGAAATCTTGGGGCCCTTGGCCGAGTCGACAACCTCAGCCTTGACGGAAACCTTGTCCAGCTTGGCTGCGTCAACAGTGATGGCGTCGCCATCCACCAGCATCAGCGGCTGGAGCTCGATGCTCGAACCGATTTCTTCTGCCAGCTTGTCGACGACGACGACGTCACCGACGGACACCTTTTCCTGCCGGCCGCCAGCCTTGACGATCGCGTAGACCACGTTGGAGCTCATCTCTTCTCGTATTCGTAACCGGGATCCCGCCTCGAAACTGCCGAGGACTTGCGAAGTTCTCATGATCCGTTGGCGCTTGTTGCGCCGACGATCAAATTTAGCCGATTGACATGCCCGAGTGCAGCCCGGCGCGGCCAACGGCCCGTCGGAATAGCTGTGCGATTCCACACCCGCGAGGAAGGGAGGCCGACGTGGCCCTCCCCACCGCGGACACGCTATCCGGCGTCCACGATTCCCGTAGACACGGCGCGACGGCGACGCTTGACGCGCGGCTGGTCGGAGGCCTCGGGCAGCTGAATGTCGGCCGTCGAACGCGTCGGTGCCGCAGGCTCGCTCGTCTGGGCGCGTGCGGGCAGATCGATGACGATCGGGGCCGGCGCAGCGTCGGGTTCGACGACGCCGGTGGAGGCCACCGCGCGACGCTTGCGAGCCTTGCGCGGGGCGGGCTGCTCGGGAGCCGCCGGGGCGGGCGCCTCGTCCACTGCCGGGGCGACGGCGTCGGGAGCTACCGGCTCGACGACCTCTGTGCGCGACAGCGCAGCGGGAACCTGGGCGGGCTCAGCGGACGAGGCCGTCGCGACCTTTCGGGGCGCGCGCCTGCGAGTGGCGGGCGCCTTCTCGCGCTGTTCGGGCAGCTGGATCTCCGAGGCGTCCTTGATGGGCGCCGCGGGCTGTTCGGCATGGGCGACCGGCTCGGGCAGGTCAATGTGGACCGGAGCTCGGGCATCGGCGCGCTCTCCGCGACACGGCGGCGGCGACGGGGACGCTTGGTCGCGCCATCGTCCGCTGCTGTCGGCTCAGAAGCCGAAGGAGCGGCGGGGGCCGACTCCTCGGGCGCCTGCTCGGCGGGGGCAGCCTCGGCACGCGCCTGCTCGGCGGGGGCAGCTTCGGCGGAGGCGACGCTCGCGCCACGCGCCTTGCGCTTCTTGGTGGGCGTGCCTTCCTGCTCGCCCGAGGCCTCGTCCTCCTTACGCGGAGGGCGGCGGCGATCGCGCTCAGGGCTTCCTTCGCGCGCTCGTGATCCACGTTGTCCTCGACGCGGCGAGCCTCGGTCTTCTTCTGCTGCTTCTTCGAGGCCTTGCCCGACTTCGAGGGCTGTCGCCACCGGAGGTTTCGACGGGATGGTGGTGCACGATGAACCCTCGGCCCTCGCACGCCTCGCAGGGGTGGAGAAGGCTTCGACCAGGCCCTCACCCACGCGCTTGCGCGTCATCTGCACGAGGCCCAGAGAGGTGATCTCGGTGACCTGGTGGCGCGTGCGGTCACGACCCAGGCACTCCACCAGGCGGCGCAGCACGAGGTCGCGGTTCGACTCGAGCACCATGTCGACGAAGTCGATGATGACGATGCCGCCGATGTCGCGCAGGCGCAGCTGGCGCACGATCTCTTCGGCCGCCTCCAGGTTATTGCGGGTGACTGTCTCCTCGAGCGTGCCGCCGGCGCCGATGAACTTGCCGGTGTTGACGTCGATGACGGTCATCGCCTCGGTGCGGTCGATGATGAGGGTACCGCCCGAGGGCAGCCAGACCTTGCGATCCATACCCTTGGCGAGCTGCTCGTCGATGCGATGCGCATGGAAGACATCCTCCGCGCCCACCCATTGCTCGACGCGATCGGAGAGCTCGGGCTGAGCTCATCCACGTACTCCTTGACGGTCGCGTAGGGTGTCGCGCCCCTCGATGATGAGCTTCGTGAAGTCCTCGTTGAAGATGTCGCGCACGACGCGCACCGCGAGCTCGGGCTCGCCGCGCAGGAGCGTCGGAGCGCTCTTCGTCGAGGTGCGCTTCTTCTCGATGTCCTCCCACTGGCGCGTCAGGCGAGTGACGTCGTCGCGGATCTGTTCCTCCGAGGCGCCCTCGGCGGCCGTGCGCACGATGACGCCGGAACCGGAAGGCACGACGGCCTTGAGGATCTTCTTCAGGCGGGCGCGCTCCTTGTCCGGCAGCTTGCGGGAGATGCCCATCATGGAGCCGCCGGGGATCAGCACCAGGTAGCGCCCCTGCCAGGGTGATCTGCGAGGTGAGGCGCGCGCCCTTGTGACCGATCGGATCCTTCGTCACCTGGACGAGGACGGGGTCTCCGGACTTGAGAGCGGACTCGATGCGGCGGGGCTTGCCCTCCAAGCCGACGGCATCCCAGTTGACCTCTCCGGCATACAGCACGGCGTTGCGGCCGCGCCCCACGTCGACGAACGCTGCCTCCATGGAGGGCAGGACGTTTTGGACGCGGCCCAGATAGATGTTGCCGACCATCGAGGACTGCGTGCGACGCGCGACGTAGTGCTCGACGAGCAATCCGTCCTCAGGATCGCGATCTGGTCGAGGCCGTCCTGGTCGCGGATGACCATCGTGCGCTCGACGGACTCGCGGCGGGCCAGGAACTCGGACTCGGAAATCGAGTGGCGGCGGCGTCCCTCGCGACGCCCCTCGCGGCGACGCATCTTCTTCGCTTCGAGTCGGGTCGACCCCTTCAGGGCCTGCACCTGATCGGCGGGATCGGCGCTCTCCTCTGTGGACGAGCTCGGGAGCGGGCGCGGCGACGGCGACGGCGACGGCTCGAGGAGTCCTCCTCGTCCGAGGCGTCCGCCTCGCCGGAGTTGGTTTCTGCCTTGTCGGCGCTCTCCTCGGCGGGGGCCGAGGCCTCGTCGGCTTTCTTCGAGCGGCGGCGACGGCGCGTCTTCGACTCCGCGGGCGCCTCATCGGTTTCGGCGGCGGGTGCGCTCTCCTCGGGCGCAGCGTCGTCGGCTTTCTTCGAGCGGCGGCGACGCTTGGGGCAGCCTCTTCCTGGGGGGCGTTCGATTCCGCATCGGCGGAGGCGCGCCGACGCTTGGGCTTCGCCTCAGGTTCGTCGACGACGACCGGCGCAGCCACTTCGGGCGCAGCCTGGAAGACGGGAGCCTGGAACAGCAGCGACGCGGCGGGGGCCACAGGGCGTGTGTGATTCGGTTGTCACGATTCTCCAATTAATGGGCGCGCGCTCATGCCCGGACGCGCCCGTTTTCATCGCCCGCGAGGGCGGAAACCCTAGTGGAGCGCAGTTGCGCAGCTGCCGGCGGCAAGTCACAGAGGTCATCGCTCGGCTCTCATCGCGGGGGCATGCCCGCGACATCCATTCACCCCTTATTGTCGCACATCAGCAACCCGCATCAACCGAAGGGTGACCCGTTCAACGTCGCACTCACACAATCTCAGGGAAAAAAAGCCGTTCAAAAATAATCAGACACATATGTCACAAAACTGTCACGCATCGCGTCTTCCAGGCGCTTTACTTCTGTCTTTTTGAGCTACATTTGAGTCAGCCCGTGACATAGGTCCTAACACCATTGTTGCGGGACATTTCGATCCCCCATCCCCACACGGGAAGGTCCCATCATGACCCTCGCGCAAACAGCGCTCGACGCGGTCACGGTCGCGCGATGGCAGTTCGGTGTCACCACCGTCTACCACTTCGTCCCTCGTACCGCTGACGATCGGCCTGTCCCTGCTGGTCGCCATCATGCAAACCGCATGGCACCGCACCGGCAAGGAATACTGGCTGCAGGCAACCCGTTTCTTCGGCAAGCTCCTTCTGATTAACTTCGCTCTGGGCGTCGCCACCGGCATCGTGCAGGAGTTCCAGTTCGGCATGAACTGGTCCGAGATCTCCCGCTTCGTCGGCGACATCTTTGGCGCCCCTCTGGCTGTCGAGGCCCTCCTGGCCTTCTTCCTCGAATCCACCTTCCTCGGACTGTGGATCTTCGGCTGGGGCCGCCTCTCCAAGGGCATCCACCTGGCGACCATCTGGTGCGTCGCCATCGGCACGATGCTCTCGGCCGCCTGGATTCTTGCGGCCAACGCGTGGATGCAGCACCCGTGGGCGCCCGCTTCAACCCCGAGACCGGCCGCGCCGAGCTCGACGGCGCCGGCGGCTTCCTCAAGCTCATCACCTCGGGCGTCTACCTGTCCGAGTACTCCCACGTCATCACCTCCGCGTGGCTGGTCGCCGGTTCCTTCGTGGCCGGCATCGCCATCTGGTGGATGGTGCGCGCTTCCCGTGAGGGGCAGTGACGAGGCCGTGGCGCAGGCACGCGACGTGTGGCGTCCATCGCCCGCTTCGGCCTGACCGCCGTCCTCATCGGCGGCCTCGGCACCGTCGCTTCCGGCCACGTGCAGGGGCCAGGAAATGGTTGAGGCCCAGCCCATGAAGATGGCAGCCGCCGAAGGCATCTGCGTCGACACCGACGGCGCCGCCTTCACGGTCGCCCAGTTCGGCTCCTGCCCCCTCGGCGAGGACGGCACCCAGCCGACCCAGTTCATCAAGGTCCCGGGCGTCGCCTCCTTCATGTCCCACAACTCCTTCTCCGCCACCTCCGAGGGGCGTCGCCGACGTCAAGAGCGCATGGTGGAGCTGCTCAACTCCGACCCGAACTTCACCGCCAAGTACGGTGACGCCGCACAGTACGACTTCCGTCCCCGCAGATGGTGACCTTCTGGTCCTTCCGCTTCATGATCGGTCTGGGCATGGTGGCCTTCCTGCTGGCGGCGTGGGGCCTGTGGGCCACCCGCGGCGGTCGGGCCTCGTCCAACAAGTGGCTGAGCCGCCTCGCGCTCCTCAACCTGCCGCTTCCCTTCCTGGCCGCCTCCTTCGGCTGGATCTTCACCGAGATGGGTCGCCAGCCGTGGGTCGTCGTCCCCAACCAGGAGGCCCTGGCCATGAGGCTCGGACCTTGGTTCCGTCGCGATGCTGACCGAGATGGGTGTCTCCCCAACGTTCCCGCTGGACGGGTGCTCGCCTCGCTCATCCTCTTCACCCTCCTGTACGGCGTCCTCGGCGTCATGTGGTTCGTCCTCATGAAGCGCTACGCCCTCGAGGGCATTCACTCCTCCAAGGTCGACAAGACCGAGGACGAGACGCCGACCGACCTGTCCTTCGGATACTGAGAGAGGAACAACGATCATGACTCTGTCAATCCTGTGGTTCATCCTCGTCGCCGTTCTGTGGACGGTCTACCTGATCCTCGAAGGCTTCGACTTCGGCGTCGGTATGCTCCTGCCTCTCGTCGCCAAGGGCGACCGCGAACCACTCAGACTGTGCGCACGATCGGCCCGCACTGGGACGGCAACGAGTATGGCTGCTCACCGCCGGCGGCCGACCTTCGCGGCGTTCCCCGAGTGGTACGCGACCATGTTCTCGGGCATGTACCTCGCCCTCTTCCTGATCCTCGTCTGCCTGATCGTGCGCGTCATGGCGCTCGAGTGGCGCTCGAAGGTCGCCACCGAGAGTGGCGTCACGCCTGGGACTGGGCGCACTCGATCTGTGCGTGGCTCGTTCCGCTGCTGCTGGGCGTCGCCTTCGCGAACTTCGTTCAGGGGCATGCGCATCGAGGTCGTTGACGTGGCCACCGGCACCGTCGTCGACCCGACCCTGGTGAACCAGTCGCTGTCGAGCGCGACGCACCAGCTCACCGGCGGCTTCTTCTCGCTGCTGACCCCCTCACACGATCCTGGGCGGCCTGGCCGTCCTGTTCGTGTGCCTGGCTCACGGCGCGCGGTTCCCTGGCCCTCAAGACGACGGGCGAGGTGCGCGATCGCGCCAACGCGATCGCCGCCCCCGCGTCGATCGCCGCGACCGTCCTGGCGGCCGCGTGGCTGATCTGGGGTCAGTTCGCCCTACACGACGAACGTCCTGGCGTGGATCCCGCTCGTGGTCGCCGCCCTGGCGATCATCGCCTCGACCGCCCTGTCGCAGGCGTCGCTGCGCCGCGAGGGCTTGTCCTTCGCGGCCTCCTCCGTGGCGATCGCCGGCACGGTGGCATGGGTCTTCGCGTCGATGGCTCCCGCCGTCCAGAAGTCCTCGATCAACCCGGCGTACTCGCTGACGATAGACCAGGCGTCCTCGTCGGACGCGACGCTGACCGTCATGACGATCGTGACCGTCTGCCTGCTGCCCATCGTTCTGGCCTACGTCGCCTGGTCCTACTGGACCTTCCGTGGCCGCGTTGGCACGGAGGACGTGACCACCCGGACGGGTCTGCTCATGAAGAAGATCCGCCTGGGCGAGAACTTCCTCGCCGGCTGATTCTCTGCCGAGCTGCGCCCGGTTCCCTCCTCGGGGGCCGGGCGCAGTCATATTCCCACCGGGGACGAGGCCGGGGACCTTCGACCCATGACGCGCGCTTTTGGGGCACAATAGTACCCGTGCGCCCCTTTGATCCTCGCTTACTTCGCTACGCCCGTTCGGCTCGCGGTCCCATCGCGCTGACGGCGCTCCTGGGCACGATCACTGCCCTGTTGGTGCTGGCCCAGGCCCTGCTGATTTCCGCCGCCCCTGTCCCCCGTCGTGTCGGGAACGGCCTCGCTGGGCGACGTGGCGAAAGTATTATCGCCGGGATCGGGGCGGTCTTCGCGTGCCGTGCCCTGGTTGTCGCCACACGCGAGGCGGTCGCTGCACGCGCAGCCACCCGGGCCGTCGCCGAGCTACGCGGGCGGGTGATCGACGCCTCCGTGGCCCTTGGCCCGCGGTGGAGGGAGCAACCAACGGGGCGCGAGACGGCGACGCTCCTGTCCACGGGCCTAGAGGATCTGCGCCCCTACTTCGTTTCTTTCCTCCCTCGGCTGGTGCTCGTGTGCACGGTGACGCCCGCGGCCCTGGGCGTCATCCTGCTGCTGGACTTCTGGTCGGCACTCATCGCCCTCCTCGTCGTCCCTCTCATTCCTCTCTTCATGATCCTCATCGGCCGCTTCACTCAGGCTGCCTCCGAGGACAAGCTGGAGTCCATGAAGCGCCTGACCGCCCAGCTTCTGGACCTCATGACGGGCCTGCCTACCCTGCGGGCCCTGGGCCGGGAGAAGGGTCCGCGCGCCCACCTGCGCAAGCTCGGGGAATCAACACGAAGGCCACGATGGCGACCCTGCGCGTCGCTTTCCTGTCGGGTGGCGTCCTGGAGTTCCTGACGACCCTGTCGGTCGCGCTCGTCGCCGTCGAGGTCGGCATGCGCCTGGTTTTTCGGCAATATCTCTCTCTTCCACGGCCTGGCCGTCATCATGCCCTAGCCCCCGAGGTCTTCGAGCCGCTACGCCAGGTCGGCGCCCAGTTCCACGCCTCGGCCAACGGCGTGACCGCCTCGCGCGCCGCATTCGACATCATCGAGCAGGCCCAGGACGTGGCCGCCCCGGCACGTCCCCTGCCCGGACATGACGGCGACGGCGATCGTCCTGGACGGCGTCGGCGTGCGCGCACGCGGAGCCTGGGGCCCCGCCCCGCACCGACGGGGTCATCCGCCCCGGCACGGTCACGGCCTTCGCGGGCCCCTCTGGCGCGGGCAAGTCGACGCTCGTCGCCTGCCTGCTGGCCGATGTGACGCCCGACGCCGGGCGTATCCTCCTGCGCCCCCAGGCCTCGTTCCCGCACGGCGACGACCTGGCCCTGACCGACGTCGACCCCGTGTCCTGGCGTTCCGGCCTCTCCTGGGTCCCCCAGTCCCCCACCCTGATCCCGGGTTCGATCCTGGACAACATGGGAGGTCTGCCGCTGGCCGACCTGGAGGAGGGCCGCGCGCGCACCGGCTTCGATGCCGTCCTGTCGACCACACCCACGGGTGGAGAGCACCATCGGCGTCGGCGGGGTCAGCCTGTCCGTCGGCCAGCGCCAACGCCTGGCGCTCACGCGCGCGCTCGCCGCACGATCACAGGTCGTCATCCTGGACGAGCCGACCGCACACCTTGACGCCGTCAGCAGGAGACAGTCGTGCGCGCCATCACCACGATGCGCGAGGAAGGCCACACGGTCATCGTTATTGCCCACCGCAGCGCCGTCATCGGCGTGGCCGACACGATCATCGACGTGGCGTCCGCCGAGGAGGAGCACTGGCATGAGGCTCTTCCTGACCCGCTCGGAATCCGCCGCGCTGCGCCGGTGCATCTCCATGCTCCAGGTGTCGCGATCCGGCTTCGCCCTCTCGCTACTCCTGGGCGTGGGCGCGCTCGGCTCGGCGATCGCGCTGGGAGGCACCGCGGCGTGGCTCATCGCCCGTGCCTCCCAGCAGCCGCCGGTCCTCTACCTGACCGTCGCTGCCACCTCCGTCCGGCTCTTCGGCGTCTCGCGCGCACTCGCGCGCTACCTGGCACGCCTGGCCTCCCACAGGGTCGCCCTCCAAGGCATGGACGCGCTGCGTGGCAACCTCTACGACCGCCTGTGCCTCCAGCCCGCCGCCTCCCTGTCGAGTCTGCGACGCGGCGACCTCATGACGCGCGCCGGGGCGGACGTGGACGAGGTCGGCAACGTCGTCGTCAAGACTCTCCTACCCGCCCTCGTGGCCCTCGTCGTCGGCGTGGGCACGGTCGGGAGCCGTCTCGTTCATTTCCCCCGCGGCCGGCCTGATCCTCGCCGTCTCCCTCGTCGTCTCGGGCGTCCTCGCTCCCGCGCTCACCGCCCGCTCGGTACGCCTGGCCGAAACCCAGGGATCGGCCGCACGCACCGACATTGCTGCCACGACCCTCGCGGTTCTGGAGGGCGCCACCGAGCTGTCCCTGTCGGGAACTCTCCCCCAGGCGCGCGCGCGTCCCTCGAGCGCGCCGAAGAGAGCTTGCCGGCGCGATCGGGCGTTCCGCGCAGCTGTCGGCCCTCGCACGCGGGCTCGACGTGGTCGCCATGGGCGCGGCAGTCATCGGAGCGCTCCTCATCGGCATCCCACAGACTACTTCCGGGGCCTTGGCGCAGGTGCTCCTGGCCGTCATCGTTCTGGTCCCCCTGTCCTCCTTCGAGGGGGTCGCCGAACTCGCACCGGCCGCCACCCAGCTCGTGCGCAGCGCGCAGGCGGCGACGCGCATCTGCGCGCTCATCAGCGAGAAGCTCCGAGGCTACGCACGATATCCCCGACGGAGAGCCCGTCATCGAGGGCGCGCAACCTGTCGATCGGCTGGCCGGGAGGCCCCGACCCTGGCCACCGGCATCTCGCTCACGCTGCGCCCCGGCTCCTCCCTCGCCATCGTGGGAGCATCCGGCATCGGCAAGACCACCCTGCTCGCAACCCTCACCGGCGTCATCCCACCCAAGGCGGGCCAGGCCCTCATCAACGGCGTCCCCGCGTGGGGCGCGGATCGCGACCAGGTCACGTCCCTCATCACGATGACCGCCGAAGATGCCCACGTCTTCGCGACCTCCATCTTCGAAAACCTGCGCGTCGCCCGCGCCTCCCTCACGAGGGACGAGGCCACGGAGCTCCTCACGCGTGCCGGCCTCCAGGAGTGGATTTCCACCCTGCCCGACGGCATCGACACGCCAATCGGCTCGGGAGGAACCACCGTGTCCGGCGGCGAGCGTCGCCGCCTCCTCATGGCCCGCGCCCTGGCCGCCCCAGCCCCCATCATGGCGATCGACGAGGGCCTCCGAGCACCTCGACGCGACCACCGCCGACAGGCTCATGGACACCCTCCTGACCCCCTCCCCGTCGCGGGCTACCCTGGGATCGTCACGCAGGGCTCCAGCGCCCTCGACAAGGCAGACCACGTCCTCGTCCTCGCCGCGCCCCAACCCGGAGCCTGCGCGAGCGTCGCCGCCTACGGCACCCACACAGACGTTCTCAACGCCCTCCCCACCTACCGCCAGGCCCTCGATCAGGAGGAACAATGAGCCCCGATCACACGGACTTCAGGCTGCTCAAGGCGGCCATCGACCTGACCAGCTCGCTCGATCTGAAAGATGGGCTGCAGAACTTCGTTAATCAAGCGTGCGCCCTCACCTCCTCGCCGCACGCCACGATGTGCGTGCTCGACACCTGGGGTGCGACAACCCTGCGGCTGGAGCACCACGACTCCTACCCGCCCCGCCCGTTCCCGACTCACTGCCGACGGCCATCCCCCGTCACCACGCCGCTCCTCGTCAACTCCCCGCAGGACGCGCCCGACATCGACCTGCCCGCCTCCACCCCACCCTTCCTCGGGGTCTCCGTCCTCGTCCACGAGCAGGGTCTGCAGGCGCCTCTACCTCATGGGAAAGCCCGGAGGCTACACGGATGAGGACGCGGCCGTAGTGGCGGCCCCTGGCTCCCGCCGCCGGCATCGCCGTCGAAAACGCGAACCTCTACGCGGACTCCAAGCGCACCGCACGCTGGATCAGCGCCTCGCAGTCGCTCACCACGACGATGCTGGAGGGCGCGGACGAGGAAGAGGCCCTCGAGCTCATCGCGAAGACGGTGCGCGAGGTCTCCCACGCCGACACCGCGATCATCGTCTTGCAGTCCGTGGGCGACACGTGGGCTGCCGAAATCACCGACGGCAAAAACGCCTCCGCCCTGCTCGGCCTGACCTTTCCGCCCGAGGGCGCGCCATGAAGCGTCCTGCACGAGGGAACCGGCATGATCGTCGACTCCATGTCGCGCGCCCAGACCATGCGCGTGCCGCAGCTGGCGGCCTTCGGCTCCGCGCTCTACGCGCCCCTGCGTTCCCGCGGAGTCTCCTCCGGCGTCCTCATCCTCCTGCGTCAGATCAGCGCCCCTGAGTTCGACGCCTCCGAGCTCTCACTCGCCGAATCCCTTGCCTCGCAGGCGACGCTGGCCCTCGAGCTCGCCTCCGCCCGCCACGCCCAAGACGTCGCCGCGCTCCTCGACGAGCGCGACCGCATCGGCCGCGACCTCCACGACTTCGCCATCCAGCAGCTCTTCGCGACCGGCATGGCCCTGGACGCCGCCAAACAGAAAGTTGCACAGGGGCAGGCCGACCCCGCATCCATCGAGTCCCTCATCGACTCCTCCCTCGCCTCCATCGACGAGGCCGTCCGACAGATCCGCACGATCGTCCACAACCTGCGCGAGGCGCGACAAGGCCGTCGGCCTCGTCGAGCGCATCCGACGCGAGTCCTCCCTCACGCGCTCGGCCCTGGGTTTCGCCCCCTCCCTCGTCATCACCCCTGGACGGGAGCGCGATCAATTCCGACCTGGACAACGAGCTGGTCGTCATCGACGAATTCGACGGGCGCGTCGACCCCGATCTCTCCGACGACGTCGTCGCCATCGTGCGTGAGGGATTGTCGAACATCGCCCGTCATGCCCACGCGACGGCTGCCACCGTCACCGTTGACGTCTCTGGGCGAGGCAAATCCGGTCGCGTGCGCATCGTCATCAGCGACGACGGCCGCGGCATCGATCCCTCCCGCACCCGCAACTCCGGCCTGGCGAACATGGCTGAGCGCGCGCGACGCCACCACGGCAGCTTCGACGCGGACACGGGCGACGGAGGGGTCGGCACGCAGATCCGGTGGATCGCCCCGCTCGAAGACTAGCGCGGCGCAACCATTCACGAGACTGTGGGGGTGGAGTTCCGATTGGAACCCCACCCCCCACCGCATGAGCACAGAGCCGTCACCTGGCGGCTCTCAGCTCGGCGTCAGCCCAGCCACCGCCCGGAGGGTCGAAGCTGTACCAGCGCCAACCGATCCAGTGGCCACCCGTGTACATGTCTCCGCCGGAACCGAAGTAGTACCAGGTCGAGCCCACCTGAAGCCAGCCGGTATGCATAGCGCCCGAGGCGTCGAAGTAGTACCAGCTGCTGCCGCTCAGCTTCCAGCCGATGACCATCGCACCGTTGTCGCCCAGCATGTACCAGCGTCCATCCAGCTGAAGCCAGCCGGTGTGCATGGAGCCCGACGGATTCAGGTAGTACCAGTCGCCGCTGGAAGAGACCCAGCCTGTCGACATGGCGCCGCCGGATGAGAACATGAACCACGCGCCGTCAATCATCGTCCAGCCCTGTCGCCATGACTCCCGTGTCAGGCGCCAGGTAGTACCAGGTGCCGCCCTGATTCATCCAGCCGCTGACCTGTGCGCCCGCGGCGTTGCTGGTAGTGCCAGGCGCCGTCCCAGTAGACCCAGCCCGTGAGCATGTAGCCGTTCTGATCGAAACGGTAGACGTGACCGCCCAGAGTGAGCGTCTCGTTCTTGGCGTAGTCGCCTCCGGTGATCTTCCACCACCAGCCGACGCCGTCGTTCACCCACATGCCGACCGTGTGATCGGGGGCGGGCGTGGGGGTCGGGTCAGAGTGGGATCGGGCGTGGGGTCGGGTCCGAGTAGGCTCGGGGCTCGGCTCCGGGCTGGGTTCGGGTTCGGGGGCCGGTTCCTCAGCCAGAGCCAGGGTCACGAGACCCGATTCAGCGACCCCGGCCTCGTTCATGGCCATGACGCGGATGACCGAGCCGTTGCTCTCCCCATCGATGGTGAGGGTCAGCTCGGGACCATTCTCGTCTTCCACAATGGACCGGGAATCGGAGCCCTCGCGCTTGATCTGCCAGAACAGGGTCGGCGTCGGCGTACCGGTGGCCTCGGCCTTGATCGTGACCTGCGTGCCCTCCTTGGCCGTCACAGTGCGGAAGGCACCGTCACCGGAGATCTGCGCGTCCTGCGCGGGGTTGGCACTCACCGTCAGCGGCTTGATGACCGGGGGCTCCTGGTCATCCGGCTCCGGGGTCGGCGTGGCAGCCGCGAAGGCCTCGACCTCCGCGAGCGCGAACTCGCCGAACTCGGTGGGCTGGATGACGCGGATGAAGCGTGCGTCGAAGCCCTCGAAGTCGACCGCGCTCGGGCGAGCGCCGACTCCGTCGACCTTGATCATGTGGACGCCGTCAACTGCGCCGGCGGTGGCGGGGTTGAAGGAAGCGTCGAGGCGTGTCTGGGAGGCGACGACCCAGAAGTCGTGCAGGCGCTGATCGCAGGGGATTCCCTGGCAGTTGTCGGATGCGGAGCGGTTCCAGACGTTGACGACACCCAGGGGGTGGGTTTCGCCGAGGTCGACCTCCCACCAGGGGTTGGCCTGCTTGCCGGTGTGGGCGACCGAGCCGTTGTCCCACACGCCGTCCGTGTTGCCGTCGACGGCGCGCGAGGCGGTGCCGCCCCAGCCGGTCGAGGACATGGTAGCCGTCTTGTTGAGGGCGAGGTTGTCGCTGCCCTTGGTGACGGTGAGGGTGGCGCGTGCCGAGGTCGTGGAACCGTTGGCGTTCGTGGCGACGGCGTAGAACTGCGCGCCGTCATCCTCGAGCGTCGTCGTCAGCGTGTACATGGGACTCGTGGCATCCGGGATCGCCGTTCCTTCGGTCTCGCCCTTGGGGACGCGGTACCACTGGATGGTGGCGGCCGGGCGGCCCGAGGCGACGACGGTGAAGGTGGCGCTCTCCCCGCCTTCACAGACACCGAAGCGGGATCCGTGGCGATGACGGGAGGCTGGGTGGCCGCGTTCTCGCCGTAAACGTGCACAGTCGCGCTCACGGAGCGCAGGCCGATCGGGTTGGCGTAGTAGGAGGGGTGAGCCAGCTCGAGGCGCAGGGGCGTCACCGTGCCGGGCTCGAGGGTGAAGCCCTCTCCGACCTCGCCGGCCTCGATCTGCGCGCCGGTCACCTCGATGGACGTGGTCCCGAGGGTGATCTTGTAGGTCGTGGAGGCGTCGAAGTTGCCCGAGAATGCCAGGGTCAGGTCGGTGATGGCCTTGTCCCCCTTGTTCACGAGGTAGGCGTCGTAGGCCTGCGCTCCGGAGTAGCGCAGTGCGGAGGCGCGTCCGAAGAACTGCTCCGAGGAGATGGTCGCACCGTCGATGGCGGTGACCGTCTGCGTGGGCACGTAGGTGGGGGCGGCGTCGAAGGTGACCTTGATGACGGGGCGCAGGTTGGGCTCGGGGTTCTCGCCCGACATGGTCACCGTGAGCGTCGTGCCGTCCTGGGTGAAGCCGAGGGAACGGTCGGTACCGTCCACGGTCACGGCGGTGACGTGGCCGCCGACGCTGGGAAGCGTCAGGGGTCTGACCGGGGCTCCACTGCTCGGGGAAGAAGTAGAGGTCGTTGCCCTTGGTCATGATCTTGCCCCAGGAGGGGCGGGGAACCACGTCGGGCGCGCTCCTGTGATGGCGTCGGGGGTGGCGCTGCATCCACTGGCCGACCTCGGTGACGACGCCGGAGTCGAATGCGTCGATCGTCCCGTCACCCTTGGGGCCGATGTTGTAAGCGAACTGGCCGCCCGAGGCGACCGTGCCGATGAGGTTGTTGACGAGTTCGCGTTCCTTGTAGCTCTTGGCGCTCTCGTCGCGGTTTGCCCACGAGCAGTATCCCCAGCAGGCCGGGTAGATCGAGCGGATCGATTCCCAGGGGCCCATGTGGAAGTCGGTTGTCACCGAGTTGTCGCCGCCGACTTCGAAGTCACCGGCCTTGTTCCACACGCGCGAGTTGACCATGGTGTCGGGCTGGAGCTCGTGGACCCACTGGGCCATGCGCTGGGATTGCTCGGCGGTGGGGCCGCCCATGTCGAACCAGAGCTCGGCGATCGGACCGTAGTTGGTGAGGAGCTCGGTGAGCTGGGGGCTTGATGGTGCCCGTCATGAGTTCCTCGTCGATGGGGTTGACGTTCCCGTAGGGCTCGGGGTCTGCTTCGTCCAGTCGATGATCGAGAAGTAGAAGGCGAGCTTGACGCCGAGCTTGTTGCACTCGGTGGACAGCTCCTTCATCGGGTCTTTGCCGTAGTTGGACTGCTTGACGATGTTGTAGTCGGTCGTCTTCGTGTCCCACATGGCGAAGCCGTCGTGGTGCTTGGACGTGATCATCAGGTAGGTCATGCCCGAGTCGTGGACCGTCTTGCAGATGGCTGCGGCATCGAAGTTGGAGGCGAGGTCTTTGGCCTTGGCCAGGTAGTCGTCGGTGGGAATGTTTTTCCCAGGCCTTGATCTGCTCAGGGGTAACCCATGCCCTGGCGGTGTCCGTTGTAGTAGCCGCCGTAGACGGAGTAGACGCCGAAGTGCATGAACATGCCGTATTGGAGCTTCTGCCAGTTGGCGACTTTGGTGGTGTCGCTGAGGGGACCGCTGCGGGGACGCCGGTGGGCGCGCTTGGCGCGTCGGCGAAGGTTGGTGCGCTCAGGGGTGCGAGCACCAGTGCCACTGCGGCACCGCAACCGGCAAGCATTCGCTTGAGGTTCACGGGGTGTCCTTTCAGGGGTGGTGGACTGCATTGTCCGTCCTCATCGGTGAGGATGAGGCGAACGTTACCCCATGGGACTTATCCATGAACCAGTTTGATAGTAGCTTTTCTCATAAATCAGGGGCATCCCTGATTGAGAAACTGGAACGGTCATACTATTCGGCCACGCTGATCCCTATACGAGGAAGCGGGCCGGTTCATCCGACCCGCTTCCTTCGTCTCTCATCGCCCTCAGGGGACGAGGCAGTGGCTCAGTTACGCCACGCGGCAGCCCTCTGCCCGGCCACCCACGCGGCCACCTGCGTGCGACGCTGCAGACCCATCTTGGACAGCAGGGAGGTGATGTGGTTCTTCACCGTCTTCTCCGCGACCCCGAGCTTCTCGCCGATCTCGCGGTTCGACAGGCCATCACCGATCAGGGTCGAGAACCTTGCGCTCCGACGGCGTCAGGTCGGCCGTCGGATCCTCGTGGTCCACGCGCCGACGCGTCAGGGTGCGCTCGTCGAGCAGCACGCGCCCATCCGCGACCGCCTTAATGACGTCGGTGATCTCAGCCCCGCGCACGGTCTTGAGGATGTACGCGCGGGCGCCGGCCTCGAGCGACTCAGCCAAGGCCTCGTCGTCATCGAACGAAGTCAGGACGACGGGCAGAATCTGCGGGTGGGAGGCGCGCAGGCTGGTCATAATATCGATGCCGGTACCGTCGGGCAGCTGGAGGTCGACCAGGATGACGTCGGGGCGCACCAGGTCGGCGCGGCGCACGGCATCCGCGACGGACCCGGCCTCGGCGACGACCTCGAGCCCTCGTCGCGGTCGACAATTTCAGCGATACCTCGCCGGACGATCTCGTGATCGTCGACGATCATGACGCGCGTGCGCGCGGAAGTATTTTTCACTCACGAGTTCATACTAACTGTTAGGGAGGGCGAACACCCTCGTGTACCTACTACTCCTCCGGAAGAGCCGACTCATCGCATCCTGTGCGGCCGCGTTCTCCGCGTGCTTCTTCGACGAGGCCTGGCCGGAGCCGACCGCGTCGGAGCGCTCGGCGAGAAACGCGCGGGCAGTAAAGACGCGCTGATGGTCGGGTCCTCCCTGCACCTCGTAGGAGACCTCGCCCAGGCCCCTCGGCCTGGGAGTACTCCACGGGAGGGTCTTCCAGTCCTGGTGGTGGCCGCGCGAGGGGGCGTCAGCCAGCAGGAAATTCAGGCGCGCCAGGACAACGCGGCGCGCCTCCTCCAATCCACTGGTCAAGTACGTGGCACCGATGAGGGGCCTCGAACGTGTCGGACAGGATCGAGTCTTTCTCGCGTCCCCGTGCATGGATTCGCCCTTGCCGAGGAACACAAAGTCACCCAGCCCGATGCGCCGCGCGGCCGCGGCCAGGGGCTGCTGGGAAACGGTCGCCGCGCGCATCCGCGACAGGTCGGACTCGGGCACGTCCGGATACTGCTCGTACAGCTTCTGGGCGATGATGATCGAAAGCACCGAGTCACCCAAAAACTCCAGGCGCTCGTTGTTCGCGATACCGCCGGCTTCGTTCGCGTAGGAGCGGTGCACGAGCGCGAGCTGCAACAAAGGAGCGTCGATGCGCGTGCCCCACGCCTCCACGAGCGCATCGGTGTCAGTGCGCGGAGGTACCGGCAGGTGCTTGGATCGGGCCATCAGGATCGCCCCGGCTCGGCGCTCTCGCCCAGAAGGGATGCCAGGGAGGCCAGGCGAGGGTCAATGACGACGTGCTCGTGGTCGGCGGGCAGGTCGACCCACTTCTCGCCGCACACGTCGCACAGGCCCGCGCAGTCGGAGCTGCACAGGGGACGCGGGTCGACGAGGGGTGACGATGGCGTCGCGCAGCTGCGTGTCGATGTCGATCGTGTCGCGCTCGCCGATGACGAAGAGATCGTCGGCGTCCTCGTCCTCGTCGTCGGAGGTGGTCAGGGGCGGGGGCTCCGGGCTCGAAGTAGACCTCCGCGCTGGTGACGTCGTGGTGCTCACGCACCTCGTCCAGGCAGCGCACGCACTCGCCCACCAGGTCGACGGAGGTCGCGACCTGCACGAGGACGCCGTCCTCGACGCTGGTCAGGTCCACGGACACGTCCAGCGGCGTGCCGGGCTCCACCGACATCGAGGGCGTCCCCAAGTCATCGGGGGCGATCCACGTGATGTCTTCGTGGAGCGTCGACCCCAGCGCGCGAGGCAGGCGCGCCAGGGGATAGGGTCAGGACCTTCTCACTCATGGGACAGATCCACATCCGTCACGTCGACGCCGCGCCGCTCGGCGATCGCGCGTCGACCGGCTTCAGTACGCCGCGACACGTCGGCGATGAGGCGGGCCAGCTCATCGAGGGAGGAGGCGACGTAGTCGTCCGCGCCCTCACGCAGGGAGGTGGCAGAGCGCTTGGCCTCGGAGACGATCTCACGGGCACGGTCCTCGGCCATGCGCACGATGTTCTCGGTGGAGACGATGCGAGCGGCCTGGGCGTTCGCGTCGGCGATGGTGGCCTCGGCGTCGGCGCGCGCCTGCGACACCAGGGCGGTGGCCTCCTCGTTCGCGCGCGAGCGGGTGCGCTCTGCTTCCTCCTCGGCGTCCGCGCGGATCTGCGCGGCGCGCTCGTTGGCCTGGTCGAGGGTGGAGGAGGCGCGCGAGTTCGCCTCGGCGATACGCGTCTCGGCCGCGGAGTCGGCGCGCCCCAGAACAGCGTCCGCGTCGGCGACGACGGCGTCGGCGGCGACCAGGTCCTCGGGTAGCGCTTCGCGTGCCTGGTCGAGCAAGTCGAGAATCTCGGCCTTGTTGACCATGATCGAGGCGGACAGGGGCACTGCGCGGGAGGACTCGACGAGATCTTCGATCTGGTCGAGGGCGGCGATCACGGTGGAGGGACCGTAGACGGTCTCCTCGTTCCACTCGTCTTGATTCTTGTCTGCGGGCGTGTCGGCCATGAGTCCCTCCTGCGTTCCACCGGGCACGATTCAGTTTCTATTGTCCGTCAGATAGCGCGCGAGCGCCGGTGGGACATACCGGGAAATGTCTTTTTGAGGCTCAAGTTCACGCACCGCGCTGGAGGAGGACATGTCCGAGGCCGGGGCGGGCGGGAATCCACCACGTGTCCACGCCTCCGACCTCCAGGTTGAGGGCGGCCTGGGGGAGCCTCGAAGTCTGCGTCCTGCGCGCCGCGCACCCCTTGACGATGAGGCGTGCGCCCAGGCGGCGGGCCTCGTCCATGGTGGCGCCCGACAGCGCGACCACCTCCACGCGCTCCAGGTGCGCGGTCGCCTCCTCGATGAGCGCCACGCGCCTCGCCGGCTCGATGAGCCCGCGCTTGGCGGGGTTGATGCCCACCCCGATGATGAGGGAGGTCGGCGACCGTGGCGGCGCGCTGGGCGACGTCGAGGTGCCCGTTTGTGAAGGGGTCGAAGGAGCCGGGGAACAGCGCAATCATTGGGCCGTCTCCTCACGCACTGGCGAGGCCGCCGCGCGCTCGGCGGCGTCGCTGCTCTCCTCGTCTGTGGGCAGGGGCGGGCCGGCGAAGTAGGCGACCGTCTCCCCACGCGCGCGTGCTTCGAGGACCAGGAAGGGCGGCCAGGTGGGGGCCGGCGCGCGGGTGGAGCGTTCGACGACGATCAGCGAGTCCGGGCCGACTCCACGGAGCGAGGGCGGACAGCACCGTCGTCATGTCCCCCTCGGGGATGTCGTAGGGAGGGTCGATGAAGACCAGGTCATTCTCCCCGTGAGGGCCTCGCCGCTGCGGGCCCCCAGGTAGGGCGCGCACGTCCGCCGTCACGACGCGCGCAGGCAGCCCCGTCGCGCGGACGTTAGCGCTCGCGACGCGCGCGCGCCGCGGAGGCTTTCTCGACGAGGGTCGCTCGCGCGGCGCCCCTGGACAGGGCTTCGAGGCCGAGGGCCCCGTTCCGGCGAAAAGGTCGAGGACGGTGGCCCCTCCAGGACGTTCATATGATCCAGGCGGGAGAAGAGCGCCTCGCGGACGCGCTCGGAGGTGGGGCGCGTGCCGGACTTGGGCACGGCGAGGGTCCCTGCCCCTTGGCGCTGCCTGCGACGATTCTGGTCATGCCCCTACCCTACCGGGAGTGCTAGGAGCGCTGCATCCATTCTGAGTTGCCCATCTGAGGCGGCCCGCAGGGCGCTGGGCGAGGTCGGGGTGGGCCGACAGGGTCGGGTCCTGGGCGAGCAGGGCCTCCGCCTCGCTCTTGGAGGCCCGGATCAGGGCCTCGTCGCGGCGCACCGACAGGAAACGCAGGTGCGTGGCGGTGCCGGACTGACCGGCGCCCAGCACGTCGCCCTCCTTGCGCAGGCGCAGGTCGGCTTCGGCGAGCTCGAATCCGTCCGCCGTCGTCGCGAACGCCTGGAGCCTGGCCATGCCCGAGTCCGTCAGCTCGTGGCGATGCATGGCGATGCACAGGGAGGGCAGGTCGGAGCGCCCGACGCGCCCGCGCAGCTGGTGAAGCTGAGCGAGCCCAAATTGCTGGGCATCAAGGATCACCATGAGGGTCGCCTCGGGCACGTCGACGCCGACCTCGATGACGGTCGTGGCGACCAGCAGCGGGGCCCGTCCGGCGGAAAAGTCCTCCATGATCTGGGCCTTAAGCGCCGTCGGGGTGCGGCCCGTCAGCTCGTGGATGGCGAGGCCCGCGAGCGCGGGGTGGGAACGCAGGTAGGCGGCGACTTCTTCGACGGAGGCGAGGGGCGCGTGCCCTCCTCCTCGGCGTCGGCGACGGTGTCGGAGGCGTCGATGCGCGGGCAGACGACGTAGACGCGGTGCCCCGCGGCGATCTCTTCGGCGGCGCGCCTCCAGGTGCGCTCGACCCAGGCGGTGTTGGCCGAGTCGGCGAGGTGGGTGGCCACGGGGTGCGTCCCTTGGGCATGCCGGCCATGCGGGTCTCGTCGAGGTCGCCGAAGACCGTCATCGCGATCGTGCGCGGGATGGGGGTTGCCGTCATGACGAGCTCGTGGACGCCCCGCCCGTCCTGGCGGGCATCGCGCAGGGCGGCGCGTTGTTCGACGCCGAAGCGGTGCTGTTCGTCGACGACGACCAGCGCGAGGTCCGCGAAACGCACGCTGTCTTGGAACAGGGGCGTGCGTGCCCACGACGATGAGGGGCGCGTTGGAGGTCATCGCCGTGGCGATTTCGCGGCGCGCCGCCGGCGTCGTCGAGCCCGTCAGCAGGCGCACGTCGGGGGCGTCGTCCCCCAGGGGTGCGAGGAGGTTTCGTAGGGATGCGGCGTGCTGCTCGGCCAGGACTTCCGTGGGAGCGACCAGGGCTCCCTGATGCCCGGCGGCGATCACCTGGAGCAGCGCGAGGAGCGCGACGACGGTCTTGCCCGAGCCGACGTCCCCTGCAAGAGCCGCTGCATCGGGACCTCTCCGGCCAGGTCGGCGCCGATCTGGGCCACGGCCTCGCTCTGGGAGTGGGTGAGGTCGAAGGGCAGGGGCGCGTCGGAAGCGCTCAAGCAGTGGGGCTTCGCGCGGCGAGGCCAGGGCGGGGGTCGAGCGTGCTCCCCGGCGCCTGGCGGCCAGGCCAACCTGGAGGACGAAGGCCTCCGTGAAGGCCAGCGCCCGGCGCGCCCGCTGGTAGTCCTCGTCTGTTTCCGGCTGGTGCAGGCGGCGCAGCGACTGGGCGTAGGTGTCGATGCGTTGGCGCCCTCGCGCGTCGGCGGGCACGGCGTCGGGAACGTCCGCGTCGTCCAGGTGTTCGAGGATCATGCCGACGGCGCGGGCGATGGCCCACGAGGTCAGTTTGCCCGTCGCCGGGTAGATCGGGATGGGGCGGGTCGCGATGCGGTCGATATCCTCGCCGTCGACGCCTTCGAAGGAGGGGTGGGTGAGCTGGAGTTTGCCGCGGTAGGCGCCGACCTTGCCGGCGAAGAGGAAGGAGGCTCCCGGGGTGAGGAGGCGCTCGATGGGGGCGAGCTTGAACTGGTTTTTCGCGAAGAAGGTCGCGGACAGGAACTGGACGCCGTCGGTGAGGCTCACCTCCAGGCGCACGCCCGATCCGGAACGGTTGGCGACCAGGTGGGTGCCCGCAACCTCGGCCAGGATCGTGACGTCTTCGCCCTCGCGCAGCGACGACAGCGGGTGAGCCTGCCCCAGTGATAGTAGCGGCGCGGGGCGACGAGCAGCAGGTCGCCGACCGTGAGGATACCCGCACCCTCAAGTGCCTTCGCGGTTTTCTTCGGCAGGCGCAGGGACAGCGGGATGTCGAGCGCACTCACGAGGCGCACCCCGCGACGAGGCTCGGGCCCACCTGTCCGCCGTCCCACGTTTCCAGGTCGATGGAGGAGGAGGCGTCACGCGTGGACAGGAGCTGGCGCACTGTCGCCACCGTGTACGGGCCGTCGTCCTCGCGCGAGATCAGGAGTCGCCACGCGCGCGCTCCCCACGCGCGGCCTCGGCCAGGGCCTCGGCGATACCCTCAGGGTCGCCGTCACGAGGCAGGGGCGCGCTCGCGCTGGACATGAGGGCGTCGTGCGCTCCATCCCGGAGCATGCGAGCCAGCGTCGGCGCCGCCTCGATCCCGCCCGGCTGCGGCACGAACAGCGGGGCGCAGGCGCGCGCGACAGCGAGAACGTCCAGGTCGTCGCGGCTATCGGCGCGCAGGATCGCGGGAACGCCTGGGGCGGGTGCTGGCAGCACCGAGGCGACCGTGCCCACCAGGGCGGCGCTGGCCTCGTCGCGGGGGCGACGAGCGTGACGCCCGTGCGCGAGCCCGCCGCCGACACGATCCCGGCGGCGTCCATCGCGCTGGGTTCGAGGAAGACCACCGCCCCGGCGCGCGCCAGGTCCTCCACAAGGCCCGGGGCCCGCGTGCAGGCGATGACCCGCGCCCTGTCGACCCGTCGCATCGGTCGACGTTGCAGCAGGCGAACCCCTCGGTGGGTGAGCCCTCGTCGGCGAGCTCGTCGATGCCGATCTGCGCGTCCGGGCGCGCGTCGCTGACCTGGAAGCGCACGACCTGACCCGAGGTGGGGTGCGCGGCCAGCGGTGCGGAGGTGTCTACGTGCAGTCGCCACCCCCCATGCCGAACAGGTCCACGCGCCCAACGTAGGACAGGCGCGCACCCAAGCCTCGTGAGTCGGGCCAGGAGGACGCGCAGGTCCTCCTCGACGCCCTCGACGATGATGTCGACCGTGAAGTCGCGGCCCGGCGGCGGTGAGGCGGGCTCGGGCGCCCGCGAATGGCGACGCGTCAGGTCGGCGAGCATCGCCGTGAAGGACTGGAGGATGCCTGCGTCATCCCGCATGGTGGCGTCAATGCATGCCAGAACCAGCGCGATGAAGGCGCCACCCGGGTCGATCCTGCCCGTCGCCTCGTTCGTCGCGTCCACGAGGCCGATCTGTGCCTGGGAGGAGAAACGAGAGAAGACGTCCTCCGCCTCCGGGCAGCGTGGGCCCCAGCTCCGCAACCTCGCGCGCGGCGCCCCCAGCATCTCCGCCAGCGCATCCGACCAGTCAATAAAGGACGAGGTCGGCGCAAGGGAGGAGGCGAGCATCCGACGCAAGACCAGGGGCGTCACCTGCGCCGCGTCCCCCAGGGCCCCCGCCCACGCCTCGAACAGGGCGGCCAGGGCAACGCCGCTGTGCCCCACGCCCCTGCGGATCAGGGTCTCCACGGCCGCTTCGAGCGCGACGCGCAGATGCGCGCGCGGCTCCAGGGAACCCATCGCGGCCGCGAGGGCGGCCATCGTGGCCGCCGCGTTCGTACCCGTGTCGCAGTCCGCTCCGTCCCAGCCGTCCAGGTCGTCAAGAAGGGGGCGAGCCTGGCGGCCTCCTCGGCCCCCGCTCGGCACGCCGCGATTATCACCGATGCATTCAGTTCGCATGACTCCCTTTCCGGCACCCTCAATTGTCCCCACGGCGCCCGCTGTGTGCGACCTGACATGACCGATACGCCGTGCGACTTGTTGAAAGTGCGCATCATCCGCTATTCTGTCATGGTTGCCTTCGGTTCAAGCACCGAAGGATGCGTTTCCCGCAACCGCGGGGAGCCAAAGACTGAACTGGAAGACATACCGAGGAGAACATCGTGGCTGCCGTTTGTGACGTGTGCGGTAAGGGACCCGGCTTCGGCAAGAGCGTGTCGCACTCGCACGTTCGCACCAACCGCCGGTGGAATCCGAACATCCAGCGCGTTCGCGCCCTGGTCAATGGGACGCCCAAGCGCCTGAACGTGTGCACCAAGTGCCTGAAGTCCGACAAGGTCGCCCGCGCGATCTGAATCGAGACAATACACCACAGCTGGTGGGGTGAGGCGTTGCGCCTACCCCACCAGTTTTCGTATGTACGGACAGCCCCGATCCCGCGCCGCGAAACTGGGATTGAAGGACAAAACGTGTTGGTTATGTAGCGGCTTTTTCGCTGTGCTGGCACGGGAAAGTCGGTATTCAAGGGAATTGTTTCATCGGGGCATGAATACCCCCCACGCGCCCGATGCGCGGGCGGACGCGCAGCCAGGTGTGGACATTGAGCGTCAGGGGGCAGTTCGCCAGCGCCGACAGTGCCCACCATGCCATGCCTCCGGTACGCCACCGACTGCTCCATTGGCGGCGCCACCAGCTGCGTCGTCGGCGGCAGCGCATAACCCCGTCGGGTCTGCTATCGAAGAATGTCGCATGCAATTCCCCCTGACCCTGTATCGCGCCACGCATTCGCATCGTTGGAATTGCAACGTTTGTAGACACTGTTGAACATTCACCCAATCGAATTGCATGCGCAACTGCTCCGAGCGAGCGCCAGCAACGCGCGCGTGGGCCCGACACCTCGCACGTGGGCCCTCTGATCCGCGCCTGGGCCCGCTAATGCGAGCGTGGGTCCGCTAATGCGCACGTTAACCCACTAATGTGAGCGTGGGCAGCCCCGCCCAGACACGGAATAGCGGGTTGACGTGCGATATAGCCGGTTAACGCACGCTATCGCGGGTTCGCGTGCGAGCGACACACCATGACCGAGACAGTTTTGCCCAAAACGCAGACAACTTCGCCCACGACACCCCATTGTCGGCGTTTTTCGCCGAGGTGGTCTGCACTTTGGGCACCACGCCGCCCCGAACCGCGACCTCACCACCCCGAACCGCGACCTGACCGCCCCGGACCGCGACCTCACTGCCACCAAAGGGGAATTGCACCAATAGAGGCGCGACACGCCGGCGACACGCCGACAGAATGCTTCTAATGGTGCAAAACCCCCACCATTACCCCGGTGTCATGCTCCCTCGCGGGTCCATTGCTCCCTCACTGGTGCAGGACTGCCCGGCCAAGCCCGGTTGGACGCCGGTGGGGCACCGATAAACAGCGATGGCGCATAGCCGACAACGGCTAAGGGCGTCATAGGCAGCCAGCTCCGCGACAACGCTTGGAGCGCGTCGCCGACAGAAACGGGGCAGGGGCACGGGCGACCAACTCCGCGACTATGCTTGTGGCCGATGAGGCGAAACACCCGATCAGGTTGAATCTCGCCTCACAGGTCGAGATGCCCCCGACCAGCTACAGCCCTCCCGAATAAGTGAAATCCTCCCGATCAGGTGGAATCCTCGCGATGGGTTGATCCTGCCTGAGGCACTGCGGCAAAAGCACGCTAGCCCGACGGCACCGCCCTCGACGATGCCTGGGGCTCACTCCCAACCAACACGTTCTGTCCTATAGCCCGGCAATCACTCCGGTCAACATCCGGCGACACTCGTGCTTTCGATGCTCACGTCGAATGTCGGTTTGCCGTCGGCGTCAAGGATGAGCGACGCCGACTCGTCGAGCCTCAGCGACGCGACCGCGACTGACGGTACCGATCGAGCACACCGCCCGACGTATTCGGACGAATCAAAAAAACGAGAGGTCGGACTTGAACTTGTTCGGTTCATAGTCCACGCTCTCGACACTGACAGGCTCCCTCTGAACTTCCAGGACCGCCAGATTGCGGCTCTGCAGTGGGACCGGACAGCCACGATCAAGGTTTCCAGCTGGAGTCACGCACGCGTGAGTCTTCTCCTTGATCGCTGCGAGCGCCGCCTCACGAACGTCCTGGGTGTACTCGGTCTTGACCTCGACATCCATCACGTCAGAGTCCGCTGGACGCCCGTCGTTTCCCTTCGCAACGACCTCAACCGACTCAGCCGTGACGTACTTGCTGGACAATTCCGGTTCCAGGTTGTAGGTACCGGGGTAGAACGCCAGGAGGGCCCACCGCCCAGTGTTATCGGTCGTCAGCGGAGCAGTAGCTTGCACATTGCCGATGGTCATGCCCTCCACGTCGCGTCCCGTCACGTAGATTCGAGTGATGAGGGGATCGAGAATCTCCCAGTTGTCGAAGAATCCTAGCGTCGACTCCCTCTTCATGACCCGGAAGGTCTGCGAAAAGCTCTCTCCCCTGACGCTCATCGTGGCCCTGACCTGATGCAAAGAGGACGAGGAGTCCTCATCCGTGTCAACGATTTCCTCGACAGTCAAACGGTTGGGCGTAGCCCCGAGGATCTCATCCGTCAAGAACACGCGTTGCTCGCTGGGAATGCCCGGATCTACCATCCGCGAGGCGGCACTGGCCTGCCCACTGGACAGCAGACCGAGATAGCGCCGAACCTGAGCCTCGGGAGTGCGCATTGCTCTGGCAACAACGAGGCCTGCCACGCCCACGCCGATCAGCGCGATCACGACGGTGAAGGCGATGATCATACCGTACGGACGACGCTTGCGGACCGCAGCTGTCGGATAAGCGCCGGGTTCTGGCCCGCCGACTTGTCCGGTGGACACGCGCACGAGGGTTCCGTCCTCTAACAAGCGGACTTGCGCCCTCTTCGCGCCGGCAGTGCCGCCGTACGACGACGCGCCGGAACTCGACATGTCCGCTCCAAACCGCGCAAACGAATCTCCGTTGTGGGTGTTTCGACTCGTATCCATGTGTCACTCCTGAGGTCCTGAGCGGCGGCGCGCCGTGCCGTAACCAACGAGCACTTCCTCGCTACATGGTTACCCAGACGGGGCTAACGTTAGGCACCGGGACAACGAAAGTCAAAACACCAGGTGGCGCAGCGAGAATCGCCGCTGATCCACCCCACGACAGCGCGAACAGGCCGCGATGACACTCGCTGCCCGCCGGGACCCTCGTGAACACGGGTCGAGCGGGCAGCGAGGGACACGAGCGCTACAGGAGCCCGGCCGCCAAGTCGAGCGGCGTGCCGAAACGGTGATTCGTCAACGACACCGCCTGCTCGCGCAGGAAGGGCAGCAGCTCGGCGTGCGGGCACGTCGTCACGGCACAGGTGTACAGAGCGATGTCGGGGCTGCCGGCGCTCACGCGGCAGGCATGAACCCACCGATCCTGCGCGGATTCCTCGCGCGGACCAAGGACACGCACGCGCAGCCCCAACCCGCCGGAGGCGGCCAGAGCGGCGAGCCGCCCATCCCATGTCTGCGTGTCGTCGATGCTCACCTCGATGCCTGCCGCCTCGATAGCGACAGCCATCGAGTAGGGGCAGCTGATCGGCGACCGACAGGGTGAGGGGGCCGCCAGCGAGGATACCCGCCGCCATGACGCGCGCGATATCCGCCAGGGCGCTCCCCTGCCTGCTCGGACGAGGACCGTGGCCGGGCGGTAGCGCAGGATGTTACGCTCGCACGCCAGGCCCGTAACGTCGCGGTTGACCCCGTAGTCGCTGGCCCAGGCGGCGGCATCAGCCACGATGGCGCGATGCAGCTGCGCCAAGTCCGCCTGTCCCAGGTGCTCGCCCGCCGCGTCGTACAGGGCGAGCACGCGGGCCGACAGGCCCATGCCTCCCGCGCATTGGGTTCTCCCGCGGGCTGATCGTGGGCAGGTTCGATATCGCCCAGGCCCAGCAGGTAGGAGGGACCGCCCGCCTTCGTCGTCGAACCGATGGCGGAACGTTTCACCCGCCGAAGGGCTGACGGCGCACGATGGCCCCCGTGATGCCGCGGTTGACGTAGAGATTGCCCGCTTGAATCCCGTCCAGCCATTGAGCTAGCTCGTCGGTATCCAGGGTGTGGAGCCCGGAAGTGAGACCGTAGTCGACGGAGTTCACCGCGTCGATGGCTTCCTCAAGCGTGTCGACGCGCATGACGCCGAGGACCGGCGCGAAGTACTCGGTGAGATGGAACCGCTGCCGGGAACGACTCCCGCGCGGATGCCCGGCGTCCACAGGCCGCCTCCCAGGCAGCGGGGCTTGAGCACCCAGTGCTCCCCGGGCCCCAGCGTGGTCAGTCCGCGCAGGGCCTTCTCGTCGTCGGGCACGACCACGGGTCCCACCTGGGAATCCAGGGCGGAGGGCGCACCGACCCGCAGCGATGCGGCGGCGTCCACGAGCTGGCGCGCGATGCGCGCGGAGTGTCCGGCCGACCCAACGAGGATCAGCAGGGAGGACGCCGAGCACTTTTGGCCCGCGTGGGCGAACGCCGAGGAGACGATGTCGCGCACGGCCAGGTCGGGGTCGGCCGACGGGGTGACGATAATGGCGTTCTTGCCGCTGGTCTCACCCAGCAGATGCATGTCGGGCTTCCACGACTTGAAGAGGCGCGCGTCTCGTAGGAGCCGGTCAGCACGACACGGTCAACCCGCTCGTGGGTCACCAGGTGACGCGGACACGTCCCCGTCCTCGAGCGGGGCGAGCGCCACCAGGTCCTCGGGGACTCCGGCCTCGTGGAAGGCCGCGACGAGCTCCGCGGCACAGCGCTTGGCGGGAGGCGCCGGCTTGAGGATGACGGCGCTGCCGGTGGCAGTGCCGCCGCGACGCCGCCGGTGGGGATGGCCACCGGGAAGTTCCAGGGTGAGGCGACGACGGTGACGTCCACGGGAACGAAGCGCGCCCCGCCATGTGTGCCTCGTCGGTAAGCTGCAGCGAGGCACCCGCGTAGTGGTGGCAGAAGTCGATGGCTTCGCTCACCTCGGGATCGGCCTGGTCGATCGTCTTGCCGGCCTCGGAGCCGGCGACTTTCGATGAGCTCGCCTCGGCGCGCGGCGAGGACGTCGCCGACGCGGTGCAGCGCGGCGGCTCGTTCCTCGGGGGCCAGGGCCTGCCAGGCGTGGGCGGCCGTGGCACTCGCATCGATCAGCGCGTCGATTGCCTCGCGCGTGGCCAGGCCTGGGCGCCTGACGCACGGCCTCCCCTCGCGTCGAGGCAGGGATAGCCTCGGCGATGTCGCGCGCCCACTGGCGGTTGGCGGCCAGGGCGGGGTCGGAGTCCGCCTCCGAGGAGAAGGGCCGACGGGCGCGCTCGTCGAGGCTCCCCCTGCTCGCCCGGGACGCCGCCGTCGAGCTCCGCGAGCCGGTTCTGGGAGCGGTTGGGAACGGGAACGGGCGCGCGGATCCACGTCGGACAGGGCGGCGAGGAAACGGTCGCGCCTCGAGCGAACACGTCCTCGTTGGTGGCGATGTCGAAGACGCCGGACATGAAGTTCTCGGGGGCTGCGTTTTCCTCCAGGCGACGCACGAGGTAGGAGATGGCGACGTCGAACTCGCGCGGGTTGACGACGGGCACGTACAGCAGGAGGGATCCGACGTCGCGGCGCACGACCTCCTGGATGCCGGTCGCCATGCCGGAGAGCATCTCGAACTCGACGCTGTCTTCGACGCCGCGCGCCGCTCGCAGCTCGTAGGCGAAGGCGATGTCGAAGATGTTTTGTCCAGCCACGCCCAGGCGGATCGCGCGGGTGCGCTCGGGGGTCATCGCCCAGCTGAGCATGCGCTTGTAGTTGGTGTCGGTGGCCTGTTTGGAGGGCCAGGTGGTGAGCTCCCAGCCGTGGATGCTGGCATCCACCTCTCCATGGACAGGTTCGCGCCCCTTGACGATACGGACCTTGATGCGCGATCCGCCGGCATCGACGCGCGCGGACGCCCACTGCTGGAGACGCTGAAGAGCACCGAGGGAGTCGGGCAGGGTAGGCCTGGAGGACGATGCCGGCCTCGTAGCCGCGCATGTCTGGCTGGTCGAGGATGGCGGTGAACACGGCGATCGTCAGATCCAGGTCCTTGTAATCCTCCATGTCGAGGTTCAGGAAGGTCCCGTTGTCGCGTGCGAGTCGGTAGAGGGGCGCCAGGGCGTGCACGCCGTGGGCGACGACCTCGTCGAAGCCCCAGGGGTTGTGCGGGCCGGTGACCGCGGAGACTTTGATGGAGACGTAGTCGACGTCCTCGCGCGTGACGAGGCGGGAGACCTCGGCGAGGCGGTGGGCGGCTTCCTTCTCTCCGAGGACGGCCTCGCCCAGGAGGTTGACGTTGAGGCGGTGCCCGCCTGTGCGCAGGCGGGCGAGCGCCGGGCCGAGGCCCTTCGTCCGTCGCGTCGACGACGAGGTCACCGACGATCTCGCGGAAGACTCGGCGCGCGATGGCCGTGACGGTGCGCGGCGCCAGGCGCGACGCGGTCGATCCGAGGCCCATGGCGGCGGCCAGCGCCGGAGGCAGGAAGTCCTTGCGTCCCCGTGCCAGTTTCTGGAGGGCCGCGCTGGCCACGTCGAGGTCCGCGGGACGCACAACGTCGTCGACGAAACGAGTGGTGAACGTCAGGCCGTCCGGGTCGGCGAGGATCCGGGAGAGCAGCTCGCGGATTGAGGCGTGGGTTCGTGGGCCGACTCGTCTGCCCAGCGGCGCGCTCGGGCGACGGCTCTCTGCCCCAGTTTCCACAGGTCATCAGCACTGGCGTCCCGTGGCGCCGTGCGTGCTGGTCAGGGGTGGGGTGGGAACGGCGGCGTTCGTCATGCGTGGCCCTCCAGGCTCGGGTGAGTGTCGGATACTCCGCATCACGTGCGCCTCGATCATTGAACGCGCGTCCTCGCTCTGCGGCGTGCCAGGCTTCCGACGGGTGTAAAGCAGTGCTGGTTTGTCTATCCTAACCCGCCCGAGGCTTCTCTGTGGCGCCGTGGGTGCGTTCGCCACACCACGGAGGCACGGGACCTAAGCCCCGCGCCCAACACGGGCCATTGTGATATTCAACACTAGTGGGTTCGGTCTGCCGTTGACGCGCCTTCTACGCTCGCGAGGAAGGGACCGGATGAGCGTCGCCGTGACGCTTTCCGGGCTGGCGCCTTCTACGCTCGCGAGAGGGACGCTGCGATCAGGAACGAACGAGCCACCGATCCTTGATATCCGAGACGACGCCCGCGGTCACCCGCACGCATGTCGACAGCGTGCCCGCCATCGGCTCGCGAGCACAGCCACTGGACCTGCAAGCCATCAGAGAGCGCGACGAGTTTGCGGGCAATCTGTTCGCTTGGCGCGTCGGGAAGGACCTCGCCGGCGGCCTTTCCGCGCTCGAGGGCGCCCACCAGGTATTCGATCGTGGCCATCAGATGCTGACGGAACCAGGGGTGGGCCCTGATGGCTCGCATCGATGACCGCCGCGGACATGGCGGTGTACAGGGCGACGCCATCGGGATGACGTTGATTATGCGCCACCATCTCCACCCACGCGTCGAGCGCCGCCTCCGCTCCCTCATCCCCGTCGGGCAGGCGGCTCATCGTGCGGTGATCGCGCTCGTCCAGGACGGCGGCCAACAGCTGATCCTTCGACGAATAATGATGCAGCAACCCTGCCTTGAAATATCCGCTGCCCGCGCAATATCCGCCAGGAGGTCGCCACGTAGCCGCGGGTCGAGAAGAGAGTCAGTGCCTCGGCGAGATGCGTGCCTTCTTGTCCTCAGAACCGGCCTTGGGGCGTCCGGGCCGGCGCGTCGTCATTACCTGTGCGTCGTTGCTCATGCAGGCTGCTCCACTCTCGCTGTGACAGAGTTACCAACAACCCATCATAGCGTCCCACGCGCCGCGTGCCACCCAATTGGCGAACAACCCTCAACACAAGAAGCGGCGCGGGCCCTCGCCCCGCGCCGCCCTTGTCAGAACCCAAATTTCACGTCGAAGACCGGCTTGCCCGCCGAGTCGAGCTGATCGTCCCATCGGGTCCAGCTTGACGGTGACCCTCACCGTCGCTTCCTCGTCGTGAGGAGACTTGTCGAAACCAGAGTCGCTCTGAATGCTGAAGACTGCCTCGCCAATGTGGTATCGCTCCCAGGCCATCCTGCTTCACAGAGGTCGGTGCCGACTTCAGCTCCAGCACCGACAGGTGCTTGGACTGAACGGCGTAGGGGCAAGCCTTGTTGATATTGCCGGGGATCGTCACGCAGGAGTTCGTCAGATCGACGGCGGCGTTGAGAGCCTCCTGGGCGAGCTTGTCGTTATACCGTCCAGTCAACTCCACCGTAGCGCTCGAGGAATTCGTCAGGAAGTCGCTCGCTCGCCTTGACAGGCTGCTTGACTGGATCAGCGCTGACGTACTCACCCGTATCGACCGGGGTGAAGGTGTAGACCCCCGGGTAGAACACGAAGGAGGTGCCCGAGGAGTACTTGCTGCCGTCGAGAGAAGACGTGACGTCGCCGACGGAGAAACGGTTGACCTTCTCGCCGGTGACGAGCACGCGCGCGTCACGAGCGCGTCCTCGATCTTCCAGTTCTTCAGGAAGCCCATCGTGGGCTTGGCTGAGGACACACGGAAGGAGTGGGTAAAGCGGTCGCCATCGAGCTGCATCGTGGCGGTGACGATGCGAACGTTCCCGCTGGTCGAGTCGGCAACCACGTCCTCGACTACCAGGCGCGCGCTCGCCGAGGCCAGCGACGTCGTCGGAGAGGAAGCCACGCTGGTCACTGGGCAGGCCGGGGTCAACCATCGCTGTCGCCGCGCTGGCCTTGCCGTCGGCCAGGAGGTCCAGGTACTCGGCGCACCTGGGCCTCGGGCGTACGCGTCCAGCTGGCGAACATGAGGCTCACGGCACCCACGAGTCCAAGGACCACGATCGCAACCACGACGATGGCGGTTCGCTTTGACGCGGCGCTTGCTCGCAGTCGACATGGGGTAAAGGAGGAGCCCTGCACCTGCGGCGGTAGAACGCCAGCAAACTGATCTGTGGAGCACCTGCGCGGGCATCTGCTGCGGCGCGGGAGGCGTGGGAACGCCAGCAAAGTGATCCGCGGGGCAACCTGCGCGGGCGCCTGCTGCGGCGCGGGAGGCGCGGGAACGCCAGCAAACTGATCTGCGGGGGCAACCTGCGCGGGCGCCTGCTGCGGCGCGGGAGGCGCGGGGACGGCGTCGGCTTCGGGTACAGCCGGAGCTCCCGCCTCCTCAGGAGTGGGAGGAGGCGTCAGACCGTGGCTATTGTCCTCGCTGCTCTGTTTCATTGTTGCTCTCTCGCCCCGTGCGTCCGTCATGCGCCCGGAAGCGGACGTCATGGAGTGCCTGGTGGATACAAAAAACCGAGCAATTTTTCTCACACGCCATCACCTGATTCACCACGCATGCGATACCGGACCGCGCGGCGTGGTTGTCTGCATGGGGGACGCGCATCGCACGCAGCTCAGAGGCGTCCTTCCGGATCAGACAAGTAGCGGCGCGAGGCATACCCCGCGCCGCGTGTCGCTATCACAGTGACCGCGAGGGTCCTCAGCTACGCGCGTGAAAAACGTCCGTAGTCGAGGCGGCGCCAGCCTGGCGGGATGTGCCCACCCAGAAGTCCGGTGTGCCTCCGGTGTGAGCTGAGAGTCCCATCGTTGGCGAATTGGACGTTGACGACCACCGCGGCGTCGACGTCGCGCGTGCCCGGCATGTCGGACTTGTCGGAGTACGTCACCGCGAAAGTGACCTGACTGGAAGACCCCCGGGTCCACATCCATCGGTTCCAGCGTTGTCGGCATCGTCTTGACGGAGATCGCGCTCACGCGCGCGCTATTGAGGGCGGAGGGCAGTCAGGACTTGGTCGCGGGATGGATGCGCAGGAGTTGAGAACTCCTTCGCGGAATCGAGTGCCGCTTCTTTCAGTTTGTCGCTGTAGGTTGCTTCCAGGGACACGTCGGCGGCGTCAGCGGAGTAGGCGGTTCCATCTGTGGACGCCGTCAGGGCGACGGCGACGGTCTTGGTGTTGACATCCACGTATTCGCTCGGGGCGACGGGCGTGAACGTGTAGACGCCGGGGTAGAAGAAGTACGTGGCCCGACTACCGAGACGAGCTTTGGTGCGGAGCGTCGGCATCACCCTCCGACGGTGAACTGCGTATCCCTGCGCGTCGACGCCGACCTGCGCAGCCAGGGAGTTCTTCACCGTCCAGTTATTGAGAACGCCCATCGTCGGCTTTCTGTCCTGGTGACGGTGAAGGCATGGGTGAGCTTCTCCCCGTTCACCTGCACGGTGGCCGACACCTGACGGGTCTGAGTCTCGTTCGCGTCGGCGACTACGTCTTCGACGACCAGCAGCGAGGTCGCCGAGGCCATGGCGTCGTCGGTCAGGAAGACACGCTGGTCGCTCGGAACGCCGGGATCAACCATGGCCGTCGCCGCACTGGCCTGACCGGAGGCCAGCAGATCCAGGTACTTGCGCGCCCTCAGCCTCGGGCGTGCGCGAACTGTTGACAACCTTGATCGCGACCACGCCCGCCGATCACCAGCACCGCGAGGACACCAACGAGATCCGATCAGGATCGCCCGCTCTGCCCCGGCCGGAAGGAGCGTCGACGCCACGCCCTCCCCGGCGGACGTTGACGGAGCCGGAATCGCGGGGGTTGCGGAGGGTTCCGGTATCGGTGTCGTGTTCGCTTGATTCTTCCCAGTGCCCATCGTGCTCTTCACAACGTTGACTAATCTCGCAGGCGCGCGTGGTACGTTGTGCGCGTCCCGTCACCCGGCTACCCAGGCGTGCTCAGTATGCTGCGCAGACGCGGTCGTCAGCAGGATCACGGAGCGATGCGGGTGCCGTCCGCAGGCGCGGACGGGCAACACGTATATAGGGCGCAGGCAGTGGACGTTAGAAGGCGAAGGACACCCTAAAGTCCGGCTTACCATCGGCGGTCATCATCATCATTCCACGTCATCGAAACGCGCGTCGACCTACTCGTCAGGCCGACGTCCTCGTTCCGGCGAACAGCGTTCCTCTGTCGTGACCGTGTAGGTCACGCTCCCAGAAAAATGACGTTGGATCGAAGCTGTAGGAATCGAGATGTCGGCATTTCTGATGGAAATAGCGCGTGACGTGGTCTCTGAATGGAGGGACGAGCAGTCGTCGCCCTGGTTGCCCGGATAGGTCCCGCACGATTCAACGAGCGCCTGAGCCGCTTCGAGCGGCGGCTTCTGAGCTGTCGTTGTAGGTCGCTTTAAAGGTGACGTCGCTCGCGCCATCGCCATCCCGGGTGCAGTACGTCATCGGACACGGAGACCAGCACGGAGTCGCGTCCACGTACTCGTTGGGCACGACGGGCGTGAAATTGTATGCGCCCGGATAGAAGAGGAAGCGAACGCCCTTCCATGAAGAGGCTTTTGCCTTGTCGATAGAGGCCTTGGTATCACCGACAGAGAACTGACCGATCCCGTCGCCGTCCACGGTCACGGGCACCGCCAGCGAGTCCCTGATCTTCCAGTTATCGAGCACCCCCATCGTCGCTTTATCTGCTGTGACGACGAACGAGTGGGTGAAGCGTCCCCGATGACCTGCATGGTGGCGGTCACCATGCGCGTGTCGGAACTGTCGTTCTATCGGCGACCACGTCCTCGACGACTTCAGCAGCGACGTCGCCGAGGCCATCACGTCGTCGGTCAGGAAGCTACGCTGATCGTTACTCACGCCAGGATCAACCATCGCCGTCGCCGCGCTTAGCCTGACCGGAAGCCAGCAGATCCAGATATCTTGCGCACCCTGGCCTCGGGCGTGCGCGAACTATTGACAACCTTGAGCGCCACCACACCGGCGATCACCAGCACCACGAGAACACCAACCAGCGCTCCGATCACCTTCACGCGCTTACGCGCGCAGGCGAGACCGGCGTGAAGGACACCCGCGGCGGAACCCCACCGGGCCCCGGAACAGGGCGTCGCCAGGCCCGGAACAGGGCGCGTCGCCAGGCCCCCGAACAGGCGCGGCACCGGGCCCTGACTGGCGGCGCGCGAGGCCCGGAACGGGGGCGGCGCCAGAAGTTGGGTCGACCCCAGCCGAGGACGGTGCAGGTATCTCGCCGCCGGTGGTTTCGTTATTGTCAGTACCACTGACTCGCCCTCACGATGCGCTGATGGTCCGGGCCAGCATCGGGCGACAAACACACCAATACCAACCACCGGTCAAAAAGACGTGCCCCATGATCACACGCCACCAGCCGAGAGTCAAAGCCGTGTCACACTATGGATACGACGCGCTCCCCGACCGCCAAGCGATCGAGGAGCGCGACAGGTCGCACATGCTGGGGGACCTCAGCGGGTGAAACTCACCTCGAAGTCGGGCTTGCCGTCCTTGTCCAGCCTTGAGCACTTGGTTGTCATCCAGCTGCGCGCGAATCTCCACCTCGGCCTCCACGTCTTGCGTGCCTGCCATATGTACTTGTTGGAGTACGTCGCCGTGGAAGACGACAGTCGCCCGAAAGACCGTCGGCTGCTCCGGACACCGGCGCCAGCGCCTTCGGCATTGAGCCCGTTACCGCGGTGACGGCATCGCTCTGGATCGCAAATGGGCACCAAGAATTCTGGTTGCCCGGCATGGTCGAGCAGGTGTCAACGGCCCATTGCCCCGCCTCGATCGCGGCCGCCGTCAGCTTTGGTGTTGTAGGTGACCTTGAGAGTCACGGCGTTGTCTCTGCCACCGCAACCCATCATCGAGGACAGAAACCGTCTCGGGGTTTGAGTCTGCATACTGCTCGCCGCGATGGGCGTGAACGTGTGAGACGCCGGGGTAGAAGAGATGATCTTTCTCCTGGTCGTTACGGCCCGCCGCGGACGGATCGTGGCATTCACGCCGCCGACGCTGAACTGGGCGTATCCTCGACGTCAACGCTCACCCGCGCGGCCAGAGAATCCTTGACTCGTCCAGTTATTCAGAACGCCCATCGTCGACGACCCCTTCGTCACGGTGAACTCGTGGGTGAAGCGTTCCCCGTTGACCTGCATGGTGGCGGTCACCATGCGCGTGTCGGAACTGTCGTTCTTATCGGCGACCACGTCCTCGACGACCAGCAGCGACGTCGCCGAGGCCATCACGTCGTCGGTCAGGAAGCTACGCTGATCGTTACTCACGCCAGGATCAACCATCGCCGTCGCCCGCGCTAGCCTGACCGGAAGCCAGCAGATCCAGATACTTGCGCACCTCGGCCTCGGGCGTGCGCGAACTATTGACAACCTTGAGCGCCACCACACCGGCGATCACCAGCACCACGAGAACACCAACCAGCGCTCCGATCACCTTCACGCGCTTACGCGCGCCAGGCGAGACCGGCGTGAAGGACACCCCCGCGGCGGGAACCCCACCGGGCCCCGGAACAGGGGCGTCGCCAGGCCCCGGAACAGGCGCGTCGCCAGGCCCCGGAACAGGCGCGGCACCGGGCCCCGGAATGGGGCGGCGCCAGGCCCGGGAACAGGGGGCGGCGCCAGAAGTTGGGTCGACCCCAGCCGAGGACGGTGCAGGTATCTCGCTGCCGGTGGTTTCGTTATTGTCAGTACTCACGACTCGCTCCTCACGATGCGCTGATGGTCCGGGGCCAGCATCGGGCGACAAACACACCAATACCAACCACCGGTCAAAAGACGTGCCCATGATCACACGCCACCAGCCGAGAGTCAAAGCCGTGTCACACTACGGATACGACACGCTCCCCGACCGCCAAGCGATCGAGGAGCGAGGATCGTCATGCTTATTCAACTTCGTACCCTCAGCCAGAACTGAGGCTTACCAGCAGAATCGACCACGATCTTTCCGTTTTCGTCAAACTTCAGCGTCGCGTACACGGTTGACTTCAGGGTGTAGATCGGAGTCCCGGCCCCTGCTGTACCTTAAAGAAGGCATAGTCGTGGAACTCCGAGGTCGAGTCCGCCCATTCTTTCGCCTCGGTCGGCATCTGCTTGACCTCGAGGACGGTCAAATCTGTCCTCTGCAGCCCGAAGGGACACACCGTATCGAGATTCCCCGGAGGCGTGGCGCACGACGTGGTTTTGCGCGGCCATCGCCTCGACCGCGGCCGCGCGCAACGAATCACTGTATGATGTATCGACCGTCACATAGCGAAGCGGGTCGGCACCGTACTTATACTCGTCTCTCGCGGCCTTGAAGGTGACCGGGTCGGCTTCGATATAGTCCCCCGGGTCGGCGGCACTCACCGTGTAGACCCCTGGATACAGCATGCATGGTCGGGGACGTGTATGGGGAAATAATTGTCATCACTGACGGGCGCCGTCACGCCGCCGACGCTGAACGTCGACACATTCTTAATCCTGACGGCGATGGGAACGACTAGGGCGTTTTTGGATCGTCCAGTTCTTGATGATTCCCAGTGTCGGTTTTGCTTTCTTGGACTTCAAAGGGGAAGGTAAATTGGACATCGCCGACCGTCACTGTGGCATCCACGGTGTGTTTTTTCGAGGAACTTCCTTCATCCCTATCGACGACGTCGTCGACTTCCAACAGCGAGGTCGCCGAGGCCATGACCTCGTCCGTTAAAAAGACGCGTTCATCGTTGGCCACACCTGGATCAACCATCGCTGTGGCAGCGCTGGCGTTCCCTTGTGCGAGGTAGTCCAGGGTAACGGCGCACCTGCGCTTCGGGTGTACGCATTGAGTTCGCAAGGACGAAGCTGCCAACGGCTACCACCACGAGTGCAACGAGGAACAGGGCAGCGAAAAAGATGGGGGTGGCACGCTTGCGCGGACGCTGCGAGACCGCAGTGACTAAGGGCTGAACTCCCCCAGCCATCGCCGGTGCCATCGCAATCGGCTCACCCATCGGAAACTGGCCCTGTCCGGGGCTGTATGTACAAGCCGACAGCGGGGCAGACATGCCTGGCACACTCGATGACAACGTCGGCGGATCGGGGACGGGATCGTCATCCATGCCACTAGCTATCGGACGGATCGCGCTCCCAGTCACATCATCACTAGCAGCATTCATTGCTCGCTCCTCACGGCGTCCGTCGGTGATGTCTCGGGTAATCCACCAGAGGCTTCCTCGACAAATGGTTACCGCGATACCACGAATGCTACCACCAGCGAAATCTCCCCGTCAAACACCTCCTACGCAGACGAATCCCCCGCACCAACGCGCCACACGAGGACGTATCTCGTTAGAATCAGGGCACACTGAGAGTGACAGAGACGATAGGTTTGTCGTCGATCGTCACCTGGGGGACACCCCGACAGTCAGAGCAACCGCCGCCTTCGCTTGGATGGTCAGCGAGCGCGGGGGACCATCAGCGTCTCGCACGGTGTCACGCACGGTCACCACCGCATCTGCTGCCACGTAGGTCCCCTCGTCGGTTCCGCTGCTGAGCGTGGCCGGAAGGGTGGCGACGGCTAATTCCGTGACGGTGGATGCGCGCAGCTCGGCAGGGCACACCGCCATCGTATTGGTCCCGAGCGTGGCGCACTGCCGCACTGCCTCGCGCATGGCTTCCAGCACCTCGCCACGCAGGTCTGAGTTCAGCTGCCCATCAAGTGTGACCGACGTCGTCTCATAGGATGACGCGTGCGATCCATCTTCAACGACGATCTGCGCAGGCTGTGCGCTCACGTAGGAGCCCAGGCCCTCCGGGGTCAGGGGCGTAGACGCCGGGAAAGAAGACATAGTCGGTTGGTGCCGATGGGTCGTCTCCGAGGCTCGCCGCAACACCGCCCACGCTGAATTCCGACACCCGTTTCCCGGAGACTGGTACCGTCACAACGAGGGCCGTCGCGAATCTTCCACACCGATCTGTCGCCTTGCTCTTTCGTCTTGCGGTCGACGAAGAACGTATGCGTAAATCGGTCACCATTCACTCGCAGCGTCGCCTCGACTTTCTTGCTGCGCGAATCATAGTTATCCCGCGAGGGAGTCGTCACCGATTCGATCTCTAGTCGCGCGACGGCCGAGGCCATCACGTCGTTGGTTAAGAAACGCCGCCGCTCGTTGGGGATTCCGGGGTCAACCATCTCCAACGCTCCGATGGCATCCCCCGCCGCGAGGTACGTCAGGTATTGACGCACTTCTTCTGGGGTTCCTTGGATTCGATCGACCAGCCACATGACCGGCGTCATCATGATGCTGAAAGATATGAGCGCCGGAAGCAGCAGGAGAGCGATGATCTTCTTCCTGCGCCGCGGCTCCATCTGGGCAAACTGAGCAACCCACGCGAGTGTCGACCGCCTGCGAGGAACCCCGTACTGCGGACCGGGCATCTGCACCCTCATCGCTCACACCCTTACATGCTCGGTAACTACACGGTGGTGTCAGCCTACGTCATGACGCGAGGGTTGGGCAACGACACGCGCACGCGTCGGCGTCGCGCCGTTTGGGTAAGGGTGCCCCGTTACTTCGTGGAGGCCTCGTCCTCACCCACGACCGGCAGCGCCTTCGTCGGAGGCACCGCCGCGTCTCCACGCAGGGCCGGAAGCGACAGGCCGGCGGTGGCCGGGATCTCCTCCGAAGACTCGGCGAGCTTACGCGCGAGGGGCGCGACATGGGACGGGACGAGGCCTGGGCCCCTTCGGTCGACGCGGTCATCCTGATGCACTCCAATCGTTGGTTGTCACGCCGCTTGGCCTCCCCACCTACCGACGAGAACACCAGCGGCCCACATCACACTAGTCTACGGAATCTGGAGAGAAATGATCCCACGCACCGCGCAGAACCTCGCCATCGAACATCGCACACGGCGTCTCCCCGGCCGCGCATTCGCGCGCGCGACCGATCGCCCGGAACCCCTGCGGCAGTTGCGCATCGGGTGGGAAGGCCGCGAGCATCCCATGCTCTCGCCGCCCTGGAGCACCCACCGCACGGGATCCGCCCGGCAGATCAGCGCCGGCCCCTGCAACTTCCAGGCCTCCTCCTCGATCGAGGGCCGATCAAAGTCAATGACGACACCGGAGGCGGCGGCCATGCGCGTCGCATCTGCGGCGGGACCGTCGGAGAGATCCATCATCGCGCGGGCGCCCGCACCCGCCGCAGCCACGCCCGATCCGAGCGGAGGCCGGGGAGAGCGGTAGGTGCGCACGAAGGGCTCGAGCTCCCCGAGCTCCTCCACGCCCCGTGCGTGCGAGGCGACATAGCCCCCCTGGAGCAGGTCCAGTCCGGCGTAGGAAAAACCAAGGGTGCCGCTCACCGCGATCACGTCACCGGGACGCGCACCGTCGCGGCGCACAACGGGCCCGGGACAGTATCCAAACGCCGTGATTGAGACGACGAGCTTCTCCCCGCGCTCAAGTCTCCCCACGACGCCCGCGCCCGCCTGGCGCGCACGGTCCCCAAGCCTCGGACCACGTCGAGGAAGACGTCGGCGTCCATGTCGCGCGGAGCCACCACCGACGCCACGAGCGCCGACGGGCGCCCACCCATCGCGCTCAATATCCGCAAGATTCTGCGCCGCTACGCGCTCCCCCACCCTCGTAACCGGTCGACCACGAGAGGTGAAAATGCTGGTCCTCCACCATGACGTCCGTCGTCACAATAAAAGGATCCTTCGGGAGCACCCACCTGGGCACAATCGTCGCCGATGCCGATGATCGTGCGCTCGCCTCGCGGGAAAGACTCGCGGAAGTGAGACACCAACTGGGCCTCGGACAGGGTCACCTAGCTTCATGAGAGCCAGCGTAGTCGCGTGCGCGTCGATGCGCCGCACAGGCAGGTCAGCCCTGAAGTCCTCGCACCGTCTGGGATGCGAACAGGCATGTCGCGGCCGCGCTGGCAACGTTCAGGGACCCGCGTCCCCACTCATCGGGATCGAGACGAGGCGCGTCGCACAGGCGCATGTCGGCTCCCGACAGGCCCCGCGCCTCGTTGCCGAACACCCACGCGTGGGACTGCGACAGACGAGAACGAGCCGAGACCCCCTGCACGAGCATCTGCGCCAAGTCGACGGATCCGGCACCGCCGCTGGTGCCCAGCAGGGCCGCGCTGCGACCGTGAATGAGTGCGCGGGCGTCAGCAAAGGACGCGACCTGGCACACCGGAATATGGAAAACAGAGCTGGCGCTGGCGCGCACGACCTTCGGGCTCGTGGCGTCCACCGTGCCCGCCACCGCGATGACACCGACGGCCCCAAACGCATCGGCCGTGCGAATGATCGTGCCGACGTTGCCGGGGTCGCGCCCCCTGGGCGAGAACGACGAGGGTCTCCCCACGCTCGGCTCAGGTAGCTCGCGCGAGATCGCATCCAACGAAGCAAACCGCACAGATCCTGGGAATCACCAGAGAGCCGCCGAGACATCGGTGCTCACGGGATGCACCCAACGGGTCGCGCGCCGCGCAGCCTCCACGACGTCAGCGTGGGTGTCCCACACGTCCTGGCGCACATACACGTCACGCACACACTCACCGCGGTGCGTGACAAGTTCGCGCACCGCCTGCGGCCCCTCCACGAGCATCAGGCCCGAGCGCGAACGCGCCGAGCGCCCGACCAAACCCGACACCCTGCGCACGCGGTCGGCGCGGGGATTATCGAGAAGGGTCAGGCGCTCGGGAAAAAGAGCTCACCCTATCAGGCCTTGGGGGCGTTGACGTCGGCGGGCAGCGCGTCCTTGGCGACCTTCACCAGGGCGTTGAACGCGTTGATGTCAGAAACGGCCAGCTCGGCCAGCATGCGACGAGTCGACCTCGACGCCGGCCAGGTTCAGGCCCTGGATGAGGCGGTTGTAGGTCAGGCCCTGGGCGCGGGAGGCAGCGTTGATGCGCTGGATCCACAGACGACGGAAGTCGCCCTTCTTAGCCTTACGGTCGCGGTAGGAGTAGACGAAGGAGTGAGTGACCTGCTCCTTGGCCTTACGGTACATGCGCGAGCGCTGGCCGCGGTAGCCGGAGGCCTGCTCGAGTACGGTACGACGCTTCTTCTTGGCGTTGACAGAACGCTTAACACGTGCCATTTTCTACTGTTCTCCCTAACTCGAGCTCACTTGCGCCAGCAGACGCTTGACGCGCTTGACGTCGGCGGTCTCCCAGGACCCTGGTCGGTGGCCAGGCGGCGGGTCTTGCGGCTGGACTTGTGCTCCAGCAGGTGGCAGGCGCCGGCCTGCTCGCGCATCGATCTTGCCCGAGCCGGTCGTGCGGAAGCGCTTCTAGCACCGGAATGAGTCTTGTTCTTCGGCATTTCTATTCCTTCGTTGTGAGGCGATGGGTATCGCCGTCAGTCCTGTTCGTCAGCCTTGTCGGCTGCCACTCGGGCCTGGTCCTTGCTGGCGCGCTCCGCGCGCTTGCCCCGGCGCTCGGCGCGCTCGGCCTCGCGGCGCTTGCGCTGCTCGGTCAGGGCGTCGGCCTTGCGCTTGGTGGGGGCCAGCACCATCGTCATGTTGCGCCCGTCCTGACGGGGCATCGACTCGACGGTGGCGAGGTCACCGATCTCCTCGGCGAGGCGCTGCAGGAGGCGAACGCCGGCCTCGGGGCGAGACTGCTCTCGACCGCGGAACATGATCATGACCTTGACCTTGTCGCCGGCGGACAGGAAGCGCTCCACGTGGCCCTTCTTGACGCCGAAGTCATGATCGTCGATCTTGAGTCGGAAGCGGATTTCCTTCAGCTGCGTGTTCGCCTGGTTGCGGCGAGCATCGCGGGCCTTCTGGGCGGCTTCGTACTTGTACTTGCCGTAATCCATGAGCTTTGCGACGGGCGGCTTGGCGTTCGGCGCAACCTCAACCAGGTCAAGCCCGGCCTCTTCGGCCAGACGCAGCGCGTCCTCGACTCGGACGACGCCGACCTGATCACCTCCGGGTCCCACGAGGCGAACCTCAGGGGACTCGAATACGCTCATTGATGCGAGTCTCGCTGATGAGCGGCTCCTTCCCACAGAATCCCTTATGCGCGTAACGAAAAGCCTCCGTTACGCGACGCGCACGGAGGCTTCCAACGGGTCAACACGCACTGGTGCTGACCGCCGAACCCGATCCCCTGCGCGACGCCCCGACGGGCGGCATCCTCTCTGTCGAGAGGCGGGTATCCAGGTGGGATTTCTCCGCTTGCGTTCCGGGCTTTCGCCCAGACGGTCGTATCAACGATACCAGAGACGGCACACGAACGCCAGATCAGCGACCATTGCGCGCCTCACGCTGTGCGGGCCGTGCCCGGTGCACACTCAGCGCAGGACGGGCGCGATCTCCACTCGGTCGGCCGAGGCGATCAGGCGCGGGTTCGCACCCACGGCATTCAGGGCAGCGGACAGAGCAGCTGTCATCGACGAGGCCCCTCCCCTGGGCAAAGCGCGCGCGGTCCACCGACACGAGGACACGCGTGAGGCCGTCCCCCGCGTAGACGATCGCAACGTCGGCGATGGCCGGGCACGCGGCGCTGCCCCTCGGCGAGCAGGAGGTCGCGCAGGTCCTCGTCGCGCCAGGCAGGCAGCCACGCATCCCCCTGGGCGAGCGACGCGACGGCCGGACGCGACAGCAGGACCGCGTCGGTGCCCGGGTTGACGACGACGCGTCCGCCCGTCTCAACGAGGGCGGTCAGCCCGATCGTGCGGAAGTCAAGAGCCATCGGACGGGCGCCGGGGCGGTGAGCGGACAGGACCTCGGCCGACGAGTAGATGGCGAGGGCTTCGCCCGCGGGCGTCTGGGCGCGCACAAAGTCGATGGGATTGTGCCCGTCTCACCGGCGTGGACGCCCGTCACTCGCGGGTCCGGCTCGACGTCGATGGGAACGATGACGCGCTCATACACCAGTGCGTCGACGAGAGCCTCGAGCCGGGCAGCTCCCGCGTCACCCCCGATCCCCAGCGCAAGCGCGCGCGTGGTACGAGGCAGCCCTTGGCCCACGTCGGCGCGGTCGTGGCTCATCATGGACAGGGCGTTGGGCCAGACGGTTCTTCTGCTCCTCGGACGGGTTGGGGAAGCTCGACGGCCATCAGCGCTCCCCGTATCCGGCGACGGCCAGCGCATCGGCCAGCGTGAACGCGCCCTGGTACAGGGCCTTACCCACGATGGCGCCCTCGATGCCGAGCGCGCGCAGCGCCTCGATGTCGGCCAGGGAGTTCACGCCGCCCGAGGCGATAATGCGAGCCTGCGTCGCGTCGGCAACCCGGGCCAGCAGATCACGGTTGACACCGTTCATCTGGCCATCCCGCGTCACGTCGGTGACGACCACGCGGGCCACGCCGGCCTCGTTCAAGACGCGCAGCGCCTCCCAGACGTTGCCGCCCTGGCCGCTCCCCCCGCGAGCCGACAGGCGATCCCCGCGCACGTCCAGGCACACGGTGACTCGCTCGCCACAGGCGTCCACGGCCTCGCAGACCGCGTCAATGTCACCCAGGGCCTGCGTCGCGATGTTGACGCGTTCGGGCCCCAGGGCAAGGCCCGCCTCGATGGCCGCGCGGCTGACGATGCCGCCCGACAGCTCGACGCGCACGGGCACCTCGCGGATCACGCGGGCCACAAGCGCGGAATTCTCGCCGCGACCGAAAGCCAGATCGAGGTCCACGAGGTGCACCCAGCGCGCCCCGGCCTCGGCGAAGGAGTGCGCAACCTCGAGGGGGCTGCCCCAGCTCCCGGCATCCACCGACCCCGAGGACAGGCGCACCGCCTGCCCGTCCGTCACGTCAATAGCAGGAAGAAGCTCAAGGACCGTCATGACTGCTTGCGGCGGAACCACCCGAGCGGGCCGCCTCCCTTCCGAGAGCCATCGGCACTCACCGAATCCGAGTAATCGCCCGGCGTCGTGCGCCCCAACAGCAGGTCCTCCGTCGCAGCGGGCATCGCGCCGAGCAGCAGGCCGGCGGGGATCGTCTCCTCGGGCTCACCACCCACATAGCGCTGGGCCGAAATGCGGCCCGAAACTCCCGGCTCCACGCCGTCGCCCTCCACGAGCCAACTCATCAGCGCGACCGCGCCATACTTGGACAGGCGCGAGATGGCGCGAGCGACCTGATCGACCGCATCCGGCATCGGCCGCTGGCCGGTCAGCAGCGCGTCGAGCTCCTCCTCGTCCGTCGGCGTCGTCTCAACACGCAGCCATACGGCAGATCCACGGTTTGAGACGCACGATGGACTCGCGGATGCCCGACAGGGCCAGCAGCGAGTGCAGAGCCTCCGGGTAGGCGATCGGGGCCAACACCAGCGCAACCGACAGGCGGCCACCCTCCAGGTGCAGCGACTCGTCAACGGGCGTATCGTCCGGGTCGCGCGTCGGCTGGGAGGCAGCCGACGGCCCCGTCTCCCCAGCGATGCGACCAGCGACTGGAACTCCCGCATCGATATCGTCGTTGTGAGCGCTCACCGCTCCTCCTTATTGTGTGTGTCTCCCACCAAGGATACTGTTCCTCTACGCCCTCGCGCGTGATGCGCCCTCCACCAGCGAAAGGACCCCTCATGACGACCCCCCACGATTCCCGTGCGCGGACAGATCAAACTCGGCCAATTCGTCAAGCTCGCCTCCCTCGCCGAGGACGGCGCGCAGGCCCGCGAACTCATCCAAGCCGGCGACGTGAGCGTCAACGGCGAGGTGGAAACCCGCCGCGGCCACCACCTGAACCCGGGGACCTGGTCGAGGTCGACGCCCCCTGGGGACGGGCCGCCGCCATCGTCAGGGGACGCCTCCTAGCTGGGCGCGGGGCTAAAGCCGCGCACGCCGACGAGGTCGGCCTGCCCCGCCTCGGCGAGCCCGCCCTACGAGCTGGTGACGACCCCGCCCGCGCCGACAACGGCCTTAATGTGGCTGAAGAAGGCGCTCGTCTGCTCGACGCGCAGCTTCGGATCCAGCTCGACGACCGTCGTGCGGCCCGGCTCCGTCAGGTGCAGGCGCACCGGGGAACCGCCCGGGTAGGGATTCGAGGACGCCGCGCAAGTCGGTGAGCAGCTCGGGCGTGCAGCGCGCCACCGGCAGGCGAAGGTCGAGCGGCAAGTCCGCCCCGCCCGACAGATCCAAGAGAGTCATCGACTGGCCGTAGATCGTCATGCCCTCCTCGCGCACGTTCACCTTGCCCCTCGATCTGGACGATGATGTCCTGAGCCAGGTAGGTCTGAATCGACTCATAGGAACGCGGGAAGAAGAGCACATCCACCGAGCCCGACAGATCCTCGATCGTCGCGATCGCCCACGCGTTGCCCTGCTTCGTGACCTTCGTCGTCACGCCCGAGACCAGGCCTGCGATCTTGACGATGCGATCAGCCATCGTGCCCTCCGGATCCCACGACCTGCGCGATCTCATAGTCCTGGTGGCGCGCCAGGGCCGCCTCCACGCCACGCAGCGGGTGATCGGACACGTACAGGCCCAGCATCTCGCGCTCGGCCGCCAGCTTCGTCTTGCGATCGAACTCAGGCAGGTCCGGGATGTCGATCGTCAGACCCGAGCCCGACTCCTCGTCCTCCCCAGCGCGCCGAACAGGTCGAACTGCCCGATCGCCTCGTTGCGCTTGACGTCGATGATCGCGTCCACGGCCTCGTCGCAACGAGCCAGGAGGGCGCGGCGCGTGCCCTCATCGAGTCAAAAGCGCCGGCACGGATCAGGGGACTGGATCGTGCGCTTATTGCACACCACCTGCGGGACCTTGTCCAGGAAGTCCTGGAACGAGGAGAACCGTCCCTTCTGCGCGCGAGTCTCCACGATCGCGTCGACGACCGGGCCACCCACGTTCTGGATCGCATTCAGGCCAAAGCGGATCGCCTCTCCATCAGGGGCGAAATTACCCATCGACGAGTTCACGTCCGGCGGCAGGACCGTAATGTCCATGTGACGGCACTCCGCCAGGTAGAGGGCACGACGATCCTTGTTGTCCTTCGTCGAGGTCAGCAGGGCCGCCATGTACTCGGTCGGGTAGTTCGCCTTGAGGAAGGCCGTCCAGTAGGGAGACGAGGCCGTAGGCCGCCGAGTGGGCCTTGTTGAAGGCGTAGGCGGAGAAGGGCACGACGACGTCCCACAGGGCCTTGATCGACCCTCGGAGTAGCCGTTGTCGACCATTCCTTGACGGAAGCCTTTTGAACTGCTGGTCCAGGACCTCCTTCTTCTTCTTACCCATCGCCTTACGCAGGATGTCGGCCTGGCCCAGCGAGTAGCCGGCCAGCTTCTGAGCGATCTGCATGACCCTGCTCCTGATCACGATCAGGCCGAAGGTCGTTCCCAGGATGTCCTTCAGCGGTTCTTCCAGCTCCGGGTGGATGGGCGTAATCTCCTGACGCCCGTTCTTACGCAGCGCGTAGTTCGTGTGCGAGTTCGCGCCCATCGGGCCCGGTCGATACAGGGCGCCGACGGCGGAGATGTCTTCGAAGTTGTCGGGCTTCGCTGAAGCTTGAGGATCGCGCATGCCGCCGCCATCGAGCTGGAAGACGCCCAGGGTCTCGCCGCGTCCCAGCAGCTCATACGTCTTCTTCGTCATCGAAGGCCAGATGAGTCGAGGTCCGGGTCCGGCTTGCCGTTGATCGCGATGTTTTTCGAGCGCGTCGGAGACGACCGTGAGGTTACGCAGGCCCAGGAAGTCCATCTTCAGCAGGCCCAGCGTCTCGCACGTCGGGTAGTCGAATTGGGTGATGATGGCACCGTCCTGCGGGCGCTTCATGATCGGGATGATGTCGGTGAGCGGTGGGAGCTCATGATGACCGCGCATGCGTCACGCCCCACTGTCGAGTCAGCCTCCAGGCCCGAGCGCATACTGAACGACCTCGTGCGTGTCCGGGTTCTCCTCGTAGAACTTACGGAACTCCGCGGCCTCGGCGTAGCGCTTGTCCTTCTCGTCGAAGATGCCGTGGACCGTGATGTCCCTTGCCCATGATGGCGGGGGCAGCGCCTTTGGTCAGCTGCTCGCCGACCTTGAAGTCCTTGCCGAGGATGCGCGGAGTCCTTCAGGGCCTGCTTGGTCTTGATCGTGCCGTAGGTGACGACCTGGCTGATGCGGTCCTCACCGTACTTGCGCTTGACGTAGGCGATGACCTCGTCGCGCCTGCGTTCGTCGAAGTCGACGTCGAAGTCGGGCATCGAGATTCGCTCAGGGTTGAGGAATCGCTCGAAGATCAGGCCGTGGTCGAGGGGGTTGAGCTCGGTGATCTTCATGGCGTAGGCGACCATCGACCCCGCGCCCGAGCCACGACCGGGCCCCACGCGGATGCCCTGGGACTTCGCCCAGTTGATGTAGTCGGCGACGGTGAGGGAAGTAGCCAGAATCCCATCGAAATAATGACGTCTTCCCTCGTACTGGGCCTGCTTGCGCACGGCGTCGGGGATGCCGCCCGGGAATCGGTCACGCAGGCCTCGCTCGACCTCCTTGATGAACCACGAGGTCTTATCCTCGCCCTCGGGGACCGGGAAGTCGGGCATGTAGTTCGCGCCCTCCTTCGTGGTCGTGAAAGTGCACGTCGCAGCGCTCGGCGATCTCGAGGGTCGAGTCGCAGGCGCCGGGCAGCTCGCTCCACAGCGAGCGCATCTCATCCGAGGAACGGATGTAGTAGCCGTCGCCGTCGAACTTGAAACGGTCGGGGTCGTTGATGCGCGAACCCGAGTTGATGCACAGGAGGGCGTCCTGGATCTTGCGGTCGTCGCGCTTGACGTAGTGCGCGTCGTTCGTGGCCACGAGGGGGCGTTCGCGAGCTTGGCGATCTCCAGGACCTGCTGGTGGGTGCGTCGCTCGATGTCGATGCCGTGGTCCATGACCTCGACGTAGAAGTTGTCCGCTCCGAAAATGTCGCGCAGCTCCGCGGCCTCGGCCACGGCCTCGTCCCACTGCCCCAGGCGCAGGCGCGTCTGCACGGCACCCGAGGGGCATCCCGTGAACACGATGAGTCCCTCGTGGAACTGGGCGAGGAGCTCCTTGTCGGCGCGCGGCCACTTGCCGAACTGGCCGTCCGTCGAGGCGTAGGACCCCAGGCGGAAGAGGGTTGTGCATGCCCGTCGTGTTGTAGGCGACGAGGGTCAGGTGGTTGTAGGAGCCGCCGGCGCTCACGTCGTCGGCGCGCTGCCACGGCTCGCCCCACAGGACCTTCTGTCGATCGAAACGCGAGGTCCCCGGGGTCACGTAGGCCTCGAGGGCCGATGATCGGCTTGACGCCGGCGTTCTTGCAGTTCGTGTAGTCGCGGCGCCGAAGAGGTAGCCGTGGTCGGTCAGGCCGATCGCGGGCTGGCCGAGGCGCGCCGCTTCTTCCGCCATGGCCTTCGTCTTCGCTGCCCCGTCGAGCATCGAATACTCGGAGTGATTGTGGAGGTGCACGAAGGAATCAGCCATGCGTCGATTCTACTGTCCGGGGCCCAGCCGGGGCCGCGCGACTCCCGGGGCACGCGGTCGTTCATCTCACGGCTCACCGACGAGGCCGCGGCCGGGTTGCGCGGGCACACCCCCGCGTCAGTCGCGGGGGTGGCGCAGTGTCTCCAGGGCGGCCTGAAGGTCGGCCGGGTAGGGGCTGGTCACACTCATCGGCATGCCCGTGCGCGGGTGCGCGAAACCCAGGCGCACGGCGTGGAGCCACTGGCGGGTGAGCCCCAGGCGCTCAGCCTGGGTGGGGTCCGCGCCGTAGAAGGTGTCGCCGACACAGGGATGGCCGACGGCCGCCGTGTGACGCGGATCTGGTGGGTGCGCCCCGTCTCGAGGTGGACCTCGGTGAGCTGGGCACCCGCCATGAGCTCAAGCGTGTCGTAGTGGGTGACGGCGCGCTTCCCGCCGTCGATGACGGCCATCCGCCATTCGCGCGAGGGATGGCGCCCGATGGGCGCGTCAATCGTGCCCGAGGCCGGGTCCAGGTGCCCGGCGACGACCGCGTGGTACACCTTCTCGATCGTGCGCCCCTTTGAACGCGCGCTTCATGACCGTGTAGGCGAGCTCCGACTTGGCGACCATCATCGCACCCGACGTGCCCACGTCGAGGCGGTGGACGATTCCCCTGGCGCTCGGGAGGCCCGTAGCTGGTGATCCGATACCCGGCCGCCTCAAGGTTGCCCAGACGGTGGGTCCTCCCAGCCCGGCCCCGTGTGGGCGGCGACGCCGACCGGCTTGTCGACGACGACGATGTCCTCATCGTCGTAGAGAATCGCCATGTCGGTGACGGGGTCGGCTTGCTCTCGGGCTCGGAATGGTGATCCTCGATGATGTCGGAGGCGCCCAGGCGATCCGACTTGCCGGGCCGCCACCCCGTTGATCAGCACGAGTCCCTCCCTGCCAGCTCCGCGCAGCGCGAGCGCGAGAGCCCAAGCATGCGGGCCAACGCCGCGTCAACCCGCTCACCCACGAGGGCGTCGGGACGGGTAGCATTCGTGAGCTCACTGGGCGTCCTCCTTCGAGGGTTCACGGGACAGCGCGAGGGCTATGCAGAGGCGCCCCAGGACGATCCAGATGTCTCGCGACATTGCCCACGAACCAGGTGCCGTAGGCGATAAAGTCGGTGACGTGTCCGACGCCGAAGCCGGGCTCGGCGGTCAGACGGTCGATCAGGTTCCCCGACGGCCCCACCCGCCAGCAGCGCGATCGCCAACAGCGTCGAAGCACGGTGGACGCGGCGAGCCATCACGACCAGCACGCCGATGATGACGACGGTAAAGATCGTCAGAATCCATGTCTTGCCGGCAGCGAAGGAGAACGCCGCACCCGAATTGTGCACGAGGGACAGCGACAGCCACTGCCCGAGGAGCGGGCGCGGCCCCTGGCCATCGAGCGCTGCGCGCCCACATCTTTGACGCTGATCGGTGGCAATAGCGCCAACGAACACGAGGCCCGCATACATCCACGTCGCGCGGGTGTGGGTCGGGTGGGAGGAGTCAGCCATGGTTCCCTATCTTAAAGACCGGCGGCGGCACACCGCAGGGTGCACCGCCGCCGATCGAAAGCGATTGCGTTCAGTTCTCGCCGTTGCCGACCTCGTTGAGGAGGGACTCGAGGTGGCTGCGCAGGTTCGAGCGGTACTCGGACTCGAAAGTACGCAGGCCGTTGATCTTGTTCTCGAGCAGCTCACGCTCCTGCTCGAGCTGCTTGAGGACGTTGTCCTTCTGCTTCTGAGCATCGGCGATGATCGACTCGCGCTCGGCCTTGGCCTCGGCGATGATCTTCGCGCTCTGCTCTTCGCCGTCGCGCACGTACTCGTCGTGGACGCGCTGGGCGAGGGCCAGCATGGAGGTGGCGGACTCGGCGTCCTGCGGGCCGGTGAGGGCCGGAGCCGCGGGGCGGGGGTCTCGACAACCGGGGCCGCGGGGCCTCGGCGGGGCTGAAATCGGAGTTGGAAAGCTCGGCGACGCGACGCTCCGCGGCCTCAAGCTTTTCCTTGAGTTCCTGGTTTTCCATCTGCAGGGAGTAGATGGTGGAGACTACCTCGTCAAGGAACTCATCGACCTCGTCCTGGTCGTATCCCTCGCGGAACTTGACGTACTGGAACTTCTTGTTGAGGACATCCTCAGTAGTGAGCAGGGCCATTGCTTCGCCTCTCGGTCGTTTCGATTGGACACGCGGATTCCCGCATGTCTGGACGACCGGGAAGGCCGCCCGCTATCACGTCACAAAAATAATAACCGATATTGTCACACTAGCAACATTCATCACGGGTGAACGCGATTTATGTGCGAGCTCTCATGCCCTAGTTTTATTACCTATTGGCTAATAAAAATAAAGGAGAGTCACGAAGCGCTGCGCAACGATAAGGACCAAAAACAACAGCAAAAAACCGATGTCGAGGGTCATTCCGTCGCCGATCCTCACCGGCGGAATGAAGCGACCGATCCAGCGAACCGGCGGGTCGGTCAACGCGTACAGAGCGTTCGCGACGACCAGGAGAATCCCACGAGGGCGCCATCCGCGCACGAAAAACGGAATCCACTCCAGGATCACGCGCGCGAACAGCACCATCATGTACAGGTTGATGAGGACGCTCAGGCCCCACGCAACCCACGACAGAACGACCACGATGGGACTCAGCCCTGGTTATAGAGGGAACCGCGACGCGCCGAGGAGGAGTTATCGCCGGTAACCTCGACAGAGGCCGGAGACAGCAGGAACACGCGCGCCGTCACGCGCTCGATGACGCCGCGCAGACCGAAGGTCAGGCCGGCGGCGAAGTCAACGAGGCGACGCGCCTCCTCCTCAGCCATGTCCGTGAGATTAATGATGACGGGGTGCCCTCACGGAAGGCCTCACCGATGGTGACGGCGTCCGAGTAGGCGGTGGGGTGAATCGTCACGATGCGCGTGAGATCCTCGGAGGGTTCCTCGCGGCGGATGGCGGTCAGCGTCGGACGGGACACAGGAGTGATATCTGCCACAGGTGCTACCTCTTCCACCTCGTCGTACTCTTGGAAGTCTTCAAACTCATCGATGGGCTCCTCCGGGAGTACCAGCCCATGAACTTACGTGCGCGCGCACCGAACGAATCGCTCATCATTCCTCCTTTTGGCGATGCATAGCCACAAGCTACAGGCGCTTGACGGCGAGGCGGCGCAGCGGCGTCGGCGCGTCGCAAGGAGCGGGGCGGCGAGGCGCGTCACGCGGGGTTCCACGCGCACAAAACCAACCGAGGCGACGGTTTGCCGCCGTGCGCTGGTCGCCCGCCTCTCTCAGGCAGGCACGATAATGAGCGCTTGACGTCCGCACTCGGGATCGGCGCGATAGGAGAAGAGACCACCATCTTCGAGGGTGCAGCGCGGATCGATCTCCACGTGTACACCGGTATCGGCCAAAGAGCCGCCGCGGCCCGCGGCAGGTCGAGGGAGGGGGTCCCCACGACGTCACAGCACCGATTCCCGGCATGACGGCCTCGCTGTCGCGAACCATCTGTGCGGGCACCTCGTAGCAGCTTCCGCAGATAGCGGGGCCGATCAGAGCATTGATCGGCCCATCGGCGAGCGCGCGGATCGCGTCGACAGCTCGGGTAAGGATACCGCCAAGCAGGCCGCGGCGGCCCGCATGGACGGCCGCGACGACTCGACCGCCGTCGGCCGCCAAGACGACGGGCAGGCAGTCGGCCGTCTGGACGGCGAGGCCAGGCGCCCCGGCCCACCCATGCGCATCGATGACGATGCCGTCGGCCCCTAACAGGACCCCCACTCCGGCGCAGGGGCTTCAGGCTCGACGACGCGCCCGCTAACCTCGGCGCCCCCTCGACGCGCGCCACAACCTCGACACGCGTCGAATGCGTCTGATCCATCCAGACGACGTCGCGGCCGATCAGACGCGCCAGGGCCTCGCGGCGCTGGCGAACAAGCAGCGGATCGTCGCCCACGTGCAGTCCCCACATTGCCCGCAGCGAGCGGTGCCCGGTCGACCTCCGTCAGGTAGACCCGGGCACCGGCCAAGCGATGGTGTCATCAGCGCAGGAAGGGAGGGATATCGAGCTCTTCCTTCTCGGGTGCCTCGGGATAGATGCGGGGAACCTCGAAGGAGTGATCGGACTCGGACTCCTCGTACTCGACAGCAGCGGGCGTCTCGACGGCGGCAGGAGCGGCCTCACGGACCGGAGCAGCGACGTCCAGGCGGTGCTGGGGGCGACGCGTCGAGACCTGGCTAATGCGCTTCGTCTCCGCGGCAGGGAGCCTTGGCCTCGGGGGCCGCGGGGCGCTTCTGCGCGACGGGAGCAGAGACGCGCGACACCGCAGGACGCGCCGGGGTCGCCTCGGCCACATCGTCGAAGCCAGCAGCAATGACCGTCACGCGAATCTCGTCACCCAGGGTGTCGTCAACAACGACGCCGAAGATGATGTTCGCCTCGGGATGGACGGCCTCGCGCACGAGCTGCGAGGACGCGAAGACCTCCTGCAGGCTGACGTCAGAGCCACCCTGGAAGAACATGAGGACGCCGTGGGCGCCGTCGATCGAGGCCTCGAGCAGCGGGGAGGAAATGGCGCTCTCGACCGCGCGCAGGGCGCGATCCTCGCCCGTGGCAGCACCGATCCCCATGAGGGCGGAACCGGCGTCCTTCATGACGGACTTGACGTCGTTGAAGTCGACGTTGATCAGGCCCGGAGTGGTGATCAGCTCGGTGATGCCCTGGACGCCGGAGAGCAGCACCTGGTCGGCGGCGCGGAAAGCGTCGAGCACGGAGATGGAGACGTCGGAGATTTCAAAAAGACGATCGTTGGGGATGACGATGAGGGTGTCGACTTCTTCGCGCAGCGTGGTCACGCCGCCCTCGGCCTGCGCCGCGCGGCGGTTACCCTCAAAGGAGAAGGGGCGGGTCACGACACCAACCGTCAGCGCGCCAGCCTCGCGGGCCACGCGAGCGACGACGGGGCCGCCCGGTCCCCGTGCCACCGCCCTCACCGGCGGTCACGAAGACCATGTCCGCACCCTCGAGCGCGGCGGCGATCTCGTCGATATGATCCTCCGCAGCCTTACGGCCGACGGCAGGATCCGCGCCGGCACCCAGGCCGTGCGTCGGTTCGCGACCGATATCAAGTTTCGTCTCAGCATCGGACATGAGCAGAGCCTGCGCGTCAGTATTGACCGCGATGAACTCAACGCCCTTGAGGCCGACCTCGATCATTCGGTTCACGGCGTTAACTCCGCCGCCGCCGACGCCGACGACCTTGATCACTGCCAGGTGGTTTTGCGGTGTCGCCATGGATGTCTCCCTTGCATCAGACCCTCAACCTCTAGTTGAAGGTTGATGTTTAACGTGCTTCGTGTCGGAAAGAAATTAGGGGTCCGCGCGCGATCCTTCAAGCCAACACGCGGACAAAGAAGAAGACTTAACTGGTCACAGGGTGATTCGGAGACGACACGTCGTATGTCGTCGCCTGGACATTCGCCAACAAAGTGGCCAGCACCCGCGCCTTTTTGAGGCGCGTCGGCGTTGGTTCCCCACTTGACACTCTGGCCCCGCGCAGCGTGAAACTCACCTGCGTCCCCGTCGCGGTGATCGCCGAGACCTGGGAGCGCGTCGACTCATCGAGCGCGCCCAGAACGGAGGCGACGTCAGAGGCCCCCGTGGCGCGCTCGTCCGGCAGCGTCACGAGCGGATAGGTGCCCGCGCCACTGACCTGCTGGAAGGCCACCCCCTGGTCGTCCACCAGCCAATAGCCGCCCGAGGCGGCCTCGACGGCCATACCCGTGCGCATCGTCACCGAGACCGTGAGGCTCGTCGGCCACCGGCGAGACACCGACGCCGACTTCACAGCGACGTTGGATTCGACGGCGCACGCCACCTCCCGCGTGTTCAAACGCGTCAGCGGCACCCCTCGAACGCGGCCACCGAGGAACGCACCGACTCGTCCGTGACGAGCGTCCCATCCTCGCCGGACACCTGAATGGCGGACGTCGACAGGGCGAACAGGGGCGAGAAAAACGCCACCCACGTCGCACCGCCCACGAGCGCCACCGTGATCACGGCGAGCGCCACGCGGCGAAGAAGGAGCAGGCGTCGCGCACGCGCGCGCTCGCGCAGCCGATCCCCCAGGTCCGCCGTCTCCTCGCTGCTCAACAGGGCAGCCGCATCCGCGGCCGCGATGGGCGTCGCCAGGGTTCCTCGCGCGCTTCGACGCACAACCGCGGACGAGGCCTCCTCGCCACCCTCATCGCGCGCCTGTCGATCCGAGCGCGCCTCGCGCGAGCCACGCACGCGAGATCCCTGCGAGGACCGGCGTTGAGAGGCCCACCGCGCGCCTGGTCGCCCTCCGGAGACGACCCCTGTCCCGACGAGGCATCCACCGCCTCGTCGGACGCCTTCCGGGGCGCTCGACGCCGCTCGTGACCGGTCGTGGCGTCCGCCCGGACGCCTCGGAGGGAGGCCTCATGCCTCCATCCGCTTCCCACTCTTCCAGGACGTCATCCCCGCAGCGCGTGATCGAACCCGCGCCCATCGTGACGCAAACGCCACCCTCGGGGGTCACAGACGCCGCCAAGCGCGCGGCCTCGTGCATGTCCTCCACGTAGGAGGCGCCGGGAACGCGCGACGAAATCAGCGTCGAATCACGCCTGGCTCCGGGTCCTCGCGGGCACCGTAGATGCCCGCCAGGACGACATGGTCCGCGCCGGCGAGCGCACGCGCGAAACGCTCCGCAAAGATGCGGGTGCGCGAGTACAGGTGCGGCTGAAAACGACCGTCACCTGCGCCCCATCGGCGACGACGCGAGCCTCTCGGATCGCCGCCTCCACCTCGGTCGGGTGATGCGCATAGTCGTCAAACAGGCGGCGGCTGCCCACCCTGGCCACGCGCCTCGAAGCGACGCGCCGCACCCGTGAAGCGGCCCAACCCATCCGCAACGGCCTGCGGTTCCAAAGCCGCACTCGATGCCGGCCACCCAGGCACCCGCTGCGTTCAGCACATTGTGCTCACCGGGCACGGACATGACCAGCTCGGCGTGACGCTCCCCCACGCCAGGCGCGCCGTCGCCCCATGGGCCTTCACCCGCACATCGGAAATCGCGACATCCACCTCGCACAGCGCACGCTCCGGGCGCCCGTAGGTCACGACCCGCAGACCCTGCGCGCGCGCCGCGGCGGCCAGGCGCACAGCGCCCCTCATCCTCCCCGCACGTCACCAGCAGCCCACCGGGCACCAAGCGCCTGGCAAACTCGACGAAAATATGCTCGAACTCCTCGCGCGAATGGTAGCGATCCAGGTGATCGGGCTCCACGTTCGTCACGATCTCGATAGCCGGGGAATAGTTCAGGAACGAGCCATCCGACTCGTCGGCCTCGGCCACGAAGACGTCTCCGCCGCCCAGGTGCGCGCCCGTGCCCAGCTGGGGCAGCACGCCGCCCACAGCCACCGACGGGTCCAGCCCGCACGCCGCCAACGCGATCGCCAGCATTCCCGAGGTCGAGGTCTTACCGTGCGCACCGGCCACGCCCACGAAACGCATACCCGTCGCCGCCAGAGCCAGCGCCTGGGAGCGGTGAATCACCAGCTGACCACGCGTCCGTGCAATCGCCAGCTCCGGGTTGTCCTCGCGGATCGCCGTCGAGACTACGACCACCGAGTCCGGGTCCACGTGCGAGGCCTCGTGCCCCACGAAGACACGTACCCCGACGGAGCGCAGGTGCTCGAGCACGGCGGAGTCCTCGCGGTCCGAGCCCTCCACGGTCGCGCCACGCGAAGCCAACAGCTCCGCGACGACGCTCATGCCGGCACCACCGATGCCAATCAGATGGAAACGATCCTCAAGCGTCGGCTCACTCATGGCCGCCCTCCTTCACCTGCGCCATAGCCAGATCGGCCAGCGCGCGGGCCGCTCCCGCACGCCCCAGCGACTGCGACGCAGCCGCCATATCCGCCAGACGCGTCGACCCCAGCAAGGGGAACACGTTGCGGCGCACGAACTCGGCGGTAAAGTCCTTGTCGTCGATCAGCTGCGCGCCCCCGGCGGCGACGTGATCGGCCGCGTTCAGGCGCTGCTCGCCGTTGCCGATCGGCAGAGGCACGTAGATGCACGGCAGGCCCAGGGCCTCCATCTCGGCGACCGTTCCAGCACCCGAGCGGCACACCACGAGATCCGCGACGGCCAGCGCGTCCTCCATCGTCGTCAGGTAATCAATGACGTGCCAGCGATCCGCCAGGCCGGCGGCCTCGACGGCCTCCCTCACCGGCGCGTCCTGCCGCGGCCCGTCAGGTGCACGACCTGGGCGCCCTCGGGCAGCGCGTCCGCTGCGCCCGTCATCGACTCGTTGACGTGCAGGGCCCCCAGGATCCGCCCGTCACCAGCAGCGTCGGAGCGTCACCGTCCACGCCCCAGGCGCTCGGCCGCCTCGCGGCGCGCCCGCTTCGCCCTCCGCGTCCGCGCGACGGCTCGCCAGATCCGCGATCGCCGCGCGCAAGGGTAGACCTGTCACGACCGTCTCACCGCGCTTAGCGCCAGCGGCGACGAGGGGAACGTCAACGCGACGACGGCAGCGTGGCGTGCACCACCTTGTTGGCCAAGCCGGGACGCGCGTTCTGCTCGTGGATGACGATCGGAACACCCGCACGCGATGCCGCGATGTAGGCCGGAGTCGACACGTAGCCGCCGAAACCCACGAGCACATCGGCACCCCTGCAAGGCCTGCGCGCAACGCTTCACCGCATCCGCGAAGCGAGAGGGCAACGTAAAAAAACGCCAGAGAGGGACGCCTCGGCAGAGGAACACGAGGAATCTCCACCAGCGGGAAACCCGCGGCGGGAACCAAGTCGGCCTCAAGACCAGCCTTCGTCCCCAACACGACCACCTCGGCGCCGCTCTCACGCAGCTGCGCGGCCGTCGCCAACAGAGGATTCACGTGGCCGGCGGTCCCGCCGCCAGCCATCACAACCTTGACCATAAGCGTCTCCTCAACGCGAGTGCCTGACCTTCAGTTTAGCGAGCGGAGCGCCTGCGGGTGCCACCCGCGGGTCCCGACCAGCCGAGGCCTCGTCCGGCCTCCCAATCATCCGCATCCCCGCACGCGCACGCGCGAAGGACGCCACGACCGCCACCGACGTGATCGTGAACAGGAACGACGAGCCGCCGTAAGACACGAGCGGCAAGGGCACGCCGATCACCGGGCCAACGCCGGTCACCGACAGCACATTAATGACCGTCTGCACGCCGATCCACGTGCCCACACCCGACGCGGCGATGATGACGAAAAGATCCGAGGACTCGCGCCACGCGGAACATGCCCCACACGAGCAACCCCAAGCACAGGAGCACCGCGAAAGTGCCAAAGCAAACCGAACTCCTCGCCGACAATCGCGAAAATGAAGTCCGTGTGCGCGGCCTGCAAGTAGTTCCACTTCTCACGCGACGCGCCCGGCCCTCAGGCCAGTGAGCCCACCCGAGCCCAACGCCCACAGCGAGTGGTCGATCTGCTCCGGCGCGGACTCATCCGGCCCCTTCGAGGTACCAGCAGAACCGCCAGGATGCGCCGGATACGCGTCGGATTCGACAGCACGAGCAGCACCAGAGTCGGCACCGCAACCATGACAAGCCCGCCGAACCAGCGCTTAGGCAGGCCCGCCACCCACACGGCTCCGAGCGCACCCATCGCGACAACCATCGCCGTGCCCATGTCGCGCCCCAGCATGACCGCTCCGAGAGCCACCAGGACCGGCAGGCCCACCGCAACGCTCATCGCCTTAATATCGGAACGCTTCGCGGCCGACTTGGAGACCATGAACGCCAAAAATACGACGAGCGCGAGCTTCAAGAACTCCGACGGCTGCGCCATCACAGGCCGAGCTTCACCCAGTTCGCGTTGCCGCCCTCAGAGCGGCCCAGCGGACTGAGCACCAGCGACTGGAACGCAGCGCCCCGACGAACATGGGTACCGCCATCCGCATCAGCCACCGCTGCGGCACCAGCTGCACGCCGGTCGCGATCAACAGCGAGACGACGATGATCGCCAGCGGGCGCGCATACGCCGTATAGGGGTTCTCCCCTGGGCAATCGACGTGACGGTCTGAGCGGAAAAGCCCATGACCAGGCCGAACAAAGACAGCATGAGGGCCGGAATCACGACCAGGTAGTAGGTCGTCACCGGGTTGTCTTCACGCTCACGCCCCGACCCGAAGCGAATCCGAGGCAGGGTCACGGTCGGGATATGCCAGCCGCGCTTATTCGTCGCCACCGGCGCTCCCCACTGGGCAGCCAGGCGGTGCACAGCCTCGGCGAACACGTCGCCGCGCTGGCCGTGGTTGTCGAACTGGTCCCACGACGCGCACGCCGGGGCGAGCACGACGGTGTCACCCGGACGCGACAGGGGCCACGGCCTCGTTGACGACCGAGAACATCCAGTCCTGGTGCCCATCGACCTCGACGACGGGCACCCCGGGCGCGCTGCTCGCCAAGGCCGCCACGAGGGCCCGGCGATCCGCGCCGATGACGACGACGCCGCGCAGGACCGGCTCAACCTGGCTGATAAGCTCCGTGAAATCTGCTCCTTGGCGTCGCCGCCGACGATCCAGATCGCGCTGCGCGGGGCAGCCCCCGACAGAGAGGCTCGGGCCGCGTGCGCGTTGGTCGCCTTCGAGTCGTCGATCCAGGTCAGGGTCCGCGGCGCAGGCGACGACGGCGCGTCGGTGCCCCGCGGACGGAAGGAACGAAGACCCGCCTCACGGCCTCGGGCTCCACGCCGTAGGCGCGCGCCAGCGCGAGGCGGCCAGCGCGTCGGACAGAACGGCGGGCGAGGGGTGGGGGCCGAACGCCTCGGCGAGGTCAGAAACGTGGGCGAGGGCCAGTGCGTGGCGCGCCCGATCATCGACGAACGCGCGATCCACCAGCAGTCCCTCGACGATGCCGAACTGCGAGACGCTCGGCGCCCCGAGCGTCAGGCCGATAGCCCGCGCTCCCTCCACGACGTCCGCGTCTCTTCCACCATGGCCTCGACGCGGCGGTCTGAGGCCGGGTAGACGCAGGCACGCACCGTGTTCGCGTAGACGCGCGCCTTGTCGGCCGCGTATGCCTCACGCTGCCGTGCCAGTCCAGGTGGTCCGCGTCCACGTTCAGGCACACGGGAGGCGAGCGGACGCACCGTGCGCGCCGTGTGCAGCTGGAAGCTAGAAAGCTCAACCGCGAACACCTCGGCGTCGGAGTCGATCGCGCGGGTGATCGGCGTACCGATGTTGCCGACCTCTTCGGCCTTGACGCCCGAAGCGCGCAGGATCTGCCCGAGCATTCCGACGGTCGTCGTCTTGCCGTTCGTTCCGGTCACCGTCAGCCACGGGCGCCCCGCGTGGGGCCTTCCTCCTGGAGGCGCCAGGCGAGCTCCACCTCGCCCCACAGGTCAATGCCCGCCTGCTCGCACGCGGCGAAGATCGGGTGATGGGCGGGAATCCCCGGAGAGACAACGGGACGAGGTCGGGGCGGGCATCGAGCACCGCGGCCGCCAGGGCGTTCGCATCCTCCTCGACGTGGACGGGCACGTCCGCGACGTCGTCGAAGGAAAGAGAGGCGGTGGCCCGCGACGCGTAGGCGCGAACACTCCAGTCGCGGGCAAGCAACGCGCCCGCGGCTCCCTGGCCGGACTTACCCCCAGCCGATGACGGCAGCGCTACGGTTCATCGCGCGTACACCCACTCCGCGTAGAAGACGCCCCGCTCCGGCGACCGCGACGATCGCGGCGATCAGCCAGAAGCGGATGACGATCGTGACTTCCTTCCAGCCCAACAGCTCGAAGTGATGATGCAGCGGAGCCATGCGGAAGACACGCTTACCCGTCGCCTTGAACACGCTGATCTGGATGACGTCGGAGAGGACAACCGCGACGAAGAGGCCGCCGACGATGATCGCGAGCAGCTGGGTCTGGGTGAGGATAGACAGGCCGGCGACGGCGCCACCCAGGGCGAGCGCACCGGTGTCACCCATGAAGATCTGCGCGGGCGACGCGTTCCACCACAGGAAGCCCGCCAGGGCACCGATGAGAGCGGCGCAGAAGATCGCCAGGTCCAGCGGGTCACGCGTCGAGTAGCAGTGCCGCCGGTTGGCACGTCCCAGCTGCGTGCAGGCCTGAATACGCTGGAAGTACGCGATGAAGGTGTAGGCACCGAAGACGAAGATCGACACACCCGTCGCCAGGCCGTCCAGGCCGTCCGTCAGGTTGGTGGCGTTCGACCAGGCCGTGACGATGAGGTTCGCCCAGATGAGGTAGAGGATGACACCGATGGCCATGCTTACGAACCCGAGAGTCAGCGCGCGTCGGACGGGCGAAGGAGATCTCCAGCGTGCCCGCGAGTTCACCGAACTCGTTCGGGCCGGATCAGAGTGCCGCCCGCGAACAGGGAGGCGACGGCGACCTGGCCGACGATCTTGCCCGAGGGGTGCAGACCCAGAGAGCGCTGACGCATGATCTTGATGCCGTCATCAAGGAGACCAATGGTTCCCAGGCCCCACAAAGAGGAAGGCCAGCAGGATGCCCGACCACGAGGGGCCAGCACCCGCGACGAGCGCACCGATCAGCCAGGCGACCACGGTCGCCAGGATGATCACAACGCCGCCCATCGTCGGCGTTCCACGCTTCGTCAGGGTGCTGCGTCGGCCCATCCTGGCGGATGAATTGGCCGTAGTGATGCAGCACCAGGAAACGGATGAGCAGCGGTGTGCCCATCACAGACAGCGCCATCGCGATGATGAACGCAGCGATAAGACCAATCACCGGGTCATTCCCTTCTCCCGCAGGATGTCAGCCACCTGCCATGAATATGAACCAAAAGAACCCTTCACCAGGACGACGGCACCGTCCGCAGCGAATTCCAGAGCCAGGCGGGCTGCGTCGGCAGGATCTTCCGCAACCACACGGTTGGTCACCGCGCTGGCTCCCTCCAGATAGTAGTGCGCGTCGGCACCCAGGCCAATAAGCGTCTCTACGCCCGCCTCGGCAACCATCGCGCCAACCTGCTCATGCAGAGGTTGAGAGTCCTCCCCCAGCTCGAGCATCTCCCCCAGGACCGCGATCTTCCGGGACTCAGCGCCGATCGATGCGAGCGCGGCGATCCCCGCGCGCATCGAGTCGAGGTTCGCGTTGTAGGAGTCGTCGATGAGAGTGAGCTCGCAGCCATCCACGGCGAGCTCATGCACATCCATGCGGTGGGGACTCAGGGCGCGGGCGTTCGAGAGCACCTTGGCCACGGTCTCCAGGTCCACGCCCAGGGTAAGGGCACCCGCGGCGGCCGCCAACGCATTGGCCACGTGGTGGCGGCCAACAATTGCCAGCGAAACCTCGGCACTGCCCTCAGGCGTCACCAGAGTGAAGGACGCACGATCCGCGCGGTCCATGTGCACGTCGCACGCGCGCACGTCCGCGCGCTCGTTGCCCGAAGCAGAGAAGCGAACAATCGTGCCAGTCGCCAGAGGAGCCATCGCCTCGACGTTCGGATCGTCGGTGTTGAGAATGACAGGCCCGCCGGGACGGGTGCCCTTGATGAGTTCGGCCTTCGCGGCAGCAACGCCCTCGAAACCGCCGAAGCCACCCACGTGAGCATGGCCCACACACAGCTCAATGGCCACGTCCGGGGAAACAATATCCGTCAGGTACGTGATATGGCCGGGACCCGACGCACCCATCTCCAGGACCAAGTGTCGCGTCGTCTCGTCAGCCTGCAGGACAGTCAGGGGCAGCCCGACCTCATTGTTGAACGACAGCTTGGGAGCCACCGTCGGCCCGTCAGCGCTCATGATCTGGAAGAGCAAGTCCTTCGTGGTCGTCTTGCCCACGGACCCCGTCATCGCGATGACGTCCAGCGCCCCAGTGGATCGCAGCGCCTCGACGTGCGCGCGAGCAAGGGCACCCAGCGCCTCAGTCGAATCCTCGACGACGATCTGTGCCACAGCCTCGTCAACCTCATGCTCGACGATGACGGCGACCGCTCCGCGCTCCACGGCACCGGCCACGAAGGCGTGCCCGTCGGCACTCTCACCGCGACGCGCGACGTACAGCGACCCCGCCTGCGCCTCTCGGGAATCGGTCACCACGCTTCCGGTGACGCCCACGTCAGCTTTCCCACGAGGCGGCCAGAAACCGCCTCAGCAATCCACTGCGCTGATGTCCGCATGCTTCTTCTCCTTCAGGCTCACGGAGTCGTCGGGTACAGGGTAGCCGACCCAGACGAGGCCGGAATACCCAAGTTACCAACGGCAGAACGTGCTATGTCACCGAACAGAGGCGCCGACGACTCAGACGACACCGACGCCACCCTCGGATTATAGAGGACCACGGCAATGGCCAGACGCGGAGCATCAACTGGGACGATGCTTACCGTCGTTGACACAAGGCCTGACGAACTGTCGATAATGGTCTCCGCGGTACCCGTCTTCACGGCGACGCGATACCCCCGGAACCTTCGAGGCGGCTGCGGTACCCAAGTCATCTTCGACGACGGACTCCATCATGGTCAGCAGCTGCGAGGCAGTCGTCGCCTCCAGGACCTGCACCGGCTGGGTCCCCTCAGGAACCCTCGACCGTGCCATCCGCGTTCGTCCACGACTTCACGATGTGCGGCATGATACGCACGCCACCGTTTGCGATCGTCGCGAGCGCCGACGCCTCCTGAACCGCCGTAATCGCGTACGCCTGACCGAACATCGTCACGTAACGGTCACGGCCCCTGCCACTCGTCGGAACTGCGCAGTAGGCCAGCCGACTCTCCGGGCAGCTCGATACCCGTCTCCCTGGCCAAAGCCGAAGGCACGCATCATCGAATAGCGCTGATCATCCGTCATCGTCTCGACCAATCAGCACGGTACCCGTGTTCGACGACTCGGCCAGCACGCCCGTCGCCGTCAGCTTCTCACCACCATGTTCATGGAAGTCCGTGATCGGGCCGCCCGCGTCCGGCAGATTCAGCGAGTAGGGAACCTGGAACACGCTGGTCGGCGTAATCGTCCCCCGGTTCAGGGCAGCACCCACGGTAATGAGCTTTTCCCACCGAACCCGGCTCAAAGGTGTCCTGCACGGCATGCACCTTCTGCGGGTGAGCATTGTCCGGCTCCTTCGAGTTCGAGTCGGCTATTACCAGAATATGGCCCGTCGCGACGTCCTCGATAACGACCGTTCCCCAGTCCGCCTGGTGCTTCGCGACACGCACATCCAACAGGTCCTGAACCTGATGCTGCAGATCAGCGTGGATCGTCAGCTCCACCGATCCGCCGTTCTTCGGCTCGACCGTGGTGCGCTTACCGCCCGGCATGACCGCGCCATTGGGAGCGATCTCGAAGGCCTGCGCGCCCGGGGTACCCGTCAGCAGCTGGTCAAACTGAGCTTCCATACCCGACGACCCCCTGCCCCTCGGCATTCACCGTACCAATAACGGGGGCCGCAACGTTCCCATTCGGATACTCACGCTCAAAGACCGACTCCCACTCGATCCCGTAAATGTCGAGCTTGCGGATCTCTCGGTAAGTCACCGCGTCAACGTTGCGCTTGATGTACTCGTAGGTTGACTCCCCCAGCATCATGCCGCCCAGTTCCGCCTCATCCACGCCCAGGAGAGGGGCGAGCTGGTGGGCGGCCTCGGCCGGGCCACGACCGACCTCGTTGCCGTCGTCATCGTAGTGAACGTAGGAACGAATGTTCACCTGGTTCACCGCAATGTCGTAGGTCTGATCGAGTTCGCCAGCACGACGCCCGTCGCGTCCGTGATCGACCCGCGCGCTGCGGCAACAGCGGTCGACGACGTGCGCACGCGCTGCCCCTGGGCGGCCAACACCGGCCCTTCAATGATCTGGAGCTGCACTAAACGCACGCCGCATAGACACATCGCGCCGATCAGGATCACGAGGATCCAGCGCGAGCGCGATATAACGCTATCCATAGGCACTGGGGTCTGTCTTACTGCGGGGGTCCCGCCTTCAACGGTTCCCGTCTCAAGCGTGATGAAGCCCGAGGCACCCGCAGGCACCATACCGTTCGCCTCGCTGCCTTCTCGAGCTCCGTCGGCGAGGCCTTACGGTCCAGCTCGGCACGCATCGTCCAGGCCTGAGCCTCCAGCTCGTTGAGCTGAAGCTGCTGCTCGCGAATCGCGAAGGATGTCTGAGCCATACGCGTGTTCAGGACCATCGACGCCAGCACGGAGGCCAGCGCGACGGCCACCAGCAGCATGAGGATGGCCACGACCGATCGACGCGGGCGAGTCCCCTCGACGACGTGAAACTCGCGGACCTCCTCACGGCGCAACTCCGGACGTGCCGCGGGGCGGGCTTTGGCGGTTGCTGCACTCATGAGAGATCCTTCCAGTCGCGGATGAGTTGAGCTCCGCGCAGTCGCACGGAAGCAGATCGTGGGTTGTGGTCTTGTTCAGCTCGGTCGGCTCTTCCCTGCGCCCTTGGTAAGAAGCCGCAGGCTGGGAGCCATGTCGTCGGGAATAATCGGCAGCCCGGGAGGGGCGGCACTGCTGGATCCGCGCCGCAGCACATCCTTGACTATTCGATCTTCCAAACTCTGGTAGGACTCGACGACCAGTCGTCCTCCCACTCGCAAGCTCGCCAGGGCTTTGGGCAGCGCCCGCTCCAAGATCGTAAGCTCGTCGTTCACGGCCACGCGCAGCGCCTGGAACGTGCGCTTGGCGGGGTTACCGCCCGTGCGCCTGGCCGGCGCGGGAATCGCCTCACGAATAATGTCGACGAGTTCTCCGGTGCGTGTGATCGGCGCTTCGTCCCGACGCCGGATGATCAGCCGCGCGATGCGCGGTGCGAACTTCTCCTCGCCGTAGGTGCGCAAGATACGGATCAGCTCACCTTCCGAGGCCGTGGCCAGCAGGTCCGCTGCGCTGGGTCCGCTCGTGGCGTCCATCCGCATGTCAAGCGGCGCATCCTTGGAATAGGCGAAGCCACGCTCGGCCTCGTCCAGCTGCAGGGACGAGACGCCCAGATCCATGAGGACACCATCCACCCGCGCTCCCACGCCACACTGGCGCGCCACGGCCTCGTCAATGCAGTCGTAGGTCGTGTGCACCGCGCGGAAGCGATCCCCGAAGCGCTCGAGGCGGGCCGAGGCCAGGTCAATAGCCTGCGGGTCCCGGTCGATGCCGATGACGGTCAGTTCGGGGAATCTTTCGAGTGCGCCCTCCGTGTGCCCGCCCATGCCCAGGGTGGCGTCAACCAGGACCGCACCGGGTCCCTCAATCGCGGGGGCCAGCATGTCGAGGCACTCGGCGAGAAGGACCGGGACGTGACGCTCGGCGGCGGGGCGACCGAGATCGGAGTGGCGCGACGAATCGCGCACCGTCTCAGGTGCATCAGTCATGTCGCGCCTCCTTCCACGCTCACTCGTGTTCGATCCGTCCACCCAGGTCCCCCACCGTGCTCCGCCATCGGGGAAGTGATGTCGGAACAGCGGGCGGAGACCCTCGGAGTACGGGTCAGAACATCCCGGGATAATTTCTTCTGCTGTATTGAGAACACCTCCTCCTGACCGCGAGATACTCGCGCCAGGCCGAGGCATTCCATATTTCTGCTCGCGATCCCGCGCCGATGACGGCGAGTTCGCGATCCAGACCGGCGTACGCACGCAGATCTGCCGGGACGCTAATGCGTCCCTGTTTGTCAGGAACTTCCTTATAGGCTCCCGAGAGCATCACGCGATCCAGTCGCGGGCCCTGCTTTGGAGGTCAGGGGGGCGCGACGCAGCTCCTCGGTCATACCTCGAATTCCGCGGCGGGGAATGCATAGATGCAGTGCTCTTGTCCGCGAGTGAGGACAATCCCTGCCCCTGCATGTCTTCGCGAAATCGCGCGGGCAGAAACATGCGCCCTTTGTCGTCGAGCTTAGGTCTCGTACGTACCAAGGAACATGTCACCCCTCCCCTGTTCGGAACTTTTCCCCACTTTAACCCACTTCGCACCATATTTACAGGGAAAGGGGCGGCGTGGCGCTCAATACTTTGCGCCTTTTTTGGCGAGTTAGCAAACGAAAAATAGGCTGTGGAGAAAAAGTGGGGAAATATATGACACATATCATGCCGCGCATGACTGGAGGATATAGCTAACAAAACCCCAAAACTGATCTTTTGGGGATTATTCAGCCTCGGGGACGAGGCCGAGGTTTAACGACAGGGAACTGAGCCATCTCGGGGTGGAAAGTGGAGAGGCCCCCGGGAGCACAGTGGGGAGCGGGGTGGAGCGACCCCGGGGAGCACAGTGGGGAGCGGGGTGGAGCGACCCCGGGAACACAGTGGGGAGCGGGATGGAGCGACCCCGGGGAGCACAGTGGGGAGCAGGATGGAGCAGACCATGGAGCACAGTGGGGAGCGGGGTTGGGACTACTCCCCACGCAGCGCGAAGCGGGTGCGCGCCGCGCTCCCCCGCTCTTTCTTGCCGTGTCGGTCGACTCAGTCGTCGTTCTTACGGTCGTCCCAGCGACGCTCCTGATCCTGGATGAACGAATCCCAGCCACCGCTCTCGTTGTTCTTCTTCTGCTTGGGGGCACGGGAGCGGTCAGAGGACGCAGCCTCCGGGCGAGACAGCGCGTACAGGATCCCGGCGACGGTGAGGGCGAAGCCCGCGACACCCAAGAGGATCGAGATGATCGAG
>BNJV01001016.1_pt1 | contig 118449 bp, 179 predicted proteins | sample 8540591 | NCBI WGS metagenome assembly BNJV01 (sample SAMD00202457, study PRJDB9452) | human saliva metagenome | host: Homo sapiens
TTCACGGTTTGGTCTCGGACGCTGACATCACAACGAGCTCATGGTCCAGCTGTGGGCGCTCGTGCCGCTGGGCAGCGGAGATGGCCCAGGTGGCCCTCTCCGAGGATGCCGAACAAAGCCGACGACAGCGACGTGGGCCACCGTCGGGTGCCACGACGACATCGGGTGGGCGATCTCCGACCACGACGCCGAGATGGTCGGCGTGACAGCAGGTTCGGCCACCGCGCCTGCCTCTCGGACTTCTGTTCCGGGCGGCGATATCCGGGATCGCTGCTCGCGCTGGTGTTCAGGAAAACCCTGCGACGGGCGACCGCCGGATCTCCGAGTTCGTGCGCGAGCCTGGCCGGGCTGGAGAGAGGCCGTCGGAGGAGAACGACGCCAGGGCGATCGACCTGGCAGTCAAGCCGGATCGCGCTGAAGTGTTATACGCCGTGTGTGTGCGAGATACGGCGGCGTCCACCTCTGCTGTATATGGGCGACGAACTGCGGTTTGTTCAACGACATGTCCTACCTGTGATTGACCCGGCTCACGCCGAAGACGCAAGAGGTGGGCGCACCGGCCGTTCATGGATTGGGATGTCGCCAAGCGAAGGCTGGAGCCGACGTCGAGGCCCGGCGGGGCGCGATGAACGCCGCGCTGCCACATCGCCCAACCGTGCGTGCAGTCGCCACCACTCAGCTGCACGCGCTCGGTTCCCTCTCGATCGGTGGAGAGCCGGAGCATCGTCTCCTGGTCCCTCGAGGAGGGACCACCCTGCGACAGCGATGGTTCAAGGTCGCACGACTTCACCGGCGGTTTCGCGCTGCGCCTGCCGACGTCCTCGCGCCGGCGGCTGGGCTGCGACGCGCAAGAGCTCCTGGGCGGGTACTCCTGGGATCTGCGGCTCGCGCGCATTGATTTCGCGCCGTACCAGGGCTGCCTGGTTCGTCTCGGCGGAGATCGCGCGGATCTGTAATGGAGTTTCCTCTTTGGCGGGCGAACGATTGCGCTACAGAAATGCGGCGAGGAGGCAACGCGGCGAGGCGAGCGCTGCCGGTGCGAGAGGCGTGGCGTGCGCGGTGATGCGATATGCGCGGGCGGCGATCGGTCGGGGCGCGGTACGCACGCGTGGGGAACGCCGCGGCGGTGCGTGGGCATTGCCGGTCGGTTACCGCGCGCAGACCGTGCCCATACGAGTCTCCACACAGGCGTCGCGCGCGCGTTCCTGAAACGCGGAGCGCCTCCGCCGCCGTAGACGCGTCGGCGAGTCGGCTTACGTACGCGTTCCCTGAAACGCGGGAACGCCATTCGGGTTCGCGCGTCACCGGCGTTCCATAAGCGCGCCCGAACGCGGGAACGCCGCAGCCTCCAAACGGCGTCGGTGTGACCGCGATAGCCTGATGTCGCGGTGGACTCAGCCGCCAAACAAGAATAAACTAGAGTCATTCAAGTTTGAGAGCGGGCGCGAATTCTGCGCTCGCGGAAAAAGAGCGAACATGACCAACCAGCAGCTTTCTCCCGTCGTCGAGGAGGGCGCTTCAACAGCGAACGCTTGTCGTTTGACCGATCTCTCAGCCTGCTGGGCTGAGCGGGCGCGCCTGGGTCATCAAGGGCGCACGTTTCCGCCGCCACTGCGCTGCGCAGCTTGACGAGATCGTCGACGAGAGAGTCCGTGTGGCTTCCGACGACGTCGCCGAGCGCCTGCCGCCCTCGGCGAGTTCCCGACGCCGCGCGCGCGCCGTCGCGGCCTCCTCGGGCCTCGAGCAGTTCGGCGCCGAGCTTTCTCCAGCGTGGACGAGGTCTACTCGCAGTGTCGAAAGGAGACTGCTCATGACGATTTCCGACCGAATCAAAGGCCACCTTGGACCCTGTCGATGACGTCGACCGCACCTGAGACGGCTGATATGCTCATCGGCATCGCCACGGGACTGGAGAAGCAGGCCTGGATCGTGGCGAGGTCGGCCGCCGACGGCCGCTGAGCTGCCGCGGGGCGGGCTGGCCCGACGCGCCGCGATCGAGCGACAGCGAACGGCGGTGACGGCGCAAAGTCCGCTAGAACGCAGGGAACCTGGGCGCACAATCGCACTGTTTGCGCTCTTTCGTTCGGCGAGGGCTCCGGTTTTCTCGCCGGAGGATCCGCAAAGGCCGGGGCACGTCGCCCCCGGCCTTTCAATGCCCGTGCACCGCGTGTTTCGGTTTGGCGCGCACCCTCATGACCGTGCGCCTAGTTTTGGCGCGCGCCCTCGTGATACCGTGCACCGGTTTCGGCGCGCGGCCTCGTGTACCGTGCACTTTCGGTTCGGCGCGCGGCCCTCGTTAACGTGATCGCCCCTTGACGCGAGCTTCGCTCCAGTCGTTTTTGCCATGAACTTTTTCGCGGGTGGCATACGAGGGTTTGGGTTCCCAGCCTCGTCACGGAGTCGGCTGCAGTAACGGCGTACGGCGGTCAGTGCCGATTCCACGTCGCCAGGGGCTGCCAAGTCGCGGTCGGAGCTTGCCGAATCGCCGCCGGTCAAATCGCCGCCGGTCAAATCGTCGCCGGAGACGAGGCAGTGGCTGAAGCAGCCGATGAAAGCGTCGCCGGCGCCCGTGGTGTCGACGGCGGCGACGGGTGCGGCGGGAATTCGTTTCGTCTGCGATTCGTTGATCCACAGGGCTCCGCGCGAACCCAGCGTGACCACGATGTTGCGGATTCCGGCGTCGAGCAGGCTGCGCGCCGCCACCTCCTCCGCCTGTTCGGTGTTTCCACCGGCATGCCGAGTCAGCAGCGCCAGCTCCGACTCGTTCGGCATGAAATAGTCGCACCCCTTGATGCGGTCCAGGTCCAGCTCGGGATGCGCGGGGGCGGGGTTGAGGAGAACCGGTATCCCTCGCGCGTTGCCGAATTCGATCGCCGCATAGACCGTTTCGAGGGGGATTTCGAGCTGGAGCACGATGAGCTTGGTTTTGGCGAGATCCTCGGCGGCGTCGGCGACGTCCTCGGGCGAAAGGAGACCGTTGGCGCCCTTGACGATGAGGATTGAGTTGCGACCTTCGGGGTCCACGAAGATCGGCGCGACGCCGGAGGACGCTGGTTCTCCAGCACGTGCGCGGTGTCCACGCCGTTTGCGGCGAAGTTCGCGACGGTGTTTTCCGCGAATACGTCGTTGCCGACTCTGGTGAGCGTGAGGCACGCGTCGAACCGAGCCCGCGCGGCCGCAATCGCCTGGTCGCCCCTTCCTCCGCAGCCCATCTGGAACTTTCGGCGCTTCGAGTGGTCGCCCTCGCGGGGGCGTTCGGTTGATATAGAGTGATGAGATCGACGTTGTTTCGAGCCGATGACCGCGATGTCCATGTTTCTCCTGTCGTTTTAGACGTGCAGCGCTTGGGTGCGCTGTGAGACGCGACGACGCTCTGGTGCGCGACGGCCTGCCGAGTCGCTTGCGTTGGGCGAACCTCCAGCCCCGATATCCGCCGCGCAGCTGCGACCTCGGTCGCGGCCTGGTTTGAGAAGCGCCGTCGTCGCCGCTTTCGACAGAAGTCTAGCCGAACCGGCCTTCGGGGAGCCTCCCAACCCGAGGGTCAGTAGTAACGCCACTGCCGCATGTCGGACTCGTAGGCGTCGATGATCCGCGGCTCGAGCAGGGTCGAAACCTCGGTTTTCGGCACTTTCGGCGGCTGCGTGCGGATCATGAAGGCAAGCAGCTCCTTGTTCTGATAGGAGGTGCCCGGAGCCAGCGGCTGCTGTGAGGAGCGCGCTCGGATTCTTCGTCGAAGGACGAATCCCACTCGCCGAAAGAGGGATGTTGTGCGAGAAGGGGAAGACGGCGTATCCGGATTGGCCTGCGCGACCGTGTTCGCCACGATGTGGAATGCGTGCGGGCTGAAGAAGACGACGTCGCCTGGGTGACCATGACTCCCTTTGGACTCAGCCTTTCGGAGACGTTTCGGTAAAACTGTTTCGAGTAAAGCTTGGCCATCCGCTCGTTCGAGGGGTCGACGAGATCGATGAGAACGGCGTCGTACGTGCCTTTCGCGTCGTCGACAAAGCGAAAGGCGTCGGCGTTGACCACCTTGACGCGCGGATCGCTCAGCGCCCCTTTGTTGACCTCCTTGAGCAGACGGTTGTTTCTCGCGAGGTCCGTGACCTTCGCGTCGATATCGACGACGGTCACCCGTCTGACGCTGGGGTACTTGAGAAGCTCGCGAGCCAACAGCCCGTCGCCCCGCCGAGCACGAGGACGTTGCGCGGGTCCTTGACGGACGTCAAGGTGCTCGCTGCCAAGGTCTCGTGGTAGCGGACCTCGTCGAGGCTGGAAAACTGCAGCTGGCGATTGAGGTAGAGACGCAGATCCTCGCCGTATTTCGTGACGACGATCTTCTGGTAGGGAGACTGCTCGTAAACGAGGACGGGGTCCCGGTGAGGCCTCGGCGTCGATCGCCTTCTCAGGTAGCTTGCGCCGGCGAACATCCCCAGAAGCGCGACTGCGACGGCGATGCTCGAGGCGAGAAGCCTCTTTGAGCTTTTTCAGTCTGAAGAGGATGGCGACTGCACTGCGATGTTGAGGTGGCAACAGGTAGGCGCTGCGCATGAGCCCCAGTTGGGAAGCAGAAAGCAGGGGAAGACGAGCGAAAGCCACGAGGGCCCCGGAAAGTAGTCGATGGCCAGCACCTTGCTCAGCAGCTCGACCGACGACTTTCGCCTGAAGGCTGCGAACATCTTCACCAGCAGAGGATTTCCAGGCCGATGAGGACGCCGATCACCAGGCTTATGGCGGAAAAGGCGGCCCAGTGCAGCTTGGTGAACGTGAAAGCCAGGTGAAGAGATGAGGACCGAGTTTCCGCCGATGAACCCCAGGGCTATCTCGTTGACCGCGAAAGCTCGTGGAAGGCCGCCAGCGGATGTGTTTGACCAGCAGCGAGCCGATGCCCATCCCAAAAAGGGTGATGCCCGTCGCGAGGCTGAAGCTGGTGATCGAGTCGCCGATGAGGTACGACGCCGTCGTCCCGAGGATCAGCTCGTAAACCAAACCGCCGACGGCGACGAGCAGCGCGGCCGCGAAGAGGGTGGTGTTCTCGGCGCGGGACGCCTTTCGAGTTGGCATCAGCTGCTGATCGTGCCCCGCGATGATGATCGCAGTGGCTATGGCCAGCCCCGCGATCGCCACTCCCATTCCCGACGTTGTCGTCTTTGACGAGCTCTTTTGCGAATGTCGAGGTTTGAACAAGAAGTTGGTGACGACCGCGAAGAGGATGAGCAGGCGCGAAGCCGAGAACGGCGTAGAGGATCGTGCTGCAGTATCGAGGCCCAGCCGAATCCGGAAAGGTGTCGACGTCGTGAAGCACGGTGTCAGCGAGGATCGTGGATGAGAACATGGATTTTCCTTTCGTGTGCAATAGGCTGCGGGTGCTAAAAGGGCGTGCACGGACGGATGTAAAGTGCCCGTGTGCGGAAAAGAGGCCGGCGATTATTTCCTGGCGCCGCCCGCCCCCGCCGTAGACGCTGCGTGGGCGGTATCGCCGCCGTCGCTGTTGCTATCTGGGCCTGCGAGGCGCGCATCCGCCGCCGTCGTTGCTGCGTACCTGGGCCTGTGAGACAGGGCGGTGATAGGGATAGTAGCCGCCGTCTGGGTCGTAGGTGTTTTCGGTGTCGGTCCCGGGGCTGTAAGTGTCGTCGGTTTCGTCCTCGGTCGCCTTCGATGCGATGAAGCTGACGATGACAACGACGGCTATGACCGCGAGAATCATAGCGACGGCGCCGAGCATGCCGGAGTATGTTGCCCGAGCGCGGCAGGAGCCTCTTGCCGAGGAGAATTTGGCTCTCCTCGCTCAGGGATGGTTTTCGTGTAGCAGGCAAGCTCGGCGCCGTTGTATGTCTCGATGTTCAGTTGCCCCATGACGCCGTTGTCGTCGTGGTATCTCAGCACCGCGTAAGCGATTTTGTCGCCCGCGTGGACGTCGTAGCGCGTCGTCCCCTCCGTGGCCGTGACTTCGCCGACCGCAGCCTCTTCGACCTTCGCTCGGACGCTGGAACCGTCGGGAGCGTGATGCGGATCCGTTCGCCGACGGTGAGCGTCTCGGGATTGGGAAGCTCCTCGGGCATGCCGATCGGCTCATAGAGGGAGATCTCGCGATTGAAGTGGTCGCATTCGAGCCAGACGTCTCCCTTGTGGAAGGAGATCAGTTCCCACTCTTCCCAGTCGTAGTAGCGATTGTCCTCGCGATCCCACGCTCTGAGACTCAGGTTTCCTCTGACCGTGTATGTGCCCTGCGAACCCTTCAGTTTCTCATTGAGGCCCAGCCGTACCTTTTTCTTCGACATCAGACATTCACCGTTTTCCTAGTGACTTTCGTTGCGTGAAACGCCGTCCGAATCGATTCTTCCATTTGTTCTGCATTCTGCTCGTCCACAGGTTTGCATGTGGTGAGGGTGATGTAGCCTCCGCCTTCCTCCGGCCATGTGTGCAGTGGCAACGTGGGATTCGGACGGGAAGCAGCGCAGCGCTTATGCCTTGAGGGGAGAACAGATGGGTGACCGAGTCGACGACGTGAAGACCAGCCTGCTTGGCTATGGATCTGAGCGTGTTTTCCACCGTTGCGCGCGCGTTGAGCAAATCATGGGACGCCCCGTGAACTTTGAAAACCAGGGACTGGTACGTGAACATGCTGGCAATTCTACTTAACGAAACCATGGCGAAGGAATCTCGTCCGGCGGTTGGACTGGGGCGAGGATCAAAGGCGGTTCGAAAAGCGAGGGAGACGAGGCTCGAAAACAACGAGGTTCGAAAATGGGGACTCGAAAACGAGGGGCAGCGGGGTTTTGAAAGCGGGAGCGGAAAACGGGACCTCGAAAAGCGAGGGCGAAGACCGGCAGACACCAAGCCCGCGAATGGAAAAGGGCAGGGCCGATCGGCCCCGCCCGCAGTAGACCCAGTGGGACTCGAACCCCACAACAAACGGATTAAAAGTCCGCGGCTCTCACCGAGTGAGCTACAGGCCCGCGAGTAGTCCACAGCCTGGGGCGGCCGACGTCGAACCCGTCAGGTCGCCGACGTCGAACGCGTCAAGCCGCGGACGCCGAAGCGGCTGAACCGCGGACGCCGCGCTCGCGTGGGGCCCGATGCCGCGCATGTTTGGGGCGACGGAAGCGAACTCGCGGGTTCGCTTCCGTCGCCGGTCGCTCTTCGCGCCCGTCGCATCTCCGGCTGACATCAATCCGTGGACGCGCCGGCGGTCAAAGCTGCAAGCGTGATCGTCCAAATGGCTTTGTCGATCTGCCGGAAGTCAGTCACCGCGTGCCCGGCAGCGGACGCCCCACGCGGGATCGAATCTGTCGCTTGGTGCAGTCGAAATCGATCTGGAGTTCGTCACCCGAGCGGAGACCTCCGATGGCGCGCTTGGCCTCCACGAGCGGGAACGGGCACACCTGCCCGATCGTGTCGAGAACGTACTTCTTCGAATCTCCTCCCTCGGGCCTTTCCCCGCTGTGGTTTTCGCCGCTTCGACCGGCCGTTGCGAGGACGGCCGCGGGAGCGCTGCTCTTGATCTTGATGAAGTTCATCCTTTTCCTTTCGCTGATGACGGGTGTCGGATGTGACGGATATTTTCACGTGGGACGCAGCGCCGACGGCGATGCGCGTCGATCGTGGTCGCTGCGCTGCGCTGTAGACGCGCGCATTTGGGGCAGGTCGGTCTAGCGGGCGGGGACCGACGCTGGCTCTCCTCGCGACGGCGTCGGCCTCGATGGGACTGCACGAACGCCTTGGCGCCCGCGCCGACGACTGAGGAAGTGAAAGACGCAAGCCAGCCTTTGCCATGAAAACAGCGCTGACTGAACGAGCGAGTTGCCGATCGTGCGGCCGCCGGCGATCGAGGCGCCGATCCCCATGAGATTCCGCCCCACACGGCTCTGACGGCGGTTCCGCGCGTCAGGCGCCCTCAGCCGGAATTCGCCCGAGCCCTTTGCCGCGATGAATGAGCCGGGAATGATGCCGAGGACGAACCACACGCCCCAGTCGGCGAAGGACGAATCGCCGGTTGTAAGGAAAGAAACGGCGTTTGCCGACGGCGTCGTGATTCCGAGCCCGGCATTGCGCCCCGTCGCCGCGGAAAGCGGGTAGGCGACCGCTGCGAGAACGCCCACTATGAGCGCGGTTGCATTAGGGTTCCATCTCTTTCGAAGAGCACGTGGGCGATCCCCGTCTTTTGCGGGAGGCAGCGCGGCGATCAGCGCCTGCGCGTTCTGAGTCTGACGCGAAGAGGCCAGCCGACGAACAGAGCGAAGCGCAGCCAGCGCGGACCCATGGAGAAACGTGGAAAGTCTCGTGGATCGTGGTGGCCTCTTGCGCGGCGCCTTTGAGGGTGTCGGCGACTCCTTTCCCGACCCCGCGCTTCATGGCCGCCGACGTGAAGGCGTACAAACCTAGCGCAATCCGCGGGCCGATGGGGGTCGCCGCTTCACGTAGTACGTTCCGTCGCGCAGCCGCCCGCAGCACGATGCCGAGCCCGAAAGACGAACGAGCCGCTTGCTGACCGCCCAGATCGTGAGTTGGTCAGGGTCCGGGCGATCACGAAGGATGTCATGGGCTGGACGAGCACCGCCTGGACGGCGATGGCGACGAGAACGCGGTGAGCCACCGGGTAGATTTGCTCAGCCACACGTCGCGGGAGGCGCCCGTGACGCGCAAAAACAGCCGCGCTGGAGGGACAAAGCCCAGGACGACGCCGAGGGCAAAACCGGTCAATAACATGGTGTTCCTTCTTGTTGCGATTGAAATTGCTTGGTTGAAACGCCTGCGGATGCAGGCGCGAGAAGGAGCGGCGAAACCCGGCGCCCGTGCGGACGAGCTTCGGAGCGGCGGGAGTGAGATCGCTGGGGTCCTGGGGCGGCTCGAGAAAGCTCCGGGATCTGCCCGTCGGCGGCGAGAATCGCGGCTCTCCCAGGAGCAGCTCGACAATTCCAGGTCACTCGCGAGGAGCCAGGGGGCAGCCTATGGGGCTCACCACAGAACACTAGGAATGCAACGGCAGTTTCAAATCTCGGCGGACTGCTTTCGACTCTCTACAGAGCTCAGGATCTCGATGAGGAGGGCTCCGGCTCTCGTTGAAAAGATCTCGGTTCAATGGAGACCTTTGAGATCAGCGGAAGCCACAAATCTCAGCAGGGCCTCAAAGCCCATTTCAGGTGCCTCAGAATCGACTAGATCACCAGATCAAGCTGAGGTGGAACCAGATCTCAATGATTGATGCTCGGATGATCAACGAGTGGCTCGAATCTCTCGACAAATGGGTCCGATGGTCTTTCCGAGGCCTTCCGGCGTCGCTGCATCGAACAGGGAATGGTTGGGACGATGTATGCAGCAGGCCGAGGTCGGAATCGACGCGGCGAGCCGGATCCGACGAGCCGGATCCAAAGTGGCCTAAATCAACACATTCGCGAACGTATCGAACAGCACATGGCGTGCGCGGATGGTTCGTCGCGTACGTGCGGTGCATGTGGAGGAAAGTCATGTTGAATCGGCCGAGTTCGATGGAATGCCGATGAATTTACCACGCCGCGACGCGATGCGGAAGAGGGCCGTCGCCTGCCGTCGCGGTTGGGAAGGCACATGTCGGGCGGCCGAACGGCGAAGGAGTTCCTTCGGTGCAATTTCACGTCACAATGAAGTGTCACCTTGAAGGGAAATCGATGAACAAGCAGCCGCGACGTCCTGCTCAATTGGAAGACGCTCAGATAGGAAACGATCGAGGCGACGCCGACGTTGCCTACAACTCGAGCTTACGCACACCTCGGCGCAGGCGCTCATGCCTATGGGAACGCATTTCCGCGAAGGGACGGAGCCCTCGTCGCCCGCATCCTCGACTTGGTGGACGAGAGGAAGGCGTCGACGTCGCCGAAACCTGGGTCCCGCTCGCCCGAGACAACTTGCCGGGAATACTCTGGCGCGGTTACCTTCTGCGCGAGTGGATTCGCCGGGACAAGGACGAGCAGCTCGGCGCTACGAGGCTGCGAAGGCGGCTGCAGAGGCGCCGAGGGCGGAACTGCCCAAGCCGGGCGCTTTGCGTCAAGAATGGGATCTTGTTCTTGCGGGCTCCATGCAGAGGCGATTTCGCCGGGTTGCTTGACCGTTCGGCGCGCCTCGCCGCAACGCTCGGCGGTGTTGAGTCCGTCTGGATCGCGGAGGATTCCGATCCTCTTGCCACGGAGGTGACGAGGCGGCGCGACGCCTTCGCCTCCACGGCCCGGGTTCGAGGCCGCCGCCGATGCCGTGCGCGAGGGCGCTTGGGTAGCCGTCCTGGCGGATCGTGTCTGCCGAGGCGGCTCGGTGTGCCGGCCGAAACAGCGAGCGTGCCAGAAAACGGGGATCTGTCGGGAGGCCTGCCGCGGAAGGCCGTGCGAAACGGCGTTGTTCGGAGCGGCCGCCGCCGGACGCGTTGGGCTGTTCATCAAGGGCGGTCCGGCCGAAGCGGCCGTGTTACCAGGAGGTTGCACTGCCTGGGTGCATGAAGATTGTGCGCAGGTGCGAAGGTTCGCGCTGCTCCAGGTGTGCGTCGAAATGCTGACCGCAATGGCGTGCCGCACTGGGCGTGCGGGGCGCAGCGAACCTGACAGGCTTGCAAATCGGCTGCCATGCTTCGATCCGCGAGTCGGCCGGTGGGGTGCCTGCCACATTTGTCGGCGGGCGCATACTTCCTCGTGCGGTTGCCTGCGGCGACTCGGTAGGAGTGCGGAAGATGATGCGGATTCATTGTTGATAAAAATCAAAAATCTCCAGAAAAGATAGTTTCATTCGGATTCTTGACGATTGACCGCTGATCGCATGCTTCTGCGAACTTCAAAGAGTCGTGTCTCTGCTGAATGTGTGTGTTTTTGTTTTGGGCGTGTTTGGCATGGTGGGCGTGGCCATGTTTTGGTTGTTTGCGAGGGTGCGAATTTTAGGTCAGCCAGGCGGTGTTTTCTATGGGGTTACGCACCCGAAATATCATTATGTCATGCATGTGCAAGGTGGGTTGTGGAAAAAGGTGCGCAAAAGCGGGCAGGGGGTGCTAACGATTAGATCTTGACGGTGCTGTAGGTCCTCGCGGCGGCGACAAGTTGGGTGTGCATGCACGGCCATATTGGTCCGAGGTCGGGGCTTGCGGGCCGTCGGCGTCGTCCGCGCGAGCGTGCGGGCGAAGCGTTTTTCGACAGACAACTTTCTTTGGATGGGAAGGGTGGTATGCGTGTCTCAGATTCCGTCTTGATCAGGACAAGTTCGATCAGCGGCTCGGCCGTCTGGAAAAGGACGGCGAAGCATTCGACAAGGCCCAGAACGAGTTTGCTCTGGGGGCTCAGGCGGCCACAGGAGCAATGGCTTCGGCCCCGGCCCCCGGCGGGCAGAACAGCGCCGGCATCGGCGAGCTTGACCAGTTCTACGCTCCGCTGCACGACGCTCTTTGCCTCCGGCGCAGGCTGCAGGCGATCTCGCGCGGGCAAAAAGCACTGCATCGGCCAGCTGCGGGGCGGTCACGCCTCCTTCGAGGGCGTGAACAGGGCCGAGCAGGGCTGAGTACCTGGAGCGTCTGCGGCGGCATTGGACGGCAAGTTCACCTACCGACGCCCCCAGGAGATACAGGGAGTTCGTTGAGCCTATGCGCAAACCCGCAACCTTGTCGACGATCTTTTCGCGGTGGGAGGCAAGTGATGGGCACGCCGCACGCCGACCGGCTGTACAAAGATGGAGTCTGGCGCACGAGCGCCCCTGGAGGATTCCACCGGCATTTGGCGTCCGTCAGCCGGTCATGGCCCAGATCGCCACGGGCAACCGCGGGTCGCCGCCGACCTCGGACTCGAATGCGCCACCGCGCGGGCGGCCTGCGCCGAGTCTTGACCAGCTGGCCGGGCGGATGCTCACCAAGCCGATGCGCTCAAACAGATCGTCAAATCCTCCACCGACGTCCTCAACGCAGGAATCGACGCCAGAAACGAAAGCGTCGAAATCCAAGCCAAACTCAAACAAATCAACGAAAGACTTGATCAGGCACCGCAATTTGGCGGTGGTTCTCGTCTGTGCCGGGCGTTCGGGCGCATCGGCGTGACGGCTGCCGAGATCGAGGACCAGAGCGTCAGGCGGCGCATGCGAGATTGATTCGTTGGCGAAGACGTCGCTGTCAAGCTCAACGAGCGGACCCTGGCGGCCATCGACGGGCTCCCGCCCCACGACCAGTCCTCCGCCGATTCTGTCGGCCGGCCTTCGGGCGGAGGGCAGGCCGGCCGCGAACTTGCGGCAGGGCCCCACGCGGGGTTGCTGACGCGGTCGGCTGCGGCCTGGGGAGCATCGGTGGACGCTTCCCTCGGCAGCCCCGGAGGCCATGCCGGTCCCCGACTCCCCTAGGCGTCGGTGCTTTCAGGTGGCAGCGGCTCTGCAGGCGCGGTCCGGGTCTGACGGTGGCGCCTCGTTGCAGGCCTCGCACTACGCGCCGCCGCCCTCTGGCGCGATCACGTCGTCGGGCTCGCCTGCCGGCGTGGTTGGGCATTCGCCTGCGGTGCACAACCCGCTGGCCTCGGCCGCGGCGATCGGGGCGGGACGGAGTGGCCGGCTACAGGGCCTACCAAGCCGCACGCGCAGCCCGCGCAGTGTCAAACGCCCGCCGCGCGTGCTTCTGTTGTCCGGGCGGCGGGAGCCTGCCTTCAGCCTCTTCGTCCCTGTCGACGGGGATCAGTGCGAGGGAGCGACCACGGCTGTCCGCACCCCAACGGCTTCGGGCCGCCCGGCCGCTGCGGTGCGGGGCGGTGCCACCGGGATCGCCCGCCCACCTCGACAGCTTCTGGTCGCTCGGCCGGGATCGTTCGCGGCGCGACTACCGCTGTGCGCATCCCGACAGCCTCGACAGCTTCTGGTCGCTCTGCTGGGATCGTTCGTGGAGCGCCACGGGCTGCACCCCGACGAACTCGCGGCAGCTTCGGCAGGGCAGTCTGGTGGGCGAACCCCGGCGGGGCTCAGGGGCCCGTGTGCTGACCGGTGGACGCACCCCAACCGCCAACGGCACTGGCTCCTCCCAAAGAGCCGGCTCGTCTCGCGGGGCAGGCGCCTCGCGAGGTGCGGGCTCTTCTTCGCGCGGAGGATTGGCCGCCCGCAGCGCCTCATCGGTCGAACCCACGCCAACCCGGCAAACAGGCCGCGGCGGCTCAACACGAACTGCAGCTCCAGCCAGGGGGCAAACCCCTCCCGGCAGGTTGTCCCAGTTCGGCACGCGCGCCAGACCGAGGCCGCGCAATGCCTCGCGTTCAGGCCCCCGCGGGGCCCGCAGCGGATCGTCCTCGCGGGCCTTGTCAAGCCTGACCGGCAGACCCGACAAAAAGAACAAGCGTCGCCGGGACAGTGAAACACCCCCGTCGGTCTCGCCCTACGAGGACGACAAAACCGTGACCTTCCTCGAAGCCGGACGACGCGAAAACAACAACGACGCCCAGCCTCGATAAGACGCAAACCGCACAACAAACGGGTGGGTGTGGGAGCCAACCGGCACCCACACCCACCCGTTCGCGCTCGTTGTCGAGTGTGGCCGCGGCCCCTAGCCTAGCTCCGCTAGGGGGCTGCTGGACTGTAGGCCCTGTCCTGGCCGCCCTGACGCAGAAACCCCGCTCGCTGCCCGTCTCTTGCGTCCAGCTATGAAAGCAACAACCGCGACAACGACCACGGCTCCGGTGCCGACGCCGATCCACCCCACAGGAAACCCGCCAGAGACCGAAGACGATGACACGCCAGACCCCCGCCCGAAGAACCGGCAGACTTGTCAGCAGAAGTGCCTTGTCCTTTTTGCGCTGTAATGAAATGCCCGTCCATAAAAAGTCAAAGCTGTCGACGATGACCTTGTTCCCGCTGATCTTGCCCTTGCTGGCCTTGATGACCTTCCCAGGCATCGTCACCACAATCCGCGTCTCAACGTCACTATCATCATTATTATTGTGCATGTCTGGAACGACAAAAGAATACGTGTCTTTATTCTCCGTAAACCGTATCTTTCCGTCAAATGGTTCGTTTGAGCTCACCCTGCACGTCGTGTGTCCCCCGGTGGCGTGACGTCTTCTATCTTTGGTTTCTTATAAACTTAACCTTTCCTAGAAACATGACACGAAGAATCTTCGCATGTCTGTTCAATTTTGGTCATTTGCCGTCAGGTCTTCGAAGATCAGGTCGATCTTCGTGCTTCCGTCGGCTTGGAACTCGACCGTTCCGTCGATCTTGCACCCAGCCAAAAGCAAAGTGACGATGCTGGCCAAGCAGACAACGAGACGGGAAAAGCGTCTTCTGAGGACGACCATATAGAATCTCCTCAGCTCCAGAAGGACAGGCGTTCCAGATCCACGGGCATGAGCCTGCCTAGCCGATCGTGCAAACACCAGCCTAGCGCCTAGAGGCCGCGGTGAAGACCGTCGAAGCGAAGGCGAAGTGCCGATCAGTCTACGCATTCCGCCAGGTGTGGCGATTTATGCAGCAAATCTCGAGGCCGTTTCAATCCATGCAGGAACCTTCGTCCTCTGCCGACAATGCTACTGGCGAGCCGATTCCGCGCTGTCCTGACACGGAGAAACCTCGCCCAGCAAAGCCACACGGGACACTCCCCGACCGGCCGCCGCGACACGCGTTGTTTGGATTGCCCGCCACACTGTCCACACTGCTAATTCCTGCGAGCGTCTCTGACAATCCATGAGAAAAGCAACTGCCGCTAAAATTAAGCGGCTCTAAAATACCACCAGTGTCCACAACATAGGGGGCGTTGGTTAAGTCCTGCGGGACATGAGTCGCCGGGCCGGTGTCACAGCACGGGGTGAGACCCCTATCGTCGGGATTCGGTTGCCGGGAAGGTGCTCGCGACGGACGTAAAGTCCTTGACGGAACGCGGCATTCTCGAATCCGAGAAAAGGCGCAGTAATCGCGGCCGAACAGCAGAAACAGAGCCCAGTAGGTGCTCTATGCGTACTCTGCGCGGTTGTGTCTCCTATTGGTGCGGACGCGGCCCGACCAGAGACCCCGCTCGCTGCAGCGTTTCTTGCGGCCGGTCTGCGAGGCGACAACCCGCGACAACGACCACGGCTCCCGTGCGCGACATGCCGACCCACCCCACACGGAAATCCGCCAGAGACCGAAGACGACGACGCACGCCAGCCCTCCCGCGAAGAACCGGCAGAACTGTCCAGCGTCCTTGGTCTTGCTTTGACGCTGATGAGGTTCCAGGTAAAGAAATCAAAAGTTATCGATTGATGACTTTGTTTCATATCATTCATCCTCTATTAGTTCTAATAATATTTCCTGGCATAGTTACTACTAATTCTTGTTTTGCAGAAATCACTATAATCTTCACTAATTTCCAGCACTCGGAAGAATGAAAAGAGTAAGTGTTTTATTTTTCCCTTCAAAACGCACATTTCTAGAGCTTCATTCGATGTCAATCTGCAGGTAGGGATGGTCGCCTGGAGACGTGATGTCTTCTACCCTGATTTAATGTAGTCATCTCACGTGCCCTAATAGAAAGTCTAAGCCCTTCACATGTTTGATGAATTTTCTCCAGTAGCCCGTCGGAGTCTTCGAAGAGTCCCAAGGTCGATCTTTGTTCTCCGTCGGCCTGGAATTCGACCGTTCCGTCGATTTTGCATCCGGTCAAGAGAAGCGACGACGCCGATTAAGCAGACGATGAGGACAGGAAAAGCGTCTTCTGAGGGACAGCCATATAGAATCTCCTCAACTCCAGAAAGGACAGGCGTTCCAGATCCATGGGCGAGCTACAAGCGGCCGGTGCAAACAACCAGCTAACGCCTGCGAGCGATCGAAGGGCGGCACTGTCCGAAAACGCGAGACGTCTCAATCGACTGCGCCTGGACGTAAAAGGCATGCCCGGCGTCCGTTGTCCGAGCTTCGGATCCACAGCTAGAGACTCTGGGTGCATTCAGAGCGAGAACACGGACGAGGAAGTACTGCTGCCAGAGACGCTGTCGCTCTGCGGCATTCCGACAAGCAAACCGACCATGGGTACCGTCAGTGCGGCCGCGGACCTGACCCGCAGAAGCCTTGTTGGATCGCAGGCCCGTCCTGGCCCGCCCGGCTCAGAAACCCCGCTTGCTCGCGTCTTTGCGTCCGGCTATGAAAAGCGGCAACCGCGACAACAACCGTGGCCCCGGTGCCGACGCCGACCCACCCCACGGGAAATCCGCCAGAGACCGACGATGACACACCAGACCTCTACCCGAAGAACCGGTCGGCTCCCTTGACGGAAGTTGAGATTCTGCGGCGTTCGATCACCTTTGGCTGAGACTATGGAACCTCCCGAGAAAAGAAAATCAGATTCTCTATGATCAGCACTCGACCACTTATTTTTCCTTGGGTAGATCTGATGACTTTTCCTGGCATCAGTTATTACTATTCGCGTTTTAAAACCGCTTGAATCACTTTCGTTATTAATATAGGGAAATGTAAATGAGGTAAATGTTTTTCTTTCTCTATAAAACGGACATTTCAAAGAACGGTTCGCTTGACGTTACCCTGCATGTAACGTTCCCTCTCGGAGGCATAATATCCTCAATTTTGGGGTTCTTTATAAATGTAACTTTCCCCAGAAACATGACGCGGAAAGTCTTCGCATGTCTGTTCAATTTTGGTCATTTTGGCCGTCAGAGTCTTCGAAGGTCAGATCGATTTTCGTGCTCCCGTCGGCTTGGAACTCGACCGTTCCGTCGATCTTTGCACCCAGCCAAAAAGCAAAGTGACGATGCTAGCCATCGAAGCAGACGAAACGTGAGACGAGGACAAAGCGTCTTCTGAGGACAGTCATATTGAATCTCCTCGACTCCCAGAAAAAGGGACAGGCGTTCGAAATCGACTGGGCAAACTGCGTAAGCCGACCGTGCAAACACCAGCCTAACGTCAAGGGCCTGCTCGGTGGAGGAACTGTCCAAAACAGGGTAAAGCCCCCGACAATGGCCGCAGCGCCAGCAGTGGTCGGCCAGCGTCAGAGCGGTGTTGAGCGGGAGTCAGCGGTGAGGAGCTGGAGCCGACGAAGAGATGGCGGCCCGCCCTGGTGAACAGCGGTAAGTCAGAGTTAGCGAGAGCGGCCAAGCACTAATTGCGAGTCAGTGCGAGCAGCGTCGAGCCGGAGGCTGGCTGCGGCACGCCAGAGCAGCGAGAGCCTGCCGCAGCGAATCGGGAGCCGACCAGGGCGGGCAACAGTCAGGGCCGAGACGGCAAAGGGCCGGTCAGGGCCAGAGCTGAGACTGCCACGGCGTGGATCAGCCACGTCGCCACGAAAACCGACCAAGCCCGCAGCTGGGAAGGTCAGCACCCAGGCGGTGACGATGTTGCCGGCTATGCCCCAGCGGACGGCAGAGCGCCGCTTCGTCGCGCCCACGCCCATGATCGAGGCGGTGACGGTGTGCGTCGTCGAGATGGGCGCATGCCAGAGAAACGCGGTGGTGTAGAGAACGCTGGCGAAACCGACTCGGCGACGAACCCTCGCGCGGGGTCGAGGTCGATGATCTTCGACCCCAGAGTCTTCATGATGCGCATTCCCCCGAGTATGTGCCGAGGGAAATCGCGGCCGCCGCTGAAAGAATGACCCACAGGGGAATGTCCGCGTTGGTGGACGTGTGGTAGCCGCCCGCCGTCAGAGCGATGACGATGACGCCCATCGTCTTCTGCGCGTCCTGGAGGCCGTGGCCCAACGCGATGGCCGCGGAGGAAAAGCGCTGGGCGTAGCGGAATCCGCGCATGGTTTTCCGGTAGGCGGCCTTGGCCATCGCCATCAGCAACAGCTTCATCAGCACGTAGGCGATTGTGAAGCCGACGAGGGAGACGATCATCGGGACGATGACCTTGTCGAAGATGACGCTCCAGTGAACCGCGAAGACACGGCCAAGCCCGCGGCGAGGGACCGATGAGCGCGTGGGAGGACGACGACGGCAGGCCGAACCACCACGTGACGAGATTCCATGCGATGGCGCCTATGAGGGAGCCCAGCACCAGGACGAGCCCGACCTTTCCGGCGTCGGGCGAAATCTCGACGATTCCGTCCCCGATCGTCTTCGCCACTTCTGGCCCAGAAGCGCTCCGACGAAGTTCATGACCGCAGCCATTTCGAGCGCCCGCCTGGGGAGTCAGGGCGCGCGTGGCGACGGCGGTGGCTATCGCGTTGGCGGCGTCGTGGAAGCCGTTGGTGAAGTCAAAGATCAGGGCGACCACAACGATGACTGAAACTAAAGCGAGGGTGCCCTCCATGCGTCAGGACTCCTTTATGGCGATCGACTCCACCGTCGATGAGAGGTCTTCGAAGGCGTCCAAGGCGCCCTCGAGGGCGTCGAGAACGGCCTTGATCTTGAGCACTTCGAGGGCGTCGGTCCCGCCGTTGAAAAGCTCGGCGATCATCGACCGGTAGAGCTTGTCGCCCTGGTTCTCGATTTCGTTGAGAGTCACCCAGTATTCGCGGATGTTCTCGTTGATTGAGGCGAGATTGCCGATGTGGCTCTGGGTCAGCTGCGCGCATTTCTGGAGCAGCTCAACCTGCGTTTTCGCGCCGTCAGGAAGCTGTCAGCGGCTTGTAGAGGACGATGTTGTCTCCTGCTTCGTCAATGAGGTCGACGACGTCGTCCAGATCGTCTGCAAGCGAATACAAATCCTCCCTGTCAAAAGGGAGGACGAACGATTGGTTGATGAGCTTCAAGACCGAGTGGCACGCTTCGTCGGCGCCTTGCTCGGCTTCATGCAGTTTCTGCTGCAGCGTCGACCGGTCCGCCGGAGACGCGTTGATGACGTCCGAGAGCCTGTCGGCGGCCGTCACAAGGAAAGAAGCTTGAGTCGCGAGCAGCTGAAACAGCGTGTCGGTCTTCTTGAACTTTGGGGACACTGGGATCTCCTGAATTCGCCTGTGCCGCATTCGTATGGACGCGGTCCAATGTTCAGAATAGGACACATTGGGGACTGGTGACTAATGCGGCCGGACAATGCGGTGGGAAGGGCTGGGGTGTTTGAGAGTCTTATGCTTGGCAAGTCGGAAAAGTTCTATGTGCAGGACCTGTGCCCCGCGCGTCGCGACGCGGGAGACGCCCGTCAATCGGATGCTGCACCGTCTCGGATGCCTCCGTCGTCAATCGCAGAAAGATCCAATTAAGAGGGCCGCATAGAAGCGGCCCTCTCCATGAAGGACACCGGACCTGAGAGCGCCAGTCGGCGCGAAGGCCGCTCGCAGCGGCAATAGTTGGAGCCCGGGGCTTTCGCGATCCGATGTCTGAAATGAGCATAACACGGCCATGTAGGGTGTGTCACGTTCTTGCGCGCGGGCCGGATGCGGGCTGCCCGTGCGCTTTCGGCGGCCGGGGCGGGATGCGAGCGTGCCTCCCGGGGAACCCGCGCGACTCCCAGGGCGCGGGTTCGGCCGCCAGGGCGTGCGGTTCCACGTTGCGCGCCTTAACGTGCAAGAATTCGAAGTATGAGCGATTCGAGCAATCCCGACGAACCGACTGTGACGTCGAGCCCTTATGCCGCGGCTGAGCGCGCCAAGAAGGCTCGGATCGCGGAGACGGCGCGTCGGCCGTTTCCAGGAGCGGGAAGGCGGCGCATCGTCGAAGCTCCCGTCGATCTCCTTCACGCCCAAGGCGGCGGCGCTCGTGACTTCCCTTTGCGCGGCCGTGGCGCTGGGCGCCGCAGGAATAGTCGCCGCCTTTGTCTACGAAAAAGGCCCGTGCGCCGCCCAATGCCCCGACGGGAACTGCGGGACTGTGGACCTTGACGTGTGCAACGGCGACGCTCTCGTGGCGCCGTCGGCGATCCCGGGCGTCGTCGTCATAGTTGGGCTGGCGGCCGTCGTCGTCGGCGGGTGGCCCGAAGCGGCCCGGATTCGCAACCCGAGGCTCGCCCGCGGAGTCCTTTCGCTCGTCGCAGCAGCCTCCGTGCTTGCGGCGTCGGCCGGGTACGAGAGCCTCGCCTTCGTCGCCGCCGGCTCCATTTTCCTCTGTTTCATGGCGGAAATGCTTCGAAAGGACGGCCGCGAGAACCTGTTGGGGAGCGTTTCGGCGACCTTCCTCGGTGCGATCCTGATCGTCGCCTCCGGCTTTTGGCCCCTGCTGTTGCGCAACTACGAAGCGGGGGCGGTGGTCCTGCGGGCATGTGCCTGCTGATCGGCGGGCTCGGCCGATACGCCTCCGCATCCGATGCGTCGAGCAGTCCCGCCAGGCTCATCGCCCGCAGTTTCTTGTACTCCTTCGCGGGCGGCGCGATCTATCTGTACGTCACCGGCCTCGGCTTTGAAACTCGGTCCCTTGCCCTGGCTGGCTGCGATGGCCCTCGCCTTCGGCGCGACCTCCGGACTGAGCCGACGGCGCGCCCGAAGCCGCGTCGCATCGACGAAGGCGGGTGCCGCCGCCCTCGCCGTCGTCCCGCATTGCGCTCTTGGCGTCATCGTCTATGCCCTCAGCTTCGCCGTCCTCGTAACCTGGAGCCATGGTGTTCAGCATCCCGGAGGGCCTCGCGCCCGAAAACGTATCCCATAAGCGGATTGTCGGCTCATGGAAAGGCGCGGGCATCCTCGAGTACGAGGGCATTGAGGGCTTCGGCTTGCCTCCACGAGCTGACGGTCGATTTTCAACGACGACGGCGGCCCCTACCCTGCGCATCGAGATCCCAGGTGTGGCTCGCGCGAGAGAAGCCGGCGCGGTCGACAGGGAGGAACAGGGCTGTCCGCTTACTCCCGCCTCACAAAAGACACGCTGTGGACGCGCTCGTCCGGGTTCGTGCGCGCGGCTCCGGGAGCGGAAAAGCACGACGGCGCAACGGTGCTCAGAAGCCGTGAGCGCCAACCCCTGCCGGGCACGCGATCACGTGGGCCGGCCTCATCGACGGCCCGCGCCTTCAGTTCGCGGCGGACGCGATAGCCGCAGTCCCCACGGCCGCGGCTTTCGAGGGCGCGAAGATCGTCGCGGGCCTCGTGCAGTCAGACCTGTTCTACGCCTACGACATCGCTGCCTTCGGGCACGAGATGCGGACGTATATCGCCAGCCGGCTCTCCCGAGACGAGGGGCTGATGGGCGAGCTCGAAAAGGCCTTCTTCTCGGATTTTTGAGGCGCGGCCTCGGGGACCTTCAAAGGCGCCGTCTTCCCCGAAGACATCCGCAATCCTCCGGGCGGCGGAGCCTGGCGGCAAAGCGCGGCGGGCGGCGCCGACGGCGCTGAGACGAGGCGTCGCGGACCGCCGGGACGCCTCGGCCGGCGCTGCAAACGACGGCGTTGCGGGCGTCGACGCACACGTGCCCGCCCACTACGGCGACCCGCGGGGGAGTGGCGCGCGCTGAAAGAAGGGCGCGGATTCACGGTTGTGGGGCTCGACGTCGTCGCCGTGCGCGGAGCCGACGAGGCACCGCTGGCTGCACTCGCTGTTGAGCCAGGCGCTCGCGGACATCGCTCCCAGCGCCTCGACCGAGGCTCTTCTCTTCAGCCCGTCCGGGCATCGAGAACAGCGCGTTCGTCTACGACGACAGCGACGCCGTTTAGCTTTTGTGCGACCGGGGCGACGGTCGGCGATGGGCGGACTTCCTGAACTCCATGGCCTTTACGATGCGCGTGGAAGTGAATCTGCGTGAGGATCTGCTGACGGTCAGAGCCTTCGTTCCCGCTGGCGCGTCTCGGCGAGCAGGCGGGGTCGGCGGGTTCGCCCTCGAGGCGGTGGGGCCGGCGGAGACGGATAGGGCCGACCGGGGGCGGATGGGACTGACTCGCCGTCGGCTGGGGGCGGCCCCGGGGCGGGCGGCGTCGGCTCGCCGTTGGAAAGTTCTAGCCGGGAATGGACGGTGCCAGTTCCGGGCCAGAAGGCACTGGCCTGCTTTCGGGGGAGCCGCTGCGGCCGCGCTCGGAGAAACAGCCCTTTCGTGTGGCGCGATCCGTGGCCCGGAGTGAGCGAGGGGGGCGACCTACACCCTCCGCGGCATCGAACACCCGGCTCGCGGCTGGCGTCGAGTGATCGGCGTCGTCGAAGCCGACAAAGCGGGAAGCTCCTGGCCGCGCTGGAACGCTTTGGCGCGGCGCCCGCCGGAATGCTGGCCTGGGAGGCCGCTCGAGTCGCAGGATGGAGGCCGCGCGTCGCCCGCGAGGCGGACGAGCGGGCTCTGCCGCATGAACTCGACTGGCTGCGCACGGCGGTCCATTTGAACAAGGGGTGTTACCGCGGCCAAGAGACGGTCGCCAAGCTGGTGAACCTCGGCAGGGCCTCCGCGCAGGCTCGTCGAGCTGTTCCTCGAAGGGCCGGTTGACGAGCTTCCCAGGACGGGGACCCCGTGACAAGCTGGCGGGCGGAAAGTCGGCGTGGTCACGAGCGCTGTTCGGCACCCGGAGGACGGCCCCGTCGCCTTGGCCCTCGTCCGACGGGCGCTCGATCCCGAGGCCGTGCTCGACGTCGGACGTTTCCGCGCCGGACAGACGGCGATAGTCGATCCCGAGGGCAAGTCGAGCGCGTCTCCGCGGAACGCCCGGGGCGGAGTTCGGCGGGCAAGGCTGGGAGCCGAGGCGCGCCCGGCGGAATCAGGCGCCGAGCGCCGTCGGGTCGAATCGGAGGGCTGCGCCGGGCCGTACGGCGTCGAAGCCGAGCCGGGCCGCACGAGAAAGGATATGGAGTCACTATGAGTCTGCTGGAAAACGCACTGGCGACGAGTCTGCCGGACGATGCGCCCACAACCCTCGCGCAACGACTGTCTGCCGACGGCCCCGATGTGCTGGCCTTTTCGCTCAGGAGCATAGGATACGAAATTCGGCAGACCGTGTGGTTCGTCATCGTCGTGTTCGTCGCCTGCGTGCTCCTCATGTGCCTGGCGCGCCCAGCCGCGGACTTCACGACGACCCGCCCGAAGAAATTCTGGCTCGTCGCGCTGGGGGCAAGCCTGCTCGTTTTTCGTCTGGCCCTACGTCATGCCGCTGTATCTCCCCTCCACGGGATCTTGCAATGGGTGGCGCTTATCCTCGCCATTTTACCGTGGGCCCAGAACGACGTCGAATGGGCAAAGGCGGCGGATGGCGCCGCGGAGGAGGCCGCGGCGATTCGGGCTGGTGATTCCCAGGGGCTGGGAGAATTGGCCGGTGATCCCCAGGGCCGTCGGGAGATTCGGGCGGCGGCCGAGGCCGTCGAGATTCGAGTTGGCGCCCCTGCGGCAAAGGCTGCACGTCGGGGAATGGCCCGGGCGCGCGTTGGGGAATAGGATCGGACGGTGCGTTAAGAATGGCATCGGACGCGCGGCGAACATGTCTGAGACGGAGGAAATATGAGAGCCGTTGTTCAAAGGGTCAGGCGCGCGCAGGTGCGGGTTGCCGGCGACGTCGTCGAGGGAGGTCGGCGAGGGGCTGTGCGTTCTGCTGGGCGTCACGCACGGGGACGGCAAGCCGCAGATTGAGAAAACGGCGCGGAAGATCGCCCAGCTTCGCGTGCTGCGCGGGGCCGACGGAGACGACGACGCGCGCCGATCCGCGCAAGAGGCCGGGGCGTCCGTGCTCCTCGTTCTCGCAGTTCACCCTGTGCGGATGTGCGCAGGGGAGAAGCCCGGGATGGTCCCACGCCGCTCCGGCGACGTCGCCGAACCGGTCGTTGCGGCTGTCGCCGAGGAACTGCGCAAGGTTTACGGACTGCACGTCGAAACGGGGAAGTTCGGCGCGATGATGGACGTGGAGCTTGTCAACGACGGCCCGTTCACTCTGCTGATCGAAGCCTGACTTCGCCGGAGTCTGACAGGGCAGCCTGACTTCGTCGAAATCTTTTATGCCGCGGCGAGGGTTCTCTTCCAACGCAGGCATCCCGTCGGACTCGGCCGGGCGCGTGCCCGCCCGGCCCCGGCAAAGTCTCGCCCGGCGTCGGCAAAGTCTCATCCGGCCTCGGCAAGGTCCCGTCGGCCTCGGCAAAGTCCCGCCCGACGCCGGCGGAGCTTGCTCGGAGTCGGCAAATCCCGCTTCTTGGCGCAAGATCCCGAAGCCGTGCGGGCCCGCACTCACGCCTGTGGCGAACAGTAGTAAAAAAGCGGGAAAAACGTCGATAGAGTTGAGTGAAACCACCATGAGCGTGCCCGGACGCCAACGCGTCCGAGCCGTGCCGGGCCCGCACCACCCGCGGCCTCGGCGGTGCAATCCACGACAAGGAGAGTCAATGTTCGAACGGTTTACAGACCGTGCTCGCCGGGTCATTGTGCTTGCGCAAGACGAGGCCAGAAACCTCAAGCACAACTACCTCGGCACTGAACACTTCCTGCTCGGCCTTATTCGCGAGGGCGAGGGCGTGGCGGCAAAAGCGCTAGAAGCCCTCGACGTCACGCTTGACGAGGTCCGGGCTCAGGTCATCGACATCATCGGCGAAGGCCAGGAACCGCCCTCGGGCCACATTCCGTTCACGCCCCGAGCCAAGAAGGTCATCGAGTACGCAATGCGCGAAGGCCTTCAGCTGGGTCACTCCTACATCGGCACCGAGCATCTTCTGCTCGGCTTGACGCGCGAGCCCGACGGCGTGGCCGCGCAGGTCCTGACGAAGCTCGGGGCCGACATGACGCGCGTGCGCTCGCAGGTCAATCAGCTCATCTCGGGCTTCCAGGGCAAGGAGCCCGTCGGCGTAGGCGGAGGCGCCCGCGAGGGGACGAAGGCCGGCTCGACGGTACTCGACCAGTATGGACGCAACCTCACACAGTCCGCTCGCGACCACAAGCTCGACCCTGTCATCGGACGCCATATGGAGACCGAGCGCGTCATGCAGGTGCTCTCCCGGCGCACGAAGAACAATCCCGTGCTGATCGGCGAGCCCGGCGTCGGAAAGACCGCCGTCGTCGAAGGGCTCGCGCAGGCCATCGCGTCCGGCGACGTGCCGGAGACGCTCGAAAGACAAGCAGCTGTACTCCCTCGACATGGGATCGCTCGTCGCGGGCTCGCGCTACCGCGGCGATTTCGAAGACCGCATGAAGAAGATCCCTCAAGGAGATCAACACGCGCGGCGACATCGTGCTCTTCATCGACGAAATCCACTCGCTCGTCGGCGCGGGCGCAGCCGAAGGCGCCCTGGATGCGGCGTCGTTGCTCAAGCCCATGATGGCCCGCGGCGAACTGCAGGTCATCGGCGCCACGACGCTCGACGAGTACCGCAAGCACATCGAGAAGGACGCCGCTCTGGAGAGGCGTTTCCAGCCGATCCAGGTGGAGCAGCCGACGGTCGCCCAGACGGTGGAGATCCTCAAGGGCCTTCGCGACCGGTACGAATCCTTCCACCGCGTGACCATCACCGACGACGCGATCGAGACGGCGGCCCTCCCTGGCCGACCGCTACGTCAACGACCGCTTCCTTCCCGGACAAGGCCATCGACCTGATCGACGAAGCCGGTGCGCGCCTCGGCGATCCGCAAGATGACCGCCCCGCCGGAGCTGCGCGAGATCGACGAGCGGATCGCCTCTGTGCGCCGCGAGAAAGAAGCGGCGATCGACGGGCCAGGACTTTGAGAAGGCCGCCTCGCTCCGCGACGAGGAGCAGCGGCTCGGCGAAAAGCGCGCCGAGCGCGAGCAGGCGTGGAAGGACGGCGACATGGACATCGTCTCCGTCAGTCGACGAAGACCTCGTCACCGAGGTTCCTCCATGGCCACCGGGCATCCCCTGTCTTCAAGCTTCTGAGGCGGAATCCGCCAAGCTTCTGCGCATGGAGGAGGAGCTGCACAAGAGGGTCATCGGCCAGAACGAGGCCGTGGTCGCGCTCTCCGCAGGCGATCCGCCGCACGCGCGCGGGCCTGCAGCGACCCGCAACCGCCCCGGCGGCTCGTTTCATCTTCGCCGGCCCGACGGGCGTCGGCAAGACCGAGCTGGCGAAGGCCCTCGCTGAGTTCCTCTTCGGCGACGAGTCCGCGCTCATCACGCTCGACATGTCCGAATACTCCGAGAAGCACGCCGTCTCGCGGCTCTTCGGCGCCCCTCCGGGATACGTCGGATACGACGAGGGCGGCCAGCTGACCGAGAAAGGTCCGCCGCAAGCCGTTCTCCGTGGTGCTCTTCGACGAGGTCGAGAAAGCCCACCCCGATCTGTTCAACTCCCTCGCTTCAGATCCTCGAAGAAGGGCGCTTGACGGACTCGCAGGGCAGGGTGGTCGACTTCAAGAACACGATCATCATCATGACGACGAACCCTCGAACCAAGGACATCGCCAAGGGCGTGACCACTGGATTCCAGTTCGACGGCGACACGACGACGTCTACGAGCGGATGAAGAGCCGCGTGGGCGAAGCGCTCAAGGAGCATTTCCGCCCCGAGTTCCTCAACCGCGTCGACGACATGATCGTCTTCCCGCAGCTCCAGCGCGAGGAGATCCTGCGCATCGTCGATCTCATGGTCGGCAAGCTCGACCAGCGCTTGGCCAAGCAGGAGATGCACCTCGTGCTGACGAAGCGGGCCAGGAGCTGCTCGCGGACCGCGGATACGACCCGTGCTCGGCGCCCGCCCGCTGAGGCGAGCGATCCAGCGCGACATTGAGGACGTGCTGTCGGAGAAGCTGCTCTTCGGCGACTTCGCAAAGGGGCAGACGATCGTGGCCGACGTCGACGAGGAGAACATCCCCGTGACGTTCACGTTCACCCCCATACGACGCCGACGCCGAGCTGCCGCAGGACGTCGGCCGTGGCCGAACCCGAGTCGATGGACGGACTGACCGCGGGTGTGGACAACCGACGCCAGGCGCCGCCACCCAGCCGAGGCGGGCTGAGCGCCGCAAACTGACGGTCGCCCTGGAAACAAAAACGCGATGAAGTCGCGGTAAAACGGCGTGTCCGCGGGAACTTCCGCGGACACGCCGCCGTTTCGGCGTCGGTGCCGTGATGCGGTGGCGCCGCGTGCTGTGTAGGTGCCGTGATGCGGTGGTGCCGCGTGCCGTGTAGATGCCGTGATGCTGTGGCGCCGTGATGCTGCGTCGGCGCGACCGCATGCTGATCTTTACGGTGATATGACGAAGAAGACGCCGTGAAACATTATAAATTCCAAAAATGGTTGAAATAATGTCAAAGTATTTTCGTTCGCGCGTTAATGACGCCGAGTCGCGGAAAGAGCGGCGCATCGCCGATTTGTGTTCTTGATGCGTGCGTGGGCGTCGGGGCGGCCCGCCCGCTCGAGCCGCCCCTGTCCATTTGGATCGGCCGCGGTTTTCCGCTTGGGCCGGCCGCGGATCGCGGAGAGCGCAGCCGAGCGCATTGATTCGAGAATTCCCGGAGGGGTCGGGCTCCGCTTCGCGAAGCCGCCGTTTGGCGAGAAACCGCCGATCCTGGTCTTTCTCGGTTTTCGGGCAAAGCTTCGACTCGGCCCTCCCGGCAAGGTCTGGATCGGCCCTTCGGCCAGAGTCCTGGCTCAGTCCTCCAGCCAGGCCATGACGTTGACCTGCGAAGAATCGACGCCCTTGACCCGCAGCGGACCGAGCGTGATCGCCTTGATCTTCTTCTCGCCCAGCGGCTCGAGGTTGATGTCCTCGATGGCGCAAATGATGTGGCCCGTGTAGTTGCCGAGAAGCCACCGGTGGGCTTCGGGCCCGTAGTCGTTCGTCGGCGATCCGAGCGAAAGGAAGTCGACGCCGATGCAGGCGAGCTCCGGGAACTCCTCGTTGAGGTACTTCGAGAACTCTGGGTGGATGCTCACTCCCTCGTGTTCGTAGGTGTGCGGGTCCGTGAACTTGATCTTGACAAACCCGGTGCGCAGCAGGAGCAGCCGCTTGCCCTTGAGCTGTTCGGCGTAGGGCTCGATGTCTTCCTTGAGGATGACCTCGCGGGGCTTGCCGCGGTGGGGAAGGTCGACGACGAGCACCTCGTTGCCTTCGTAGGCGAAAAACTCAATGGGGAGCTCGTGGAAATCCAGCCCCGTCGTATTGAAGTGGTGGGGGCCGTCCATGTGCGTGCCGACAGTGGTTGGGCAGCGTCGAGATCGTCGAGTTGAACGGCTTCCGGTTTCGCTGACCACCGAGTCCTGGCGGACTTCCAACGTGGGCTCGCCGAAAGCGCCGTCCTTGGGGTCGAGAATATGGGACAGATGAACGAACGACATTGTTCTCCTTCGATCGAGATGGCTTGCCGCATTGCGCGATCCTCGCGGCGAAACGGCACTGTATCGCGTGATTGACGTAAACGATAGCCCACGCCGTGAAAGAGCCACAAGTTTAGGGGCGGGGTTTCGCCCCGGCTGTCACCGGTTTCGCGCCCGGCTGCCGTCCAGTGCGCAGTTAGCGCCGCAGCTGCGCACGGCGGGTGAATCCGGGTAGGTTGACGACGGGCCGGATGCGCGGCGAGTCTGGATTGCCGCGGCGAGAACGGCTAGGCTGCCGCGAATCGGTCAGGCTGCCGTGAAACGGCTTGGCTGTCGCGGCGAATCGGTCAGGCTGTCGTGAAACGGCTTTGGCTGTCGTGAAACGGCTTGGCTGCAACGCCCGGTCAGGCCGCCGTGAAACAGGAGGTGCGCGTGAGGCCTCCGATCGCTCTCGGAGGAGGGCTCTGCCAAATCCCGCAGACAGTCCGGGCAGTCGGCGTGCCCGGGTGGCGGAGCTGGTCATCACAGAAGGGCGCCGTCAGCGTCGGAAGAGCTGGCCGACGATCAGGGCGTCTCGGCGATGACGATCTACCGCGACGTCTCTCTGGCTGGAGGAGGCCGGCATGCTCCAGCGTCACAATGGGAAAGTGGTGGCCAGGCGTCTGGCCTGCAGGGAGGCGTCCGCGAGGTTTCGGCTGGATCAGAGCGAGGCCGCCAGGAGCAGATCGAGCCTGCGCTGCCGCGATGGTGCCTTCGGGCAGCTCGATCATGCTTGACGATTCGACGTCGGGCGTGTGGGTGGTGCGCGCGCTGCGGGACATAGCGTCGATGTCCATCGTCACCAACTCGCTGCTCGTGGCGGAGGAGGCCGGGCGTTCGGGCGTCGAGAATCTCATCATCGTCGGAGGCGCCTACAGAGAATGGGCCGAGAGCCTCGTCGGCGCGTCCGCCGTCGACATGATCGGCCAGATGCATGCCAATTTCGCGATGGTTTCGGCGTCGGGAATCTCCGACTGAGAGCTGCTTCCACCCCATGAGGAAATCGTCGCCGTCAAACGCGCGATGCTCGAATCGGCCGAGACCCGGATTCTTCTCCTCGACCACACGAAATTTGCTCCGCAAGGCGCTTTATCGTTTCGCCAAAATGGTGGAGTTCACGACCGTCGTCGTCGATTCGGAGACGCCGACGGAGCTCGTCGCCCGGATGCGCGACGCCGGGGTGGACGTGACCGTCGCGCCGAAGGCCGGCAGCGCGCGGGTCTGACGGCGGCTTCGGCGGCGATTTCCGACGTGGCTAAGGCTGCGGCTTTGCCCTGATTCCGCGCGGCGTCGGTTGAGAGTTCCGCGGCGATGCCGGCACCGCTCGACGAGCAGCGCTTTTGCGCATTGAAAATCCTGTTTACGCTCGTCGTATCGCAAATAAGGACTTTCCGTGGCCCAGTGTGCCGCTGTCGGCTGCCGCAACGCGCGGGCAGCCCGTGGTCTGAGTTGCAAGCCGCCTGTAGAGTTCGCCGTCGGGGCAATTAACAGGCGCAGTGTGAATCGAACCGACACCCGACCCCACGTGTCGCGACGCTGACAGGGCAATTAACAGGTGCAGTGTGAATCGAACTGAGGTCTTGTCGCGTGCTCAAGTAGGGAGGCCTTGGAGGATGCGACAACGTTCAATTGACTGTATTTCGCGCTATATCAACGAAAAATGGCAACGCATCGTTGCGGAAAGCGGTTTGCACGTCCTCTCGAAACGACTAACTTAACTAGAAGTATGTCCAAACTAACATCGAATGCGAAAAGATTCACATAACCGGTGTTGCCTCTTTTTGGACAACGAGTCGCCTCAGCCGAGGTGGGAATGCAGCGTTCTCAGATTGGCTGACGACAGAGTGTCGCAAGGAAGGGCACAACATGGGATTGCGTCATTGTCGTCGCTGCGGATTTCGCAGGATACGACTACAAAGAAGCCATCAAGAGGGACCTCGAACAGGACGAGCGCGTCGACGAGATCATCGACGTCGGCGTCAAGGACGGCGAGAAGACCCTATCCCGCATGTCGGCGTCGCCGGCGCCCGGCTCATCGCGGAAGGAAGGCCGACCGCGGGATCTTCTGCTGCGGGACGGGCATGGGCATGGCTATTTCCGCGAACAAGGTTCCCGGCATTCGCGCGAGCACGGCGCACGACAGCTTCTCCGTAGAGCGGCTCTATCCTTTCAAACGACGCACACGTTTTGTGCCTCGGCCAGCGCGTCATCGGGCTCGAGCTCGCCAGAAGGCTTGCTCGCGAGTTCCTCGGCTACGAATTCGACCCCTCGTCGCACTCGAAAGCCAACGTTGACGTCCCTAGTAGAATACGAAAACGGTTCGGCTGGCTGCTAGAACTGCTTTTCGACGCCCGCTCGAAGGGAAGGGCCTCGAAAAACTCGCGCGATTGCCCTTTGTCGGGAATCGCGGATCACACCCAGCGGATGTCTCATCCGCCCGACCTCAAAAGGAACATCGATGTTTACAGCTTCGCTGGGAGTCTTCTTATTCGGACTCCCTCGCCGCTATCGCGGGCGGCGCTGTCGGTGCTGCAATCGGAGGCAACTACGCCTTCGTTCTCACCGGCTTCTGCACTCGCATCGTGGGGCGTCTTCGCCGCCACCGGAAACTCCTTCGGCTTCGACTACATATCGTTCGGCCCTTTCATGGGCCCGCATATCGCCTTCGCCGGAGGCGGCAGCAGCGGTTTACGCCAGATACAAGGGATATATGGAAGACGGCAAGGACGTCAACTCCCCGCTGGCCGGTTTTGGGACGCCCGACGTCATCTACGTCAGCTCCATCTTCGGCATCTTCGGCTACATCGTCCAGATCGGCATTTCGAAGATTCCGTGGTTCGGCGGCCACACCGATTCCGTCGCCCTGACGGTTCTCATTTTCCGGCATCCTCGCGCGCATCGTCTTCGGCGGCGATCCCGGCAAGGGCCTCGTCAGGGCTCGCTGCATTCGCCCCACGCCTTCGCTCCCGGAGCCAAGACCTTCCTCGAGAAGATCAAGCCCGGCCCGAACGGCCGCTGGCTGGAGTGGCAGGAGCACCGCGGCCCCCTCATCGCCATCGGTTCGCTTTTCGGCATCTTCGCAGGAGCTGTGTCGATCTTCCTGGCCGCCAACGTCCCTGGAGGTGCAGCCTTTGCCAACACCTTCGCGTTCGGTATTTCGGCAGTCATTATCCTGTTCCTCATCACTAACCGCAACATGCCGGTTCAGCACCACGTGACGAACATCGCCGGGTTGGCGGCCGTTCAGTTCTTTCCCGTCCTCATGGGTGACGACTTCAAGTGGACGGCCACCGCGACGTGGGATTCGAAGACTTGGACCATGGCAACCCTCGCCTTGGTGATCGCAGGCATCTTCGGCATCTTCAACGCCTTCGTCTGCGAGTTCTTCGCCAGGCTCTGGTACAACCGCGGCACGTCCCACATTGATCCCCCGGCGGCGTCGATCTGGATCCGCAACACGATTGTGGTTTCCCTGGCGGCGCTGTTCTAAAAAGCCCCTCGGGCTGGGGCAGCGACCCGCCCCGGCCCGAGGCCCGCCCTTCAAAATGCCGTGCGCTTCAAATTCACGCATTCGAATCATTGTCACGCCAATGATCGAAGCGCAGGGCTGAAAGCTCAGGGTCGAAATTCGAAATCCGGAAGACTTGAGAGAGGAACGCAGTGAAGCGCACATCTCCTGACAGGCTCTACGACGCCTACATTTTCGACATGGACGGCACCATTTATCTGGGTGACGACCTGTTGCCCGGCGCCAAGCGGCTCATCGAAGGGCTGCGCGAGCTGGGCAGGCCCGTGCGCTTCCTGTCGAACAACCCGACCAAGGACCCGCAGCTTTACCTGAAAAAGCTCGGAAGCTGGGGATTCCCACGCCGATTGAGGAAATCGCCAACACCGTCGTCACAACGGTCCGCTGGCTCAAGGCGAACCATCCCGACGCAGTCGTCTTCCCCATCTCCGAAGAGCCCCTCAAGAAGGCCCTAGCGGAGGCTGGCATCGCCATGAGCGAGGATCCGGAGAAGATCGACATCGTCATCGCCTCCTACGACCGAACCTTCGAATATCGGAAGCTCCAGATCGCATTCGACGCCATCTGGTTCCACAAGAGGGCATTCCTCATCACGACCAACCCCGACCGCTACTGCCCCTTCCCGGGCGGGCGCGGCGAACCCGACGCCGCCACCATCGTGGCGGCCATCGAAGCCTGCACCGGAGCCAAGTGCCAGGCGAACATGGGCAAGCCTGAGGTCACCATGCTTTCGGCGGCGATCGACGGCCTGGACGTCGATCCCGCCAACTGCATGATGGTGGGCGACCGCCTCATGACCGACATCGGCATGGCCATCAAGACGAACATGGTCTCGTGCTCGCTTTTGACCGGCGATTCGACGCTGGAAGAGGCCGAGGCCCTGGATCCGGCCGATCAACCCACATTCGTCCTCGACCGCATCGACCACCTCATCCCCGAGGTCATCCGCCTCGAATGGGGCTGGTCCGACGCGGACGAGTGAACTGTCAAACACCTACGAACTTCAGCGCGGAGGTTTCCTTGTCTGTTTTCAACAACACCAATTCACTCACCGGCGGCCCCTTACGTCATGGGCGTCGACTTCGGCACGGAGTCGTGTCGAGTCGGAATCTTCGATCTCACCGGAGCGCCCGTGGCATTCGCAGCGACGGCTTACAAGACCACGCACCCGGCGCCGGGCTGGGCCGAGCAGTCGCCCACCGACTGGTGGAACGCCCTTCGCGCCTCGGTTCACAGCGTCATGCAGCGTTCGGGCGTCCAGCCCCACGAGATCAAGGGCATTTCCTACGATGCGACGACGATGACCGTCGTCGCCCTCGACCAGGGCGGCGAAGCCCTGCGCCCGGCGATCATGTGGATGGACGTGCGCGCCACCGAGCAGGCGGCCCGCGTCGTCGGCACGAAGTCGCCCGCCCGGCGGTACACCGGAAACGGCACGCTGCCTCCGACCGCCGAGTGGTTCCCCTTCAAAGCTGCATGGCTGCGCGAGAACGAGCGCGAGACCTACGACAAGGCCTACCGCCTCGTGGATGCGCCCGACTGGCTGACCTTCAAGCTGACCGGCGAGTGGACGCAGAACATCAACACGGCCGCCCACCGCATGTACTACGACCGCGACAATGGCGGCTGGCCCGTCGATCTCTACGAAGAGGCCGGCGCGGGCGACGTCTTCGACAAGCTGCCCCACCGTGGTCAACGACCTGGGCGTGCTCGTCGGCGGGCTGTCGAAGTCCGCCGCCGAGGCCCTCGACCTCATTCCCGGAACGCCCGTCGCCCAAGGCGGCGGCGACGCATGGCACTGCCAGATCGGCCTCAACGTGCTGCGCCCGGGCAAGATGTCGCTGGTGACCGGCTCGCACGTCATGTCCGGCCAGTCGCCCGACCCCGTCTCCGGCCCCGGCTTCTTCGGCGGCTACACCGACGGCGTCGTCCCCGGCCAGTACACGGTCGAGATCTCCCTGGTCTCCTCCGGGTCCGTGCTCAAGTGGTTCAAGGACAACTTCTGCCCGGACATCAACCTGGCGGCCGAGCAGACCGGCCTCAACGCCTACGACATCCTCAACCAGCGTTCGGCGGACATCCCGATCGGCTGCGACGGCCTCGTCATCAACGAGTTCTTCCAGGGCAACCGCACACCCTACTCCGACTCGAAGGCCCGCGGCGTTTTCACCGGCCTGTCGCTCGCCCACAGCCGTGAGCACATGTACCGCGCCATCCAGGAGGCCGTGTGCTACGGCGTCGAAGCCAACCTGCGCAAGCTGCGCGAAGCCGGATTCGAGGTTCAGGAATTCGTGGCCTGCGGAGGCGCGACGAAGTCCCGCATGTGGACGCAGATGCACTCCGACGTCACCGGCGTTCCGATCACCCTGACCGAGGTGGGCGACGCCGTCACCCTCGGCTCGTGCATCCTCGCCGCCGCCGGAGCGGGCCTGTACGGATCGGTCCAGGAGGCCGCCGACGCGATGGTCCACGAGCGCGAGCGCATCGAGCCCGACGCCGAGAAGCACGAGCAGTACAAGTTCTACGCCGATCAGTACTGCAAGCAGTTCCCGCTGGTGCAAGGCCTCATTCACGAGACGGTCGACCACGTCGCCGCCGAGCACGCAACAGCCGAATGATCCACGGGCCCGGGGCTTTCCGACAGGAGGGCCCCGGGCCGCCTAGAAGCTCAACCACGGAGCCGGAAGGGCCTCGCGCAGCAAATATCGGGATTCGCGCGGCAGGCCCCGAAGGCACGCAAAGGCGAAACGGATAGAACAATGTCGAGCGATTCTCATCGAAAGAGGCTCTCAGACGGCCGTCGAGACAGAGGACATCGTCTTCGGCGACGGCGTCACCAGCCAGACGGGCGAAATGTTCGCCAAGCTGTTCCCAGCGAAGGCCCCGTCGTGGTCAGACGAAAACACCTTCGGCGCGACCGGCGAGGAAGTGGTCGCCTCGCTCAGGGCGGCAGGGGTCGAATTCGCCCAAGAACCGTATATTTTCCCAGGAAAGCCGACGCTTTACGGCGACTATAAGAACGTCGAAATCCTGCGCAACCACATTGAGCCGCTCGAGGACGCGGTCGTGTGCTCGATCGGGGCGGGCACGCTCAACGACATCGCCAAGCTGGCCTCCGGCGAGCTCGGCCGCCCGTACATGAACGTGTGCACAGCCGCCTCGGTCGACGGCTTCGCCGCCTTCGGCGCGTCCATCTCCCGCGACGGCTTTCAAGATCACCCGCTCGTGCCCCGGCCCGGCCGGCCTTGTCGCCGACAACGACGTCGTGTGCAACGCCCCCAAGCGCCTGACCGCCACCGGATACGGCGACCTCATCGAGAAGATCCCGGCCGGCGCGGACTGGATCCTCGCCGACGCCCTGGGGATCGAACCGATCAACGAGTACGTGTGGAACATGGTCCAGGGCCCGCTGCGCGGCTCCCTCGCCGACCCCGAAGCCATCGGGAACGGCGACAAGAAGGCAATCGAGGGCCTCATGGAGGCAACCTCATGTCCGGTCTCGCGATGCAGGCCGGCCAGTCCTCGCGTTCGGCCTCCGGGGCGGGCCACCAGTTTTCACACGTGTGGGAGATGGAAGGCCACGGGCTGGATTGGGAGCCCTCCGCTTTCGCACGGATTCAAGGTCGGGGGTCGGAACGGTCGCCTCGTGCGCCATCTGGGAGGAGTTCCTCAAGATGGAGGCCGAGGACTTTCGACGTCGATCGGGCGCTCGCGGCCGTCAAGAGCCCCGAGCAGGTCGAACTCGCGGTGCGCGCCGCCCTCAAGCCCCGGATGCAGGAAGAGGCCGTGCGCCACTCCCTCAAGAAGAGGACCGAAGGCGAAGAGCTCGTCGCCCGCATCGAGCTGCTCAAGGAGGAGTGGCCCGAGCTGCGCGAGAGAGGCTGCGCGCCCAGCCTCTGGCGCCCGAGAGATCATGGACCGCCTGAAGACGGCGGTGGGCGCGCCATACCATCCCGAGCTCATCGAGATCGATTGGGAGCGCTTCCGGCAGACCCACTTTCAAGGCTCAGATGATCCGCGACCGCTACACCGTCTTTGACATCCTCATCGACCTCGGGGTCTACGACGCCGTCGTCGAGAAGCTGTTTCTCGCCCGAGGGCTTCTGGGGCCGGCACCGCCGCCCTGCGGAGTGACCCGGCCCGTCGAGCCCTTCGAACTCCGCCATCCGCTTTTCCTTTCTCCCCAACCCTAGGAGAAAACATATGTCCGATAAGAAATACATCGTCGGCATCGATTGCGGAACGCTTTCCGGCCGCGCCATCGTCGTGGACGCCGCGACGGGCGAGCAGCTCGGCACGCACGTGACCGAGTACCCCCACGGCGTCATGGACCGCACCCTGACCGCCGGCGACAATCAGACCCTTCCGCCTGAATTCGCGCTGCAGAACCCGGCCGATTACGTCAAGGTGCTGCGCGAGTCGGTTCCCGCCGCGGTCAAGGACGCCGGGGTGGACCCGGCCGACATCGTGGGCATCGGCGTTGATGCGACGTCGGCGACGGTGTTCTTCACCGACGAGGACGGCGTGCCGCTGTGCGAGAAGCCCGGCTTCGAGAACAACATCCACGCCTACGTCAAGCTGTGGAAGCACCACGGCGCCCAGGATCAGGCCACCCGCCTGGTGAAGGTCGCCGAGGCCCGCCGCGAGGAGTGGCTTGGCCGCTACGGCGGGGTGCTCTCCTCCGAGCTGCTCCTGCCGAAGGTCCTTGAGGTCTTCGAGATGGCGCCCGAGGTCTACGAAAAGGCCGACGTGGTGTGCAACCTCCTCGACTGGCTCACCTGGAAGCTGACCGGGACCCTGACACAGTCCGCCGGCGACTCCGGCTACAAGCGCATGCTCCAGGACGGAAAGCCCCTCCTTCGAGTACCTCGAGGCCGTCAAGCCCGGATTTTGGCCGGCGTCTTCGAGGAGAAAGATGAGCGCCCCGTCCTCCCGCTCGGGCGCGAAGGTCGGCGGGTCTGACGAAGGAGATGGCTGAGCTGATCAGCCTGCCCGAGGGCATCGCCGTCGCGTCCGGGCAACATTGACGCGCACGTCGTCGTCGCCGGCGCAAACGCCGTGCGACCGGGCCAGCTCACCGCGATCCTCGGCACGTCGTCCTGCTATGTGCTCAACGGTGAAGAGTACCGCGATTGCCCCGGCGTGTTCGGGATCGTCGACGGTGGCGCCGTGGACGGTTACTGGGGGTTTGAGGGCGGTCAGACGGCCGTCGGCGACATCTTCGCGTGGTTCGTCGATCATTGCGTGCCCGGATCCTACGTGGAGGAGGCGAAGTCGCGCGGGATCTCGGTCCACGATCTGCTCGTGGAGAAGTCGAAGGACCAGGAGATCGGCGAGCACGGCCTCGTCGCCCTCGACTGGCACAACGGCAATCGCTCGATCCTGGCGGACGCCCGGCTCTCCGGCCTCGTCGTCGGCCAAACCCTGACCACCGCGCCGGAAGACGTCTACCGCGCTCTCCTCGAAGCCACGGCATTCGGTTGCCGCGTCATCATCGACAATTTCGAGGAGCACGGGATCAAGGTCGATGAGATTGTCGCCGCCGGCGGACTGCTCAAGAACGCCTACTATATGCAGATGCTTTCGAACATCACGCGCCGCCCGATCTCGGTCTCCACGGCCGAGCAGACCGGCGCGCTGGGCTCAACCGTGTTTGCGGCGGTGGCCGCCGGAGTTTACCCGGACGTCTTCGCCGCGGCCGACGCGATGTCATCCGTCGAGAAACACGCTTACGAGCCGGATCTGGAAGCTTCGGCGCGCTACGACGAAGTTTACGACATCTACAAGGAGCTGCACGATTTCTTCGGCCGCTACAACGGCGTTTTCGCCCATGCACCGGCTGAAGGACATCCGCGCGCGCATCTACCGCGACAGGGACGCCGAGCAGTGATCCGCCTGTCCGAGCTTGGCACCGGACGTTCAGGCCTCCGTCCGGGCCACGAGGGAGCGGGTGGCGCGGCTGCACGCCGAGCTTCCCGCCAACGGCCTCGTGGTCTGGACGGCCGGCAACGTTTCCGAACGCGTTCCGGGCGCCGACCTTTTCGTCATCAAGCCTTCGGGCGTGCGCTACAGCGAGCTGAGCCCGGACAACATGACGGTGTGCACGCTGGAGGGGAAGAAGATCGACGACGGGCACGCCCGCCTCGCTCAGCCCCTCCTCGGACACCGCGGCCGTGGCGTACGTCTTCCGGCACATGCCCGAGGTCGGCGGAGTGGTCCACACCACTCGACCTACGCGACGGCCTTCGCTGCGCTTCACCGGCCGATCCCGTGCGTGCTGACGATGATGGGCGACGAGTTCGGCGGCGAGGTGCCGGTGGGCCCGTTCGCGATCATCGGCGACGATTCGATCGGGCGAGGGATCGTGGAGACCCTCAGGTCCTCGCGTTCGCCTGCGGTGCTCATGGCCAACCACGGTCCCGTTCACCGTGGGGAAGAACGCTGAGGCGGCGGTCAAAGCCGGGCGCCATGGTTGAGGAGGTCGCCCGCACGGTTGCGGCAGCCCAGCTGCTCGGCGACCCCGTACCTGTGGCCCAAGAGCACATCTGACGCCCTTTACGAGCGGTACCAGAACGTCTACGGTCAGCACTAGGCGTTCGTGACCGGCGCCGAACTTCGCAGCAACCCGGTTTTGCAACAACTCGGCCTCGTGTAACAACCCGAAAGGAAGCAGTATGGCAAAGATTGCAGTGTTGGGATCGGGGATCATGGCCACGGCCCTGTCCTTTCCCGGCCTCGGAGAACGGCAACGAGGTTGCGGCTCGTGGGCACGTTCCTCGACCGCGAGATCATCGATTCGATCCAGAAGACGGGCACACGGACCTCGGCCTCAAAGGTCAACGACGGCGTCACGCCCATCAGCTCGAAGCAGGCCGAAGAAGCGATCGCCGACGCCGACGTCGTCATGTGCGGCGTGAACTCCTTCGGCATCGAATGGGCGGGCGAGCAGCTGTCGAAGCTCATGAAGCCCGGCCAGAAGCTCCTGACGGTGACCAAGGGCATGCGGGCCGACGAGGACGGAACGATGCACATCCTTCCCGACGTGCTTCGCTCCTACTTCGATCCCCGAGCTGGCCGACAGCGTTTCGTGGAACGCCATCGTCGGCCCGTCGATCGCCGGCGAGCTCGCCGTCCACCACGACACGTGCGTGGTGTTCTGCGGCGAGAACAAGGCCGACGTCGAATACCTGGCCGGCCTGTTCCGGACCGACTACTACCACGTGTGGACGTCGACGGACTTCGTCGGGCACGAGACCGGCGCGGCCACGAAGAACGTGTACGCATTCGCCGCGGGCTTCGCACAGGGAATGCTGCGCAAGGCCGGGCAAAGGAGAAACGACCGCTACGTCATGTACAACTACGGCGCGGCCGTTTTCGCCCAGGGGCAGAAGGAGCTGCGCTCCTTCATCAAGCTCATGGGCGGCGATCCCGGAGACGGGCGACGGCCTGGGCGGGGTTGGCGACATGTTCGTCACCTCGATGGGCGGCCGCAACGTCAAAGGCCGGAGGCTACGTCGGGGAAGGGTATCGCCTTTCTCCGAAGTGCAAGATCGCTACATGAAAGGGGTGACGCTCGAAGGCGTCGCGGCCATCAAGGTCATCGGCAAAGGCCCTCGGGCCCGCTGACCGAGCGCGGCAGTCATCGGCGAGGACGAGTACCCGCTGTGCCGGTTTCCTCTACTCGGTCGTGGCGGAGGACGCACCGCTGGAGATGCCGTGGGACAGGTTCTTTCAAGGTTTGAAGTGACGCGCGGCGGGGCCGGTCCTCGGCATCGGCCGCCGCGTCGCCGCCAAAGACAGTGAAACGCCCTCGAGGGGCGTCGCTCGCATCGCTCACGCACATCGCAGCCGACGAGGCGCAGCCGTCCGCAGACGCAATCGTGCGCGAAGCGCAGCCCTCGCGCCGACGACGATACAGCGCTGCCGCAACATACGCAGTCAAAGGCGACGAACGTCGCTCGAACGAGCGACGCCTCGAAGGCGCGACGCCGGTCCAGGCACCGCGGACGCGCTCGAATCACGGGCAGCACTGAATGCGGCCGTCCGAGGCCTGCGCCGTCGCCGCAAAGGCCTGGGCGCATGTAGCCGTCCATCAGACATCAACCGCATTCAACGTCGAATTGAGGTAGAGGCATGAATCCCCTCGTCATCGCAATCGATTCGTCCACCACCGCCACGAAGGCGATCGTCGTGGACACAGAAGGAAAGGTCCTGGCCCTCGGCAGGCAGGGACATCGACCTGCTTTCGCCGGAGCAGGGGCTTCGGCGAGCACGACCCGCGCCAGTGGTGGACTTCCACCCGCGACGCCGTCGCCCAGGCCCCTCGCTCAACTGACCCCGGCCGAAAAAGGAGCGCATCGCGGCTTTCGGCATCACGCATCAGCGCGAGTCCTTCGCGCCCTTCGCCGCGGATGGCACCCCGCTGCGCAACGGGATTCTGTGGCTCGACATCCGCGCCGCCGACCAGGTTCAGCGCACGGCACGCCCGAGATCCACGCGCTCGGGCCGCCCGGCCGACGTCACGCCCGGCCTGTACAAAGATGGCCTGGCTCAAGGAAAAACGAGCCCGAGTCGCTGGCGAAGGCCGACAAGGTCACCACGGTCTCGGCCTACATCGCCTTCTGCCTGACGGGTGCGTGGGTCGATTCGGCCGCCTGCGCCGATTCGCTCAGCCTGTCGAACATCAAGACGCTGGAGTACGACGACGGCCTGCTTCAGATCGCGGGCGTGCGGCGCGAGCAGATGGCCGACCTCGTCAAGCCCGGGGCAGGTTCTCGGCACGCTGAAGAAGTCGGTCGCCGAGGAGTGGGGATCGGCGAAATCCCGATCATCGCGGGCTGCGGCGACGGCCAGGCGGCCGGCGTCGGCGCGGCGGCGGTCACCCCGACGTCGCCTACCTCAACATGGGCACGGCCGTCTGTGGCGGGCGTGCCGTCCGCCGAATACCGCTACGAAAAAGCTCTTCAGAACGGAGGCGGCGGGCGTGCCCGACACCTACGTGCTGGAGCTCGTCCAGAACTCCGGCGCCTACCTTTCCGGCTGGTTCCGCGCGCGTTCGGCAAGCCGGAGCTGGCCGAGGGCGCCCGACCCGGAGCTGGAGGCCCTGGCCGCGGCCCGCACCCCCGGCAGCGGCGGCCTCGTGACGATGCCCTACTGGGGGCGCGGTGCAGTCGCCGCACTGGGATCCCGATCGCCCGCGGCGCAGTCGTCGGCTGGCGCGGAACCCACGGCAAGGGCTCAATGTACCGCTCGATCCTGGAGGGCATCAGCCTGGAGATGGCCCGCTCGCTGCGCAAGCTGGCCGAATCGACCGGCGTCGAGCTGACAACGGTCCGCGCGATGGGCGGCGGGCTGCGTTCGCCGCTATGGCGCCAGATCATGACCGACGCGATCGGCCTGCCGATCACCGGCTGCGAAGAAGAGGAGATTTCCGCGCTGGGCGCTGCGGTCATCGCCATGGCCTCCACCGGCGTGTTCGGCGACGACGACGTCGCCACGGCCGCCCGGAAGATGGCCAGGTTCACCGACGTGACCGAGCCGAACATGGCCAACCACGAGATTTACAACGAGCTGTCGGCGATCCAGGACAGGCTCTACGACAACCTGCGCGAAACCAATGCGCAGCTTCACGAATTTTCACGCAAGCACCCCTGACGCCGAGCTGACAGGCGGCGAGGGCTGATTCAACCATTCAAGGAGAAAATATGACATCCGCAAGCGCCGATGGCCCCCTGGTCATAGCCATTGACTCGTCCACGACGTCGACCAAGGCGATCATCGTCGACGTCGAAGGAAACGTCATTTCGCTGGGCAGGCGCGAAATCGCGCTGCTCTCGCCGGAGCAGGGCTTCGGTGAGCACGATCCGCGCCAGTGGTGGACTTCCACCCGCGAGGCGGTCGGCGAGGCCGTGGGCAAACCGACCCCTGCCGAGAAGGAGCGCATCAAGGCGTTCGGCATCACGCATCAGCGCGAGTCCTTCGCGCCCCTTCACGGCCGACGGCACCCGCTGCGCAACGGGATCCTGTGGCTCGACATCCGCGCCGCCGACCAGATCCTCAGGTACGGCACGCCCGAGATCCACCAGCTCTCCGGCAAGCCCGCCGACGTCACGCCGGCCATCTACAAAATGGCGTGGGTCAAGGAGCACCAGCCGAACCTGTGGGCGAGCGCCGAAAAGATCACGACTGTCTCCGGATACATCGCCTTCTGCCTGACGGGCCAGTGGGTCGATTCGACCGCCTGCTCCGACTCGCTCGGGCTTTTCGACATCGCCAAGCTCGATTACGACGACGGCCTGCTGGAAATCGCGGGCGTGCGGCGCGAGCAGATGGCCGACCTCGTCAAGCCCGGCCAGACCCTCGGCGCGCTCAAGCCCGAGCTCGCCAAGGAGTGGGGGATCGCCGAGATCCCGATCGTCGCCGGCTGCGGCGACGGCCAGGCGGCCGGCGTCGGCGCGGCGGCGGTCACCCTCGACGTCGCCTACCTCAACATGGGCACCGCCGTGAACGCCGGCGTCACGTCCCCGAGTACCAGTTCGGCCAGGTCTACCCGCACCCCTGCGGGCGGCATCCCGGACACGTACATCCTCGAGGTTCTGCAATCCTCCGGCAACTACCTCGCCACATGGTTCCGGCGTGCGCTCGGCAAGCCGGAGCTGGCCGGTGCGCCCGACCCGGAGCTGGAGGCCCTGGCCGCGGCCCGCACCGGCAGCGGCGGGCTCGTCACGCTCCCGTACTGGAACGCCGTTCAGTCGCCCTACTGGGATCCGATCGCCCGCGGCGCCGTCGTCGGCTGGCGCGGAACCCACGGCAAGGGCTCAATGTACCGCTCGCTCCTGGAGGCGATCTGCATCGAGATGTCGCGTTCGCTGCACGCCATGGAAGAGGCGACCGGGGCCAAGCTGACCGCGGTGCGCGGCATGGGCGGCGGGCTGCGTTCGCCGCTGTGGCGCCAGATCATGACCGACGCGATCGGCCTGCCGATCACCGGCTGCAAGGAGGAGGAGATCTCCGCGCTGGGCGCCGCGGTCATCGCGATGGCCTCCACCGGCGTGTTCGGCGACACGTCGATTGCGACGGCCGCCCAGAAGATGGCCCAGTTCACCGACAAGAGCGAGCCGAACATGGACGAGCACGAGGTCTACGCCGAGCTCGGCGAGATTCAGGGCCGCCTCTACTCGAACCTCAAGGAAACGAACGATCTGCTCCACGAGTTCGCCAAACGTCACCCTGACGCCGAGCTTTCGGGAGCGGAGGAATAGGAGAAGACATGCCGAAAGTCGCGATACTCGGCGCGGGGGCCATGGGGTCGGGCCCTGGCCAACGCCCCTCGTCGAAGCCGGGTGGGACGTCAACCTGTGGGGCACGTGGCTGGACGACCATCTCATCGACGCCATCGAGGAGGGCCGCCCGCATCCGCGCATCAACGTGGTCATCTCCGGCAAGGTCCGCCCGTTCCGCTCCGCCGGCCTGGAGGATGCGCTCGACGGCGTCGACGTCGTCGTGGTCTCGGTGGCCTCCCAGGGCGTTCCGAAGGTGACCGAGATGGCCCTGCCCGGCATCGCCAAGGCGAAGGCGCTGTGGCTGACGTCGAAGGGGTTCATGCCGGTCGACGGCAAGATCCTCCTTCTGCCGGACGGGATCCGTTCGATCGCGAAGGCGCCGACGTCGAACTTCCGCCGATCGTCGCCATCGCCGGGCCGGTCAAAGCCAACGAGTGCGCGGCCGGCGAGCCCTACGGCCACGATCTTCGGATGCAAGAGCAGCGACGTCGCCGTGGAGTTTCGCGCGCGCCGCTCGCTCGAGCACTACTGCATCGAGGCCACGGACGACGAAGTGGGCGTGGAGATCTGCGCGCCGATGAAGAACGTGTACGCGATCATGCTGGGCATCGCCGACGGGCTGGAGGAGAAGACGGGCAAGCCCCATCACAACCTCAAGGCCGCGACGTTCAACGAGGCGGTGCGCGAGATGTCGATTCTTTCGACGGCGCTGGGGGCTGACCCCTACCACGGCCTACGGACTGCCGGGCGTCGGCGATCTGGAGGTGACCGGGCTGTCCGGGCGCAACAAGGTCTACGGCGTGCGCATCGGCCGCGGCGAGGGCGCCAAGGGCGCGCTTCAGGCGATGACGGAGCTGGAGCAGACCGTCGAGGGCGTGCCGGCCTTGCCGCTGGCGATCTCCCTCGTGGAGCAGTCAGCCCCGCAGATCAGGGATCGTCTGCCGTTGCTGTATGCGGCGCGGCAGATCGTGGAGGAGGACGTTCCGGACTACGCCGCGGTGCTCGCCCGCGCGGTTCTGCCTCCCAAGCCGTGAGCGTCTGGAGCCCGTGGCTCTGGCTGTTGACGTCTGAGCTGCGAGACCCGAGTTGCGGCAGGCCAAGCTGTAAGCCCTGGCTGTGGGACTTGACTGTGAGGCCTTGACTGCAGCGGGCTTCCAAACTGTGGCCGCCGCCGGGGTAGCGCGTTTGTTGCCTAGGGCTAGGCGACGAAGGCCGCTGAACTGGGTCCCGCCAAGCAGCTGGCTGTTTCAAACCGTGGGCGGGTGCGAAATCGCACCCGCCCACGCCGTCTGCCGGACTTTTCGCCGGAGTCCTTGCGTCCCGGAGGCCGCCTGTGTCTTCGCGACGACCCCCGGCCTTCATAGCGGTTGGTCAGTCCAAACTTGAACAACGGAAATGTTGGAAACCCGAGCATTCGCGGGAGCAACCGAGGAGTTGGCCGGTTGGTTTTTACCAGTCGGTTGGGAGCCCGTCGGTTTCTGTTTTGTTTGTAGGGGTTCGTAGGCCGGGGTGTGGGTGTGTCCGGATGTTGTTTTTGGTAGTGGTTTTTGTAGTCGTCGCCAGACGTTGAATCCGGGGGCGGGTTCGAAGCAGTAGGTCGCGGTGTCTCCTGCTTTGTCGTTGCCGACGGTGAATGCGAACCAGTCCATTTCGACGTCGAGCAAAGTGATGGTGCCGACTCCTTCAAATGTAAAGGACTCTCCCAGGCAAGATCGGCGCCACCTCCCTCGAGCTGTGACGTTACGAAGTTTGCCCGCATAGATGCCGATTGTGGCGCGCTTTGTGCCAGCGTTCGATCCTTAGGTTGGAAACTTCAATTTGTGTGTTCCAGCTAGTTCCGGGACGAAGCACGCCTCTGCGTGTACCGCTGGTGTCGCCCGCTCTATATGTGATGCCGTCGCAGCGAAGCGGATCGCCTTTTCTTAGTGAAGACGCGGGTGTTCTGGGCTGGATAGTTGTGTGTGAGGAATCCGGAGACGTAGACGATCCGTATGCTTGCCGCCAGAGCCAGGAGGCTGATCAGGGCGGCGAGGACTTTTCCAGCGTTTTCTTCATCGGTTTTGTTTTCTTTGCGTGGGTGGCGAAAGCTGGGATTCGGAGCGGCGGGCTTGTTATCGGTTCCGCTCGCGGTTTGTTTCTCTGATTGGCTTGAATTTGGATCGTCAGTTGGCTTTTTACCAGTCGGTTGGGAGGGGCGTTGTTTCTGTTTGTTTGGCAGGGTCGTAGGCCAGGGTGTGGGTGTGTCCGGATGTTGTTTTTGGTAGTGGTTTTTGTAGTCGTCGCCGACGTTGAATCCGGGGGCAGGCTCGAAGCAGTAGGTCGCGGTGTCTCCTGCTTTGTCTCTGCCGAGATGAATTCAAGCCAGTCGATCTCGACGTCGAGCAAAGTGATGGTGCCGACTCCTTCAAACGTAAAGGACTCTCCCAAGGCAAGATCAGCTTCCCTGAGGTCTCTGTAGTGTTTCGAGCGTGGCTTTTGACCGAGCTGCGATTATTGCTCGTTTGTGCCAACGTTCGATGCGAGGGTCGCCGACATAAAAGGTGACATTGCGGTCAACGTCGGGGTGGAACCAGCCTTCGTGTCCATCGCTGGCCGAGACTTTTAATGCCGGGGCAGCTGAAAGGGTTGTTTTTTTCTTTGTGAAAGACGTGGGTGTTTCGGACTGAGTGTTTGTGCGTGAGGAATCCCGAGACGTAGACGATCCGCATGCTTGCCGCCAGAGCCAGGAGGCTGATCAGGCGGCGAGGATTTTCCGGCGTTTCTTCATCGGTTCATCTCGCTTTCTTTATCCCAGTAGGCGATGAAGCCGGGCGCGGGGACAAATTGGAAGGTCGCTATAGGACCGCCGCCTACGGCAAAGGGAATGACGATTGGATTGACGTACGATGAGTGAAGGCCCCGACCCCGGATGGTCGATGCATTCGCCCGCTTCAAGTCGCGATATATCGACGTTACACGGGAACCGTCAGGCGTATCAACGCTGTCGGCGGGGTACCCGCCCTGCAGGGTAACCGTCATTCTTCCGTCGGAATAGCGAATATTCGAGACGGTGTAGGACGGTTGATTCCCCAATCCCGGGGCGAAAAACCGAGGATTCGGACAATCTCGACGATGCGCGCCCTCTGATCGCCTTCATCGAAATGAGCCTGTGGTGCAGAGTGAATATGCCGGGCGAGCGCCTCGGAAACTCCGGTATGCAGTCGGCGAACTTTTTCCATTGCAGTCAACTCCTTGATTTCGCGTTTGCCTTGTCGTTGTGCGGCGCCGTTTCACTTCTGCGGCGCCGGCTTGCTTTTCGCGACGCCGATCGTCAGGCGTTGCTTTTGCCGTCCGGAAAGGCCTCGTCGTTCCGCATTGCAGGCCTTCTGGCAGCGCCTGGGGCTGCGGGCCCCTCATTGGAACTTTTGCACTTGCGACGTGAACTGCGTTTGGCCCATTCGCCGTCGGTTTCCTCGGTCATCTGCGAGGTGTCGGACACCGCCTCCGACGTCTCCTCGCACCAATCGCTCAGCCCTCCGATCCTCTCCGTCGCCGCGTCGGCGAATTCTCTGTAGGCTTCGTCGAGGGATGGATGGCCGAAGGCCGGGACCGGGCACGGCGTTTCGACGTCGTCGTAGACCTCGGACAGAGAGTCGAGGGCCCTCTCCGAGGTCGTCCATTTCGTCTTCGTCGATGGCGAACTTGCTCATTTTTCTCCCATTCGCATGAATCGGATTGCCCGTCGGCAAACCGGCGTGAACGACGTATGAGATGAACCTACACGCATTTCGGGACGAAATCTAGAGGGTTTCATAATGTGAAATCTGTCGTTTAGAATGCGCCTGTCCGGCCTGCTTTAAAGCGTGCGGCAATGCGTTCTAACTTGTGCATGCAAGCGGGTGAGGTGAAGGGCGACTCCGAACGCCGGACTTTGAAAAACCTCCGTACGGACGCCATTTTCGCTTGTGTGTTGTGTGTGGTATATTAGTTCTGCCGTCGGCGGGAAAGGTCGGTGGCTCCGCGAGCAAAGTTCCGCGGCAAGGAGTTGATGTGGGCAACGATCTGGCCAGCGGTGAGACGAACCGTGCGAATGGCGCCAAGACGGTCGAGCCGCTTCGCCCTCCTCCGCCGAAGCGGGCGTGGTTCAAGGCGAGGCCAAAGCCGAGGGAGCTCGGCTCGGCGAGCCCAGACCCATACGGCGCGTGGCCGCGGACCTCAGGGGTCCCCGGACGAGCACGTTCTCGTCTACGGCCACGGCAAGGCCAAGATCGACCTCGATTACCTGCGCTCGCTGCCCAAGCGGGATTCAAAGCTCGTCCTCGTCACCGCAATTTCCCCGACGCCGGCCGGCGAGGGGAAGACGACGACGTCGATCGGTTTGGCCGACGGATTGGCGCGGCTAGGCAAGCGCCCGGTGCTCGCCGCTTCGCGAGCCCTCGATGGGGCCCGGTTTTTCGGCATCAAGGGCGGCGCCGTCGGCGGAGGGAAGGCCCAGGTCACGCCCGGCGACGAGATCAACCTCCACTTCACCGGCGATTTTGCGGCCATCGCCGAGGCCAACAATCTGCTCGCCGCGATGGCGGACAACGCGCTGCATTTTCGGCACTCATGACATCGACCCGCGCACCGTCGCCATCCGCCGCTCGATCGACATGAACGATCGCTCCCTGCGCGACGTCGTCATCGGCCTCGGCGGGCGGCTCGGCGAGGGTCACGCGCGAGTCGGGCTTCGACATCACCGCGGCCAGCCAGGTCATGGCGACCTTCTGCATGGCCGACTCCCTCGACGACCTGCGTGAACGGCTCGGCCGCATCGTCGTCGGCAGGTCCTCGGCCGGCGATTCCGTCACCGCGGCGGACCTCGGCGCCGTCGGCGCAATGACCGCGATCCTCAGCGACGCGCTCGCGCCCAACCTCGTCCAGACCCTCGAAGGCAACCCCGCCCTGGTCCACGGCGGCCTTCGCCAACATCGCCCACGGCACGAACTCGGTGATCGCCACGCAAGGCCGCGCTCAAGCTGCGCGACGTCGCCGTGACCGAGGCCGGGTTCGGCGCCGACCTGGGCGCGGAGAAATTCTTCGACATCATCGGGCAGACCGCCGGGATCGCCCCCGACCTCACCGTGGTCGTCGCAACCGTGCGCGCGCTCAAAGTATCACGGGGGCGTGGCGCTCGCGGGACCTGGAGGAGGAGAACGTCGCCGCGGTCCGCGCGGGCGCGGTCAACCTGCGCCGGCACTGCGAGAATCTCACGAGGGTCTTCGCCCAGCGCGTGCTCGTGGCGGTCAACCGGTTTGCTGCGGATACGGAGGCCGAGATCGCAGCCGATCCGCGAGTCCGTGGCCGACCTCGGCATCGACGTCGTCCTCACCGACCACTTCGGCCGCGGGGGAGGGGGGCGCTCGATTTCGCCGACGCCGTCGTGAAGTCGCTGGCCAAGCCGAGCATCGCCAAGAGCGCATACCGCTTGGCGGATTCCCTGGAAGACAAGGCGCGGGCCATCGTCACCCAGGGTCTACCGCGGGGCCGACGTGGTCTTCGAGACCCGCTGCGGCACGCGAGCTCCGGCGGCTCGGGGAGTCCGGCTGGGGCGAGCTGCCCGTGTGCATGGCCAAAACCCAATACTCGTTCTCGACCGACCCGAAAGCGCTCAGGCGCCCCGAGGCTTCACCGTGCCGATCCGCGAGTGCGCGCTCTCGGCCGGGGCGGGCTTCGTCGTGCTCATCTCGGGCTCGATCATGACGATGCCGGGCCTGCCCAAGCGCCCCTCGGCCTGCGACATCGACGTGGTCGACAGGGGTTATCGAGGGAATGCACTGAGCTGGCTTCTGCCGCCTTTATTGCACGAACGAGGCCAAACCCTTCAGAACGGCTGTTGCCGTCGTCCGGCTTTCCTGAAAGCGGCCGTTACTCTTGCGCCTCTGAGAGGGCTTCGGCGAGGCTCTCCCGCGTGAGAAGGGTGTCAGGATGGTCGGGCCGAGGATCCTGGTCTGGTCGTCCAGAAGAGACCGAAACATGGCGATGGCTTTCTGATAATCCCCAAAACGCTGTAGGCGCAGGCAAGATCGCCGCGCGTGTCCAGAGCGTCAGGGTGATCAACGCCCAGGAACGGAACTGGCTGTCCAAGACGGCCTCGAGTATCTCAATGGCTTTCTGGGGGATTTCCCGAGACGGTGTGGGCGCGCGCAAGATTGCTGCGCGCGGTCAGCGTCAAGTAATGGTCTGGGCCGAGGACCCGGACTGCGTCGGCGATCAGCTCCCGAGAATCTCGATAGCCTGCCCGTAGTCTCCGACGGCGTTGCAGATGTAGGCCAGATTGCTGCGGACGGCCAGCGTGTCGGGGTGGTCTGGGCCGAGGACCCGTATTCTGTCGGGAAGCAGGGCGTTTGAGCTCTTTGCGGGCCTTCTTGAACTCTGCCCGCGTCCATGTATGCTCTGGCGAGCCTGTTGCGCGTCGTGAGTGTAAGGATGGTCAGCCGAGGGCGCGGTCGACGTCGCGGACGAAGCCCTTGAGCAGGTCGATCGCCTGCAGTGCGTCCCGTCTGAAGGTAGGATTCGGCAAGGTTGCCGCGTGTGCCGAGCGTGCCGGCGTCGTCGGGGCCGAGGACTCGAGTTTTGGTCGGCCGCAAGGGTCTTTCGAGGATGCCGACGGCGCCCTCGAAGTCTCCCGTCTCCATGTGCGCTTCGGCGAGATTGGCCAGCGTGTCGAGGGTGTCGGGGTGGTCGGGGCCGAGCCCTGAGCCGCTCGGCAAAAAGGGCTTCGTAAGCGTCGATGGCTTTCATGGTTTCTCCTGTTTCTCTGTGGGCCAAGGCGAGGTTGGTGCGTATGGCGAACGTGTCCGGATGGTCGGCTCCGATACGAGCTGACGAGTTTTTCTGACAGTGTCTTCAAAAGTGATCGCGATTTGCGGGCTGCCGATCATGTTGAGGCAATATATCGTGTTGTTCACGAGTCCGAAAACGCTTGGCAGATCGATGCAGGATTCGCGGGGAAAGTGGAGCGCGCCCCCTCGTCTCGTCTCGACGACGGCGTTGAGCTGGATGACCATGTCGAGAACGTTGGCACGCGTGGGCTTCTGTCGGCGGCCGCCTCCTTCATGTCGGTGATCTCCAGCATCCTGACGACGGCGCGCTTGACGGCGTCGAACAACGACGGATCTGTCGCAAGGTCTTCCCGAAAAGGCGCGCCCTTGAGCTCAGTGGATGCTGATATAGCGGCCGTCGGCGGAGGGCGTGCAGACCGAGAGGGAGACGAGCTCCTCGAGCGTTTCGCGCGCAATCTGTTCGCTCGCGCCTGTCTGATACAGCCAGTGCCGGGGCACGCCCGACGGCGCCAGCAGAGGGCCAGAGCCGCCAGCTGCAAGAATGCCGCGCTGGCGTGGGCTGCCGTCTCGTCGCCGCTGGCGATGTCCTTCTCAGCCAGATGATCCTGCACGGCTTGGCGGGCCAGCTGAGCAGGGCCGTGCGGTGCAGGGCGGGCTGAGCGCCGTTCGTCCGACGGTTGCCGGACGTGGCTTCGTACTCGTCGCCAGCTGAGCGCCGCAGTCGCCTTTAGATGGGCCGTCGGCGGGCCGAGCTCGCTGGCCGAGCCACCGCTGGACGGGCCGTTGGCAACTCGCCCGCAGGTTCGCGCGGTGATCGTCCAACCTCGGGTACCCGACCAGCCTGATCGTGGTTGCAGCCTGCTCCAGGCGACGGGCGGGTCCCCGAGCGCCCTCGACCCACGCGGGCCGCGCCGTCGCGGGTCGTTCACGCCGGTGTGCTCAATCAGGAAAGCGACCGACTGGGGCCGCAAACCTCCCCGTGGTGTGCGGGGCCGTTTTGACGGCTCGCGCCGGTGTTCTCTTTGCCGTGGTTCGCGTCAAAAGCTTCTTTTCGCTGCTCATGTTGAAACTCCCGTCGCTGTCTGCACCTAGGCCTCCCTCACCGTTTGCATTGAAGCGCTTGTCGATCGCCCGTGTCGGCGCACCGTTACCGCTTGCGCTGGTACTTTTGTCGCCGCCGTTTGCGCCAGGCTCTCCCGTCGCCGCCGTCATTGGCTCGCGAGTTCTTGGGCGGCGACGCGCAGGAGCTCGTCGCCACAGGCTCTCGCGCCGCCCTCGACTCCTTGGCGTCGTCTGCCGCGTCCGACCGCCAATCGACCGGACTTTCCCAGCGAGTTCCTGGCGGACATCCCGCTCTGGCTTCGGCGCTTCCGCTGACCGACGGGAAAATCCATCAGTCCACCGGGGTCCGTTTAATCGGAGGCTGATCGATATCACTAGCCGTCTTCGTCTTTAGATAGGGGCCGCCCAGCAGCCGCGCGTGTTTTAGGGTGGCTGAAAGCCGAGGTGTGGTCGAAGCACGCAGGTCCGTGCACATTTTGACGGTTCGAGTCGCCCGCTTCCGCGCGTGCAAGGAGGTTGTTGCGGTGTGTGGCTGCTGGTCGGGGCCAGAACTGAGTTTGCCGGCTAACAGGGCCTCATTCATTACGACGGCCTGTGAGATTTCCAGCTTTTGCGTACGCGGCGGCGAGGTGTCGCCCTCGTGTGGCGAGGTAAATGGGGTGGTCGGGTGCTGAGCACCCGAGTTCACCATAGAGCCCTGCTCATTCTTAATGGCTTCCGGAGATCTTCGGCAATGTAGTGGCGATGGCGAGGTTGTTTCGTGTGGCGAGTGTCGGGGTGGTCGGTGCCGAGGATGCTCATTTCGTCGTTCAGGAGCGACCTGAAGATTGGTCGGCTTTCAATTTCTGCCCTGCATACGCGTTGGCAAGTTTTCCTCGTGTGGGTAATGTGCTGGACAAGTTTAGTCGAGAACGCGGGTTTGGTTTTGGCTAAAAGCGCTTCGTATATGCCATAATGGCTTCCTCAGAGCTTCTCTGCTTGATCGTATGCGGTATGAGATTGCATGTACAAAGTGGTCGGGGCCGCAAGTCCGAGCGAGGTCCGAAATGTCGGCTTGAGTGTCGAGGGCTCGGGAGCTATGTGCGATCCGTGCCGTGGTGCGACTACGCGCGGGCGAGGTGGTGTGTCATTCCGAGGAGCGCCGTCTGCGATGAGAGTTTGGCGCTGATGGCTTCCGCTTCTGCAGCGAGGGCGCAGGTACATTGCCGCGTGCAGCCAGTGTGCGGGGTGGTCGGGAGGCCGAGGACATCGTGTGTCCGATCGGGAGCACGGTCTCGTACATGTCGATGCTCTGGAGGTGCCCGGCCTGTCGGTGCGACGTCGCGAGGTTGCTGCCGCGCAGGAAAGTGCTGTCAGGGTGGTTTTGAAGGGCCGAGGACGCGGGTCTGTGTCCGGTCAGGAGGGCCCCGTACATGTCTATAGCTTCAGGGGTTTCGGCAATGCCAGCGGGGTAGGCAATTTGTTGTGCGTGGTGAGCGTGTCGGGGTGGCTCAAAGCCGAGGACGCAACGGCTCGGTTAGACGGCCTCGCGCCTCCAAGCGCTTTCTCTAGGCTGCCTGCGTCTCTGTATCTGCCCATGAGCGCTTTCGGGTCGAGTGTGTCGGTGGTCGAAGCCGAGATTCTTGGTTCCACCCGCGAAGGGCCCTATTTTTCAATGCCAGTTCCGCGAATCTCCTGTCTTTCCGTGAGTTGGGTTTTCTGTTCGTCAGGTGAGCGCCCGTCGGGCGGCTCACGTTCCTTGCGCGCGCTCAGTGTCGGCCTGCAAGGTCATGCGTGCCGCAAGCGATCGAAGCTGGCGTCGTGAAGGTTGTCGATGGATTGTCAGCCGACGGCGGCGTCGTGCCGACTGTCAGGCTCATCGAAAAGTAAAAATGCGTATACAAGAACACCCGGAGCCATAAACTGATCTCATTTCCCAGTCGCAGGACCGTCCACCATGAATTTGCTGAAACTCCTGCACTCTGTTTAGCCTTCCTCGGCCGACGCCTGCAAAGAAGCTGGCCTCCTACCCTCCGGTCATTCCGCTTGGGCTCCCTCAATGGCACCCGCAAGGAAATTTACACTTTGTCGAGTTGACCGCCAGAGCGCGGTCGATTGCCGCCCTCGTTGCAAAGCGGAACATCCATTGAAACGCTGTTTCGTCTTGACGGCGTCCCTCCGCGGTGCCCCGTCAACCCAGCTGTTCTACGTTACTGCCGGTTCTTCGCCTCGCCGCTTTGACGGCGTAAACCGAAAGAAAATTCGAGAAACAAGGAGTGCGGGAGGTGGTCTGGTCCGAGGACGCGGGCAAAGATCAGACAGCAGCGTCTGGCATGTCGATGGCCTTCCGATAACTTCCCGCGATGGTGCATGTACAGCAAGACTGCTGCGAAGCTATGTGTGCCAAGGAAGGTATCTGCAGTTTCATTCCTTTCATTCACAGTCCACGGATCTTTGATTGCGGGTAGAACGGATAACGTGGTTTCTGGAGCTGGACCGAACCTTCACGTTTCCCCGGAATGCCAAGGTTTCGAGTCCAGGGCAGGTGAGGCGATGAGGAAGACATCCTCGTCGGGCAAGGAAAAGCCCGGATATGCGCGGACTGCAGCCAGCGCAGCCCAGGCTTTGCCCCGCTATCGTCGCCTTAGCATTGCGCAGTAGCACCGCTTAAGTGATGACCAGGTGGCTAAGCACGGAGCACATCCGTTTAGCCACCACCCATTGTCCCTAAACAGAACGGCGCGCAGGTGTGGTAAGCGTCCACCGAACTCGGCCCGATGCCACGTCCGGAATCACACAGCGACACCCACCCGCATGAATCGTTTGCCGCCCAAGCGCGTCAATCAGGTCTGGGATCGCCCTGCATTACGGCAGGCGCGTGTCCTGAAGAGCTGCTCAGCGTAGATGCCAGGCTCGCCTCCTGTTGATTCTGAGTTTCGCGACAGCGATCTGAATTTCTCGCCCCAGTTCCGTCCGCAAAATTCAAGATTGATCTTGGCCCGTCTGACCGAGGCGACGGTGTTACTGTGCTTTTCTTCGCGCGGTGCTGCGCGTGGTGAGTGTGTCAGTGGTCGGGGCCGAGATTCTTGGCCCGCCGACAGCGGCCTCGTATTTTCAACGCCGTTCATGAATTCTCCTGTCTTTCTGTGAGTTGGGTTTCTGTTCGGCAGGGTGAGGCGTGTCTGGTTGGGTGAACTCTCGTCGTTCCTTGGCAAAGTGCGCCTAGTGTCGACCTGCTAAAGGCCATGCGCGCAAAGCTGCGGGTGTGAGATCGAAGTATATATGTCGCGTGGAAGGCTGACGATCGCTCGTTCCAAACAGCCGATCGGCGATCTGGATCAACGTGGACTTACGGTTTATTCGCCTCATTTGTTGTTTTGCGGGTTGGCGTGCCGAGGAGACAGTGCCCTCTTTCAGGATAGTCGGATCCGAGAATACGGGCTTTTGTTGGCCAGGGCGGCCTGGTGGCGCAGAGCGATGACTTTAGGCAGGTTTCCTGCGTCTTGGTGTGCGGCAGTGAGGTTGCCTCGTGCGGTGAGTGTGTGACATTGGTCGCCGAGGATGCGGGTGCAGTCGGGCAGGAGGGCTTCGGAGCATGTCGATGGCCGCGGAGACGTGCGCCTGCCGGTGTACGGTGGCGAGGTTGATGCGTGTGGCGAGGGTGTCGGGGTGGTCGGGGCCGAGCGCGCGAAGTTTGGTCGGGCAGGAGGGCCCTCGTCATGTCGATGGCCGTGGAGAGATGCACTGCCCAGGTGTGCGTAGGCGAGTTTGTTGCGCGTGCCGAGTGTGTGTGTGGTCGGGTCCGAGGACACGAGTTTGGTCGGGCAGGAGGGCCTCGTACATGTCGATGGCCGTGGAGATGCCCCGCCTCCAGGTGTGCGAGGGCGAGGTTGCTGCGCGCGGTGAGTGTGTGGGGTGGTCGGGTCCGAGGACGCGGGTGCAGTCGCCAGGAGGGCCTCGAACATGTCGATGGCGGAGACAGTGCCCCGCCTCCGGTGTGCGCAGGCGAGTTTGTTGCGCGTGGTGAGGGGTGCCGCCGGGAGTGCAGGTGCATGTCGCAGGGCCGCGGGTTGATGCGCTGCCGCGGAGAGGTGCGCGCGTGCGGGTGTCGGGGCGGGGTTGAGCGTGGCGCGTGTCGGGTGGGTCGGGTCCGAGGACAGCGGGTCATGTCCGGCAGGAGGCTGCGTGACATGTCGATGGCCGTGGAGAGATGCCCCGCCTCCGTGGTGTGCGCGGGCGAGGTTGCTGCGTCGTGCCGGAGTGTGTCGAGGTGGTCGGGGCCGAGAGACGCGCGGGTGCGAGTCGGGCAGGAGTGCCTCGAGCACATGTCGATGGTCAGCCGATGGAACGTGCCCGCCTCCAGGTGTGCGAGGGCGAGGTTGCTCCGCGCAGTGAGTGTGTCAGGGTGGTCGGGGCCCGAGGACACGAGTGCGGTCGGGCAGGAGGGCCTCGTGCATGTCGATGGCATGGAGACGTGCCCCCGCCTCCAGTGTGCGCGAGCGGGGTTGTTGCGCGTGGTGAGTGTGTCGGGGTGGTCGCCGAGGGCGTCGCGTGAGCATGTCACGGCGCCTTCTGAGGGTCAGGGCGGTTTGCGGACGCCCCATAGCGGCCAGGCCCCAGATCGCGTCGTTCGCAATGTTAACGACGCTTGACAGGTTGATGTGGGCCTCGTGGGGAGAATAGTGCGCTTGTCCTTGTTGTTGTTCTGCGATGGCTCGGAGCTGGTCGGCCATGTCGAGGGGCGTCGGTCCGTTGGACGTCGTCGGTGTCCGCCTTGTCCATATCGATGCCCTTGAGCAGGTCGACGACCGCGCCCTCCAAATCGGCGAAGACCTCAGGATGCCTCATGTAGTCCTCGCGCAGAACGCGCCCTTGGAGACCGTGAATGCGCACGTAGCGCCCGTCCTGGGACAGGGCGCACACGGAGTGGGCCATAGCGCCCCACCGCCTGGCGGGCGATCGGCTCGCTGTTGCCGACCCGGTGAAGCCAGGGCCGGGGCACGCCCGACGGCGCAAGAAGCGCCAAAGGCCGCCAACTGCGTGAATCCGCCCCTGCCCGAGCCGGACCTCCTCCTCTGGCGTGGTCTTCTTCTGCCAGCAGGTCGAGAACCGATGTGCAGGCCATGCGCAGGGGCCGCATGCACAGCAGAAGGATAGGCCTCGCCGTCTGCACGGTCGATCGACCTCCTCAAGCCGGTACTTGCGCAGGTCGGCCAGAGTACCGTCGATCGTCGCGTACCCGTTGAGCTTGATGGTCGCCGCGGCCTGGGCCAGGCCACAGGCAGATCCTCAGAGCCTCGGCCAGTCGGGCCCGCTCCGCGTCGTCGTCCAGACCAGTCCGCTCCCTGATGACGAAAGCGATCTAGATCGTCGCGCGTGAACGCCCCCACCGCAATGAGGCGTCCGGCACTGTCGCCTGGGCTGGCAACCGTGTGTCGTGACAAGGACGCGCAAACCCGTGACCGTGCGGGGCACCAGCCCGGTCAGATCGTCAAAGTCCTCGACGTTGTCGAACACGAGCAGCCGGTCCCCCTCACCGGAGTTGAGCCGCGTCACGCATCTGCTCACGCAAGGATTTCGGGGCAGCCTCCCCGCCGTCCTCGTCGATTCCCATCTCGACGGGCCAGCTCAGCCAAACCGCCACGAGCTCGTTGCGGCTCGAGGCGTCCATCCACGCCAGCGGCCACCGGCCTTCTCGCGTCCCCAGGCATAAGCGGCGGCCAACTGAGACTTGCCCACCCCGCATCCCACACACAACAACCGGCCCACCCACGGGCGAAGAACCACCATTGGTTGACGAGCCCGAACCGTCGGCTGGACGGCCCGCGCCGTCGGACGAAGAACTCACGCCATCGCCAGCGCGGCGAGCCCCGCCAGCGCCGTCCGTTGAATGATCCGCGTTGTTGTCGGCATTCGAGCCGCGGGCTTGCGGATCGTCGAGGGCCGGTTGGGACGTTTCCCTCTGCCCCAGCCGAGTCCGCCGGTTCAGGCTTGGTCAGCGCCTCGTAGAGGTCGGCCTGCTCACGCCTGTCAACGAAAGCCGGCGGCCTGCGCCGGGAAAGAGCCAAACCGAGACCTTCCGCCCGCGATCGGCATTCTTCGGCGGGCTGTATTTTTGATGAGGTCCTTCAGGACCTCTATCCCTCTCGTCGTCTCGACATGACGCCCAGCGTTCGCTTCGTCGCCCGCTGACAGCGCCTGGCGCGTCGGTGAGCGGTCTCAGCCGAGCTGCGAGCCCGTCAACCACAATGTCCGAGCAGCTCGTCGAACGAGGCGCCGCGCGCCCTTTCGTCGAGAGCCGCGCGGACTCAGCTCCTGCGCGGTCGTTGACTGCGGGCGAGTGAAAGCTTCCCGGTTGAGCCAGGCTGAGCAAGGGGCCTGGCTGTCCTTCCGACCTCCTCGAAAACACCCATGGCCGCCTTCTCCGCCAGTGCGACCCGCGTCCTTTCCTCCGCGAGAAGCCCCAAAGCACGCCCTGTTTTCCGCAAAGCCTCTCGCGCTCTTCTTGATCCCCTCCCATGACGTCCCTCTTGATCCTCCACGCCCGCAGCTTTCCACTCTTAACAAGTTTCCAAAACAGCCTCGAAAGCGCCCGCCACCGTGACGATAACGCCCAAAAGCCGGAGAATGAAAGAAAAATCACGCCCACATCCATAGACCGATGCTAGCCGGGGCCCGCTCGCGCTTGCCGGGCATCCCACTATCCGGACGTTAAAAAGTTGGTCCGGGGCGTCGTTCAACCTGAGGGCTTCCGGCATCGCAACCGGTGCCCCAGGCCAGGTCCACACCCCTAGGGCCGGGCCTTTTCGACGCGCATTCCCGCTTCGTACATGCCGCCCAGGAGTTTGCCTTGGAGGCTTTCGTCGAGCATTCCGGGCTGGTCGCTTGCGAAAGCCGTGATGATGTCGACGCCGAAGTCGAACAGGATCGGCGAGGCCGGCGTCGATGGGCCGATCGCGACCGTCACGGCGTCGCGCGAGAGCTCCAGCAGGCGCGGAATCGTCTTGTTGACGAAGGACGAGCCGGTGATGAAGACGTAGTCGCAGCCGGGCAGCAGGTACTCGGCTGCGGAATCCGGGTAGTCGCCCTCGACGGGGTTGCGCTCGAGGATGAAAAGCTCGGCGGCGTCGGCGAGCGCCGATGCGGACGAAGGGAAGTGCCCGATCACCGCCACCTTCTTTCCCCGCGATGACCTCGCGGTACGGGTGGAAGGCGCGCGCCCAGTTGTTCTCGTGGCAGGGGGAGAAGCCGTTGCCGAAGGCGCGCTTGGGCAGCGAATGGTATGCGTTGATGGCGGCCATGCCCAGGCCGGCCTCGGCCAGGTTCCAGCTTTTGGCCAGGGCGCGACGTCGCGCAGGGGGAGCCCCGCCAGGTCGTCCTCGCCGTAGGAGGCGGGGCGGGTGCGCACGGGCATGGCGAAGGCCATTCCTGCGCCCCTCTCGGAGGAGGTCACGCGGCACCACTTCGTGCCGGTGTAGGCCGCTGCGACAGTGATGTGGCCGGGGATCGCGTCTATAAGGCTGTCGTATAGATTCAAGGGTTCGTCATGAGTTCTCCTCGCGTGCCGTCCGTGTTTGGTCGTATGCGTCGTCGGATTCCGACCTCGGGCCGAGGTCGATAGGCCCCTGAACGGGGCGATGCCGGACTAGCGTCGCCTGAATAGGTTCCCCTCACCGTTGGCGTTGCCTTCAATTATAGTGCGCTGCGGCGCCGGTTTTGTAGCAGCAAAAAGGGTCGGCTTTTGCATAGAAGACAGGTTTCCACACGGGAAACTTGCAGCGTCAGCTGGATCGGTTTTCGCACAGGAGACTTGCACTGACTTACGGAACTTGCGATGGTAGTTTTTCGCACAGGAGTATTGACGATCTAGACGAGTTGGCAGTCTTTTTCCTGTGAGCGGAGTGAAGATGGCTTGCGCGTGCCGCGCGGGCAGGATAGAGCGATTCGCGGCCCATGCCCCAGGGTATGCCCAGGGTGCGCTTCGACGGCATAGGGCGTGGCGCATACCGTCCTGGGTGAAATTCGCGCTGTAGACGGTGGGTGTCATTCGCTTCGAGCGTGACGGCATACGGCGACGTGGAGCATATGGCGACGTGGCCTCGCGGCGGCAGCTGCGGGTCTGCGTTCAGGAGCGGTTGAGGCGGAGTCAACGGCTGGGAGCATTACGCGAGGCGGCGTCTGTTCTCTTCTGCCAGATTGGGCCGTGGCCCAACGAGGCGCGTCAGGTCGGCCGCCTGGCCGGTCTCTGATACTTTTTCAGACGACGCTCTAGGGACGGTGAGCCCGATGAAGGCCGGGAATGATCTGCGACAGTACTGTTTGCGCCCCAATCGCGAACCGCTGAAACGTCTGAACCAACTGAATCTGCCCGAACCGACCGAGTCGCTCGAACCGACTGAGCTCTCCGGCGCGCCGCCGGATCCGCTCCCGACCACGTTCCGAGGATTTGCCATGACCGAGCAGCCGCCGACCACTCCGCCTCTGCGCCGCGGACTCCCCACCCTGCCGCGCGGACCCCCCCCCACCCTGCCGCGGACCCCCCACCGCTGCCGCGGACCCCTTCCGCACAGCAGACCGTCCGCTGGACCACCCCGCCCACCGACGGCGGTGAACGGCTTGACGGGCGATCCGTCGCCCTCGTGAGCGCCGACAGGGTCCTCACCGGAAGGCGCGGCCAGGCCGAAGGCAGCCTCGAGGTCCTCGGCGGGGCCGACGACGCCGGCGCCCGTGCAGCCGGCCGCGGCGGGGCCATCCTCGTACGCGGGCGCGAGATCTTGGCGGCGGGGACCGCCGCGGAGCTCGAAGGGCGCTTGAGCGAGCTCGTTCCCGACGTCGACCCCCGCAAGGTGGCGCGCCTGGACCTGCCCGGCGCCACCCTCATGCCCGGGCTCATCGAGACCCACGATCACCTTCCCACCTCCGGGACCGACGTCGAATACCCCGACTACGGGCCGCACGAGGTCGCCCGCCTCACCCTCAACGCGGCCCGCTCCGCCCGCGAGCTGCTCAGCGAGGGCGTCACGAGCGTCCAGTCCCTCGGGGCGCGGCACTACGTGGACGTCGCCCTGCGCGACGCCGTCGACGCCGGGGAGCTGCGGGGGCCGCGCATCGTCGCCTCCGGCCCGCAGATCACCACCACCGGCGGACACGCCCACCATGCCGGCGGCGCCGCCGACTCCGTGGACGAGATTCGCCGCCAGGTCCGCCGCCACCACCTCGTGGGGGTCGACACGATCAAGGCGATGGCCACCGGCGGCTTTCACGACCGGCGGCTCCGCGCCGTGGTTCGCCCAATTCACCGTCGAGGAGCTCCGGGTCATGTTCGACGAGGCCCACCGCCTGGGCAAGTGGACGGCCGCCCACGCCCACGGCGTCCAGGGCATCGAGCGGGCCGTGCGCGCCGGCGTGGACTACATCGCCCACGCCTCCTTCGTCTCGGCGGCCGGGACGCACCGAATTCGACCCCAGGCTGGCCGACGAAATGGCGAACGCCGGCGTCTACGTCGACTGCACGATAGTCGCGGGCCTGCCCGGCTTTGTCGCGAGGACCCCTCCTACGCCCCGCCCGCCAGGCTCCTGTGGGAGCATGGGGTGCGGATCGTCGCCGGGCACGACGCCGGAATCCCAGGCTCCCCGCAGCGGGCGTACGTCGGCGGGCTCCAGGCCCCTGGAGGAGGTTGGCCTGCCCCCGCAACGAGGTGCTGCTCGCCGCCACGTCCCGGGCCGCCGCCGGCATTGGACGCGCCGGCGTGACCGGGGTTCTTGCAGCGGGTTTCGAGGCCGACTTCATCGCCGTGGCCGGCGACCCGCGCCAGGACCTCGCCGTCCTGCACAACTTGCGCCTGGTGGTGGCCCTGCGGCCGGGAATTCCGCCCGACCGGGTCGAAGGCCTTCCCGCGCGGGAGGCTCCGGCCGAGCCGATCGGCCCCGCCGTGACCCTCGCCGAGTGGCGTGAACGCAGCGCTCGCCTCGCCCGCCACCCCGAGGTGTGAGCGGGCGACAAGGCCGCATCTGCTTGCGCAGGACAAGCGCGCATCTGCGGGCGCAGCGTCTACTTGCACGGCGGCTGCTTGCGGGCACGGCGCCTGCCGCGGGTTCGACGCGGTGGCCCACGAAGCGAGCGCTGAGCAAGCGGGGAGCGGCGAGCGTTCCTGCGCTTCCGGCGCCGCTTCAGCGCCCCCGGTGCTTCTGGCGGGCTTTGGCTCGCCTTCGCGCGTATGCCTCGTCGGCAGCTCGCTTCTGCTCGCCGTCGCGCCGAGGCGCGTTCCTCGCCGCGCGACTCCATGTCGGCCTTCAGGGCCTCCAGGGCTTTCGTCGAGACGCCCTCTCGCGCATCGCCTTCGCCGCCATCCGCTGGGCGCGCGCGGGTCGTTTTCCACGCCGCCTCCTGCCTCTCCGGCGTCGGCCCTTTTCTCGACGACGGGGACGGCGCCGTGCGCCCTGCCGAACAAGCTCTGCGCCGTGCTCGCGGACGAACTCGTGAAGCTCCGCGGCGCTCGGCTCTTTGCCGAAGACGACTCGGGCTGCGCGGACGGATTCGCCGTCGTCGATCTCGTAGACGCCGACCCACAGATGGCCGTCGAAGAACAGTGTGAACTGCGCTGACATCTTGCCTCAGGTACGCAAAAGCGGACCCGACGAGCTGGATTCCAGCGAGGCTGGCGACGGACGCCCCGCACCGCGATGCGCGCAGAGCGTCGCCCGGGCTTCCTACCGGGCAGCGCGTTTCGTTCATCAGAACTGACGACTATACACGCGGGGCGCATGGAGACGGCGATCGCGCCCTCCTGCAAACGCTGCATGGGCGGCAATCCCGACCGCGCGTCCGGTTCACTGCCGGGCCGTTGCAAACGTTGCGTGGGCGGCCATCCCGATTGCATATTCGGTTCAGCTTCTGCTCTTAATCTAGTAGTCTGGACGGAGAACAGCGGGTTCGGCCCGTTGGGAAAGCGGAACCGGTCGGGGTGAAAAGGAGGGCACATGTTTGCGGTGACGATCGACCAACGGTCCTCGCGGTCGGCGGGCGACCGCGTGCCCGAATTGCTCGAATTGCTTGCGGAGGCCTGCGCCGACAATCCGCCGATCGCCGGATTCGACAGGACCGTGGGGACGAGGTCGAGGGCCTGTTCGACGACGCCGCCGGCGTCGTCGCTGCCGTTCGAGCCGCTCTGCAGCGGGTGACTGGCACATCGGCCTGGGAATCGGCTCGGTCGAGTCGGTGGGCCGGAATGTGCGCGAGGCGCGGGGCTCGGCCTTCGTCGCCGCCCGCGAGGCCGTCGAACGGGCGAAGGTAAGCGGGGAAGTCGAAGTGCGCCAAGGGGCGGACGTCAACATCTCGCCTCTCGCCCTCGAGGCGTCCCAGGTCGTCTTCCAACTGCTTGGCGCCCTGCTCGCCGACCGCACCGACGCTCCAGCGGGAGGTCTCCGACCTGTTCGACGCCGGCCTTCACCGGGCGCGAGGCCGCAGCGGCCCTCGGCGTGAGCCCCTCCGCGGTCTCCCAGCGGCGCACGGCCTCCCGGTACGACCTGGAAACGCGGGGCTGGGCGGTGCTCAGCGAACTGCTGGGCCGCATCGGCGACGAGGTGGACGCCCGGTCTCGACGCCGAGCGGAAGGCGAAAACGAAAGGCAAGTCGCATGCCCGGTTCGACGCCGAGCGCGGCGAGCCGAAGAACGGGCGCGCTGTCGCCAAGAGCGAGACTCCCGACGCCGGGGCCCCTCGAAAGATCCGCAGCAGGCAAAAAGCCAGGCGACCCGCGAACAAGCCCCTGCGAGTGCGGCGCGGCTCCGGCGGCCCGCGAAGAAAAACCCTGCGGCCAAGACGGCCTCGGCGAATCCCGAAAAGGCTCCCGTATCCTGGAGAAGGCAAGGAGGCTCGCGCTCATGACCGTCGCAATCGTGCTTCTTTCTCTTGCGGCGTCCGGTGGTCTTCGGCTGGGCGGCGGTCGAGGGCGTCATGCGTCTGGCCAAAGTCCGCGGCGGAGCCGGCCTCGGCCCAGCTCGGGCGGGCATCGCGCCACCGTCCTCCGCGAGCGGCCTGCCCAGCCGCGCGTGTTGCGCGGCGGAGCGTGGATCGGCGCGTTGGAAAGGCTGGCGATAACCGGCGCGATCCTGGCCCGCCAGCCCGAGATGGTCGCCGCCGTCGTCGCCGTGAAGGGGCTTGGCCGCTGGGCGGACCTCCAGACGAACCCCGCCTTGACGGAGCGTTTCATCATCGGCACGCTCGCGTCGTACGTCGCGGCTGGCGCGTGCGGGTACGCGGGCCTGGCGCTGATGGGCTAGCCTGCAGCCTGCGCCTTCCACGTCGATGGGCTAGCCTGCGCGTCTCGCGTCGATGGGTCAGCCTGCGCGTCTCACGTCGACGGGTCAGCCTGCGCGTCTCACGTCGACGGGTCAGCCTGCGCGTTCCGCGTCGACAGGTCAGCCTGCGCGTTCCGCGTCGACGGGCAGCCGTGTTTTCGACGGCTCTCGGCCCGCGGCTCAGCTGAGGCCCTTTTACCGAGAACCGCGGAATCTCGGTGCTGACGACGCGGGGCTTTCGTCACAGGTGCAGGGGTGAAAAATCGTCACCGCCGATGTTAGTCTGGTAGACGGCCCGCGACTGCGGAACACTGAACTTCCAATGGAGGATATTTAATGACGAAGTACGTCTACGCGTTCACCGAGGGTGACCGCGACATGAAAAGAGTTTGCTCGGCGGGAAAGGCGCCAACTTGGCCGAAATGGTCGGCTCGGCCTTCCGGTGCCTCCGGGCTTCACGATCACCACCGATGCGTGTCGCGCATACCTTGCGGCGGGCGAGTCCCCGAGACGCTCGACGTCGAGTGACGTCCCACCTGCGCAACGTCGAGCGGGAGATGGGCAAGCGCCTCGGCGACAAGAACGATCCCTGCTCGTCTCGGTCCGTTCCGGCGCGAAGTTCTCCATGCCCGGAATGATGGAGACGGTCCTCAACATCGGCCTCAACGACGAATCCGTCCAGGGCCTTGCGGCGCAGTCCGGCAACGAGCGTTTCGCCTGGGATTCCTACCGCCGTCTCATTCAGATGTTCGGCAAGACGGTCCAGGACATCGACGGCGACAAGTTCGCCGACATCCTCCACAAGCTTCAAGCGGACAAGGGCTACTCGGGCGACCTCGACATGACGTCCGACGATCTCAAGCACCTCGTCAAGGAGTTCAAGAAGGTCGTCAAGGACGAAACCGGCGAAGACTTCCCCCAGGACCCGCGCAAGCAGCTCGACCTGGCCGTCGAAGCCGTGTTCCGCTCGTGGAACACCGAGCGCGCGCGCCTCTACCGCCGTCGCGAGCGCATCCCCAACGACCTCGGAACCGCGGTCAACGTCTGCACGATGGTGTTCGGCAACATGGGCGAGACCTCGGGCACGGGCGTGTGCTTCACCCGGGACCCCTCCACGGGCCATTCGGGCGTTTACGGGGACTACCTGGTCAACGCCCAAGGCGAGGACGTCGTCGCCGGCATCCGCAACACGCTTTCGCTCGCCGACCTCGAGCGCCTCGACAAGAAGTCCTATGACGAGCTGCGCGGCATCATGAACAAGCTCGAGACGCACTACCGCGACCTGTGCGACATCGAGTTCACCATCCAGCAGGGCAAGCTGTGGATGCTCCAGACCCGCGTGGGCAAGCGCACTCCGGCGGCTGCCTTCCGCGTGGCCACCCAGCTCGTGGACGAGCGGCTCATCACCTCCGACGAAGCCGTCACCCGCGTGACGGGCGACCAGCTGACGTCGCTGCTCTTCCCGCAGTTCGACAAGAACGCTGAGAAGAAGGTGCTCACCAAGGGCATGCCCGCCTCGCCGGGCGCCGCCGTCGGCGAGATCGTCCTCAACAACGAGCAGGCCGAATCGCGTCGCCGCCGGAGCCTCCGTGATCCTTGTGCGCCGCGAGACCAACCCCGACGACCTCGCCGGCATGGTCGCCGCCTCCGGCGTGCTTACCGCTCGCGGCGGCAAGACCTCGCACGCCGCGGTTGTGGCGCGCGGCATGGGCCGCTGCTGCGTCGTCGGCGCCGAGGACCTCGCCGTCGACTGAAGAGGCCGGAACCGTGCACGTCAAGTCTCAGGGCGTCACCCTCAAGGCCGGCGACGTCGTCGCGATCGACGGCACCACAGGCGAGGTTTTCCAGGGCGAGGTGCCGGTTGTCGACTCCCCGGTCATGACCTATATCACCCACGGCCTCGACGCTGCGCTGTCCACCGGCCTCGACGCCGACACCGAGGAGCTGGTGCGCGCCGTCGACCGCATCCTCACGCAGGCCGACGAGAAGAGGAACCTTGCCGTGCGCGCCAACGCCGACACGCCCGAGGACGCCGAGCGCGCGCGTTCCTTCGGGGCCCAGGGCGTCGGGCTGTGCCGCACCGAGCACATGTTCCTCGGCGACCGCCGCAAGCTCATTGAGTCCGTGATCCTGGCGGACACGGCCGAGGAGCAGGAGGAGGCCTTCGACGCGCTCCGTCCGCTGCAAAAGGGCGACTTCGTCGGCATCTTCACGGCCATGGACGGCCTTCCGGTGACCGTGCGCCTCATCGATCCGCCGCTGCACGAGTTCCTGCCCGACCTCACCGAGCTTTCGGTTGAGCTCGCGGTGAGGCCGCCCGCGGCGAGAGGTCACCGAGCATGAGAAGCGCGTCCTCGAAGCCGTCAGGCCAACCACGAGCAGAACCCGATGCTCGGCCTTCGCGGCGTGCGCCTGGGCCTGAAGATCCGCGGCCTGTTCAAGCTGCAGATCCGCGCCATCGCCGAGGCCGCCGTCGAGTGTGCAAGAAGAAGGGCCTCGACCCCCGCCCGGAGATCATGGTTTCGCTCATCGGCTCCGAGCGCGAGCTTCAGATCGTCCGCGACGACGCCGAGCGCATCATCGGCAAGGTCGAGAAGGAAACCGGCGTCAAGCTGGACATCCCGGTCGGAAATATGATCGAGCTGCCGCGCGCCGCCCTTGAGGCCGACCACATCGCGGCCGAGTCGGACTTCTTCTCCTTCGGAACGAACGACCTGACCCAGACCACGTGGGGCTTCTCGCGCGACGACGTCGAAGCTTCGTTCTTCAACGAGTACTTCGACTACGGCATCTTCGGCATCTCGCCGTTCGAGACGATCGACGCGAGCGGCGTCGGCCAGCTCGTCGAGACCGGGGTGACGCGCGGGCGCGCCACTAAGCCGGACCTCAAGTGCGGCGTCTGCGGCGAGCATGGCGGCGACCCCGCTTCGATCCACCTGTTCGACAAGCTCGGGCTGAACTACGTGTCCCTGCTCGCCGTTCCGGGTTCCGGTCGCCCGACTGGAGTCCGGGCGCGCGGCGATCTCCAACGAGTCCGCCGGCACGGGCCGCTAGCAGGGCTAGCGGGCACGGGCGGTCGCCGGTTCGGCGTCGCCGATAGGCTCGCTCCAGACGTTTTAGGGTCTGGAGCGGGCCGTGCCCGGACCGACTTGGCGCGTGGGTTCCTTCCGCTCGCCGCCCGGTCGAACAAACATCGACGAAACCGTCGGCAAACTGACAGAACGTCAGAAAAAGCGATTCCGCAACAAACGAATTACGAAACGTTCCATAAAATCGCTGAGTGAAAAGGGCCGATAGTCCCAGACTTGTCGGAGGGGTCGGGTTTAGAGTGGAAGAAATGTCTCCAGGTAGGAAACGATCCACGCTTCGGTCGAAAAATTGCGATTGTAAGCATAACCTGACCATGTACACCCAGAACTGTCACAGTGAGGTGAGGTTGCAATGAATCTTCGCGAGTGCCCCCAGCACAAAGCGTTGCGGTTGACCCATGTCAATCTTCCCGCCGCAACCTCCTGCGCATGCAGGAGCTCGGAGTGAGGCCTGGCACTGAGGTCGTCGTGACTCAGCATGCGGGATTCGGCGGAGTCGTTCTCCAACATCGGCGGCGCACGGGTAGCCGTCGATCACCGCTCAGCCCCTGCGGATTCGCGCGGAGGTGGTCTCATGAGCTGCCCGCGCTGCGGATCCGAGGGCCACTCAATGCGACGGCCACCCTTTCCATCGGTCCGTCGACGGAGCCCACTATCGCCCTCGTGGGCAACCCCAACGTCGGCAAATCGACGCTGTTCAACCAGCTGACGGGCGCCCGCCAGCGCGTGGTCAACGCGCCGGGGACGACGGTCCAAGTCGCCTCGGGAAACTGGCACAAAGCCAAGCTCAAGGTGCTTGACCTTCCCGGAACGTACTCGCTCATCGCCACAAGCCCAGACGAGCAGGTCGTGTCCGACACGATCTCCTGCGCGCCGGGAACGATCACGGACCGGGAGAAGACCCGCGGCATCGACCTCGTGCTCGTCCTCCTCGACGGCAGCTCGCTCACGCGCTCCCTCTATCTTCTCGGCCAGGTGGGGCAGACCGGCCAGCCGGTCGCCGCCGTCGTCACGATGGCCGACGTCGCCGCCGAAAACGGGGACGTCATCGACTACGACGCCCTCTCGCGCACTCTCGGAATCCCGATCATGCCGATGGACCCGCGTTCGTCGAAGGACTACGAGCGGCTCGAGGAGATGGTCACCGAGGCCATCCGCACGCGGCCGCACATTCGCGGTATCGACCCCGATCCGGGCGCGCCCGGCTACATCGGCGACGTCGGGTGCGACTGCTGCGAGCCGAAACCGAAATCGACGTCGAAGAAAAAGAAGAAGGCCGCCGTCTCCCGAATGCACGCGGAGGAGCTCGGCCGCGCGGACACGCTCTTTTCATGGGTCGACTCCGTCGAGAAGAGCTTCCACGAGAGCAAGGCCGAACCCGAGCGGCTTTCGCGCTCCGACAAGCTCGACAGGGTGCTTCTCAACCCACTGGTCGGCCTCGCGATCTTCTTCAGCCTCATGTGGCTGCTGTTCAAGACGGCAGGCGAGTGGGTCAGCCCGCTGCAAGACCGTTTCGAGGACTTTTTCTCAAAAACGGACCCAGGGCGCCATCTCGGTGGCGAATGGGACAATCTGGCTGCTGAAGAAAGTAGGGCTGGACGACACGTGGTTCCAGCAGCTGACAGTCGGCGGCATCGTCAACGGCCTCGGCGTCGTCGCCAGCTTCTTCCCGCTCATGTTCGTCATCTACGCGGCCTTCTCCGTGCTCGAGGACTCGGGATACATGGCGCGGGCGGCGTTCCTCGGCGACCGCCTGATGCGCAAGATCGGACTGGACGGGCGCGTCATCCTCCCGCTCATCATGGGATTCGGATGCAACTTGCCGTCTTTGGCCGCGGTGAGAACGCTGCCTTCGGCGCGACAACGCCTGGTCACCGTGCTCATAACGCCCTACACTTCGTGTGCGGCGCGCGTGACGATCTACCTCATGATCGCCCGCATCTTCTTCCGCGGGCACGTCGCGACGATCGTCTTCTCGATGTATCTGCTTTCGGCCGTGCTCATCGTGCTCGCAGCGTGGGTTCTCAAGTTCTTCATCACAAAGGACGAGAAGGCCGCGCCGCTCATGCTTGTGCTTCCGGCCTATCAGATCCCGCGGCTGCTCATCATGCTGAAGATGACATTCCGGAGGTCCTGGGCCTTCGTGACCGGGGCGGGAAAGATCATCGTCGCAATGACGGCGGTCGTATGGCTCGCCAGAGCGCCATTCCCGTGGGTGCCGGAGCAGGCGACAAGAGCTCGCCGACCCCGAGCTGGCGATGGAGGACTCGCTCTACGGCAAGACGGCTCAGGTGCTCGTTCTCGCCTTCAAACCGACGGGCTTCGGCGAATGGCACATGACCGGCGCGCTCATGACCGGTTTCGTCGCGAAAGAGACCGTCATCTCCTCGGTGGTCACCTCCTACAACCTCGATCCGGAGGCCGACGCCGGCGACGCCGAGGACGACGGCTCGGACCTCGGCAAGCTGCCCAAGCTCAGTCAGGCAGTCCCTGACCGAGTCGGCGGGCTCGGGCTATCAGGGAGCTTGCCGCCTTCGCCTTCCTCGTCTTCGTCTTGGCGTATACGCCGTGTCTGGCCACTGTGGCCGAGCAGGCGAAAGCTCATTGGGGCGAAGAGGCGACCGCCGCCGTGGGCGTGCAATTGGCCGTTGCCTGGCTCCTTGCCGTCGGCATCTTCCAGATAGGGAAGCTGTTCTTATGAGGCTGAGGGCATTGTGGAAAGGCGCCCGCTCCGACGTCGGACAGGCTTCCGCGCCCCGGAGTCCGGGCCTGCCGCGCCTCCGCTCCAAAAGGGAGCGGCGCCTCCAGTTTCGAACGATGGCCGACGCCAGCGTTTCCGATGAAAACATGGGGCGCAGCCGACGGCGAACGTGCTCGAAAAGGTCCCCGCGGCGCAGTGACGCAGAGGATACTCGAGCAGATACGGTTGGGGCGCACCGTTCGGGCGATATCCGCCGCGACCGGCGTCTCGGAGGTGTTCGTTTCGACCCTCTTGGAGCACTATGACCGGCTGGGAATGCTTGACGACGCCGGGTCCCTGTGCTCCTCGGGCCTGGGCGCCTGCCACACCAAGGAGGTCTCCGACGAGGTCCGAGTGGCCTGCGCCGGATGCCCCCTCGTCATCTGAGGCCGACTTCGAAGCGGCGGATCCGGGCAATGGCTCGACGCGGCGCCCTGCCAAAACGGTCCGGCCGCCGCACAATGGCCCGCGCCCCGGAGCGCCTTTCCCGACGGAAAGCCGACGCGTTGCCGCTCCGCGGCGCCCTCCGCACTGGCACAATGAGCTCATGGATTCGGTGATCGACACGGCAGGCCTCCTTGACAGGCTCCAGCGGACCGTCGCGGGCGGGGCCGACGCCGACGCCCGCCGCAGGGCCGAGTATTCGACGGACGCCTCGAACTACAGGATCCCGCCCCTCGTCGTCGCCTTTCCCAAAGACGCCGACGACGTCGCCGCGGCACTCGCCGCCGCCCGAGAATTCGGGGTTCCGATCACCGGGCGGGCGGCGGCACGTCGTGCGCGGGCAATTCCATCGGCGAGGGGATCGTCCTGGACTTTCGCGGCACATGAACGCCATCTTGGGCATCGATCCCGAGCTCGCGGGCTCGCGTGCAGCCCAGCGTCGTCATGTCGCGGAACTGCAGAAGGCGGCGGCCCCGTTCGGCCTGCGTTTCGGCCCGGACCCCTCCACCCAGAACCGCGCCACCTTCGGCGGGATGATCGGGAACAACGCGTGCGGCCCCCACGCGGTGGCGTTTGGGCGCACGGCGGACAACGTCGCGGGCATGGACGTGACCCTGGCCGACGGCAGGCGGATGAAGACGGCGGGCGAAGGCGGGCTGGGGTATGAGGCCGTGCCCGAGCTCGCGAGGCTAGTGGACGAGAACCTGGCGACGATACGCCTGCAGTTCGGCAGATTCAAACGTCAGGTCTCGGGATACTCCCTCGAGCACCTTCTACCCGAAAACGGGCGGAATCTCGCCAAGTTCCTGGTGGGCAGCGAGGGGACGCTCGGCCTCCTGACGGCGGCCGAGGTCAGGCGCTCGTCCCGGTCGAGGCCTCGCCAGCCCCTCGTCGTGCTCGGCTATCCGGACATGGCCAGCGCGGCGGACGACGTCCCTGCCCTCCTCGCCCACCGACCGCTCGCAGTCGAAGGCATGGACGCCCGGCTGGTCGACGTCGTCCGGCGCGCGAAGGGCGGGGTTCCGCCGCTGCCGGAAGGCGGCGGATGGCTGATGGTCGAGGTCGGCGAGGAAGGCGGCGCAGACGCGATGTCAAGGGCCAGGGCGCTGGCCGACTCCGCCTCCTCACGGCTGTCGACATTCGCCCGCAGGTCCGGAGGCGGCCCGGCTGTGGCAAATCCGGGCCGACGGCGCGGGCCTTGGCGGGAGGACCCGGCGGGAAACCAGGGCGTGGCCCGGCTGGGAGGATTCGGCCGTTCCGCCCGAGAAGCTCGGCGGATACCTCCGCGCTCGAGGCCCTCATGAAGGGATTCGGGCTTGACGGCCTCATGTACGGGCATTTTCGGGGACGGATGCGTCCACGTCCGCATCGACTTCCCGCTCGAATCCCAAAAGGAGCCGAAACCTTCCGCCGGTTCATGGGAGGCGGCCGACCTCGCCGCGGGCTTCGGCGGGTCCCTCTCGGGCGAGCACGGCGACGGGCGCGCCCGCTCGGAGCTGCTGGAGAGGATGTACGGGCCCGAAGTCGTCGCCCTGTTCGAGCGAGTCAAGGGGGTCTTCGACCCCGAATGCCTGCTCAACGTGGTGCTCGTGCGGCCCGACCGCATCGACGAACGTCTGAGAAGGCCGGGCGCGAAGCCGATCCCCTACGCCGGAGGCTTCCGGTTCGCCGACGACGGCGGAGACATGGCCCGGGCCGTCCACCGCTGCACGGGCGTGGGCAACTGCCGGGCGAGCAGATTCGACCTCGGCGCCTTCATGTGCCCCTCCTACGAGGCCACGCGCGACGAGAAGGACGTGACCCGCGGCAGGGGCGAGGGTGCTCCAGGACGTGGCGCGCGGCGGGACGCTGGCGTGGGACTCTCCCGAGGTGCTCGACTCCCTCGATCTGTGCCTGGCATGCAAGGCGTGTTCGCGGGACTGCCCGACGGGGATCGACGTCGCGCGGTACAGATCCGAGGCCCTCTACCGCGCCTACCGCGGAAAACGCAGGCCTGCGGCCCACTACGCCCTGGGAAGGCTGCCGCTGTGGGCGAGGGCGGTCACGAAGGTTCCCGCTCGTCGCGAGGATCGCGAACGCCGTGATGCGGATCGGCCCGCTGCGGAGGCTGGCCTTCCGGGTGGTCGGCGTCGACCCGCGGCGCGCGATGCCGGGTTCGAAACCCGGCGTTTCTCTCGAGGCGAAAGAGGCCCGGAGCGCGTAAAGAGGCCCGGAGCCTGCGCCGCCTCCCGAAAAATCCCGGAAGAAGGGCTGCACGGCCTCCCCGATGAAGGGCGGGGCAGCGCCCCGAACGGAATGGCGCTCGCTCAGAACGAGCGTTTTGGCGGGGAAATCGACGGCAGGGCGAATCGGCGGCGGGCGAATCGGACGCGAAGCCTCGTTACGTCGCACTGTGGGCGGATTCCTTCTCGAAACCCTCGACGCCCGCGGAGCCTCGGGCGGCCGTCTCCGTGCTCCAGAGCCGGATACACCGTGCTGCTTCCCCCGACGAGGCCTGCTGCGGCCTCACATGGATCACCACGGGGCAGCTCGATGCGGCCAAGCGAAAGCTGAACTCCCTGCTTGGCGCGTTGGCGCCGTTCGCCGCGAACGGGATTCCCATCGTCGGCGTCGAGCCCTCGTGCACCGCGGTGCTGCGTTCCGACATGGAAGACCTGCTGGACGACGACCCCCGCGTCGCCCTGGTCAGAAAATGACCTTCACCTTGGCGGAGCTGCTCAGCGCGCCAAAGCCGCTTGGCCCCGGGGAAAGCTGGAGCATGCCCGATCTCACCGGCCTCGGGTGGTGGCCCAGCCGCACTGCCACCACTATTCTGTTATGGGATGGGCCGCGGACGAAGCGCTTTTGCTTTCGGCGGGAGCCGAGCTGACGAAGGTGACGGGCTGCTGCGGTTTGGCAGGCAACTTCGGCATGGAGAAGGGGCACTACGACGTATCCGCTAGGATCGCGGGCGCCCGCTTGCTGCCGGCGCTCGAAAGGGCGAATCCCGACGCCGTCTTCCTGGCCGACGGTTTTTCCTGCCGCACTCAGGCGGAGCAGCTGTCCGTCTCGGGGCATACACCTGGCCGAACTCATCCGCGACGGGATGGCTGTTCAGCGCCATATGTCGGACGAGGGGAGGATACCGGCCCGCTCGCGATAAGCTAACCTTGTTTCATCACGCAAGTTTACATAAGGAGGTTTCGCCGATGGTGCTGTACGCCTTGGCGAACGGGCGCATCGCTCCTGCACAGGCCGTTCGGCCCCGGGGCAGCCTCGCCTCGGAGGTCCTTGGAGCCCTCCGCGAGAGCATCCTCGAGATCGTCGACGTTCCGCTTTTGCCAGTGATGTGGGAGGAGAGCGACGCCGCAGGAAAGCACGGGCAGTCCCTGTGGCCATTGATCAAGACGGAACCGTCGTGATGGTGAATCTTCGCCAGCAGCTTACGTCGGTGGACCTCTACGAAGTTGTCAGCAGATCGGGAAGGTATGCCCATACCGGGCCCGTGGACATGGCGCAGGTCTACTCGAAGGGACCGAAAGAGTTCGGCCCGGACTGGGAGGAGTTCCGCTCCGGCCGCCCCCGCTCGGCGGCGTCAGCCTCGGCTCATCGTGGTCGCGCTCGACATCGACGACGACGTCCTTCCCGTCTTTTCCACGCTTTCCGAGAGGTGCAGCTTCTTTCCGCTTCGATCTTCGACACCAACGGCGTGCGCCAAGTGTCCATTGAGGCGTGCCGCAAGCGGGGGCTCAGGGCCTTCGGCCGACGAGACAGTCGAGTTCCTCCCCGCCCCGGACGTCGAGAGCGGCGAAGAAACCAAGCCTCGCAGGCGCGGGCGCGCGCGTGAGGCGCAGGAGTTTCAGCCAAACCCTCACGATCCCTGCCACCCCAGGTTTACCCGCTTTCTCGGGGCATATCGGCTCGCACGGCTCCCAGGGACGACGCCGACGTCACCGATCCCGCGCAGACCCTCATCGTCGAAGCCATTGAGGGCTCCGCGCCGAGCTGCCCCAAGCTTTGGACGCCGAGGCCGGCGACAAGCCGACGGGCCGGCGTTCGCGGCGTTCGGCTCACCGTGAGCAGGGGCCTGGCGCCGCTCGGGAGGACGCGCCGGATCAGCATGCAGATCAGAGCGCCCAAGAGGACCCCCTTCAGCCAGATGAAGATCCCTGTGATCCCGGCTGGCGTGTGACCGAGGACGGCGCGGACGAGACGCCGACGTACATCAGCGCCCGCTATGACCAGGGTCAAGCGGCCCTCGCACCGAGCAGCTGCTGTGGGAGAAGTCCGCCCCTAAGCGCGACGGCAAGCGCCGCAGCCGCAGACCTTTTCGGAGACGACCGCGGCCAACGCGTCCTCGGACGCCGTGGCCCGCGCGGCCGACGTGAGCTCCTCACTCCCGCCGGCCGGCTCGTGGCCATAGCCGGCCGACGTCACGCCCCTGACCCTCGAGATCTGGAAGAACGGAGCCCGACGATGGCCACGCTGACCTCGACCGGCACCCTCCTCCTGGGGCACACGTCCTATCAGGACCCTTCGAAGGCGGCCGCGGAGGTCCTCGGCAGGAACGACGTCAACGGCTGGCAGCTGTGGAAGACGCGGGAGGGCCGGCTGCTCGGCGAGCTCTGAGGACTCTCAGGGAGCGCCCGGAGGGCTCCGGCTCCGAGAGCGCTTTTAGGCTTAGCGAGCTTTGAAACTCGGCCAGTTCTGAAACTCGGCGAGCTCAGAAACTCGGCTAGCTTTGAAACTCAGTCAGCTCTAAGACCCTTGCCAGTCATGAGGTCAACCGGTTCTGAACTCGGCGAGTTCTTCCAAGAATCTTGAGGGCTTTCGCAGGCGCGCGCGGCGAGTCTTGAGAGCCTGGGCCAGCCCTGAATTGGGCCAGCCTTGAACTGGGCGCAGACTGGGCCAGCCCTTCTGAAGGCGCTGAGAGAGCCCCGAGAATTCAGAGTGCTTTTGGCGCGCGCGGTGAGTCTTGAGGAGTCCTCCTGGCTTGCCTCGCGCTTGCCCTATAGATGGCGTTTCGCTGATGTCCTCCGTGCTCTAGGGAGACTCGCTTGCTGGGGGGCTCGCGTGCCGCAGGAGGCTCGTGTGCAGCGGATTGTCTCAATGCGAGGGACCACCGGTCGCCCCTGCGCTGCCAATGCCTTCGTCTCGCCGGCGCATCCTCTGCGCTGCCGGTGATTCTCGTGCCGCCGGCGGTTTGTCTTGCTGATGTTTTCCGGCGGCCGTCTTGTCGATGTTTTGTCGGCGGACGTCTTGCCGATGCCTCTTTGCCTTAACGGCGGGACCTCGTGCTGTTGGCGACCCCGTTGCGTCGGTGCTTTGCCGCTGTCGGATACAACCGCGGTCCGTGCCCGGCGACCTGCGTGGGTACCGGGAACCTAAACATTGGGCGATTCCGAGGGACGCCGAAAGGCGGAGCGGCCGCGCCAGTGCGACGAAGCACGGTCCCTCCCGAATCGTGCGGTTCTTGTGGCTGCGGGTGCTGTGGCTCGGAAAATCGGCGCATCAAACCGATGCGTGTCTAATCCTGCGCGATCCGAATCAGTTCGCGACGGGGAAAACGATTTTCATAGCACGAAAAGCGACTATTTCGTGGCCTTTTCCGTCCCTTCGTCTGTGCGCTTTCGTTCTGCTGCCGAAGCTCGGCGCATGCCCATTCTGGTTGTTATAGTTATGTGGATGAGTAAAACGATCCACGGGGCACTTCATCGGTTGGAGCTCACTCGAGGGGGAGTGGCGATTAAACCTTGTGGAATCAGCGTTTTCTAGGAATGTCGACTGGTTAGCCGAAATCGGCGAGGTGACGCTCTTGACAACCGTTTGTGTCAGGTATAGCTTGTGTTATACAAGCCAATCACGCAAGGAGTTATTGTGAGCGACATCTATATTGTCGACGCCGAGTACTATATACTGGTGTCCGGCGCTGGCGAGCTTGTTCAAAATCCTGGGGCGGGCGACGTCGAAACCCCGGTTCGAGAGGCGGCTCAGGGGCATTCCCCGGCGCATCGAGCGTTTCTGCCTCGGAGCGCGCCGGCGAAGCGATAGACTCTCGATGCAGGTCGCTAATGGCCGATATCGGCCAGTTTAAAAGCGACGTCGAGGAGGCGATCAAGTCCATGGCAGGCACTGACCAAGATTCTGCCGCGGCGATGGACCGGATTCTGGAGCATGTCAAGGGGCATCCGAAGGCCAAGCCTGGATCCAAGGAAAAGCAAGGATCGTCTGATGGCTAGCTGGAGAGACGTCATGAGAATGGCGCCAGGATCGATTGAAGGTTCAGCTTGAGCCACTGCGCGCCCGGCGCAAGCAGCTCATTGAGGCGTACGAGAAGCTGCAGTCCATGGAAATGACGGTGACCTCCAGAGGCCTGACGGCTGACGCGATCTTTGTACGCGCTGCATCAGTTCGAGGCTCGAATCAGCTATTTGATCAACGATGTTTCCGGAACAATGATGGCAATGGCTCAAATGGCCGACGGCGTGTGGACGGTTCAGACGTTGATCCTCGAATGCAAGCAGAAAGCGAAGACCCATGGGCTGGAAATCAGGGACGGTAGGCTCATATCGATTCCCGGTCAGCGCAGGATGAATTCGCATCCGCGGCGGCGGGAGCTGAAGCCGATGATCAAGGGCGTTCTGGATAAGGCCGACGCGATAGACGAGGCTTATTACACGAGGCTGACTACCGTGGCCGACGGCTCTTACAAGTCCTCGGAGGGAGGGTTCTCGACAAGCCCCGGTCTGCCGGACTTGCCGCAGAAAGGATGGACGATGGGGAGAGCGCAGCCTGGTGGTCCGGCCTTACGGACAGCGAAAAGGAAAACATGGTTCGCGAGCATCCGGAGCTGATAGGCAACCGCGACGGCGTCCCCATGGCATGGCGAGACGAGCCAACCGCGCTCGTCTGCCCTCAGGAGATCGCGGAGATGAAAAGCAATGTTGCCAAAGCTGAAGTCCAGGATGGATGAAGCGGAATCGACCGGCAGCAAGAACGACCTAGGGGTACCTGAATGCGGTCAGCATGACTACAATCGCTACAAAAGAAACTTGGCGACCTCGAGGGCTCCAGAGTGTTTTGAAGGAGAATGAGTCGAAGGTCCCCTCGAGTTCGTCTCCGGATCGTCAAAAGCTCATCTACCTTGATTCGAAGTCGAGTTCTCGAGTTCAGGCGGGCGTCGCTTTGGGCGACGTCGACCGTCAAAGGCCGTTCAGATGGTGGTGCCCGGGATGAACAACACCGTGGGCGACAATATGGACGGTCTGATCGGCGATGCGCAGAAAGGTCCGAGACAGCACTCTTCTGAAGAGCGAGGAAGCATGCCAGCAGTGCGGAATCCAAGGTACAAAGGGGACGTATAGCGACCGTCGCTTGGATGTACCGGACGCCGCAGAATGCGGAAGTTGCCACCACGGATCTGGCCGAAAAGGCCGCGCCGAAGATGGACGGATTCATGGAAGGGTGCAGACCTCTCGGCAGACGATGGGAGTGCCCAAAGCGGAGATAGACGTTGGGGCGCACTCCTACGGATCGACCATGGCCGGGATCGCTGTCGGCAAGGTGCGTGAGGGTACGGTCCACAACATCGCCCTGTATGGATCGCCGGGATCCGGCGTCCAAGACGTTCGCGAATACAACATCGACGGCCATGCCTACGTTTCCGGCGTGAACACAAATGACTACGTTCAGGGCATTGGGCCGGACGGTCCCTTCGGCAAGGACCCGATGGAAATGCGAGGATTCAAGCACCTAGCCAACAATCCCGAAAACGACTCCCAATGCAAGTACATTCCAACGGGGGCTGGAAGCGGCGTAACGAAGTTCTGCAGCAAAGGAGACGACAATCCCTTTGGCCGCCACTCCGAGTACCTCAAAACGGGACGGGAAGCCTGAAGGACATTTCCCGAGTCATGGGCGGCATGGAACCCGAGGGGGAGAAATGAGAGCGGCTCGCGCTCAGCGGTGGCTTATTCTTGCGCTGATTCTGGGTCTGACGGCTGGATGCACGGAAGACATGTCCAAGCCGGGCGCAGGCGAATTGTTTGGTCAAGGTTCAAAGGATTATTGGGACCGCCAGACGATCGAGGATTACCAGCGTAAGACCGTTCCGGCAATCGAAGAGTTCATGCGTCGACTACTTGCGGCTAGCAACGGTCAACACTATACGGTGGATGGAGATGCTAATGATCTCTATCTCTGCGAAACCAAGACCGGAGGTCGCGAGTACAGGAGTGGGGTTTTCCGATGCTCAAGCCTCAGTTTGTCTCCCGCGAAGATCAGGGCCATCGCCAAAGAGACGATCGAAAGGGTGGGGTTGAAGATAGAACGGCAAGATGAGGAAAGGGACAACGTCACCGGTTTCAGCTGGTCGGACTTTGGAGAATGGTGGATTTTTGATGCTGAACGCCCATCCGACAAAAGGAATCTCTTTCAATTTTTACGTCGGGGTGCCGCCCTTCTACGAGCAAAAATGCGTACCCGCCGCCTCTGAAGGGCGTGCCGACGGTGCCTTTACGCCTGCACAGGAAACGCCATCGCCGAGTGCGGCGTCGCTAAGCCCGTAACTTCGGCGGATCCTCTTCATTGACCTCTCTTCATTGACTTCCGCTTCTGCCGGAACTTCAGCGCCATAGATTGGGCGATGTATCTGACTTGCCGGATGAGAGTGCTCGATGAAGCTGGAGGAATCATGCAACGAACAGCCGCGGGGCATCGGCGTCGAAGCCGGTCAGTGAGCCATATTGCAGCCCGTATATTGAAACAGCCTGCGGAAGCGTTACCGACGTGCTAGGGTTTGGGCATCACGTTAAACTCCTGAAAGGAAGGCGCGCGCATGAGCGACCTCAGTTTTGACCGCGACAGGGCGGGAATCACGGCAAAGGGACATTGGACGGATTCTGAGACGTTCATCAGCATCGGCTTTGGCTACGCCGAATTGGAGGGCGAGTGCGACGTCGTCAAAGACCCCGTCCTTGAGGATTCGGAGCATCTGTTCAAGGCATGTCTGCATTTCGTCAAGTTGATGAGGACGAGCTGCCTCGAGTTTTCCGACGCGTGTGCGGTGCTCGGATCCGGAGTGAAGGAATCGACTGCAAACTATGATCAGGCTGAGCACAAGGCCGTTCGAGACTTCGATTTCATGCGCGGCTCAATCGGGAAGGATACGGGCAAATGACGTGGAGCGACGTTCCCGGCGAAAGCATTGCCCAACCTGAAGGACTCTGGCGAAGGCATTCTGCAGCTGGGCAAAGGCATCGCCAATGCCGGCGCAGCGATGCAAGACACCCAGGTCATCGCCGTCGGCGGCGAGGTCGAAGGGATGGACGGGGCTTGCGGCTACCGCCCATCAAGGTCAGGCTGCCTTCTTGCAAAAGACGATCCAGAAGGCCATTGATCTGCATCCGAAGATTCCTGCTCTTTCTGGACAAGTATGTGCAAGAACATGCCAAAACCCGCAGCGCCATCACCGGACTCCAGCACGACTGGGACGAGGCCAGAACGGTTCATTTTCGCAGGATCGCCGAATTGGCGGTTCAATTGAAGAGCAGGATTGTATCCGGGGGACGACGACGAATATGAAAAAGACAGAGCCAAGGCGGACGAGGCTTGTGAAAAGACGCAGAAAGAGGTGAAAGCCAAGTGCACGAGGCCGCCGTCCGTTCCCTCAATGAGCTTGCCAAGAGCACAGGCGATTCGATCTTCGGCCTTGCTGAGTCTTTTCGCGCCCAAGTCGCGGGTTGCCGGCGAGGGCAACGGGTCAATTGACCGCAACAACCTGGGCGTTGAGCTCTTTGGAGGAAGCGGAGGCGTTTTGGCGGCTCAAGCGCGTTGGGAGGACGCCAGAGCGGACGCCGACAAGGCGGCCAAGTTTCTTGACGAAAGACGGCAAGCTGAAAAGCAACATCAGCCAGAAGGATCTCGACTCTTTCAATGCCGCATACGGCGAACGAATGGCAAAGGACCCATTCTTCGCGAATGCCTTCGCTTTGGAGGTTCGGCGCCAACAACGCAATCAAACTTGTCTCCCAGCTAGATGGAAGCCACGGAGCTTTCCCGCAGGAGACGGTTCAGGCTACGCGAACAAGCATCGGTTCCGCAATCATCCTTGGCACAGGCGGCATCCGCAAAGGGCTTGAGTGAAGAGGAAAGCAGCGTATGGAACACCTGGAATTCGGGAGCTAAGATTAACGAGTTCCGACGGAACATTGATCGATGAAAGTCGGGATAAATACCTTGATGACCTCAAGAGGCAGGAAACAAGCGTTGGATTGGCGGCGCGAATCTAGATAACGCGGGTGCATCGGGATACATGCTCATCTCTGGGGCGATAGCGAATTCTGCGCAGACTCACAGCGAACTAGCCTTAGGCGATCCTTTCCTAAATGGTCCCCACGCAATAGGCCGCGATATCGTCAAATGGGATTGCGAGGAATCCGCAAGAGCATAACTATCATTCAGACATCTATACGCCTAAAACAACAACCTGGGATCCCGTGCATAATATGCTTGTTGCGATGGACGGCAATCCAGATGCGGCCAGGGCCTTTCTTGCCAGCGATGGTCCGTACGAAATAGCTGAATCTGGCGATGGAAAACGACCTGTCAAGTACCTGCTATAAGCATGACGCGTTACCTTGTTGGAAATCGTCACTTCGTTCCCCTGTCAGGAACCACTGAGGCCCTCTATGTGGATCGCGGCAAAACGCTTGCAAATCTATTAGATGAAGTGAGCTCCGATAAGACCCATAAAGAGTCCTCCCTCGTCTGCCCAGGATTACTGCAAGGATATATCGGATGGTTTTAAAACGCTCAGATGCGACTTTCAAGGGACAAGACGCCTTTGGGTACGGCAACGTTGAACTGAGGGAGAAAGCGGGCGATATCCTGAAGGAGTATTCTAAAGATCTCGCTAGCGAGCTGAAAGGCTACACCGGCGTTCCGGGTGCGCCCCATGGAAACCGACAAAACGGAGAATACAGCCTGTCTTTGACCAAAGCGGGAGCGACAGCGCTATTCGAGGGAAAATCCGATTTTTTCAAGGATATCGGAGCTAGTAAATCTCAATGAAGACGCTATCTGAGTCTACTAGAGGCGAATCTAGAAGCGGATTTAAAAGATATATACGGTAGAGCGGCAACGGTATCGCACGCAGATTCGGCTAATGTTCGTCAAGACATAAAAGGAGACGTGTGATAAATATCAAAGTATGATTCTCGGCTATCAAAGGTGGAAGTCTCGCCTCCGACGCGGCACAAGCGGGGGAACTAGACCGCAAGGAGGCGACCACGGCGAATGCAATGTCTGTGTTGGTCCAAAAAGTAGGCCACATTCCTGTTGTCGGCGAGGTTATTAGCACGGCTACGCTTTGCGACCTTCCGTTGAATTCAACGATCACGTAAAAGGCGTGTATCAAGAACATAACGCAGACAACGCTAACACTTCAGCTGATGTTTCGACAATCAGTAGGCGCGCGCTCAGTCATGTGATAGTTAATAATGTTTCTGGGTGGCAAAATGAATTAAATATCGTTTAATAACGGAATAGAGGATGAAGACTCACGCTTTATGGACCGAAACATGGAATTGGCTGATAAAAATCGATCCAAACACTGGAAGAGTTGAGGGAGACCGTTTAAGAGTCCAACAATACAACCGGTTCCTTCTAAGCTGGAGGCCGTGAAGTGTCTCCGAAACCGTTCTACTATTCGTTACAAGTCACTGCAGGCTTTTCTTGGTGTCGTTGCTGGTTGTGGTCTGGGGGATGTTCGTCTCCTAGAGCCATCGGACCGACTTTGGTCAGATAGCATCGGACGATCGTCTGCTTTGCACTGTGACCTCGGTGGGGCTCTGCTGTTTTTCAGCTTGACTACGCGTCGACGCCTCCGGACGAACGAGATGAAGATCCTGTTCTTTTGAGCGTCGATCACGTCGGCGACGTCACGTCGCTCAAACGAGATACGGACAATCTGTGTTTTCTGCGCAGGAAGGGCGACGTTCGTTGCCTCGGCCCCAACGATATGGGGCAAATTTCCCCTAATTTTGACATTAGGTACTTCCACCAGCCGACGACGATCGCTTTGCCCGGCCCGGCGTCCTCGATCGCCGTCGGGCGTCGCCATGGCTGCGCGATCGTGGACGGATCGGCCCATTGTTGGGGAAACGACGCCTATGGGCAGGCAAGCGGCGTCGGGCGTGAGCCCGAGCTGCATGTGCACTATCGGTATGGGCTGAAGGCCACTGTACGGGTCAATCTGCCCGAGGGCATCAAGCAGGTCCACGCCTCCAACGAGACTACGTGTGCACGTGGAGACAGCGGGGCGGTCTACTGTTGGGGAAAGAACCGGTTCGGCGAGGTCGGCGTCCCCAACGGGATCGATGTCGAATCGGGGCAGCGTGGCAAAGGTTCCTGCCCCAACCCGCCGTCAAACCGCTCGATGAGCGGAAGGGAAAAGGCTTGTGCGCTTTTGGCGGACGCCTCAATCCACTGCTGGGGCAGTTTCCAAGGTTCCAGGAAGCCGATCCCGACCGGGCCCGTTGCCTTGAAAGTCTCGACCAGACTACAAGAAATCTCAGGGCAGATGGGGATGGCCTCCGACGGAAAACTCGTCTTCATTGACTTTCGCCACAGTCTGATCCTCGCGACGGTTTCATCAAAACCAGGCTCACGCCCATCGACACTTTCGGGAAAGTCAGCTTCTCGGGCTCCTGGGCAGAGCCTCGCAGTGTTGGGTCCTTGTCTCTGGGGCGGCCTACTGCCGGCGACGAGCGCGGACACCACCAAATCGGACAATACTAAGGAAGGCGCGCTGTCGAAGAAGGCCGGACTGCGGTTTGCAAGACCAGGCCGCAGCTTGATGCGTGGTAACGGTGCGACAGTTCCGTGTGCAGCCAGCGGCCTCCATGCCTACACGAGGAAGGGTGTAGGCCACGCGACTGGCAGGCAACTGGTCTCTTGATGCCTGCACGAGGATGGGGAGGGGCCGTGACTTGTCCGGCCGCTTTGGCAGGCGACTGTTTCAAGATGAGCCGACTTTTCGAGGCGACTGGCCGATAGGCTTCTTTGAGCGACTGGACGACAGGGGGCGAGGGACTGATCGATGGAAACGAGGCGATTGGCGAGAAGATCTTCGAACCCCACGCGTCCGGCGGGCGATCCGGTGGTAGCGTGTTTTCTCGTGAAGCGCTTCCTTGGAGTGTTTGCCCTCGTGGTCTGTCTCGCGGTGTCTCTGACTGGAGCGTTCTCGCCCGACGCCGACCGTTTGAACACGTATCGAGCGACTTCGCCTCCGTGTCCGTGGGCAAGTATCAACTATGTTTGAAAACCAAGAACCAAGACGTATACTGCTTTCGCCCCTGTCCTTACAAAAAGGCCAACGAAAAAGGTGGGGCAACTACCTCCCCTCGATTCCTTTAGGGCAGACGAGTAGGAAAGTCGTCATAGGCAGACAGCAGGCGTCACACACGCTCTGCACAACCAACATAGTTGACGCTCTCAAGTGCGGCGGCCTCAACGACAGACGACAGCTTGGCAGGAGACGTCCGATTACAATCACTTGTCTGATATTTTTTCACCGGAGGCAGTGACAGACGTTGCCGGTGCGGGGATCATTTGTGCTGCGGTTGTCGAGGGGCAGGCGCGGTGTTGGGCAGGCAACCCTACGCCCAGAGCACCGGCAACACCAGTTTCGCCCGCCGGCGACATCTACCCGGAAGACTCGACCGCGGTGGCCTTGCCGAGACGAAGTCGACCAGGTCACCGCCTCGAAAGGGTCAAGCTGCGCCCGAGGCCCGTCCGGACCGGTCTACTGCTGGGGAACCAACCGCCGCGGCGAACTCGGCGTGCGCCGACATCGGCCGCCACGCACCCCACTCGGTCGTGACAGTGCCCTGCCGCGCCCGGCGGCCAAACTCTTCGACCGGCGCACCGCCACATCCTGCGCGGCCCTGGACGACGCCTCGGTCTACTGCTGGGGAGGCATCCGCGCCCCGACGGCGCCTACGCCCCCGGCCCGGCCCGCCTGGCCACAGACACGGACATCACGGACATGTCTGGAAAGATCGCCCTGACCGCCGCCGGCCGGCTCGTCTACGTCGAGACCGGCCCCTACAACCGCGCCACACGCACTATCCCGGCTCGCGCTCACGCCCCTGGACGCCCGCGGCCGCGTCGTCAGCATCTCCGGCCACCCCCACGGCATCGACTGCTGGGTCACCGCCACCGGAGCCGCCTACTGCCTCAACACCGACAAACAAACCGTCCAAATAGCACAACACTGAACCTCCACTTTTCTCGCACCGAGTAATGTCGTCTACGCGACTGAGGGTCTCTCGCACCGAGCAACGTCGTATCGGGCCAGGCCGCGTCTCCTCGCGCCGTGCGACAAGAACTCGAAGGAAGGCCTTGGAAAGCCTTGTCGCATACACATCAGGCTTGCCGGATGCGGGCTGCCGTTGCTGTGTCCTTTTCCCACGTTCCCACGCGCGCTGGGAGGGATCACCGCGTCCCTTTGTCCGGTAGCGGGTCCTGACCCTTTTCCACGCGCGCTGGCAGGGGATCTGCGGGTGTTGACGGGGAGGGCGGTTACGCGATTCCGCTTTCTCACGCGCGTTGGCGGGGATCACGCGCGCTGGGAGGATCGCGTGCGCCTCTTGGACTCGGAGTTTCGCAATCATTCCTTATTCCGTGCGGGCAGGAGCATGACATCCTTATTCACGTCCGAATTGCGATTGGCCACCTTGTCCCCGCGGGCAGTGAGTATCAGGATGGCAATTGTCGAAACGGCAGCAGGTCGCATACGCGCCGGGTCTGTCCCGAACTGTACGCCGGGGACGGATTGAGCTGAGACGGGTCGCATACGCGCCGGGTCCGTCACATAAGCCCTCATAAAATCGCCCGATTTCCTCGAAGGCCCGCTCCCGCACCTCGCGTCGGGAGAGAAAGTGACGTCGTGGACGGCGTCGTCGAGCTTGACGAGCGTCGTGTGGCTCCCAGCTCAGGCACGCGTTTCAGATTTGTTTGACGTCGAAGCACCGAGGTCGACCGCCCGGAAATCCCGCTCCAGGTGTTTCCGGTCAGTGATCGCGCAGACGTCAAAGACGAGGATCGGACATTCGACGTCGAGGCCGGCGGCCACGCGCGCATGGCCGTTGAGAACGGCCGACAGTCAGCCCGGACGCACAGGGCGCGCCCGATCCGGTGCGAAACTCGGGCTTCGGATTCCATCCCGTTGTCCAAAATCGGTCGTCCGACCCCTCATGCCCGGGAACCGCCTCGGCATCGGGATCGGGCCGCCAAGCCGTGAGAGCCTGCTGGTAGAAGTCGTCTTCGGCCGTCGGCAAAACAAACGTCAGGGACGTGCGGGCGAGAATTTCGACGACGAGGGGCTCCCGCCTGCCGCATCCCCCGTGGAACCGTGGTACCCAGCCACGGCGAATTCAAGATGAGCCCGTCCGCCGCACCGGGATGCCGGTCAGCCCAGAGCGCGCAAGCCAATCCGCCCGTCGAATGGCCGTAGAGGACCAGCGGAATCTTCTGGCCCTGAGCTCCCCCGTATATGAGGTCGCGGCAGATGTGGAAGCTCGTCGTCGTACTCGTCGAAATCGCGAATGTAGCCAAACGTCTGCCCCTCTCGGAAGCGAACGTGCCCATACTTTCGCAGATCCACCCGGCGTAAAACGCGCCGCCGATCGAATCGGACATAACGCGCCAGCTCAGTCTGATAAAAATAGTCGTTCCACCCATGGACGGCGAGAAACGCGAACGCCGGGTTTCGAGGATTGGTCTTCCGACCCTCCGGGCTCGGGCTGCGCCCTACTTTCGCGCCGCGTTCCCTGTGCCGCTCTACTCTCTTCGGCGCCGCGTTTCGGCTGGTCGGTGCTGTTCCATCGGGTTCTCTTTCGACGGCGCGTTTCCGCTCTGCGCTGCGCTCCCGCTCGACGCCGGGGCCGGCGTTTCTCCTGTAAATGCGGTGCAGCGTCGGGGCGGCGGTCTTCTCCGATGAATGCGCTGCAACGCTGAGATCTGTGTCTCTCCTGCTGAATGCTGTGCAACCCGCGAATCCGCGATCTTCTCCGGTGAATTCTGGGCGACGTCGGCGCGTGCACGATCCCGCTTTGCCTCGCTTCGACATTGGACGTTTCGGGTCGGTAGCGCACGACGGTCGTGACGACGGCGCCGTCGTCGTCGGGAAGGGAGAAATGTTCGAGCGAAGAAACCCGGTCCCAGGAAATCCGGCTCCCATCTTTCTGCCATGGCTGTATCCTGCCACGCCAAACCCGACTTGGCCTGCTCGGACAGCAGCTCTGGAATCGCCGCCATGCTCTGTCGCCGCCGTCGAACTTCAGCGCGCCGCCGAGCCGACGCCTTGAAGGCCCGTCGGCCCGCGCATTGGCGTGGACGGCCGGGCTAAGCCCGACCCTCGTCGAGCTCGCCCAGAAACTCCCTCAAAAATCGCCGTGACCTGGTCGTTTTCGATGAGGAATCCGTCGTGGCCGTGGCGCGAACGAACGGTTGCCACGCCTTTGCAGCCGGGTAGGGCGGCCGCCAGCATCCGCATGTCCTTGGGATAGAAAAGCCGATCGGAGTCGACCTCTACGACGAGAGCCGGAATCGTCATATTTTCGAGCACCTTGTCCACGCCGCTGCGGCCCCGCCCGATGTCATGCGTCATGAACGAACGCGTGATGACGAGGTAGGAATTGGCGTCAAAGCGCATGGCCAGCTTATAGGCGTGGTAATCGAGATAGCTCTCGACGGCGTAGCGCCCGCCGTGAAGGGGGTCCTCGCCCTCTTGGGCGTTGCGGCTGAAACGCGTATCGAGCTCAGGCGCGCAGCGATAGGTCAGGTGGGCGATTTCCCGCGCGAAGCCGAGGCCGAAGGCGGGGCCGTCGCCCTCCGGCGCGTCGTAGTAGTTTCCTCCCCGCCATTTTGGGTCGCCCTGAACGGCCTTGAGTTGGAAATGCGCGAAGGCCACCTGCTCGGCCGTGGAAGCCGGGCCCCTGAGACGAGCACGGCGATGGCCCTCCCACCCTTTCCGGGAACGACGCCGCCCACTCCATCGTCCGATTCCCTCCGAAGCTCGCGCCGGCGACCAGCGCCCAGCGTTCGACCCCGAGCAGGTCGGCCAGCTTCGCCTCCGCCGCGCACATGTCGCGGATTGTCGCCTCGGGGAATCAGGGGCCCCAGGGCTGCCGTCAGGGCGCCCAGGTCGGCCGGGCCGGTGGTTCCCTGGCATCCGCCCAGAACGTTGGGGCACACCACGAAGTACCGGTCGGTGTCGATGGCGAGGCCGGGGTCCGACGATGTCCTTCCACCACCCCGACTTCCCGTCGCGGCTCGTCGCGTGCGAATCCCCCGTCAGAGCGTGGCACAGAAGGATGGCGTTGGAGGCGTCCTCGTTCAGCTTCCCCACGTTTCGTAGGCCATGCGCACGTTCGGAAGCCGCCCGCCGAGCTCCAGCTCGAGGGGCCGACGTCGGCAAACTGCCGCTCGCCCGGGTCGTCCCCTCGCGCCACGCCCGGTGACCGGAATCGTCAGACGCGGGCGCGGATAATAGCCGGTGTCGAAGTCCCCGATGGGCTCGGCGTCGGTGACGTGGTCGAGCGGCGGGTGCCCGACCAGAAAAATTCGGCAAGTTGATTGGCATCTGCTGGCTTCCGTTCGTGGTGTGCCCCTGCCCTCGGCCCGTGATGGGCCGGGGACGCCGACTGGCCGAAGGTCGACGGCCGGGCCGACGGTCGGCGATGGGCTGACTTGCGCCGCTCGGGCTGAAGCGGGTGCTCGGCATGAAGCGGGCGGTCGGCTTGGCGGTCGGCGATCGACTGCGACATCGCTGTGGTCAGGCCGTCGCCGCGGCGATCGCCTGATCGAGGTCGGCCAGGATGTCCTCGATCGACTCGATGCCGATCGAGAGGCGAACCGTCCCCGAGGTGATTCCGGCCGCCAGCAGCTCCTCCTCGGTCATCTGCGAGTGGGTGGTCGAAGCCGGATGGATCGCCAGCGAGCGCACGTCCCCGACGTTCGCCACGTTGGAAAAACAGCTTGAGCGCCTCGATGAAGCGCTTTCCGGCGTCGGCGCCGCCTTTGATTTCGAAGGTGAAAACTGATCCCTGCGCCCTTCGGCGCGTATTTCTTTTGCGCGAGCTCGTAGTAAGGCGAGGAGACGAGGCTGGAGTGGCGGACCGATTCGACGCCCCTCGTGCCTGTCCAGGAATTCGACGACGGCCTTCGCGTTGGACAGATGCCGCTCCACCCTGAGCGAAAGTGTCTCCAGCCCCTGAGCCAGAAGGAAGGCGTTGAAGGGCGAGATGACGGCGCCGGTGTCACGCAGCAGCACCGCGCGAATCCTCGTGACGAACGCGCCGGGCCCGATGGAGGCGAATGTCAGGCCGTTGTAACTCTCGTCCGGCTCGGACAGCAGCGGAACTTGCCGTTCGCCCAGTCGAAGTCGCCCTTCTCGACGATGGCTCCGCCGAGCGACGTGCCGTGGCCGCTGAGGAATTTCGTCGTCGACTCGACCACGATGTCCGCGCCGTGTTCGAAGGGCCTGACGTTGTAAGGCGTGCCGATCGTGTTATCGACGACCAACGGAATGCCGTTCTGGTGCGCGATTTTCGAAAGGGCCTCGATGTCGAGGATGTCGCCCTTGGGGTTGGGGATGCTCTCGCCGTACAGGGCGCGGGTGCGGTCGTTGACGAGCGCGCGCCACGATTCGGGGTCGTCCGGATTCTCGACGAATCTGACGACGATGCCGACCTGGGCGAGGGTGACTTTCAGGAGGTTGTACGTGCCGCCGTACAGCGACGGCGACGCGACGATTTCGTCGCCTGCCTGGGCGAGGTTGAGGAATGTGTAAAATTCGAGGCCTCGCCCCGAGGCGACGAGGAGCGCCGCTGCGCCGCCTTCGAGGGCCGCGAGCCTTTTCCTCGAGGACCCCCTGCGTGGGATTGGTGATGCGCGTGTAGATGTTTCCCGGCGCCGTCAAGGCGAAGCGCCCGGCCGCCGTTTCCGCGTCGGGGAAAACGAAAGACGTCGTCTGGTGAATGGGAAGGGCGCGAGAGCCGTAGTCGGAATCGGGGTCTGGCCCGCGTGGATTTGGAGGGTGTCAAGCTCCCATTTCTTGTCGGTCATTTCTGCTCCTTTTGAGTTCCGGGGCAAGTAGACACGGCAGCGCGACGACGGTCGCATAGTTCTCGCTATGTTCAGCTGCCGAGCAAGCCCGCGTGGGACAATGTGCGGATGGCTTGCAGCGCAGCGCCGGGCCGGTGAGCAGGGCGTGCGCTAGTTGGGCATTCGCATGAACATGACACTGCATAGACGCCCTGGGGAGGCGGGCGCTGAGGCAGCCGGTCAAGCTGAAAGCGGTTGGTCAGGCTGAAAGCGTGGGGGCCGGTCAGGCTGAAGGCGGTGGGCGGCCGGTCAGGCTGAAGGCGGTGGGTCAGGCTGAAAGCGGCGGGCTTGGGTGAGGCAGGCCGGTCGAGATGGCGAAGGCGCTGATCTTGACGGTGCGAGCGTCTTCCGTTGCGAGAGGCTTCTGGCTTTGGGCCGGGCAGTGTGCGAGTGAGCACTCTGGATTGCGGCGGCAGCGCAGCTTCGCCGTCGTCGGGTCGAATTACCCGCGTGTTATTCGTGTGAAAAGTGTTACCGATGTGCTATTGGGAGGGTCGGTGTTATATATTTGTGATCATTGTGAACAATGTTCGTGATGAGGAGCTCGAGGCGGGCTTCCGCTCGGACACAAAGAAACCGGAGGAATACGTGAGTATTCTGCAAGTGGTACAAAAACGGGCGCGTCGGGGGCGATTGCGTTGGCGCTTTCGGCCGCCGTCGTCCTTCCGGCTCGCGCCGACGACGGGGCGACGCCGACATCGCTGCTTCGAAGGAGGCCGAGCAGCACACAAAGGCGGACATCTCCAACACGGAGGCCCGTTTGACCCAATTAGGCGTGAAAGCGAACAGGCTCAAGGTGGGCGCCGCAGGTTGAAGCTGCCTCGATTGCCGCTCGGCAGCGGCTTTCGACGTCGATCGGGGAGGCGATGGGCGCCCAGGACGCCGTGACTCTGCGGACAAGCAGGTCGACGCCGCGCGCAGGCAGCTTTCGGGAGTCTCGACGTCGATCTACAAGCACGGCGCCCGGGCGGTGGCCGGAGGGCGCTTCAGCCTGGGCGGCAGACTACCGCCAAGCGCGGGAAAAGGCACGCGCCTACGAGAATCCTCGCAAACAAGACGAACCGGGACCTCCAACGTTTCAAGAGCGCGCGGTTTGAGGCTGCGACGCTGCAAAAGAAGGCCGACGACAAGGCGGCGGCCGAGAAGGACGTGGCGCAGAAGGCCGACGAGGCGTCGGCAGAGGCTTCACGCGTGGCCTCCGACGCGGAAAACCGAGATTCGGACCATTTCGGCGGAGCGCGATCGTTTGATTTCGAAGCTGGCCCGCTCAAAGGGGACGACGGCGGAACTGGTGCGCAAGCAGCAGGACGAAAAGGAAGCCGCGGCCAAGGCTGAGGCCGAGCAGGAGTCGCAGCGGGTCGTCCAGACCGCGAACGAGCGGGCATTGCGGGCGGTATCCCAGGAGGCGGCCCAGCAGACGTCGTCCCAACAGGACGACGGGCGGCAGGCCGGCGTGCAACAGGCCGAATCCTCAAGCGCGGCGCAAGCCGCCCCGCGGCGGAGGGCGGCGAGAAGCCGGCGGCAGCCGATCCTTCTGCTTTCCAGGCTGCGGGCTTCGGCGGCGGCTTCTCAGCCGGCGCCCGCGCAGGAAAAAGGCGCCCGCCTCAGAAAAAGCCTTCGAGGGCACGAGCAAGCGGCAGGCTGCACCCGCCGCGACAGGGAAAGGCGTCCCAGGCTGAGGCGCAAGAGCAGAGCCAAGCCTCGAAGCGCGCTGAGGCGGGAAAGGCAGCAGGCAGGCCCAAGCCGCAGCGCAAAGGCGGGCCCAAGCCGCCGCGGCGCAACGCCAGGCGCAGCAGGCCGCCGCGGAAAAGCAGGCCGCTCAACAGCGGGCGGCGGAACAACAGCGAGCTGCAGCCGCCCAGCGCCGCGCTCAGGCGGCGGCCGCGCAGCGCTCAAGCCCGGCAGGCCGCGGCTCAGAAGGCTGCGGGAGCAAAGGGCGGCAGCCCAAGCTGCGGCCCAGAAGCAGGCCCAAGAGCGGGCTGCTGCTGAGGCCGCTCGCCAAAAGCAGGCCCAGGCAGGCGGCGGGTCTTCCTCCGCCGTCGGCGCGCAGATCGTCGCCTACGCGCGCCAATTCGCCGGTGTCAGATACGTGTGGGGCGGAACGAATCCCTCAGCGGATGGGACTGCGTCGGCTTTTACGCATTACGTCTACGCCCACTTCGGGCGCGAGACTCCGCGGCGGACGGGCAGCTACCTCGGCCAATTCTGGAAGGGCTATAAGGTGGTTCCCGCCTCGCAGCGCCAGCCTGGCGACCTCATGTGGTGGCCGGGGCACACCGGAATCTACACGGGCAACAACATGCACATCGCGCGCGTGGAATCCCTCGATGGGGAAACACAAGAGCGCAAGGTGTGGGGAATCCGGTCTACCTGCGGATCATCGGCTGACGGGCGGACGGTCGGCGCAAATCAACGGTCGACCGGGACGGCCGATCCCGCTGCCGCATGGGAAAAAATCGGCCGCCGGCCGCGCGCATGGGCATAATTGGCGCGTGGCCGGCGGGCGTGTGAGGCGCCGTCGATGGCTCACGACGCCGGACGCGGCATTCGACGCCGAGCGCGAGCCGAGGGCTCATGGCCCCGGGCCTCGCGGGAGGCGGCCAACGGAGGCGAAGATGCAGAGGGCCGACGGCCCGCCCTTTTGCAAATCATTCTTGTTGGAAAGCGGCTCTGCTGCAGACGGGCCTGCCTCGCAGACGCCTGGCGGCGGACTGTTTCTGGCCCTCGCGCCGACGTTCCCGCCGCCTTTCCCGCAGACATGTGGCGGCAGAGAACATCGGCGACCGCCACTGCCCCTCACGTGCCTTTCCCGCAGGCCTGTGGCGGCAGAGGGTCTGAGACTTTCATCGGGCTGCACAGGGCTTCCGGAGGGCCACGACTTTTGACGCCCGTGGCCCTTGGGCTCTCAAAACAGGTTGCCGCATATGTGCGCCTCTCATACATACGTGTTAACCTGTATGTATGAGACGTTCTGCTGAAGACGCGAAACGAACGCGTCTGTCGCTGTGCAAAGCGGCGCTGATGGTTTTCGAAGAAAAGGGGTGGCGGGGGGCGACGTTCGAGGCGATTTCCGAGCGTGCGGGGTGACGCGCGGCGCGTTGCACCACCATTTTCGGCGACAAGCGCGCGTTGCTGCGCGAAGCGCTCTCGTGGGGTGGTCCGAATACGGCGAACGGCTTTTTCGCGGAGTCGGACGGCGACGTCGAGGCGGCGTCGTGGTTGTCCGGCCTGTTCACCGCGTACGTACGGCTGCTCTCTCGAAAAACCCTTATGTTCAGAGCTCGCCTACACGACCGTGTTTGTCGCGCCGCAAGGGTTCGGACGCGTTCCCGCGAAGGCCTCGAATCCGGGCGAGAAGAGCCCCGGGGCAGGTCGGGAGGACGCCGACTCGGCCGAAGAAAACTTTGCGTTAGGCGAGAAGACCCCGAATGGGGCGAGAAAGCCTCCGGATGGGCTGAGAAAAAGCTCGAGGGTTGACCGTTGGCACGCGCGAATCGCCGAATTGCTCGCCTCCGCCTCGCTCCCCGCGGGCGCGTTGCCGCCCGATCAGATCGCGAGCCTGACGCTCGTGTTGCTGCAAGGGTTCACCGTTACGGCGGTGACCCGGCCACAAGACCTTCCGCAGCCCCATAGGCCTCGACGCAGCGGTCGCTGCTCTGGTGAGGGTTGCTCTCCAGAAAGACTTTGATTTTGCATGACTGTTCCATACAATCCCCCAACCGGGGGAACCACGCCCGGCGCGAGCGCTCGTCGTGTCGTCGGCCGCCCTGTTCACGGACATGCTCGTGCATGGTTTGGCCGTTCCGGTTTTGCCGCGTCTTCCCGCGGTAGTCGGGGCGGGTCGGCTGCCACGGGAGTGTTATTCGCCTCCCTACGCGGCGGCGATGATCATCGCCACCTTGTTCGCCGGCCGCGTCGTCGACCGGCACGGCCCTCGAACTCCGCTGCTGATCGGACTGGGCGGCCTGGCCGCCGCGACGCTGCTTTTCGCAACCGGCGGCCCCCTACTGGCTGCTGATGGTCGCCCGCCTCGCCCAGGGCATCGCGGGCGGCATGTCCTGGGTGGCCGCACTCTGCCTCATCGCTGCGACCACGCCGATGGAAAAAGCGCGGCCAGTCAATGGGCGTCGCGCTGTCGACGATCACCCTCGGCGTGCTCGTCGGCCCGCCGCTGGCAGGGCCTCGTCGAGCATTTCGGCACCGCGTCCCCTTCTTGTTCGCCGCCGCCGTGGCCGTCGTCGACGGCGTTATGCGGATCATACTGGTGAAAGAATCGCCCCGGGGTCACGGACGACGCCGCAGGCCCCTCGCCGTGCTGAGGGTGCCGGGGTCCCTCTCGATCGTGCTCGCCGTCGTCGTCGGCGCGGCGGTGCTCTCGGGGTCGAGCCGGTGCTGCCGGTGCACCTGAAAGCCAGTTCGCTGACCGTCGGGCTGCTCTTCGGGCTTGCGGTGCTCGCCCTCGATCACAGTCAATCCGATCGTCGGGCGCTTCGTCGCAGCCGTTCTGCCTCGGCTCTTCGTCGGAGGCGGCGTTGTCGCCGCCGCGACGGCGCTCGTGGTGATCGGCGTGGCCGACGAAATGTGGCAGACAAGCGCCGGCATGGTTCTCCTCGGCGCTTCCTCCGCGCTGCTCCTGACGCCCCTCGACCACGCTCACGAGCCAGCAGGGAGCCGTTCCGTCCCGCCCACGCTGGGCGGGTCCTTCGCCCTGCAATCTCGCCTACGCCGGCGGGCTGGCGGGCGGTCCGCTCCTGACCGGATTCGCCGTCCAACGCGCAGGGGTTCGCCACGGCGATGGCCATCGCCGCCACGGTGCTCGTGTGCCTCGGGATCGTCGCCGTCGCGCGGCTCCCGCGTTCGCTTCGGGAGCAGGCGGATTTGGCCTCAGCCGCGCGCCTTGCGCTTCCCTCGGCGGCATGCCGCGCTCAGAGGCGGGCGGCATGCCGCCCGCCCTCGGCAAGTCTCAGCAATGGTCGTAGTAGTGCTCGTCGAGGGCCCGCTGGAAGGACGCCTTGATCTCCGCCTCGGCCTCCTCGCGGCCGACCCAATGCGCGCCCCTCGACCGACTTTTCCGGGTTCGAGGTCCTTGTACACCTCGAAGAAATGCTGAATTTCCAGGCGGTGGAACTCGGAGACGTCGTCGATCTCCGTGCGCCAGGAGGCACGCTGGTCGCCCGCGGGAACGCACAGGACCTTGTCGTCTCCGCCCTTCTCGTCGCGCATTCGGAACATGCCCAGCGCGCGGCAGCGTATGACGCACCCCGGGAAAGTCGGCTCGTCGAGGAGCACGAGGGCGTCGAGGGGTCCCCGTCCTCGCCAAGGGTGTCGTCGATGAATCCGTAGTCGTCCGGGGTAGCGCGTCGAGGTGAAAAGCATGCGATCGAGGCGAATGCGGCCGGTGTGGTGGTCGAGTTCGTACTTGTTGCGATTGCCCTTGGGGATCTCGATGGTGACATCGAATTCCATCATGTGCGCACTCCTTCGTCGGTCGCCCGGCGTGCGATGACCGCCGGACCATCCGCGAAACTTGCAGCAGTGAAACGGATGACGGTCCTCGCGACGGCTTTGGCTGTGGCCCCTCGGCGGCTACGTCGTTGCCGATGCTACGATATTACCTCGGGCTTTTCACCACGCGGCCCACAGAGAGCGAAGCGCTTCCCTATCCCAGCGTTTCCTCCGCTTCCGCCCTGAGGCGCTCCTGTCGTGGAACGCGGACGCCGGGTCATCGACAACGCTGCGGTCACCCTCTGCGCTGGGCTCGCTCGCCGCCTCCCGAGGCGCACGGACACGTCTCCGCCGTGGTGGCCGACGTCGCCACCGGCAAGACGATCGCCCAGCTGGAGCCCGACGCGGCCCGTGCGCCGGCGTCGAACATGAAAATCGTGACGGCGGCCGTCGCCCTGCGGGTTCTGGGGCCAGAGACGACGCTGAAAGACGACGGCGAAGATCGAGGGCAAGACGCTCTATCTGGTCGGCGGAGGCGACGCGCCTCGGGGCCGGAGGCTCGAATCCCGCGTCAGTCAACGGAAGGGCGGGAATCGGCGAGCTCGCCGACAAGGCCGCCGACGCCGCCCGCAAAGCCGGAGTCACCGGAGGTGGCCGTCGATTCCTCGCTCTTTTCGGGGCCCCAGCGCAATCCCAGCGTCACGGGCGGCAACGCATCCTTCGTCATGGAGCTGCGTCCCCTGGCCGTCAACCAATCGCGCAACTCCGGCAAGGCGCTACACCGCGAACCCCGACATCCAGGCGGGGCAGGCTTCGCCAGGGAGCTGGCCGCCCGCGGGGTTCCCTGCTCAGGCTCCGTCCGCCGCAGCCAGGCCCCGAAGCAGGCGCGGGAAGCGGCTTCCGTGGAGTCCGCCCCGTCCGCGACCTCGTCGACTTCATGCTCAAGCATTCGGACAACACGACGGCGGAGATCCTGGGCCACCTCGTCGCGGTCAAATCGGGCGAGCCGGCGAGCTTCGAGGGCGCCGGCCGAGCCACGCTCGCCGATCTGAAGAAGATCGGGGTGAAGGCCTCCGGCGTCGTCATCGACGACAACTCGGGGCTTTCGCCGAAAAACCGGCTGAGCGCCTCCCTGCTGAACGAAATCGTGAAGAAGGTCGCCCTCGTGCGACGGCTGCGCCCTCGAATCGATCACGTCAGGCTTCCCGGTTTCCGCGCTCGACGGCACACTGGACGACAGGATGCACGGCAGCGCGGCGGCCGGCAAAGTGCGCGCGAAGACCGGAACGCTGTCCAACGCCGCCTCGCTTTCCGGTTTCCTCGAAACGAAGAGCGGCAGGCTGCTGACGTTCTCGATTCTGATCGACGGGATCCCAGACGGCTCGTTCACCTCCGCCAGGCACGCGATCGACGGCTTCGTCGTGTCCCTGGCGGGCGCCTGAGGAGCGCGGAACGCTGCGCTGGCGGCGAAAAAGGCGGGGTCGGCGATGGCGTCTGCCCGATCGCGGGGATACGGTTGTCTCCATGGCGACGATCAACCCTGGAAATGTCACGCTCCGTAGCCCGCTGGCTTTCCGGCGCGGGTCCGTCCGTAGTCGGCGACCCAGCGCGCGCGGTCGTGGACCAGCTGCACTCGCAGGCTCGCCGCGCTCCTGAGATCGTCGCCGACGTCACCGGCCTCTCGAGGCGGCGGCCGTTGCGCAGGAGATCCCGGTATCTCGTCGTCGACAGAGCCGGGTGGGCGAAGGCCGCCGCCGACTCCGCCGGCGGCTCCTCGGGCCCGCGCTCGCCGCAGGGACCGGAAAGCTTGCGGATTTCTGCGGCTCCGTCGAGTTGGCGCTCGGGGCCAGCGTGCTCGCAGCGAGGGTGCTCGGGCCAGTATGACCCTTTGGCGAAGCGCCTTCTGCTCGTCGCTCTCGAACGCGGCGGCCTTCGCCGCGAAAATACTCGCTCGACCGGCGCGACCTTTCCTCTGGATTTCGGTTCACGAGCTGACCCACGCCGCGCAGTTCGCGGCGGCGCCGTGGATCGTCGATCATCTCGTCTCCCGCCTCCGCTCGCTGCTCGAGCAGGACGACGTCGATCTCGAAAGCGGGTCGGCCGCCGAGGCGATGTCCACGATGAGCCTGCTCGAAGGCCACGCGGAGCACGTCATGAACGCCGTTCCTCTCGCTCATGCCGTCAAGCGGCGGCTCGTCTCCTCGATGGAGCGGCGTCGGGCGGCCAAGAACTCGCGCTGAAGTCCGTTCTTTCGAAGGCGTTCGGCCTCGATCTCAAAGGCGGCCCAATATCGCAGGGGCTCCGCCTTCGTCAGCGCGGTCGTCGACGCCGTCGGGCACGCCGGATTCAACAAGGTGTGGGAGAATCCGCCCACGCTCCCACGCCTGAGGAAATCGACGCGCCCAGCGCGTGGATTCAACGCGTCGGGGTCTGATGGGAGGACCGCATCCCGCCTCGCCTGCACGCGGCGCGCCGTGGAGGAAGCGTTCGACGCCGCCGGCGTGGGCGCCGGATCGAGCGTGCTGCTGGCCGTCTCCGGGGGCTCCGACTCGATGGCCCTCGCCCAGGCGGCGGTTTTCGTGTGCCGGCGCAGGGGATCGTCGCCTCGAGTCTCACTGTGGACCACGGGTGGCGCGAGGGCTCAGCCGACGAGGCCGCAAGCGTCCGCAGCGCGCTCGAAGCCATGGGCGTTGAGTCCGCCGGTGTGGCGCGGGTCGAATCGAAAGGCGACGGCGGCGTCGAGTCGGCCGCCCGCGCGGCCAGGTACGCCGCCTTGGCCGAAGCGGCCAGGTCGATGCCCGGCCGGGCCGCGGTCGTGTGCGGCACACCGCCGACGACCAGGCCGAAACCGTCCTGATGGGCTTGGGCCGCGGTTCCGGGCCCCGCTCAATCGCGGGCATGCCTGCCGTCGGCGCGTGCCCCGGGGCCCCTGACGTCCCGCTCATCAGGCCCTTTCTGGGGCTTTCGCCGCGCCGAACTTCGCCGGGCGCTGGCGTCGGAGGGCGTCGAATGGGTCGAGGACCCCACCAACGACGTCGATTCGCCGGTGCGCGCCGCCGACGGGTCGCTTTTGCGCCGGGCAGCCGTCAGCACCGCTGCATGCCGGCGCTCGAGGACTCGCTCGGCCCCGGCGTGGTGGAGGGCGCTCGCGCGAACGGCCGCGATGATCCGAGAGGACCCTCAGCGCGCTCGACGGGTTCGCCGAAGAGATCGACGCGAAGCTCGGCGCCGAGCCGTCCGTGCGGGAATTGGGCGGATTGCCCTCGGCTCTTCGCACCAGAATCCTTCGCCGTCGCGCCATCGACGGAGGGCCAGGCCCGGAGAGCTCACCTCGTAGACATCGCCACCCTCGATTCCCTGGTTTCGCGGCGGCGCGGAGGGTCGAGCCTCGACCTTCCAGGAATGAGGGGTGACAATCGACGAAGGTCGGATAACATTCGATGGGGCAGTTCCAACGAATCGGGAGGAGAACCGTGGAAGCAGCTGACATGGGCGGGGACCTTGAGAAGATCCTGCTGACCGCAGAGCAGATAGACGCGCGCCTTGCGCAGCTCGCTGCGCAAATCGACGAGGAGTATCGAGGCAGAGACCTCCTGCTCGTCGGAGTGCTGCGCGGGGCCGTCATGACGATGGCCGACCTTTTCGCGGAAGATCCGCATTCCGCTGGAAATGGACTGGATGGCCGTCTCCTCCTACGGTTCGGGGACGAAGTCGTCCGGCGTCGTCCGCATTCTCAAGGACCTCGACACCGATATTCAGGGACGCAACGTGCTCATCGTCGAAGACATCATCGACTCGGGGCTCACCCTTTCCTGGCTGAGATCCAACTTGCTCTCCAGGGGCCCGAATCGGTGCGCATAGCGACCACTGCGCAAGCCGGAGGCCGCTAGGGTCGCGATCGACGTCGACTACGTCGGTTTTGACATTCCGAACGAGTTCGTTGTGGGATATGGACTCGACTACGCCGAGCGATACCGCCACCTCCCCTTCGTGGGAACGCTCGCGCCGCACGTTTGCGAGGCTAAATGTGACCGAAGAAGAACGCAACGAAGGCGCGCCCGCACCCGTGCCTTCGCCCCGAAGCCGGAGGGCAGCCGCGCAGAAGATGCAGATCGAAGCCGAATCCGCAGAAGAGCGGGCGGACGGGATCGAATGGCGACGAGCCTGGCGGCGCCGGGCAATCGACCGGCGGAAGCGGGCGAACCGACGCGTGACGCGCCCCGGCGGCGCAGCGCCGGGGCCTCGCGCCCTGCGAGCCGAAGCGCCGACGGCGCCAAACCCGGCCAAAAAGGAGCGCCCAAAGACGCGAAGGATCGCAAAGAAGCGGTCCATGCGTCGAATGTTCACCGCTTTCTTCTTCGTCGGCGTCGTCGCTTCGGGCCTGTGGCTCTTCTTCGGCGGCGAGCACTTCTCAGCCGTCAAAACTTCCGAGGGAATCTCGCTTCTCAAAGGCAAGCAGGTCGAGCGGGTGCAGATCACCGAGGGGACGCAGCAGGTCCGTCTCGTGGCCTCGCAGCCGACGAAGGCGACCGACGAGAAGGGGAAGAGCCACGACGTCGGCAAGCGCGTCCACTTCTCCTACGTCGAGCCGCAGGCCGAGCAGATCGCGAGGCTGACCGAACGAGGCGAAGCCAAAGCTCGATACGACTCGATCGTGCCCCAGGCCTCGATCTGGTCTCGATCTTGACGATGGCCGTTCCGATGCTCATCATCATCGTGGCCTTCATGATCCTTTTGCCTCGCATGCAGTCGGGGATGGGAGCCTTCGGCAGGATCAAGGACCGCAAGCAGCTCGACCCGGACAAGCCCGACGTCACCTTCAACGACGTCGCCGGGAGGACGAGGCCGTCGCCGAGCTGCGTGGAGATCACCGAGTTTCCACCGCGCCCGAACGCTTTCACGCGCCTCGGGGCGGAGATCCCCTGAGGAGTCCTCCTTTACGGGCCTCCCGGAACGGGCAAGACCCTCCTGGCCAGGGCGGTGGCGGGCGAGGCCGCGTGCCCTTCTATTCGATCTCGGCCCGAGTTCGTCGAAATGTTCGTGGCGTGGGCGCCTCGCGCGTTCGCGACCTGTTCAACAAGGCCAAGGAAAATGCGCCGGCCATAGTCTTCGTCGACGAGATTGACGCCGTGGGCCGCGGCCGCGGCGTGGGAATCGGCGGCGGCAACGACGAACGCGAGCAGACCTCAACCAGCTCCTCGTCGAGCTCGACGGCTTCGACTCGCACCCAACGTCATCCCTCATCGCGGCGACGAACCGGCCCGACGTGCTCGACCCGGCTCTGCTGCGCCCCGGTCGATTCGACCGCCAGATCTCCGTGGACGCCCCCGACCTCAGGGGGCGCGAGGCCATCCTCAAGGTCCACGCCAAGGGCAAGCCTTTCGCGCCCGACGTCGACCTGGCCATGGTGGCCCGGCGCACGCCCGGATACACGGGAGCGGACCTGGAGAACATCCTCAACGAGGCGGCTTTGCTGGCCGCCCGGTTCGGGCGCCGGGCGATCGGCGTGCCCGACGTCGATGAGGCCATCGACCGCGTCATGGCCGGTCCGCAGCGGCGCTCGCGGCCGATGAACGATCAGGACAAGCTGTTGACCGCCTACCACGAGGCGGGCCACGCGCTGACGGCGGCGGCTCTGCACAACGCCGATCCGGTGACCAAGGTGACGATCCTGCCGCGCGGGCGCGCCCTCGGCTACACGATGGTCCTGCCCACCGAGGACCGATACTCCGTCTCCCGCAACGACCTGCTCGATCAGCTGACCTACGCCATGGGCGGGCGCGTCGCCGAGGAGATCGTCTTCCACGATCCGACCACCGGCGTCGAACGACATCCAGAAAGCCACGAGCATAGCGCGAAGCTATGGTCACCGAGGCAGCGGCATGAGCGCCGAGGTCGGGATCATCCGCCCGCCGCCGAAGACGCCGACCCCCTCGAGCGGACCATGGGCGGCGGCGGAGAAGTCCATTCGGACGGAATGGTCAGCGCGATCGACGTCGAGGCGCGCGGACCTGCTGAGAACGCCCACCGCGAGGCCTGGGCGATTCTCGCGCAAAACCGGGGAATCTCGACATTCTGGCCTCGCGGCTCATGGAGAAGGAGACCGTGCTCGAGTCCGAGCTCAGCGAGATCTTCGCCGACGTCGTCACGGCGCCCGTGCGCGAAAGGTGGCATGTCTTCGAGGTTCCGGCCGAGCTTTTGGCGGCCACGGAGATACCGCCGATCGAGATCCGCTCCCCGCAGCCCGTCAAGGGAAGGCATGCGGCCGCGCCCGTCGATTCCGACGCTTCAGCTGCTCCCAGCCCGGCTGCACCAAATCCGGCTGCTCCCAGCTCGGCTGCTCCCAGTTCGGCTGTTCCGAGCTCGGCGGCGACAGGCCCGGCCGCGCCGGTCAGTTCCGTCATTCCACCCGCGGCTGCAAACGCCGGCGGTTCGGCTTTGCCGATCCCGGAATGCGGACAGCTCGCTGCAGGCGCCCCTGAGGAGCCTCCCGCAATCCCCGAGAGGGTGACGAGCTTGAGGAATCCGCGGCCAAGCCTCCGACGGCCGGCGAGCCGGGAACGGTTCTGTCTCCTTCGGTTCCGGCGGCCCCCTCGGCGCAGAGCCCCGACCCCTTGGGCGACGTGACGATTCCCGAGCTTTCTGCCGATGCGGCGCCCGTGCCCCCATGGCGGCCTGACGCCGAACCTCCCGGGCGACCTGAAACCGCCTCGACCCCTGGCCGATTCGGCCCCGAGCGGTCTTCTTGGCGATCCGGCGTCGAGCGATCCGGCGAACGAAGCCGACCCTCTGACTCCGACGGTTTGCCATGACCGACCGACTGCCGAAGATCGATCCGTTGCCCGCGACCGACCGGCTGCCGAAGGTCGATCCGATGTCGGCGACGGAACGGTTGCCGAAGGTCGATCCGATGTCGGCGACCGACCGCCCGCTGCCGAAGCTCGACCCGCTGTTCCGCCGAGCCTGCTCGCGTCATCCGCGTCGCTCGATCCGCTTCGACGCCCGGCGGTCCGCACTCTGCTCCAGCCCGCTCGATCCCCTTCGAGGGCCTTTCTGCGGGCGTCCCGCTTCCAGCCTGCCCTCGGCGTCGTCTCCCGACGATCCTCGCAGGCGACGCCGATTCCGACGGCGGCGCCGACCCGAGCGGAAAGCCTGAGCCGAGCGATGGCTGAGGGCAAGGTCCCGGGGCCTGGAGGGAGGCGAGAGAGGCAGGCCGGAGCCCGCGTGACCGCGCGGAGCGAGGGCAGAAGGACAGCGAAGGCTCCGCTCGCCCGAACGGCGGCGTACGACGTGAGGCCGCGGTCGAAGAGGCGATCTCGCTCGCTGCTTGCGCCGCCGTCGGGAGGACCTCGAACGCGACGGGCTCTGTCGACATCCCCTGGCGCGCATGGCGCGATCCTTTAAGGAGATTTTTCTCGGATTGCGCCAAGACCCCGCCGACGCACTCGAGGCGAAGTTCGACATCGGGCATCAGGAGATGATCATCGTCGGCGACATCCCTCTTCTTCGACGTGCGAACACCACCCGCTGCCGTTCCACGCGCATGCCTGCACGTCGCGCACATCCCGAACGCCGACGGCAAAGTGACCGGTCTGTCGAAGATCGCGAGGCTCGTAGACGGATACGCCCCGCAGGCCCCAGGTGCAAGAGCGGATTGCCACGGTGGCTGAGGCTCTGCAAAGCCGCCCGAGCCAGGGGAGTGCTCGTCGTCATCGAAGCCGAGCACATGTGCATGTCGATGCGCGGGGTGAACAAACCCGGCTCGCGTACCGTAACATCGGCAGTGCGCGGAGTTCTCCGCAACCAGGCAACCCGCAGCGAGGCCCTGAGCCTCATCCAGGGGTAAGGAGAGCCAACATAGCTGTGCCAGCAACGCTGCCCACGGGCTGCTCCCCTCGCATGCGGCATCCTCAACGTCACGCCCGATTCTTTCTCCGACGGCGGCCTTTACGTCGACACCGACATCGCCGTCGAGAAGGCTTACCGCATGGTGCGCCAAGGAGCTGACATCGTCGACGTCGGAGGCGAGTCCACGCGCCCGGGCGCCACGGCCCTCACCGCCCGCGAAGAATGGAACCGCATCGGCGCGGTTGTGACGGCTCTGGGAAAGACCGACATCGTGGTGTCCGTCGACGACACGTATCATGCGGACACGGCGCGCCGGGCAATCGACGCCGGGCCGAGATCGTCAACGACGTGACCGGAGGGCCGGCGACCCGAACATGTTCAGCGCCGTAGCGTCGAGCAGCTGCCTCGTACATCCTCCAGCACGGCAGGGGAAACGCCCGCACCATGAACTCTTTGACGAACTACGGCGACATCGGGGCCGAGGTCGCCGACGAGCTGACCGCCTCGGTCGACAGGGCCGTCTCGTCCGGGGTCGACGCCTCGCAGATCGTCGTCGATCCGCTCGGCTTCGCCACAAGGTCGGGAACGACGATTGGGACCTCGCCGCCAACATGGCGCTGATCATGGAGCTCGGCATGCCGGTCCTCGTCGGGGTCTCCCGCAAGCGTTTCCTGGCCGAGAGATCCACAACGGCTGCTCCGGCCCCGCCCAGCGACGGATGACGTGACGGCGGCCCTCACCGCCTACTTCGCCGAGCTTGGCGTGTGGGGCGTGCGAGTGCATGAAGTCGCGGCATCCAGGGCGGCCGTCGAAACGGTCGCGCGTTTGCGCACGGCGGGCGCCTACCCGTGAGCGACACGGTCCGCATCGAGGGAGTGAGGGGCACGGCGCGCACGGAGTGCTCCCCGAGGAAAAGCGGCGCGACTAGCCGTCTGCCCGTCGTCGACGTCGAGATGGAGGTGGAGCCCGCCGCCGCCGACTCGATCGAATGCACGGTTTCCTACGCCGACGTCGCAGCCGACGCCCTGGCCGTCGTCGAGGGCGAAAGCGCGGACCTCGTCGAAACCCTCGCGGCCCGCATCGCCGAGCGCGTGCTTGCGCGCGGAGCCCTCAGAGCCGCTGTCACCGTCCACAAGCTGGAAGCCCCCGTCGGCGTGCCGTTCTCCGACGTCTCTGTGACAGTTCGCCGGAACGGACCCCTCGTGGACGGCGGGACGATACGCCGCGCAGTCCTCGCACTGGGGTCGAATCTGGGGGACGGACGCGCCCATCTCGACTCCGCCGTCGAGGCGCTCGGCGCCCTCGACCTGCACCTGATCGCGGTTTCCGATTACTTGTCCACAGACCCCGTGCTCGCGCCGGGACAGGAGCCGCAGCCGCGATACACTAACGTTTATGTGGCCACGGTGACCACGGCGATGTCGCCGCTGGCCCTGCTGGCCGAGCTCCAACGGATCGAGGTTCGCGGCGGCAGGGTGCGCGAGCGGCGATGGGGGCCGCGGACGATCGACCTCGACATTATCGACGTCGAGGGTGTCGCAAGCGTCAATCCAAGGTTGACTCTTCCTCATCCTCGCGCGGGCGCGAGCGCCTGTTCGTCTCGAACCGTGGGCGCAGATAGAGCCCGAGGCGATGCGTTGGGCGGCGTGCCGATAGCCCGCCTCATTGAGAAGCTGCGGGGCTGACGGCCCGACCGCCGAGGCCGCGGCGGCCCGTTGCTGCGAGGAAACTCGGAAAGGAGGCGAACCATGAGCCTGACATCCATCCGCAACTTGGCTTTCAGCCTGGTGTTCGGCCTCGCTGCAGGGCTCGTCTTTGCGCCCTCACCCTCAGCGGCGGCCACGCGCCCCTGGCTCCATTCCGCTTCCCCTCGGCGTGCTCATCCTCGGTTTTTCGGCTTTCCCTCGCCTGGGGCCGCAGGGTCAAAGCCATGCGGGAAAAGGACCAGCCGGAGAAAAAGATCAGCGGAGAACGCGGCGGAGAATCTCGCCCTTGCAGGCGGCTCCGCGTGGCCGTCCTGGCTCAGGCGTGCCCAGATGCGGGGCCTGGCTGGCGGGCTTCTTCGGCCTCGTGCGCGGCGCTTTTTCTGGAGGACCGGAGAAACCTCGTATGTTCGCGAGCAAGTCCTCGCCGCGGGGCTTGCCGCCGTCTCAGCGCCAGTCTTGACCTGGACGGGCTGGGTCGTGAAAGGTGGTGCGTCGTCGATTCCGACGACGACGGCCCCGGCCTCAAGCCAGGCCGACCGTCGCGTGAGCCCGCCATGCTGCGCAGCCATGCTGTGCGGCGTCGCACCGCGTCTCGATCCGTCGCCTGCCGCGCCGGCTGGCGTGATTCTGCCGCGCCGGCGGGTGCGCCTGAGCCGCCCCCGCGACTCGGTCAGCTTCGATCGGCTCGCCGCCGGCCGTCAGGGGCCGTTGCGTGCCAATGCTCGCCGCACGCAGTCCTTGTTTTGCCTCGCCTTGTCCAGGGCGCATCCTGGAGGATCGGGCCCCTTTTCGCAGTTTTGACGTAGCTTCGTCCGAGGTTTGGGCTTCGTCCCCAGGGTTCGACGCCGCATCCCGGAGCTCCGACGGCTTAACCCCGAAGAATGCCGGTATTTTTCAAAGCGATATGCCCAGTTTGAGGGGGCGGCGCGGCGTGCGCGGAAGGGGCCATGTAGCATTACCCTCGCGTCGACGTGCAAAGTAATTTAGACTATATATGTGTTCTTGCATGTAGAGTGAATCGCGACGTGGACAGAAGACGGCGGGAGGCGACCACGACTCCCTTTGTCGCCCACTATCACGTTCAGCGGGTGGAGCGCGCCTACAGCAAAAGTTCTCCGGCTGCAAGGCCTCGTTCTCGTCGCGCCCCTTGCCGCGGTGATCGCCCTCGCGCTGTATCTCCGAAGCGAATGCGTCGGCTGTGGGCCTCGTCCCGCTATGCCTCGTCGTCGAAATGGCGGTGTCTTTACGCCTCCTGGCAGGGCGCGCTATCGGCTCACTGACGAGGGCGACGACGATCCCCGTGCATGCAGGGGAGTCTCGTGGCCTTCTCTCGTCGTCGTCCCGTACGGCCGCATGCAACAGCTGATCGATGACATCGGGCCCTTTCTGCGGAGGTATGGTTTGGCCAAGCTCGTGTTCGTCACCGCCTCCGTCAACGTCAACCCCTCCATTCCCGGCTTGCCTCGTCGGGAGGCCGGAGCGTTTGAGGGCGAGGCTCATGCGGAGGTCAGCCAGGCGAGGATGGAGGGCTGTGAGCGCGAAGGGCGCTGCAGGCGAAGAGCTGCCGCCTGCGGCGGAGAATGCCGGACGGACGCAGGCCTCGGGCGAATGGCAGCGGTTCCACCTCTCACCCCCGTTGGCGAGCGTGCTGCGGATGTGGTTGAGCATTCTTGTCGCGGCAGCCTGGTTCTCGCGCGACTGGATCGAGAGCAGGACATCGGCACGCTGTGGGGCGCGGTTCGCGACCTCGGGACGCGGGCCGCCGGATGGGCCCTCCTGGCTTTCCCTTTGCGGTGAGCGTGGTTTCGTCCGTCGTCGCCGCAGTCGTCTGGCATGTCGTAGCGTTCTCCTCGGCGCCGACGGCATCCGCCTGCGATCCGGCGTCGTGCTGAAGAAACGCGTCCACGTGAAGTGGGCAGGATCAAAGCGTCGAGGTCCAAAGGAGCCTGTTCGCCCGCATGTTCGGACTCGGTTCCGTCACCGTCGAATCGGCGGCGATGGAGGCGGTATGCGCCTCGGCTGGCTGACCAAGGAGCAGTGTGAAGGCCTGCGGGAGGCGATTCTCAGGCGGCCGACGACGCACGCGCCGACCGTCCGCCAGGATTCTGCCGTGCGTGAAGGGGGCTTCGAACTCCCTCGACGAGCCCAGGGTCTACGAGCTCCAGCCGGGCAGGCTCGTCGCCTCGCTGATGCTTTCGCCGGTCTTCTTCATCGGGATTCTCTCGGCGGCCGCCTCCATCGCCCTTCTCGCCTTCGACCAGAAAGTCGCCCTTTCTTCCCGTGGCGCTCGTGCTTCTCGGCGCGGTGTGGGGCGGCATCGGCGCCTTCTCTCGAAAGTGGGGCGCCGCGCTGCCCCTGACCCTGACGGTTTGCGGGCTTCGTTCCGGCCTCGCGTCGCAGAAGGCCACCACGGTCCTTCCCATGCGGGTCCAGACCGTGCGAGTCCGCCAGCGCCTGCTTTGGCGCCGCTTTGGCTGGTGGAGCGTCGAGGTCGAAGCCGCCAAGACCAGGTTCACATTGAACGAGGACGGCGCCAAACCCACGGAGCTCGTCACCGCGGGGAGCATGCGCGACGTCGAACGGGTTCTGTGGGCGCTCATCCCGGACCTCGGAGTCGACGATCCTGAGGCCTTTCTCAAAGACGCCTCGGAGGGCAAAGGGCCTCCAGCGCCGTCGCGGCCCCGCGCGCCTCTCAGCGCTCGCTGACCCCTTCGCGGTGGGTTCGCAACGCCGAGGCCCCTCACCCGGACGCTGCCGTGCCGCGCTGGGGCCGGTTTTCGCCGTTCGCTGCGAATCGTGTGGCATGCGCGCTCCAGGGGCCGGGCTCTCCCAGGGTTGGTCCAGCGCGCGCTCGGTCTGGCCTCGCTGCGGCTGAGCACGGCCGCCATGGCAATCGAGACCGTGCAAAAAGCACCTGCCCGTCTGGCGGACGCCAGGTCGCTGTGCGAGCGGCAGTCCAGCTTGGGCGCGACCGAGGGGCCGAGGGCGACCGCGAATCGATCGAGGGTTGGCGGAAGCGGCTCGGGATCTTCCGGCAGTCTCGATCAGGCCCCCGATCGCGGCGCGGACGCACGCTTGCGGCGGTCTCACTCCGGGTGGGAGCCGGTCGAGGGCTAAGACAGTCGGAGGACGACGGCGCGATATGAAAGGCCGCGCCTACGTGCCGCCTTGACCGGGCGCGAATAGTAGACTGCTGACGCGAGGCGCGAATGCTCGCGAAGGCCCTTTGTGTGGGAATGCCCGAGAGGAAGCGCTTGCGGACAAACGCCTGCGAGTAGGCGACTGCAGTCGAACGCTTGAGAGGAAGGCGGCGAATGGCCACACGCCTGTCGATCGGCATCGTTTCAGCCGGGCGCGTCGGAAAGCGCCTCGGCAGCGCCTTGCGCGCCGCCGGGCATACGATCGTCGGCGCCCTCACGCGCCCTCCGAGGCCAGCCTCGGACCGCCTCGGCGCCATGCTGCCCGGAGTCCCCGCCCTGAGCGTCGAGGAGGTCGCCCGCCGGGCCGAGGTGCTGCTTTTCGCCGTTCCCGACGACGAACTCGGCCCGCTCGTCGAAGGCTTGGCCAAGCTCGGCTGCTTCACCGCCGGGCAGTTGGCGATCCACGTCGCGGGCCGCTACGGCGTGTCTGTGCTCGAACCTGCGGCACGCGCGGGGGCACTCACCCTCGCCGTCCATCCGGCCATGACCTTCACCGGAACCTCGCTCGACGTCGCCCGCCTCGTCGGCTGCCCCTTCGCCGTCACCGCCCCCGCCACGCTGCTGCCCATCGGCCAGGCGCTCGTGACCGAGACGGGCGGCACGCCGGTCGTCGTCGCAGAGGAAGACAGGGGCCCTCATCACGCGGCCCTCGCCCACGGCGCAAACCACCTGTCACCCCCGTCGCCCAGTCGATGCGGATGCTGGAGGCCCTCGGGGTCGAGGCTCCGGGCGCCTACCTCGCGCCCCTCCTTCAGGCCGCCCTCGACGGCACGCTCAGCTCCGGCGAATCGGCGCTGACCGCCGGTTGCGCGCGGCGACGTCGGCACCGTGCGCGAGCACCTCGCCTCGCTCGATGCGCCTCGCGGCGATGGGATCGCGGACATACTGGCCTTGCCCGCCTACCGCGCGCTCGCGAGGGCGACGACGGCGCGGGTCGCGGCCCGAAGTCTGCGTGGGAGCCTCCGGCGATTGATCGCCTGCTGGCCGAGCTGGACGGCGGCGCTTCAGGGTTTGGCGACGCCGGGCTCGGCGGAGCCCGACGAGCGTCGACTCGCGCTTGCGGGGCTTCGGACGGAGGCGACAGTTCGTGTCCCCGCCGAGCCGGACTGAGGGGCTTGGGCCCGGCCACATCGGACCAGGCCGCCTGTCCCGAGCCTGTGGCCGGTTCGGACGGAGCGTCGGTTGGAACTCGGCGGACTTACGAATCGGCGAGCGACAATACGCAGCGCCCGGCGGCGATGGAACAGCCGAGGACGGAGGCGAGGATGTTAACTCGCGCTGGAGTAGAATCGCTGGCTGAGCGGTTGAGAGGATGAGGCGCGCGGTGGGACAACCGCGTCGCCGACTGGAATGTTTGTATTTTCGCGGAGCGCCTCAGAGGCATTTCTCATCCTCTGCGCGCCGTTGATTTCGATGAGCTCAACGAAATATACCGCGTGATCGCCGCCAAGTGCGCTGCGGATACCATCTTTTTCGCCTTTAGGCATGGAAGACAATGGTTGGTCGATCTGATCGTCGGTGTGATAGCTCGATAAGGTTCGCCATTTTCAACCTTGGTGACGATCATCGTGTGGGTCATCTCGGTAGCGCCTTTGGCTTTTGTATTGCAAGATGTCTCCGGCTGCAACTCATAGAAATTGTTTAGCAAGGTCGTTCTCTTTTCAGCCCACCACCGTGCCGTTCGCCATGCGGAAGAAGTTTTCGGCACCGGACCAGAGTCCAGCTGTTGCGGATAGCTGAAAGGCGCAGTCCTCCGCCGTACCACCAGGCGTTGTCGTCTTTATAGTCGAAGCGTGAATGGTGAGACCTGCTCCCCATCCGCTCGCGCTTTCCATGGCTGCTGACAGTTGGTGCAATCCCCGCCTTCGTTTTCCTTATAGTAGTGATACTTCACGGTCTCGGGAATTTTGGCGTACCTGCGAGCGTGTACTCCACCCGCTTCTTCTTTGTTTTTGCGTCAAAGTGAGTGGTGTGTTTCGACGCCGGCGCCTTCCGTTGCTGACCTCGCAGCCAACTCTTCCTCCCGTGTACCGCGATTTGTCATCTCGCCTGCCCTCTGGAGAATTCAGGCGTGACGCGTCTTTTGGGGTTTGGGAAGGTAGCTGGACGAGGTGCTTTGTCGTAATAGTCGCGATCTTTGACCACAAGAGAGGCCAGAGATGCATCCGCAAGTGGGTATCTATTTTGATTTCGTGAGTCAATTCCTCCAGTTGACGCTCGTCCTTCGCGATCTATGTCGAGAAATTCGATCTGTGCGGTGACGACGAGACTTCCGTTACGGCTTTGCTTTTACAGCAACAATATCATTGACCTCGACGGCGGACCTTGTCGACGCGCGTGCCCTTGGGGCCGTTTGCCATGGATTGAGCCATTTCCGGGCGGACGCTGCAGCCACCGTCCGCGCTTTCTGGGCCGCGGGCTTCACGGGAAGTCCCTTTAGCCGCGAATCGGGTTTGTCCTTTTGTGCGACGCGAGCGTCGATGTTGACCTTGCTTCCATCGCCGCCACCGAACTGGCTTTCGCCGCTTTATGCGGAAGATCGCCCATATTCGCGGAGCTCGCCTTGACAAGGGTCGGACGGGCTTTGTTCCGGTCGGAGACGGGCCCGCGTTTGCCGGCTGCTGGGGAACAGCATCGCTGTTGTGCATATTGACGCGGCCAATGTGTAAGGCGTCGCTTTCTCATTCTTCATCGCCTCGTTTGTCTGGTTTTATTGATACGTGCGGCGTCGACAAACTCAACTCTTGAATTCCTTTTCCAGGACGTTTCCATTTCGTGCGCCGATGGTTCGAATCGCTCTCTAAGACCGTCATCACATGTGCGGCTGTTCGTTCCCTCGATTTTCTCTCGGTTGACGGGTTATTACAATCTTAAGGGGCGTGCGGGCTTCGACGGTCAGTGAGCCCTGCCTCAGGCTCTGGCTGCGAAGGCTCCGTCGTCGGCCGTTAAACTGGTAGGCGTGACTAAAGCTGCACGCACTCAAGCGGATCCTCGCGGAGGCCCTCGGCGCCCTAAAGGCACAGAGCGCTTGTCATGACGATGGGCGCGCTCCACGAAGGGCATCTGCTTGCGCCTGCGCCGCGAAGAAGGCGGCGGACAATGTGGTCAGTCTCTGATCTTCGTCAACCCTGCACCCTGGGCCGGGCGAGGACTACGAAGCCACCCGCGCGACCTGAGGCCGATCTGGCCCTTCTTGAGGGCGCCGGCGTCGAGGCCGTCTACGCCCCGAGGTCGACGCGGACGTCCCATCCGCGCGACCCCGCTTGTTCGCATCGATCCCGACCGATGGCCGCAGTCCCCGAGGGAAAGACTCGCCCCACGCATTTCGCGGGCGTGCTCCAGGTCGTCCACAAGGTGCTCAACCTCGCCTCGCCCGGACATCGCCTTTCTCGGGCAGAAGGACGCGCAGCAGCTCGCCCTGATCCGCACGATGGCCGCCGATCTGACATGCCGGTCGAAATACGGGCGGTCCCGACGAGGCGCGACGTCGACGGCCTCGCCCCTGTCCTCGCGCAACGCCCATCTTTCGCCCACCGAACGCATCGAGGCTTTGGCTCTCAACCAGGCGCTTCGCGGTGGGGGCCGACGCCGCCCAACGCGGACTGTCCCCGAAGGAGGTGCGCGACGTCGCCGAACGGCACCTCGCGCGAAGCGCCGGGAGTCAAGATCGACCTACGCCCTTGCTCTCGTCGACCGAGAGACTTTGCGGCCATCGACGGCGAGGCCTTCTTGCGGGCGGGGCCGCTGAGACCTCGCCTTCGAAGGCGCCGCGACTATGCCGGCCAGCGACGGTAAGAGTTTCCCGGCGAGCGGTGCGACCATGCCTGCGGGCGACGCAGAGACCGTGTCCGCGGGCGACGCAGAGACCGTGCCTGCAACGGGTGCAGCGCCGGTGCACGGGCGAGGTTTGTTGGCCGTCGCGGCCTGGGTTGGGCCCACGCGCCTCATCGACAATATGGAGGTTGAACTTCGTGGCTGAATTGCGTATGCGCCGAATGATGACCGGCAAGATCCATCGCGTCACCGTCACGGGTGCGGATCTGCATTACGTCGGATCGATAACGATCGACGCCGATCTCGCTTGAGCGCCGCCGATATCTCTTCCCGGCCAAGAGGTTGACGTGGTCGACGTGACGAACGGCAGCCGCCTCACGACCTATGTGATTCCCGGTGCGCGGGGAGCCGAGTGTGCCAGATCAACGGCGCCCGCGCACCTGGTGAAGACAGGCCACGTCGTCATCGTCATCTCGTAGCCTCGCTGCTCGACGAGCGTCCGCGCGCAGCTACGAGCCGCGTCGTCTCTCGTCGACGTGCGACAACGCTATCGTCGAGACGGGGCGAGCCCGGCCAAGCGCCGCTGGGCCACGGGCCGCGCAGCTCGGGCGAATCCTATTGCCTCGTTCCCGAAGTAACCGCCTCGCGCATCGAGAGCAGCCGTCGGCCCGCTGGAACCGGGGTCTCCGTTATGCTGTGCGCTCGTCGCCCGCCCGTGAGGCCACGGTTGCACACGGGTGCGCCATTGCGGCATGATAGATCGCGGTCACGACCACGGCGCGATCGCCGCGGCGACGGCACGCCACACTTCGAGCGACGTCACGCTACGGAACCGCGGTGTCGCCGATCGACCGTGATCCCGACCATGCCGGGCCGACGTGTCGAGGACGCACACCGGTGGCGCGCGCCTGAGGCTCGCCGACGGCGACGTCGCGAAGGCGACCGAATGAGCCGCTGCAGCCGCCAGTCGTCCTTTTTGATCGCCTCGCGCGGCCGGCCACACGCCCTCTGAGCGTCTCGCGAGAGTCGTACGCGCTTTGGCGCGGTGGCTGCTCGCCCGGGCGCAGGAGGTCGCGGATGATTCGCGCGAAACCCCGAAGGGCAGAGCCTCCGGAGGCGGGGCCGAGGGCCGATGCGCGAGACATCTCCAACAGCGTGAGCGCGGAAACCGCCCGGCTCCTGCCGCCGCAAAACGGTCAACTTCGGCCGTCGGTGATGTCGCGAGCAGCACGCTGCGGTCTTGGCCACCCACGTGCGGGCTTCGCGCACCACTCCGGCGTCGCACACATAGGTAGACGCACCGCTCGCCCTGCGGCCCGCTGGATAGGCCTGTGCAGAAGCTGCAGTAGCTGACTGCGAGAGAGAGCGCGCCGTTTCGGCAAAGCCGCCGCGCGCTCGAGGTCGCCCGGTGGCGAGGTTGAGGGGGCGCGCCCGCCGTCGAGAGAAGGTCTTTCGTCAAGGCCTCCCATTCGTCGGTGGGGAAGACGACGCTGATCGTGTCGTTGCTCACGTCGCCTCCTGAGGCCTGGAAGTGCGGCCACGTCGACTGAGAGTCGCCGATCGTGGGAAGGCTCGGCGGAGGCGCACGCGACCGTCAACATGACGCGTGCCGGTGGCCTCCCGGCCGAGCGCCTGCCTCCCGCGTCAGCGCGAACCGCATCTGGGTCACGTTGATTGCCTGATTTGCCATCGGTCAGGCTGACAGGGCAGTGCCGATCGCCGCGGCCCGCCATTTCCAATCGGCCGACGTCGATGACGTAAACTCTGGAATCGATCTGGGACGATTCTTCGATCATGGCGGCGGCCCAGTCGTCGAGCGGTGCTGACTCCTCCTCGCACGTGAGACGACGGCGGAGGGCGAGTAGCCTGGTGCCCCTGGGGGCCCATGGCGATGTACTTGGCAGCCTGATATCTCGTCCGGCACATCGCGGACCTGCCAGGAATCGTAGGTAGCGCGAGATGGCATGGCGTCCGCCTCTAAGCGCCGGATCTTGTAAAGAGACTCCACGTGTAAGCGAGTTTCGGCGGCGAACCGGCGTGAAGGCGACGTGGAAACGAAACGTGGAGCCCGTATGAAATCGGCGCGAAACGCGCGTGGTAGACTAACTGGAGACTTCTTTTGCGTTGTCGCATGCGGACGGCGTCGCTCCATTTTCGACCGACGCCGCCTTCAAAGCTCAAAGTACGGCTGTTCGCCGTTTTCTGTCGTCGACGAAACGCGCCGGCGTCGGGACTGCATCGCGGATGGCGGCTGGGAGCAGGGGCGGAAAAGTGAAACCGAAGAGGTAACGACGATCGCCCGCTGGACGGGCAGCGGAACGCCGGCGCGAAGCGGTCCGCGGCGCCTTGGGGTCTGCTGCGTCGCCAGTTCGCCGCGACGGCAACGGCTGCAACCGCACAGCCTGAATCGCGCCGAGCCGCACCTCGATCGTGTCTCCGTCGGCAAGGGGTTCGGGCTGGTTGGGAATCCTCTGAATCTCCTCCGTGCGTTCTTCTGCCTCGCCATGGCCGTCCCCGTCTCTCTCGCGTGAAAGTAGGTCAAATAACTATCACAGGAGAGACTGCAAGACGCGGGTCGGCTCGTCCCATCGTCGTGGAGACCGTGCGGGCGCGAGATGTCCCGCGGCCGCCGCCGTGCTTCACTCTACCGCATCGAGCGGAAAATCTCGCGCAAATTCTCTCACGTCAACGCCCTGGGGAGGAACCGCGTCTGGATATGTTCTATGCGCCATCGCGGCGACTCCTGATTTTGGCCCGATGGTGTTCGCGGGGACAGGTCATCGTCGCGAGTTTCTGACCGGAGGGATTCGACGCAGGCCGATACCAACGCCCGCAATCGCCCCCAACAAAAGGTGTGGGACGATCTGCGGATCTCCTCTCGTCGGCGACGACTTTCACAGCGAGTCATGGCTGAGTTCACGCGCCCCGGTTCCCGTCGGAGTACGGCATCGACCGACGTCGGCCGCAAACTCGTAGCCCTTTCCGGCTCAGCCAAGGCGCTCTGAGCTTCCTCAAGGAACAACGTGGCGGTAATCCGCTACGCCTTCACGCTGTGGTGGGTCAATGAGAGAATAGGGAATCGCGTTGCTCAGATGATTGACGACAGCGTCCGCAGACACCCGCTGACGAAATGAGCGTTCTGCAGGAGGCAGGCGTGCGGAATCCCCGCGCGACGGCGATTGGAAGCTGTGGGCCGTCTATTCTGGAAGCCGGCGACGAAGACCGTTGAAACCTGAGGGGCGCGATCCGCAGCTCGAAATCAGGTTTCCAGAGTCGTCTTCGACGACTCCTGCGGTCATTCGCCCCACGGAGTCCCGGTAAGTGTTGAAGCCCGGCGGATCGCTCGGACCTCGCCCGACAGTGCCTTTAGGAGCTCCTCGCTGAGCGCGTCCAGACGCGGTCGTCTATCGCTTGGTCGCCCAGCTGTGTCGGGCGATGTAAACCAGCCTGGCAGAAAGAGAATTAGTCTTTAGTTCAGCCCAGTATGCCTGCCATTTTCAGTATACCATCTCTGTGATAGTTTGAATGCGAGTTAAGCAACAACATGATTCGAACGAAAACGCGGTTCTGAGTAAAGAGTAGGGCCCGCGGACCGCTGAATGTTTGAAAGTTGATAAAATCACGCGCGGATATACTATTATTCCATTTCAGATGCGAGAAACATAGAGGATATATCTCCTGTGTGGCCACATATAGAACTGGGGTAACTATTAGAGATTCGTGTTCGGCGACGATCGCGCATTGCAGAACATGCGTCACATTCACGTACGAACCTTTGAATCCACATTAGAGATACATTGATATGGAGGAAATATGACATACGAAATGGCAGGTCCAGCCTCGCGCGAATGGACATTCCAGCGATGGGGACGTCACGTTAGTACCGCGAATTAGCGTGAAGACCTTCAATGGCATGAACCCTCCGCGCCCGCATTACGGACAGTCGCAAGGTCGCCATTCAGAGGAGGACGACAAAATCAGAACGGACTAAGGAGTGCGCCATGTTGATCGATGAAATGAACAACGACATTGTAGCCCGGTCTTAGAATCTGAAGGATCGACTTGGGATAACGGGGTCGATCTGGCCCGAGGGGCGGACGCGCCAGGCAGGTATGCCGGTACGGCAGTCACCGGCCTGGTAACCTCGCAGAAAGCCAGTCATTGAAATTGCAGCCTGTGCCAGGAGCCTGGAAAACTTCTCGAACAAGCTGAAGAGCGTTATCGATGCGTTGATATCTATGCTAAAGTTGAGACAGTTGAGGGCACGTTTCAGGCGTACAGTCTACGCGCGGAGGGTTTGGAGGAAAAAGCTCGCCGCTACCGTGGTGTAGGTGAGATTAGAGTATTTATCTGCGGTCTCTCAGTTCTGTGAGAAGATCGAAAGCGTTGAAAAAGGGTTCAGATTTGCCGGTTGCGCGGGCGCTACTCTCAAACATCGGTGTGCTTCAGCGCCTTCGCGTCAACGAATGTTGCTAAATGATGCCCGCAAGACTACGATAAGCATGATGAGCTGCGCCAGAGAGAGCTGCGCCCACGTCAGAGTTTGCATTTGCAGGCGCGGAGTCGACCCGAATCTCTTTGGGTTCTTCTTCGCCATCTGTTGTAGTCTCTTGGCGTCCTGGTTCTCTTCGGCGGCGGTCTCCGCTGACCCTGTTTGGGATCGTTTCGACTTCAAAATGGTCTTTGACAGAATAGCGACGTCTGCGTCAGGGACATACTAAAGATCAGCAAGAATGCGGAGCCGAGCGCTCCAAAGGTTTGCAGGTTGGGGACCAATGAGGACTGCTGAGAATGCATCAGGGTTGAAGCGCGCGCCAGATTTCCTGTAACGCCCTGCTGATTAAACAGTCTTTCTTTTCACCGATCACCAATCCTCTTGAACAGCTTAGAGGCGCAACGAATTCAAATACTGAAGCCTTGAGAAAGCGTCTTGGGATGTGGGTATAAAGGCAAGAAGGCCCTCGACTTCGGTGGCGTGTAAAGGCTCTTGATGATGACTGCTATACTGCATCGCGGGTTACTGATGTGGAACTGTGGTAGCGGGCAATGGGAGGCTGACTCCTGGCTAATCCTTCACTGCGACTGCAAAGTGACCCGCACCGCCGCGCCAGCGCCGATGGACGTCGTGCCGGGCTACAGTTGGAGGCAGTTTGTATCTGGCTGGGTACATCGGAACGGCCAGGTATAAGGCCCGGGCGTCGGCACCGCCGCCTGGCGCGGAGTTATCGCGGCTCGCGGGCGCGGAGCGGCCGCCGACGTCATAAGGGCGTTTTGACACGATGCAACTATTCAAACAAGATAGTGGCATGTGACTGCAGATTGCGTTGCCGCCGGAATGGAGAGAGGCGATGGACGCTCCAGACGCGGACGGAGTCGATTACATCGCGTGCGGCCGGTGACTTCCGCAGGGCGCAAAATGCCCCTTTAATCGACACGCGTTCGGATGCTGAAACCGTCGTCCATCGAGAAGGGATGGACGGATTCTAGGAACGCCCACGTCGATCCCACATGAGTGCCTGGACGCTGGCGACGCTGACAGGCGGGCGGGAAAGCCCAGCTCGTCGCGGTTACGAACACCATGTGCGCCGAGACTGCCCAAGAACCGATGTACTGCGTCGGTACGGAGTGGTGAGAGAGTACGTTCGTATCGGTATTCACAGGTCTCGGATTTTGCTAGCGTGATTCGAGCGCCGTTGCGGGATATCGTCGCGCCGGCTTCTGAACCGAGGAATTGATGGAGGCGAGAGCGTGGACGTCATTGTTCCCCGCAGGCAGGCGCTTGATCTGCAGGCCTGTCCCGAGGGCGACGGCGTTTCCGAGGAGGACGGGCCCAGCTTGGCCGCCTGGTTCTTCGAGGCGTCGATGTTCGACCTTCCGGTCGGCTTCGGAATTGCCGGGGCTGCTCGGTTCTTTCTCCTGCCAGCCGGACTCTCGGTCGAGATGCTTGCCTCCGCTGCGGAAGCTTCGCTGGCGTCCGGACAGTGCAGCTTATGAGTTCGCCGTCCGGCGCTCGCAACGTGATCTGCCGCCCTGCACTACCCTGGAGGTCAGATTTTGTCAACGACGGAGGTGCGCCGCCGCCATGGTTCGGTGGACAGGGCGTCGTGCGTCGCCCTCGATACTGACGCCGATTCCAGGTTCTTTCCGCGATTTCCGGGCTGCTGCCACGCGGCGGACCTGCTCGACGTCGTCGGTCGGCGGCCTGTCGCCGACCCCGCGTCGCCCTCCGTCTACATGTGCGCGCCGGAAGAGCTGCGCTCGAACTTTCGAGCTCTGTGCAGGATCACCGTGCGCGGACATCAGCATGAGCTGAGCACGTTTTGCCTGAGGCTCAGGACGCCAGCGCAGGAAGGGGTGATCTGACTGCACCGATGCTTGCGTGATTGATGAAGGCCTGCGTCCGATGAGGCGCGATGCGCGTGGCTGAGGGCGATGAGCATAGTCCGATGAGAGGCGCCCCGGCTGGGCGAGAAACGGCCAGATAGGTTGAAACGTTTGTCGCCGGCGGTGCTTGTAGCGGGCGGGCGATCCACTTGTGACATAGATGCGGCTGCAGCCGATGAGAACGAAACGCGTGGGGCCGGATCTGCGCTGACACTCCTGCGCATTATTTCAGCGTGGTTCGGTGGGGGAGTCCGCTGCTGTCCCAGTTCGGTTTTCGAGAAGACATTCAGGTCTGCGCAGCCGATCGATATGATCGCTGAGGCCGCCAGCGCCGCATCCGACCGGGCGTCAGAACGTCCGAATCGCGTTCAGAATGCAGTCGAAGCAGGCCGCGGTGCCGCTTCCGCCGCGCCTTCGTCGGGGCGTTTCAGCCCTGGCGCCTGGCGCTAATGGGCGTCTGAGGCCGAAACCGCACTCCACGCCCTTCTGGGCGCCAGTATGGAATCGACGAAGCTAAATCTTCGCGCGGGCGAGCTCCACGCTGAAAGTCTAGCTGTCTCGTGACTCACTAACGAGACGCCGCCGCGGGCGCCGCAGAACGATTTCGACCTTCTTCCCGGCCAGACTGGCATTCGGTCGCCAAACGCCAGAAGATGATCGGACGAAGGCATCGAACCGCATCCGGTCGAGCTTCCTGTCACAACGACGATTCTTGAGCTGCGAGAGAGAAATACGGCAGCCTGGAAGCCGGCGCGTCGAACTGGCACGACTGTCGCCGTGTGGGACTCGCCGGACGCGTCACAGCTTTCGCGCTCGTCCGATCGCCTTCGCGACCTCTTCAGGACGGCCCCGGAAACCGCATCCAGGTGCTCGTCGCCGGGCCAACGTCGGCAGGTGGAGGCCTATCTGCCAGGTTCCGAAAACCGACGTGGACCTCGGCGACCACCTTTCGCGTGGAAGGATGCGTCGAACGCCCAACGCGGCGCGCGAGCTCCTCCGTATTCGCCCGCTCCTGGCAGTATCGCCTCCAAGGCCATCCTGCTCGTGCCGAAGGTGTGTGGCCACGAACGCCGACGGGCGGAAGACGTCGCCCTTCCGGAGCGTCGCGCGCATGCGCCATACCGACCTCACGCGCGTCCGGCGGCACATGGCGACATGCGGCGCGGCGCCTTCTCGCGCTGGGCGTCGCGATGAAGTCTCTTTGCGCGCCGGGTCTCTGACGCATCGCGGCCACCGGGAGCTCGAGACGCCCATGCCCAGGCCATCCACGGAGTGCGCGCCGCCGCCCGCCCGCTCGCTGTCATACCCGGCATCATCAACGCTCACAACCAGGATCTTTATCTCCGCGTATCGCCACCGAGCTCCACCCCAAGAGGAGCGGTGGCATGCGGCGACAGCCCTCGAAATCAACCGAACTTCCGCAACGCTGCGCCGATTCGAGCCATCTCCGAGTTCACGGCGATCGAGGCGTGCCGAGGCGGCGCACGGTACGCGACACGATGGCGACACCCAGCCGCTGGTCTCAGCGCGCCCGCCCTGGCACCCCTGGGACGACTCCCACACGGACGAACATGACCCGCGCCGCGGGCGCGCGCACGCGCGGCACCCAACTTGAAGGCGCGGGCATGAGGAGGTCACGGTTTGAACCCCTGCGCGAAAAGCTTGCGCGATCGCCGACCTCGGATTCCCGTGGCCTCTACT
>BNJV01002886.1_pt1:2500-118239 | contig 118239 bp, 196 predicted proteins | sample 8540591 | NCBI WGS metagenome assembly BNJV01 (sample SAMD00202457, study PRJDB9452) | human saliva metagenome | host: Homo sapiens
CGCTGCCGCCACCGCTTTCGCCACGCCGCCCGCCGCCGCCGCCATGCGCGCGCGCGCTGCTTTCCGTTAAGCAACGCCACGCGCACGCGTTTCGCCGCCGCCGCTGCCATACCGCCCGCGCCACCAGCGCTATTGCCATTATTCACACACAGGCTGTCCGCCACACCGCCGCCACACCTGATACACATTTCACACAGGCCGCCCGCCCACAAGGCCACACACACATGCCACACATATGCTGCCATGCATACACGCCCACGTCATTGCCTCGGCCTGGTCAGCCTGCCCGCTGTCACACCAATGTCCGCCACACCAGCCTGCTCACGCCACACATATTGTCTGCGCGGCAAGGCGCTGGCGCGCCACATGCCACGCCAGCACACAGCAGCGCTAAGGCGCGGCTAATGCTGCCCGCATACATAGCGTCACACACCTGCTGGCAGCCCGCCACACCGCTGCTACATATATATGAGGCGCCACAGCTCACCGCCGCGTTACACATACGCCGCCATAGCGCGCACATATGCGCAGCATATTATCACGCCTGCCACATAAGCATATACACACGCAGCGCTGGTCATGCCGCTGCTACGCCGTCTCATGGCCCGCCACATGCCATGTTTCATACATAATATTATTTTCGCCATTTCGCCACCGTCATTATCACGCCTGATCAGGCCATGGGGGCCCGCCGCCGCCGCGCCAGCAGCCTGCCACCGCCATGCCACACATGCCAGGCGCGCTCACAGTTGCCACAGGCACAAGGCCATATATATACAGGCGTTACATGTTTCGCCAGGGGCCACATATATGCGTTATTCGCCACGCCCGCCTTTCGCTACATATACAGCGCATACAGCGCCACGCGTTATGGCCATATTGCGTTTACGTTAATTACACATACACATGCATATATATACATACATACACAGCCACGTCTCGCTGCCAGTACACATACAGTGCTGCTATGCCGTCATACATATATAGTTACTATATGCCACGTTACATGGCCACATATACATGCATATATACATATAAGGCGCCGCTCTTCGCGTCACGCGCCATGCGCCAGCCAGCGCCACACAGCGCGGCAGCCAGCACATAAGGCGCAGGCGCACATACGCCAGCCGCGTTCACACGCCGCGCCGCCATACGTTGCTGCCACCACGCCAAGAGCCATACAGTTGCCATTACGCGCCACGCCGCCATGTTATGTCATATATATATATATATATTATTTTTTCTGCGCAAGCACGCCAGCGTTACCAGTTACCGCGGCGCCATGCCATTATGCTGCCATTACGCTATCGTTGTACGCCATACATACGCCACCCGCGCCATGCGCGCCCATATACATGTCGCATTACGCTGTACGCCGTCATACTACTGCTGCTGTCACCGCCGTCACGCCATATTGCGCATACATATGCTACATACATATATGGTTGCTACACGTCGCTGGCGATATTACACGGCAAGATATGGCAGCATATATATACCAGCAGCCTGCCGCCACACACATACAGCGCGCAGCAGCAGTACATATGCTGCCAGCGTCATTACGCTTTTCTCGTTGTTCGCTCGCTGGCGCCACGCTGCTGCCACACGCGCTACCGTCACACCGCTGCCGCCACCGCCCGCGCGTTATGCGGGCGTTACACATGCCACGCGTCACGTCGTTACCATATCACAGCATATACTCTGTCATATATATATATATATATATATATATACACACACAATATATATATATATATATATATATATATATATATATATATATATATATATATATATATATATATATATATATATATATATATATATATATATATATATATATATTATTATATATATATATATATATATATATATATATATATATATATATATATATATATATATATATATATATATATACACACATATATATATATATATTATTATATACACACATATATATATATATATATATATATATATATATATATATATATATATATATATGATATTACGTATATACATATTCATACTATATACATATATGGGATATATATGGGATGTGTGTTATATATATGTGTGCATGCATACAGATGTTATTACAAGGCGTACATATTAGTTGTTTTTTATACATGATGATTATGTTTATATATATATATACAGCAGCAGCAGCGCGCGCAGGCGCTACATACCACACACGCCGTTACGCATGCTGCTGCCGCGGCGCGGCAGCATACATAGCTAGTGGCAGGCACACATTACGCGTTATGCCCACACATATGCTACATATGTCATTAACACACCAGGCGCCAGCGGCGCGCGTTATTGCCCGCCACGCGCGCGTTACGGCGCGCAGGCGGCGGCGCGGCGTGCGCATATATAGGCGCAGCGCGCGCGCCACGCGCACATACGCCATACGGCGCCACATTACCACATACAGGCGAGGCAGGCAGCAGGTTACATATATATATACGCCAGCGCGCCACATACACCGCGCGCTGGCACACATGCCACACACACCGCTGGCCGCCTGGCATATACATACATGGCGGCGATACATATACGCGTTAGCGTGCCCGCTCGCCCGCCTTTCGCCATATATATATATATATATCACATACATATACATATACATAGTACATACATATACACATTACGCCATTACATATATATACCACATCATCATTAATTTTCTTTCGCTGCTGTCATATTATTACTACATATGGCATATTATTGTTACATACACACATACACATTGCCCGCTGCCCGCTGCCACCGCCACATACATATATTGTTGCCCGCCGCCATTGGCGCCATGGCACAGCAGCGTCATATTGCTGCCATACATATACATACATTGCCACATACAAGGTTGCTGATAATAAGGTTGGCTGGCCTGCTGGCGTCGCCCGCATACCGCCGCTACCACGCTGTCATCACCGTCATCATTCCTTTTTCGCGGCATATACATGTTACTATTACCAGTTGCTAGCGGTATATACATTGCTGTTGCTACGCCACACCATGTTGCCATTGCTGGGCTGCCATATGGCCGCTGCTACCGCCACACCACGTTTGCCGCCCGCGCCTGCCCACACATATACATACATTAGTTACAAGGTTAGCTGTCACAAGGCTCACCCGCGTACACACATGCCGCCGCGGTTACGCCATACCATATTAGCGCGTTGCCAGCGCCACATAAGGCGCGGCCGCGGCGCGCGCGCGCGCGAGCGGCTGCCACCCGGCTACACACGCCGCTGCCACATACGCGCGTTAGCGGCTGCTGCCATGGCGGGCGCGCGCGGCTGCCTGCCCAAGGCGCTGTACATGATATACACACCATTACCATTACACATATATATACATACATACAGCGGCGATATGGCTGCTGAAGCACGCTGGCAGTTAAGGCGCACCACGCTGTCACTATATACACGCTGCCACGCGCCAGCCAGCGTGCCGCGCGCGCGCCGCCGCCGCGCTGCCGCCACGCCGTTACCGCCACGCCAGCAGGCGCGCGCGCGGCATAAAGCGCGCCACATGCCACACATGGCGCGCGCGGTCATTACCGCAGCAGGCGCGGCGCAAGGCGGCGCGCGGCGGCGCTGCCGCTCGCTTCGTCGCCGCGTTATAGTTACGCCTTTCGCCAGTCGCCGCCGTCAGCCGCCGCCATACAGTTATTACGGCACACGCCCGCCGCTTTTCATTATTGCTGTTGCTGCCGCTCACCACGCCATTAGCCACGCCGCTGGCTGGCTCAGCGCGTTGCCACGCCCGCTGTCATTCGTCATTTTTCGCCATGTTTTTCGCGGCGCGGCGGGTCAGCCAGCGCCACTGGCCAGCGCTGTCACCATATTGTTGAGGTTATAACAGTGGTCCCTGAACTTTACATATCAGAAGAAAATGGTTAGCTAATCCACCTGAGTAGGCGGGTTTGGCCTTTCTTAGGTAGCGATATAAGATTGATAAGCGGTTTGACCCGCTATGCGCTTGGCAATATTCCATCGGGTGCGCTGGATTCTCTTTCATCTTCAGCATCCATAGAAGTCCTTATGGGTACTGCGCTTAAATATTTGGTAATGATATTACATCGATGGTAGATAGCGAAGATAGACACCAGAAAACCAATTCAACGGTGTTGAACTGTGGTATGGCGGATTGCTTGCAGTGGCGGCAAAGGACAATGCCATATTCTTAGATACAGCGACTTGTCTCAGCGGAAGATGTCTGTGAAGCTAAGACGGTGTTATCACAAATAAGCTTTATGTAAAGTATAGCTTAGTAGACTCTGCCCAGCAATGATGTAGAAGAATGAAAGTACAGTTGCACTTAAGGCGCTTCAAACCAAGCTATCATTCCGACTTGGCGACTTAACAGTGGAAGAATTTGAAGAGAACAAATATCTTATAACCGATGAGGTTCAGAGAAAAAGAAGCACGCGGTTTATAAAAAATCAGCGGTACAATAAAGGCTACAAATGCTCTTAAAATAATGATGTTTTGAGACCTGGCAAACCGCAGAGGAATGTTTGCATATATTTGCTAAGAGATGACATGAGGTACTTTGCCCAGAGGTTGCCAAGTTGGTCGAGATTTGAATATACCCAGTGATTGCCCAAGAATACGAGAGGGCGGTGGTTTTAAGGTACTGTAAGCATCGTAAGAAATGATGCAATAGAGAATTTCAAAAAGAAGTTATTTCAAAGTATAAAGAGGTTGGCAGGCATCGATGCTGAGATATACGTTGGTGCAGATAGGCGATGGTGGTGAAGGAAGATTCAGTAATGCTCTGTTCTCATACCTACTGGAGGTTAAGGAAAACAGGACTTTTGCTGGGCGATTATCTATATGAATTATTCAACGATAGGGCCTGAGAATGAGTAAGGGATATATGGATGAAAGAAGCCAGAAAATATCTTCTTGAGGAAATAAAAGTGAGGTCAAAGCTTACTTCCATCCACCCCTAGGATCTGCATTATCACCACTTAAGTGAGGGTTTACCTTGATTTACTTAAGGAGCCCTTCTTAATCTGTGGTGTATGATAACCACTGATATGTAGTTTTTCAGCCTGAAATATATTATCCTAGTTTTGGATTGCTGATGCATATGAAACTTCCATAATCTTAATAAAATTATAGTAGTTGAGCAAACAGAAATACATTGGAGGAATGTGCATTTAATAAAGACAAGAGAGTTGTTTTGCAGACAGCATATGATGTATATTGAAAGCCTGGCTTCATCTACATTTCGATAGAAGATGCTTTCTGCAAATGAATTCATATCTGACTGGACCAGGGAAATATGTCACTAGCTGTGCTTAAGGAAGAGATGGAATTTTTAACAGACAGATTCCGCATTAGAAATGGTGATATTCAGGGGAGCCTGATATCCAGACGATATCAATATTAGTTTAAGCACAATAAAGGAAGAATTGTAAACATATTTGTAGATATTTATATTAATATGATACAATGAGAGCATACCATTTTGCTTCAGGAGTTAGGTTAGATGGAGCGGGCGAGCCGTCAGCACGCAGAAAAAGGAGAATAGTCACATCTCAGGAAAGCTCTTAATCCTGACTGTTGCGTCCTGTTTTATAATTAACTGTTTTATGCGTTGTATTGTTTGTAAAATACACGCTCGGTTGGCGGGAATATGAATCAGACAGCTAAAATAGAGCGTATCCTTGTTGCGTAAAAGAGGAATTTGAACAGAGACAGATGATATCTATGTTTAGATTCGCCTGGCGTGAAGCCGATAAGAGAGAAGGGCTCTTATGCTTAAAGCAGAAGAGGAAGAACGAATAAGTGACAGTAAGAGGAAAGAGTTTATCTTACATTTGATGACGGACCTCTGAAATACGGAAGATGTTCTCAAAATACTAAAGAAAATGACATTAAAGCAGTTTTTTTTGTCATTGAAGGAATTTACGTTCTTGAGAGTACAGAAAAAATAGTGATGGCCACACGATTGCAATGCATTCGTATACCCACAATTATGGCTTGATATATGCATCTCTAAAGAATTTTAAGAAAGATTGGTTGGCGTATATAAGTGATCCCATTTACAATACTACAGGAGTAAGATGTAAATATTGGCGTTTCCCGGGTGGAAGCAGTAATTCTGTATCAAAAGATTGACATGAGCTTACCTATACAATTTCTTAAAGATGAGGGTGTTGGAGTATGTAGACTGAAAATGTGATGAGTGGAGATGCTGTACGACTATCTCTGTCTGACAAAGTGTTGCATATGTTATGACTGGTGTTCGCGTAGTATGAAAACTCCTGTAGTGCCTCTATGATGACTCTGCTGGCTAGAGGAACTACTTGCTAGAGCTTTTACTGAAAATCACTAAAAGCGTAAAGCAGAACTACCTTATACGTGCCTATAGATGAGAGACTACTCCTGTAGTACATCATCAGAATAAGGGAAGTTTAGTTGCAGGAGAAAGATGCGCAGAGACAACGAGAAGGCTGGAAATATATTTTCCTGCTTATCGCTTTTGTTGTTTGTAATTGTATCAGCTTTGTGTTTTTACTTCTGATTGCGTGACTTTGCATCACCCGACACAGCTATAGCAGCTAACCGCAACTTTCAGTGCCATTAAGACCGGTAAAGCAACAAAGAAAGCCGCGTAAAACAAAACAAGGTAGAAAACAAAGAAAAGATGCATGCCCGTGCGCATATTTAACTTTTTGATGACGGGCCCGGGCGTTAACACTGATAAAAGTCTTGGATATCCTTTGATAGATACAAGATAAAAGCTAACATGTGTAGTAGGGAGAACAGATACAGGCATCAATTAGAAGGTACAAAGAAATAGTTAAGAGAGGCCACACATATGGACTTTCACTTTAACTCAACAACTATAAGCTTGTATAAGTATGCAAGTCTTGATTCATTTAAGAAAGATGTATATGCTATCAGGGATATGAGTCATACACCGGAGTTGGATCCCAAGATATACAGATTTCCCGCGGAAGCAGTAATGGAGTCGCAAAGATAAATATGCATAAAGTCATAAAGTGGATAAGGTCCAGCAGGATATCGGTATTTTGACTGGAATCTTGGAGGTACCGATGCTGCATATCCGCCACCATCTGCCAATGCACATACAATGCGATAGCGATGTATGCAGGAAGTAATACAGATAAGATTGTACCCTGCACGATTCACAGGATAGTAAATACATTAAGAGCCCTGCCAAGAATCATTGAGCTTCTAAAAGAGAAGGATATAGATTTGCCAAGATTACAAAGAACACAAAACCCGTTCACTACAGAGTGAATCCAAAATACAAAATAAAAATAAATGGAGGTATGTTAGTGAGTTTTTAAGGATTTAAAGGAAGATGTTGGAGTTATGGGAGACTTTGAGAATGATGACAATCAGATGGTTGACACTTTAAGTGGCAGTAGTTCTGATGACTTTTGATGAGCTAATCTCTCTGGAAGAGGACGCACCTGGTGGACGATGATATGATTGAAAAGATGGCAGGATGGAGTGATAGCTTTAAATCTTTGAAAACTGGAAGAAGTGGCTGCCGAAGATAATGTGCGGCCTGAGCCTGAATATCAGGAGACTGCGGTATATAGTAGTTATGAGTGAGTCTCTGAAAACAACAGATGAAAGAGAGACTTTCCTGCTACAGAGAATAACGATACAGGTGACATAGGAGCAGATACTGTTACTGTTGAGAGCCATCCGGTGAGATTGCTGAATCCGACGGAAGCACAACAGTTAGCATCAGTGAACCGTGGATACAGGGAAGCATTGTCTCTGATGGTTCTTTAGATGGCGGCGGTACCGTTAACGGAGATATCAGCTTTCGTCTTGGCAAGCTTTCAATCTCAGGTGCAGTTATGGTAAATTCCTCAGCCGCTGAGGTATACTTACATACCAACAAGCTTGACGGTGGAATTACAAGTACGGCGCTGTGTTAAGATTGCCGCAGGTAGCTCAGTGGTTATCGGTGATATTGTCAGTTTGCTTCCCGTGTAGTTGCAGAGTGCAGTTAAGGGCAACTAGATGTAAAATGGACCTGTTGCCGTTGATCTCTACAGCTGTAATCAGCGGTAATATCAGCTCTAAAGGAATCCAGATTAACAGTGGTGCAGTGTTATTGATTTTCGGTTTCCTGTGCACTTCCTTATGCATCAGTTGATATTGATTCTTTTCTTTTGCGATGAGGTTGACGCTTAACGGATAGGATAGCGTAAAAGAGTACCGTTAAAGCTATCAGTCTGAAGCTCTTGCAGTGTGACAAGAAAATGGGTTTTGATGAGGCTACCTGCATTAGAGTTGCAAAACAGGTAAAAGAGCTGGTTGATAACGGAATACAGGTAGGAGTTGTTATTGGTGGAGTGCAATTTCTTTGAGAGGTCAAAATGTTTACATCAGCACACAATTGACAGGACGGAAGGCCGGACCAGATAGGGATGATGCTGGCTACCGTTACGAAACCGTATCTATGTGTCTGGAAACATTTAGATATGGGTAGGCGAAGACCTCTATTCCTCACACCTTTGAGTGCGGCAATATGACTCAAGCTCAAAAGACAGGGCTCTAAAGCATTTTGTGAGGAAAACATGGCTGCATGCAGGAGTGGAACAGGACATCCTATTATTCAACAGATACAGGAGCTGTGCTTAGAGCTATTGGAGACTGAGGCAGACATCATATTGTTAGCCAAGGCTGATGATGGTGTTTATGACAGCGACCCTATGTCTAACCCTAAACACGCAAAGAAGTGTCAAGAAATCAGCATAGGTAAGAGGCGCTTGATAGCTTGCTGTAATTGATCTTGCAGCCACAACTCATGTGTCTTTGAGAACAAGATGCCTATGCAGGTATTTGACTAAATGAAAGAAAATAGCATCATTGACGCTGCGAATGGAATCAATAACGGTACAGGTTAGCGGTATAAAAAGACTAAATATAGAATAAAACCTGGGAGGTTACTTATGTCAGAAGCAACAAAAATGTAAGTGAAGACAAGATGAATAAAAACGCTTAATAATCTTAGTGAAGAGTACATTATTATAAGAGCGGGAGAGCAAATCCTCATATTCTTGATAAGATAAAGGTTGATTATTACGGACAGCCATCACCTATACAGTACGGCGCCGCCAACATATCAGTTCCTGAGGCGAGAATATCCAGATTCAGCCTTGGGAAGCAAGTCTTATCAAGGCTATTGAGAAAGAGATTAATATGGCAAAACCTTGGTGTAATTCCTAATAATGACGGTAAGTCTATAAGACTTGTTTTTCCTGAGCTCACAGAGGATAGACGTAAAAGAGCTGCTCTAAGGATATCAAGAAAAAGGCTGAAAAATGCCAAGATAGCCATAAGAAATATAAGAAGAGATGCTGTGATCACTTCAAAAAGCAGGAAAAGGCTAACGAGATTACAGAGGATGATCTTAAAGGTCTTGAAGATGATTCAGAAGATAACAGATAAATTTTCTGATGAAATCGACAAGATGACAGAAGATAAGATAAAGGAAATAATGACAGTATATAGTAAATGGGGTTCGGTTTATCCGCACCCTCTTTTGGGATATGATATGGGTGAAAAAGAGAAGATCTCCTAGTGAGCATGGGCCATTATACTAGACGTGCAATGGAAGATGGGCAAAAAGAAGCGCGGCTTACCTGTGAACCTTTGGCCATCTTAAAGGCTGTGACAATGTAGAGCCTGTATGTAAGGGCATGCATTTAATCTGGGCATTAAATATGTTACCATAGTATGCTTTTTCAACTGAAAACTGGAAGCGTCCACAGGATGAGGTTGATGAACTTATGAAGCGTGCTTGCAAAATATATGAAGGATGCAATGAAGCTCTCTGTAAAACAATATAGAGAGTTAGGATATTAGGCGATAAATCAAGGCTTTCAGATGAGCTTAACTCACTGATAGCTAAGCTTGAAGATATATCTAAGGATTTTACAGGCTTACAGCTTCAGATTGCCGTTAACTATGGCGGTAGAGACGATATTAGAAGAGCTTTTTAAGGATATACTTAGTAGCTGCTGAAAAAGAAGGCTTTGACTTATCAGAGAAGTTATAGAGAACCTGTCTGAGGATACCATAAGCGATAACCTGGATACTGCGGATATTCCTGATCCTGATCTTATGATTAGAAACGAGTGGGGAGCGAGATTGTCTCAACTATCTTATTTGGCAGCTTGCTTATGCTGAGTATTTTTACAGATACTCTTTGGCCTGATTTTGGGAAAAAGATTTAGAAGAAGCCATTGAATTCTACAGTGGTAGAGACAGAAGATTTGGCGGTATTAAGAAAGGATAAACTATGTTTCTGACTAGACTTATAAGTGGAATTCTGCTTTTAGTATTTACATTTGTGACTATGTATTTTGGTGGGCAGTTATTGCTTTGTTGCCTTATTTTTGATATCATTGATTGGTTTATATGAGCTATATAAGGTTATGAAATTTGAAGATACTACACTTGCTGCAGTAGGATACTTAGGCGCATTTGCCTGTGGTATATAAATATTGATACAAGACCAAATGCTATAATTGATTTTAAGGTGCCTGAGCTGATGATATTTTCAATTGTAGTTGTGGCGGCACTTTTGGTCTTGTAGTAAAATATCCTAACATACTGCAAATCAGCTATTTAGTACGATTTTTGGTATATTTTATATACCTGTTATGATATCTTTTTATATTTAAGACCCGTGAGACCATAGCATTTTGGACAGTGGCTTTGCCTGGATGGCTTATGTAAGCTCCTGGGGTTCTGATACCTGTGCATATGTTGTTGGAAGACTCTTTGTAAACATAAGCTGGCTCGGTACTAAGTCCTAAAAAGTCGGTGGAAGGCGCAATTGGTGGAGTTCTAGGTTCTGCACTTATAGGCGTTATATTTGGACTTATTATGAGTAATTATACAGGGAAATCAGAAAACCTTATTGTGATATTTGCAGTAATTGAGGACTGGGCCTCTGTTATCTCAGATAGGTGACCTGGCTGCATCAGGAATTAAGAGAAATTATGATATCAAGGACTATGGGCATTTAATACGATGATGGATGGCATTCTTGACAGATACGACAGTATGATAATCACTGCACCCTATAGTTTATTTTCTCTCACTTTACCTGGTAGGAAGGATATAATGAAAAGAATATCTATTTTTAGGGTTCCACAGGCTCCATTGGGACCTCAGACGCTTGACATAGTAAGGCTTTAATGAAGATTTGAAGGTAACTGTACTTACCGCGAATAAAAACATTAATCTAATTTTCACACAAATTTTAGAATTTTTGCCCTGAATTTGTCTGCATTTTTGATATATAGAAGCAGGCAAACTTAAAGATATGCTTAAGGTTGCTATCGCTGAGAAAAACTAAGTAAAATGCCTGAGATAGTAACGGGAGTAGAGGGGCTGATTGAAGCGGCTGCTTACGAGAACTCTGATATAGTTGTTACAGCTGTTGTGGTGATGATAGGTATTAGACCCACGATAGCAGCTATAATGCTGGAGCGATATAGCCCCTGCCAACAAAGCAGACTCCTCGTTTGTGCAGGCCATATCATAATGAAAGCTTGCCAGGAGATAAGGCGTTACATATCTATCCTGTGGACAGCGAACACAGTGCTATATTCCAGTGTTTACAAGGAAAGGCAGATACTAGGATAAGAAGACTCCTGCTACAGCCTCAGGTGGCCCATTTTTACATAATTCCTAAGGAAGAGTTAAAAGGATGTGACTCTTGAGAGGGCTTGAAGCCATCCTAACTGGTCGATGGGAGCAAAGGGTGACAATTGACTCATCAAACTATGGTGAATAAGGGCTTGAGGTCTGTGAGGCAAGATGGCTGTTTGATACTGAGCCTGACAAAATAGAGGTGGTTATTCAGCCTCAGAGCATAGTACACTCAGCAGTAGAATTTGAGGATGGCAGCGTAATAGCTCAGCTTGGAGTCCCTGATGAAGCTCCTCATATCCTATGCACTTACTTATCCCTCATAGAAGATTTCGTATCAGACAATTACCTGACCTTTTGCCATATCAAAGCTTCGATCTATTGAAGCCTGATTTGGAGAAGTTTAAGGGCTTAAGCTTGCCTTTATGGTTATTACATGAGGGAGGAAGCCTCTACTGTCTTTAATGCAGCCAATGAGGTGGCTGTGGCATTATTTATACAGATCAGATATTTAGATATCGTTAATATCATAGAAGAAAACTTAAATAAAACACATAAAGATAGAAGATCCTAGCGTGGATGATATAGAAAGAACTCCAAAGGAGATTCTTCTTGGTGTAAAAAGCAGAGTGTAAGGAAGGTGAACGATTTGAAACATAGTTTGGGCTATTTTTAATATTTTCATTAGTAGTAATTATCTATGAATTTGGACATTACTTTTGCAAGACTTGGAGGAATCAAGGTAAATGAGTTCTCACTTGGTATGGGACCAAGGCTTTTTCCTTGATGCCGCAGGGACAAAGTGGTCTGCAGAAGCTCACTGCCAATTGGCGGTTCCTGCTATGATGGAAGGTGAGGATGAGTCAAGTGATGATGAAGGTGCCTTTGCCAATAAGTCTGTATGGGTAAGGATATGGACGGTTTTCGGAGGACCATTTATTTAACTTCATCCTTGCATTTTTACTTTCCTCTTTGTAATCGGCCTCGATAGGAGTAGACAAAAGTAATATTGTTAGCGTAACAAAAGGGCTATCCCGCTGAAGAGGCAGGACTTAAGGCAGGAGATGTCATTACTAAGATAAACGGAACTTCCATAAATATCGGAAGGGAGGTTTCAAGCTACTTTTGTATTTCATCCACTATCTAATGAGGACGTGAAGATAGAGGTAAAAAGAGGAGATGAAAAACTTGATTTTACTGTAAAGCCTCAGGAAAAAGAAAAGTTTTACATGGGATTTACCTATTCTCCGGGAGATGGTGAGGCAGCCATTGACAGCCTTACAGATGACAGTGCACTAAAGGCTGCAGGCGCAGTCGCAGGTGATGTCATCACTGCTGTAGATGGAACTGTTATCAAGTCAGGAACTGAACTTAATAACTATTTCGTTTCTTCTCCTTTAGACGGAAAAGAAGTAAAGATTACACTTAAGAAGGCTGATACAGGAAATACAGAGGAGATTACCGTAACACCCAAAAAGTGCAGGCTCTTCCTATACCCCTGGGACTTGTAAGCAATACTGCAAGAGAAAAAGTTGGCATAGGCGGTACCCTATATTACTCATTGAACGAGACCAAAGTATGTAGTGGTTACTACTATAGAATCTCTTAAAATGATGGTAACAGGAAGAGTAAAGCTAAAGAAATCGCAGGACCTGTCGGCATAGTAAATATGATAGGCAATTCCTACGAGCAGAGTAAGAATGACGGCATTATGGTCATCCTCCTTAGTATGGCTAGTATAAGTATACTTATATCAGCCAACCTCTGAGTTATGAATCTGCTTCCTATTCCTGCCCTTGATGGAGGAAGACTTGTATTCCTCATTATAGAGGCAGTAAGAGGCAAGCCTGTTGACCCGGACAAGGAGGGAAGGGTACATTTTGTTGGCTTTGTTCTCCTTATGTTACTAATGGTAGCAGTATTGTTCAATGATATTTTTGAGAATTATAGGATAAATTATGAGAAATGAGATTAAGACTACAAGAGTAGTAGGATTGGAAACAGGGTTATCGGTGGCGGTAATCCTGTTTTAATACAATCAATGACAAATACAAAGACAGAAGACGTGAAGGCTACAGTGGCTCAGATTAAGGAGCTTGAGAGGGCAGGCTGCGACATAATCAGATGTGCAGTTCCTACTATGGAGGCAGCACTTGCCTTTAAGGAGATTAAAGAGGCTATAAATATTCCTTTAGTGGCTGATATCCACTTTGATTATCGCCTTACAATAGCTGCTATGGAAAAACGGAGCTGATAAGATAAGAATAAATCCCGGTAACATAGGCTCGGATGAGAAGCTAAGGGCAGTGGTAGATGTAGCCAAAGAGTATCAGATTCCAATAAGAGTTGGCGTAAATAGCGGTTCTCTTGAAAAGGAAGTCCCTCGAGAAATATGGCAAGGTTACAAGTGAGGCTCTCGTAGAAAGTGCCCTCAAACAATGCTAAGCTGATAGAAGATATGGATTATCATAACCTGGTAATAAGTATCAAGTCATCCAATGTGAATGGAGTGTATCAAGGCACTATGAGATAATTGCAACAAGGACAGATATTCCTTTACATGTAGGCATAACTGAGTCCGGCTCACTTTATATCAGGCAATATCAAATCAAGTGTAGGACTAGGGATTATATTATATCAGGGAATAGGAGATACTATCAGGGTTTCTCTTGGAAATCCTGTTGAAGAGATTAAGTCAGCTAAGATGATACTTAAGGCACTTGGGCTTAGAAAAGGGCGGAGCAGAGATAGTTTCCCTGTCCAACCTGTGGGCGTACTGATATTGACCTTATAGGTCTTGGAAGAAAAAGGTGAATAAACTGCTTGAAGACTATATGGAGCTAGACATAAAGGTTGCTGTTATGGGCTGTGTGGTAAACGGTCCGGGTGAGGCAAGGGAAGCGGACCTTGGTATCTGCGGAGGCAAAAATGCAGGATCTCATTATTAAAAGGAGAAATTATTAAAGAGACTTCCTGAGTCAGAGCTTCTTATGGGACTTAAGGAAGAACTTGATATATTAAAAGCTAAGAAAGGTAAGTAAGATGGATTTTTCATGAGGCTTTTTAGCAACCTGGTTATAAATGAAGAGCTTGAAAAGGGCTTTTAATGAAATATCGGTTGAGAAAGGTAGTTGTATCGAAGGCAAGAGGGAAATTACTGTAATAATAAAGGGGCTTATCTCCTCTTAAAAGGAGTCATATAGTTTCTATGCAGTCTGTGCTAAAAGGGCCAGATATTTACTCAAAGGAGCAGACAGTAATAATTGAGGAAAGATACGACCTATCAGACTATTCGACTCAGAAATATCTTTGAGAAGAAATAAGTCCAGTATCCTTGAGGAATTAAATGAACAGGGTAGAATATACTACAATATCTTAAATAAAAGTAAGGTTGATTTTGATGATACTGCTATATATATTGAAAATGAGGATAATTTCATAATCAGGGAAAAACTAAAGGAAATATCCGAATGGTTAAAGCTTATATTTCTAAAAAGATATAACAAGGAAGTCTCCATCCACCTTAGTTTTAGAGAGATAAGTGAAAAGGAAAAGGAAGAAAAGGACAGCTTTTACCATAGAGGAAATACTTGCTACAAGGCCTCAGATTGAGCAGGCTTCTAAGCTCTAAGCCTAATAATAAGCCTATGTCAGAAGATAAGGCTAAGAAAGGATTTAGTGCACCTACAGGTTTTTAAGAAGAAGTCAATCCTCTTGATCCGTCTGTGATTTATGGTAAAAACTTTGATGGAGCATCTGTTTTTGTTAAAGGACATAACAGAAGAGCAGAGAAGCCTCATTGTTAGAGGAAGAATCCTTAAGCTTGACGAGAGAAACAAAAAAACAGGAAGATTTATTATTTCTATCGAATTACCGATTTTACGGATAGCATTACCTGCAAAAATATGGGCTTCTCCGGAAGAAAAAGATGAACTTAAGAAAAGACTTTCTCCGGTGCCTTTATTAAAATAAGTGCAGATGTACAGATGGACCCTTTTGATAATGAGCTTACCTTAAGTAAGGTGGAGGGCATCAAGGAAACAGAAGATTTTTACATCAAAGCGCATTGACAAGAGCGAAAAGAAGAGGGTTGAGCTTCATCTTCGTACAAAACATGAGTGAGATGGACGCTGTAATTGATCCGGGTGCACTGCTTAAAACCCTGTCTGCTTGGGGACATAAGGCTGTTGCTATTACAGACTATGGAGTAGTCCAGGGCTTTACCAATGCTCTTCATATAGAAAGACAAGCTTAAAAATGAATGATTTTTAAGCTTATTTATGGTGTGGAAGGTTATGTAGTAGACGATGTTTCTCCTGCTGTAAGGATGGACAAAGGACAGAAGCTTTCACAGATCCTGCGGTTATTTTTGATATAGAAACTACAGGCTTTTGGACCCAAGAACTGCAGAATTATTGAGATAGGCGCAGTTAAGGTTGTTGACGGTAAGATTATAGGAAGTTCTCCTGCTTTTGTGAATCCAAAGCAAAGTATACCTGAGGAGATAACCAAAGCTTACAAGCATTACTCAGGATATGGTAGCAATGAGCCTGAGATTGATGTTGTACTTCCTAAGCTAGAATTTTGTAAAGGCTGTTTTTAGTTGCACACAATGCATCCTTTGACACGAGCTTTATATTTGAAAATATGGAGAGACTTGGACTTATGGGAGAGTTTACCATAGCGGATACAGCAACTATGTCAAGGGTACTTCTTCCGGGACTTAAGAACTATAAGCTTGATACAGTGGCTGAGAGACTTGGGAATTGTACTGGAGCACCACCACAGGGCAGTTGACGATGCAGGCTGTACTGCTGAAATCTATATCAAACTCTGTGAGCTTGCAAATGAGAGGTTTGGTAACTCACCCTTAGCAATTTTAATACTAAAGAGGGATTTGACGCTGAAACAATCAAGAAATGGGTACCTCCCCACATCATTATCCTGGCAAAATGACATAGGCAGGATAAACCTATATAAACTGGTTTCACTGTCTCATCTGTACCTATTTTTCAGAGAAGACCAAGAATTCCCAAAAAGTCTTTTGATGAAGCATAGAGAGGGACTGATACTTGGTTCAGCCTGTGAGGCAGGAGAGCTTTATCAGGCTGTTCTTAGAAGACTATGGTGAGGATGAGATTGAAGCTTGGCCAAAGTTCTATGATTATTTTGAGATTCAACCGCTTGCCAACAACAGCTTTATGATTGAAATGACAGAGTACTCTGATATTACGGACAAAGAAGATTTTAAGAGAAATAAATAGAATAATAGTAAAACCCTGGTGAAAAATATAACAAAACCCAGTAGTTGCCACCTGTGATGCACATTTTCTAAATCCTAGAAGACGAGATATACAGAAAATATCTTTTATGGTCGAAGGGAATGAAGGATGCAGACAGACCTTACCTTCTATCTTAGAACTACGGAAGAAATGCTTTGAAGAATTCTCATACTTGGGTAAGGAGAAGGCAGAAGAGGTGGTAATTACCACACCAATCTTATAGCAGATATGATTGAAATAATCTCTCCTGTAAGACCTGACAAATGTGCTCCTGTCATCGAGAATTCGGACGAGGAGCTTAGGAAGAATCTGCTATGACAAGGCCGACGAGATATATGGCAGAGGACCTTCCTAAAAAGGTAGTAGACAGGCTCGAGCACGAGCTTACTTCAATTATATCTAATGGCTTTGCGGTTATGTACATAATTGCGCAGAAGCTAGTGTGGAAGTCAAATGAAGATGGATACCTGGTTGGCTCCAGAGGCTCAGTAGGCTCTCCTTTGTTGCCTTTTTATCTGGTATTACAGAGGTTAACTCACTCATCTGCGCATTATTACTGCAAGCATTGCCATTTCGTTGACTTTGACTCTGAGGAAGTAAGGAGCTACTCAGGAAGAAGTGGCTGCGATATGCCTGATAAGCTGTGTCCCGTGTGCGGAGAGCCGCTTGTAAAGACGGACACGACATACCTTTTTGAGACCTTCCCAGGCTTTAATGGAGACAAAGGAGCCTGATATCGACCTTAACTTCTCAGGTGAATACCAGGCAAAGGCACTATGCTTATACTGAGGTTATCTTTTGGTGAAGGGACAGACTTTTAGAGCAGGCACAATCACAGGTGTGGCAGATAAGACAGCCTATGGCTATGTACTTAAGTACAATGATGAGCATGACAACATAGTTATGCGGAGGTCGGAGATAGAAAGAGTTTCTCTTGGCTGTATAGGAGTTAGGAGGAGTACAGGACAGCATCCCGGAGGAATAGTAGTTCTTCCTCTTGGAGAAAATATCAATTCCTTTCACACCTGTTCAGCATCCTGCCAACTGATGATAGTACACCCATAGTTACAACTCACTTTTGATTATCACCAATTGACCACAATCTTTTGAAGTTAGATATACTAGGGGCACGACGATCCTACCGATGATAAGGATGCTTGAAGACCTTACAGGAGTGAATGCACAGGATAAGGCTTGATGATGAAAAAGTGCTTTCACTCTCTATGGGCTTACGGCATTAGAAATAGAAGCTGAGGACTTGATGGCTACTGACCTTGGAAGCCTTGGTGTGCCTGAGTTTGGTACTGAGTTCGTTATGCAGATGCTAGAGAAACCAATCCTAAGACATTTTCAGACTCTGGTTCGTATATCAGGTCTGTCGCATGGAGCTGATGTGGACAGGCAATGCACAGACTCTATAGCAGAAGGAAATGCGAGTTAAAGAATGCAATCTGTACAAGAGATGACATTATGATATATCTCATAGATATGGGACTTGAACCGGGACATGCCTTTAAGATAATGGAAAGTGTGCGTAAGGGTAAGGGACTCACTCCTGAATGGGAACAGGAAATGACAGAGCATAACGTTCCTGACTGGTATATCTGGTCTTGCAAGAAAATTCAGTACTATGTTCCCTAAGGCAATATGCTGCTGCCTATGTAATGATGTGGGCTTTAGAATTGCTTACTTTTAAGGTGTATCATCCCCTTGCCTATTACTCCGCATTTTTCAGCATAAGAGCAAAGGCATTTGACTATGGTTTATTTTGCTTTGGTAAAGAAAAGCTTTTAAGCGTCATCAAGGATATTAAGAAGGTTGAAAAGAGACATAGAAATAAAAAGGATGAAGATGTACTGGGAGATGCCTATATAGTACTTGAGATGTATGCAAGAGGCTTTGAATTTATGCCAATTGACATATATAGCAAAGCGAAAGCATTTTCAGATTATAGACAACAAGATAATGCCCGCTCTTGTAAGCATAGAAGGACTTGAGATAAGGCAGCCTATGCCCTCTATGAGGCCGCTAAAAAGGCAAATTCCTCTCAAAAGACGACCTTAAAACAAAGAGCAAAAAGGCACTACCTAGACAGCAATAGACAAGATGACTGAACTTGGTATTATAAATGAACTGCCTGAACTCCAGTCAGATATCTTTATTTGACTTTATGGGTTAACTTTTTAGCCATTTGGCGTAAATCATTAATTGATTTTGATACAATAATTTCAAATACTATGTTTAAAAGTGGACAAATGTCCTTTATTAATTGATGAAATTATAAAATCTAATTAATAATTAAAAATATTATACAAACTTCACAAAAGAGAAAGTTGTTTGGAGGAAACTATGATTGATTATGCTGAGGGTCAGGCAAACAGTATCATACAGGCTTTAGCTAAAGGCGATGTAGGAAGGTATGTTATTCTTCCCGGAGATCCCTAAAAAGATGTGCAAAGATAGCAGCTCACTTTTGACAATCCCGTACTTGTGTCTGATGTTAGAGAATATGTGACATATACAGGAACCTTAGACGGTGTCAAGGTAAGCGTTACTCAACAGGTATAGGAGGTCCATCCAGCAGCCATTGCAATTGATGAGCTTTCAAATGTGGAGCTGACACCTTCTTAAGGGTTGGAACCTGTGGAGGTATGCAGGATGAGGTTATGGGAGGAGATATTGTTAGCAAGCGGTGCTATCCGTATGGGAGGGCACCAGCCGCGAATTTGCTCCTATAGAGTACCCTGCTGTTGCCAACATTGATGTTATGAATGCTATGATAAATTCTGCCAAAAGATCTAAATGAAAGATACTTATGTTGGAGTAGTTCAGTGTAAGGATTCTTTCTTTTGGACAAAGATGAGCCTGAGATTATGCCTGTTAGCTATGAGCTTCAAAAATAAATGGCAGGCGTGGCTTAGAATGGGCTGCCTTGCTTCTGAAATGGAATCCATGGCCTTATTTATTGCAGGAAGCTTCAGGGTAAGGGTAGGCTCTGTTTTCTTGTTGTAGCCAATCAGAAAGAGCTAAGAAAAATCTTCCAAATGAGCAGGTACACGATACAGAGGCAGCCATTGCCACTGCCGTAGGTGCCATAAGACTATTGATTAGTCAAGATAAGTCAAGCACCTAATCTACCATACAATGATGAGATAAGTATAATTTTTGACTGTTAAATCAAGACTTTTTAATATTTGGTTACTGCTGCCAAAAGGCAGTATAACATAAAACTTTCTTAAAAAAGGAGAAAAGAAATGAAAAAAAGACTTTTATCAATGGCTCTGTCAGCAGTTATGGTGCTTTCATTAGCAGCTTGAGGCGGACAGGCAAAGGATTCCGCAAGCACAAAGAGTGCTTCAAAGACCACCTCTGCTACAAGTGCAGCTAGTACTACAAGTGCAGCTAGTACTACAAGTGCAGCCGGAAGTGCTTCATCAACTAAGTCAGGCAGCACCACGACTGCTAAGTCTGACTTAAAGGTTGGCCTTATTACTGATGTGGGCGGTATCCATGACCATTCATTTAACGAGACTTCCTGGAAGGGACTTGAGAAGGCTAAGACAGATTTTGGTGTAGAGATTAACTACCTTGAGTCAAAGACTGATGCTGACTACTCAAGTAATATCGAAAGCTTTGTAGATGAAGACTATGACCCTCATTGTAGGTGTTGGCTTTCAAGCTTGCTGAGGCTACAAAGAAGGCTGCAGGAGTCTCATCCTGATAAAAGTTCGCCATCATTGATGATGCTTCCAATGCATCACTTCCAAACGTTACCTGTCTTACCTTCAAGCAGGAGCAGGCTTTATCTTGTTGGTTATGTAGCAGGACTTGTTACAAAGAAGAATAATGTAGGTTTTGTACTTGGTATGGCAAGCGAAATGATGAACAAGTTCGGTTACGGCTACCTTTCGCAGGTGTATATGCTGCCAATCCTAAGGCAACAGTTCAGCAGATAGACGCAAATAACTTTGCAGACCCCTGCTATTGGTAAGACAAGTGCAACAAACTATGATTACCAATGGAGCAGATGTTATCTTCCACGCAGCAGGCGGTACAGGTGTTGGTGTTATCCAGGCCCTGCCAGAGAAAACAAGATATCAGCCATCGGTGTAGATACAGACCAGAGCTCATTAGCTCCTGATACAGTTATCACATCAGCTATGAAGAGGTAGACAACGCTGTCTATGATTCATGTTAAGCAGCTTGTAGAGGGTACTCTTAAAGGCGGAGAAGTTGTATATGACCTTTCAAAGGGTGGTGTAGACATAGCACCTACTACCAAAAGCTTCTTTCTGAGGACGTACTAAGAAGGTGGAAGAAGTTAAGGCTAAGATATTAAGTGGAGAAATCGTTGTTCCTGGTACAAAGGCTGAATTTCGAAAAAGAATATGGAGATAAGCACGAATTAGACTAATCTAGGATGTCACTTTACCTTTTATTTACAGCTATAGTTATTAAAGAGCTACAGTATTGTTAAGTAGGGTAATTTCTGCAGCTGCCAGCTTGCGTTCTGCGGTAGTTGCAGATGATAATAATATCATATTTTTGAAAACAGTGTTTTATATCTAACACATTATTTTGAGAATATGATAGTCAAAAATATCAGAAAATGGGAGGTAAGGCTGTGGGCAGTGAAAGTCATATTGATGAAAATGTCATTGCTGTAAAAATGGAGAACATAGTAAAAAGTTCGAAGTCTTTACTGCAAATGATGGCATTAATCTAATCTGTGCATAAGGGTGAGGTTCATTCCATACTTGGTGAGAACGGTGCAGGTAAAAGTACCCTAATGAATGTACTCTACGGTATGTACAGACCCTACAAGCGGACAGATTTATATTAAGGGTGAAAAAGTAGATATCAAGTCCCCAAACACGCCATAGAGCTTGGTATAGGTATGGTACATCAGCATTTTATGCTAATACAGCCATTTACACGTTACAGAAAACATAGTCTTAGGCATTGAGCCTGTTAAAGGTGTCAAGATTGACTACAAGCTTGCAAAGAAAAAGGTGCTTGAGATATCTGAAAAATACGGTATGCAGGTAGATCCTGATGCCAAGATTGAAGATATTTCGTGGGAATGCAGCAAAGAGTTGAGATACTTAAGGTGCTAGTACAGAGGTGCCGATATCCTCATTCTTGACGAGCCCACAGCTTCACTTACACCTGCAGGAAATAGACGAACTTATGGTAATTATTAAAAATCTTACCAAAGACGGCAAAAGAGTATAACAATCATTACGCATAAGCTTAAAGAAATAAAAAGCCTGTCTCAGATAACTGTACAATTATCCGCCAGGGAAAAATATATCAATACTGTCAAGGTGGATCGAAGTAAGCGAGTCTGAGCTGGCAGCCCTTATGGTAGGCCGTGATGTCAATTTTACAGTAGAAAAGAAGGAGCAGGAGCCTGGTGCAGAGGTCCTCTCGGTAAAGAAATGTGAGGGCAAGAGACTATAGAGAGTAGAGATACTTAAAAGGCTTTTGATATATGCAGTTAGAGCAGGTGAAATTGTAGTCTTGCAGGTGTGGATGGCAAATGGACAGACAGAGCTGGTTGAGATATTAAGCGGTCTTAAAAAGGCAGATTCCGGTGAAATAACTATGAACGGCAAGGATATCTTCAACAAGACACCTGAATGAAATATTTGACAGGATGGTCTTTCCAGCATACCCGCAGACAGGCAAAAAGCATGGACTTGTTCTTGAGTTTTCAATCGAAGATAATCTCATTTTACAGCATTACAATGAGGCACCATATTCAAAAAGGCTTTTATACTTGACCGTAAAGTTATACGAGAGCACGCAACCAATATGATGGATAAGTTTGATATCAGGACCAAGAGGTGCTGAGGCTAATCCTGCGGGAAGCCTTTCAGGAGGCAACCAGCAAAAAGGTCATAATTGCCAGAGAGGTTACCAACAATAAGGATTTACTTATAGCAGTTAACCCTACCTGAGGTCTTGATGTGGGAGCTATTGAGTTTGTGCATAAGTACATTGTTGAGCGAGAAATAAGGGAAAAGCAGTACTGCTTGTTTCCTTTGAGCTTGATGAGATTATGAACCTCTCAGACAGAATAGTTGTTATAAGCGGCGGTAAAGTGGCAGGTAGTAGCAGGCAAAAGAGGCAAAAAGAAGGTGAACTTGGATATATGATGGCAGGAGGTGAGCAGAGTGAACAAGAAAAAGAGTATTTTTACAAAGCGATTTCTATATACCGTTATAGCCATTATAATCGGTTTCTTTATTGCGCCATCTTCTTGGTTATCGCAGGCATATGCCCTGCTGTAGCCTATAGTAAGCTGATTTCAAGTGTATTTAGCAAGCCAAAGTTCTTGATGTATACTTTTGTTTATTCAGCACCTATCATACTAACAGGTCTTTCAGTAGCATTTTTCCTTTAGAACCGGTGATTCAATATAGGTGCTGAAGGGCAGTTTGTTGTTGGAAGCATAGCAGCTACTCTCGTTGGAATTCTTGTGAAGCTGCCCGCAGTTATCCATGTTCCTTTATGTATAATAGCGGCAATGGCAGCCGGAGCCTTCTGGTCATTCTTATGTGGCCTTATGAAGGTAAAGCGAGGTATTCACGAGGTTATCTCGTTTATTATGTTTAACTGGATAGCATTTTATCTATCTAATTTCGTAGTTAACCTTAAAGATATAAAGGTCGAGGAGGCGAGGCCCTCAAAGAACCTTGAAGACAGTGCAAGGATACTTTTTCCTGCAACCTGGATTGACAGCATTAAATGCCCTGATGCTAACTGGGGTATAGTTATAGCTGTAGTTGCTGCTATAGTTATTTGGATTATTATAGAGAAGACCACACTTAGGTTATAGGCTCAAAAGCAGTAGGTTTTAATAAAGATGCCGCTGATTATGCTGCGGAATAGATGCAAACAAATCAATACTTACTGCTCTTTGCATATCCGGAGCACTTTCAGGACTATGGTGGTGCTGGGTCAGATTATGGGACAGAGTGGAAGACTTGTGCAGTTTGCAGGGCAGGAAGGCTATGGCTTTGAGGGTATTTCGTAGCCCTTATCGGTAGCTCTAACCCTATAGGATGTATATTTGCAGGATTATTCTTATGGTGCTATGAAGTTTGGAGGCTCTGCTAAATATGGTTCAGGTTCCTTCACAGATAATTAGCATAATTATGGGCTGTAATTATTTTCATAGCTATTTCACACGTATTCAAGTACTTGTTTCTTAAAGTTACCAAAAAGAAGGAGGTGTAATAATGAATTTTCTAATCCAAAACCTTGGTCTTTTGATTAATGCGGCTTTTAATTAGCTACACTCCACTTCTTTTGGCAGCTCTTGGGCTCTTGTTTCTCGGAAAGAAGCGGAGTAGTTAACATCGGAATTGAAGGTGATGATGACAATAGGCGCAGTTACCGGAGCAATAGCGCCTTACCACCAAGAACGGAATCTTGGCATTCATCATTGGAGGCCTGGCTGGTGCTGTATTTGGTCTCATCTATATGGTAGTTTGCATTCATTTTCATGTGGACCAGACCATTGCAGGAACAGCCATCAACCTTATCAGGACCCGGACTTGCTGCCTTTTACCTGTATGGTACTTTACAATTCCACCTGACAGCCCTGCATTCCTTTGGAGGACAGGCTTCCTAAATGTCTCAATGATGTATTTGAAGCAGGAAGCTTTGGGGCAAATGTACTCAATGTATATTCTATGGCTTTACTTTAGTATTTGTATTCGCTATAATTGCAAACTTTGTATTCTATAAGACAAAGCTTGGAGCCCATCTACGTGCCTGTGGAGAACATCCTGTAGCCTGTGAGTCACTTGGTATCAATGTTTACCTTGTAAGATATATCTGCGTAATCCTTTCAGGATTTTTATCAGGTCTTGGCGGAGCCTTTTGTACACTTGCAACAGTTAGCCAGTTCAAGCCTACAGTTATTGTGGGACAGGGCTTTATAGCCATAGCGGCTGTAATCTTTGGAAAATTTTCTCCAATGGGTGCGCTTAAGGGCTGCCTTATCTTTGGTATCATGTAACGGTATCAAAGCACTTGCCAGTCAGGAGAATAATGGTATCACCTAACCTTATCTCAATGATACCTTATGTAGTTACAATATTAGCCCTTATCTTCTTTGTAGGAAGGGCAGATGCACCTGCAGCCAATGGAAAGCCTTATATCAGATCAAAATAAGGAGTGTATATGGATTATAAAGAATTGGTAGAAATGGCTCTTGAAGCCAGAGAAATGTCTTATTCTCCATATTCTAACTTTAAGGTAGGAGCTGCCCTCCTCACTAAGAATGGCAAGGTATATAAGGGCTGTAATATTGAAAATGCAGCTTATTCACCTGGAAACCGCAGAAAGAACAGCTATATTTAAGGCTGTCAGCGAGGGGGAGAAAGACTTTGCGGCCATTGCAATAGTAGGTGGTCCCGCCGATAACAACGAACTAACCATCTGTCCGCCTTGTGGGGTTTGCAGACAGGTCATCAATGAGTTTGTAGACTGTGAAGAGTTTGACATTGTACTGGGAACAACAAGCCTGAGGATATGAGGGTATTTAGGCTAAGGAACTTCTACACTTGGATTTGGGCCGAGACCCTTGCCAAATCAAAAATTATGGAGTTCACTATGAGTGATTTTGGATATGTATGGAAATATCTAAGTAAGGACAGTCACGAATACTTAGAACAGTTCTTAAAAAATGCACCTAGGTGGCTGCTTGAAGAATTCAGAGAGGTTTCACTGCCAAAGGATACAGAATTTGTCACTGAAAATGATAATGCAGGAACTGTATATATATTGCTCACAGGGATCGTAAAGGGAAGTGACTTACGGGTATTTCCTATAGCATATGACTTTTATGAGATTCCCATCCAATAGAGGTCTCTGCAGTGCATGGAATTTGTACTGGAAGAAGAAACCTACAGAACTACTCTTGTAACAGTTACAAACTGCCGCTTTCTTAAGCTATCAAGAGAGCATTTTGCCAAATGGGTATCAAATGATATAAATGCAATGAAGATGTTTACTGAAGCCATGACAAAATATCTCCTAGAACAATGTAGAAAGGAAAGACTGTTTCTTTTTCCTTCAGAGTGAAGACAGAGTTTTGCTGTTCTTACACGACTTCTATGAGAAAAACCATTTAGGAGATAAAGTGATTATCAACGATGAGCAGGAACGATTTTGGCAAGAGGAACCGCACTTTCGGTTAGGACTGTCAACCGTACAGTGAAAGACTTTCATAGAAGAAGGATTGCTAATGAAAAAGGCAGAAAACTGGTGCTGCCATTTGGAGAAGTATAAAGAAATCAAAAACAGTATTTGCGGATAAGATAGATATAGCCTGATTTTCATAGCCTTAGACTAAACCAAAGTAATAAATCTGAGATTTTGTAAACCAATGACAAAAATAATAAATTAAAAGGAGGAAGTTACTATGCCAATACCAACACCACATATCAGAGCCAAAGAAGGAGATTTTGCAAAGACTGTGCTTATGCCGGGAGATCCGCTTAGGGCAAAGTACATAGCCGAGACCTACCTTGAGAATCCGGTTCTTGTTACAGATGTTAGAAATATGCTTGGTTTCACAGGTACTTATAAGGGCAAGAGAGTATCTGTAATGGGCGGAGGTATGAGCATAGCTCAATCGGAATTTACTCTCACGAGCTTTTTAACTTTTATGGAGTAGAAAATATAATAAGAATTGGTTCCGCAGGCTCTATAAGCGAAAGCTGCCCTGTTAGAAGTGTAGTAATAGCTCAGGCAGCCTGCACCCAAATTCCTCTTGGGCTAAGCAGTATGAGATACCGGGGACTTATGCCCTATAGCTAACTACGGACTACTTTCATCAGCTGTAGAGATAGCTGAAACAGGAACACCTACAGTTGTAGGAAATGCTTTCTTCCGATCCTTTCTATTGCGACCTTACGGATCCTCACAGTGCATGGATAAAGATGGGAGTTCTTTGTGTTGAGATGGAGCGGCCGCCCTTTATATGGAAGCTGCAAGAAGTAAGAAGAATGCCCTTGCTATACTTACAATATCAGACAATATTATCACAGGTGAAGAACTAAGCTCTGACGAAAGACAAACAGGCTTTTGGAAAGATGATGGAGCTTGCACTCGAATTAGCTTAAAACAGAATATTCGACTATTGTAGAATAGTTTTCTACAATAGTCGAACGTATATTGAAAGGATGGTTTTTAATGACACAAAAGGAAATGCTTACCCACGTTGACCACACTTTACTTACACAGACAGCTACTTGGGATGAGATTAGACAGATTTTAGATGATGCTATGAAGTATAAGGTTGCATCTGCTTGCATACCTGCAAGTTATGTAAAAAGAAGCCTCTGATTATGTTGACGGAAAACTAGCAATCTGTACAGTAATAGGCTTTTCCAAATGGTTATGACACGACTGCATCCAAGGTGTTTATGGCTAAGGATGCCATAAATAACGGTGCAAGTGAAGTAGACATGGTCATCAACATTGGTTGGCTGAAGGATAAAAGATACGATGAACTTGAAGCAGAGATTAGAGAGATAAAAGAAGCTGTAGGAGATAAGCTTCTTAAAGTAATAATTGAAACCTGTCTGCTCACCGATGAAGAGAAAATAAAGATGTGTGAGATTGTAAACAAAGGCTGAGCTGATTATATTAAAACCTCAACAGGTTTTTAGCAAAGCAGGTGCAACCTTTGAGGATATAAAACTCCCTTTAGTGAGAGATGTTGGTAAAAATGTAAGGATTAAGGCTGCCGGCGGTATATCAAGTCTTGAGGATGCGTATAAGTTTCTTGAACTAGGTGCAGACAGACTGGGAACAAGCAGGATAGTGAAATTAGTAAAAGGACAGGAGGCGACAGGATATTAATGAGCAGATTTAAAAGAGTATTTTTGATAGTTATTGACTCTATGGGCATTGGAGCAATGTCTGATGCAGAGAAGTTTGGCGATGTAGGTGTAGATACCTTGGGACATATATCTGATACGGTTGAACATTTTAACATACCCAATCTTAGAAAATTAGGACTTGCAAATCTTAAGCCACTTAGTAAAGTAGAGCCTGTTGATAAGCCTCTTGCTTATTATTGTGCACTTAAAGAAAAGAGTAACGGCAAGGATACCATGACAGGTCACTGGGAAATGATGGGAATCCACACTACAACTCCTTTTGTAACCTTTACTGATACAGGATTTCCAAAAGAGCTTTTAGATGAATTATCAAAGCGCTGTGGAAAAGAAATAATAGGAAACAAGAGTGCCTCAGGAACTGAGATCCTTGAAGAGCTTGCGGAAACCGAAATAAAAGAAGGCAAGATGATAGTCTACACCTCTGCTGACTCTGTGCTCCAGATATGTGGAAACGAGGAGACCTTTGACCTTGCTAATCTTTACAGGTGCTGTGAAACCAGCCAGAGAGCTGTGTGCGAAGGATGAATGGAAGGTTGGAAGGGTTATTGCAAGACCTTATGTAGGTAAGAAGAAGGGTGAGTTTAAGAGAACTGCAAACCGCCACGATTATGCCATCAAACCTCCTATCGATACAGCTCTTAATGCGCTTAAAGATGCGGGTCTTGATGTAATTTCCATCGGTAAGATAAATGATATCTTTGTCACAGAGGGTATCACAGAGGCTTACAAGTCTCAATAGCTCAGTCTCATAGCATGGAGCAGACTATAGAGGAAGCAAAGAGACTTTAAGGGCTTTGCTTTGTAAATCTCGTTGATTTTGAGTGCACTTTGGGGACATAGAAGGATCCGGTAGGCTATGGTGATGAGATAGAGAAGTTTGACGTAAAGCTTGGAGAACTGCGATGTGACTGCGTGAAGACGACTTACTTATAATCACTGCTGACCATAGCAATGACCCTACTTTATACAGGAACCGACCATACCAGAGAAAAGGTGCCTTTCCTTGCATATTCAAAGAGCTTAAAGGGAGCGGGCAGCATACCTGAAAGAGAGACATTTGCAGATATGGGTGCTACCATTGCTGAGAATTTTGGAGTTAAGATGCCTGAGGGAACCATCGGAACTTCAATGCTTAAAGAATTAGCATAGTTCGATATTGACAATCATTTTCAAATGTTTTAATATAGTATATATGTGTTCTAAGTGAGTGGTATATTCTATTGCACGTGTAATTACAGTGGATTATAACTTTTGACACTTGTATCATTATATTAAGGGTTGTTGATATGACGAGTGAACAGGTTATTGAAAGATTGAAGTTAGACGGATGCCGGATTACTAAACAGCGCAGGCTTATCATTGATGTTATCATGAACAATGACTTTAATTCCTGTAAAGATATTTATTATCAAGTTGCTGAAAAGGATAAAACAGTCGGTATGGCGACTGTATACAGGATGATAAGACAGCTTGAGGATATGGGAATAGTACACAGGATAGATACAATCGAAGTAGTTAATAGATAGTTTAGCACCGATTATGATAATTTTAATTCTAATATATCATAGTCGGTGCTTTTATGTTACAATGGTTATCTGACGTGCATAGGATTAATGGAAAGGGATAATGTTTGGTCTTAGGTAAAGGATTATATGTATATCAGGTATACTCACCAGTTACCATTATCCTTTGATGGATTTAGATTTATATTTATTTCAGATTTACACGGAAAAAGTATGGAAAAACAACACAAAGCTACTTGAAATGATATATAAGCAAAAAGCCTGACTGTATACTCAATAGGTGGTGATATGGTTGTTGGTGGAATAAGCAGGAGATGTAAGGAGGGTTATAGACCTCTTTCAAAAGAAACAGTTAATACTCTATAGATTTGATAGCTGAACTTACATCGAAGTATACCGTATACGAGTGCGCTTGGTAATCACGAGGAGAAGCTTCATCCTGCACTTTGGGATGAATATAAATCAAAAGCTTAAAGAGCTAAATGTAAAACTACTGGATAATGAAAAATTCAGCTTATAGAGAAAATGATGACTATATAGATATTTATGGTCTCAGTTTGGGTGAAGAAATTATCCAAAAATTTAGAAGAAGTAAATTATCATTAGATAGTGTGGAAGAAAAACTCGGAGACAAAAGGGTGACAACTACACTATACTTATGGCACACTCACCGCTTTATTTTGAGGACTTACAGCAGAGTGGAAGGCTGATTCTACCTCATCAGGACATTTACATGGCGGGATATGCGGCTGCTGTTTGTTGGAGCGTGATAGGGACCTGACTTTTTATATTTCCTAAATACTCAGGAGGCTTTTTATTCAGAAAATGGCAGCAACATGATAGTTTCCTGTGGTGCAGGCACCCATACCATCAACCTGAGAGTGTTTAACCCACCGGAGATTACTCTTGTAGAATTAAAATTTGGAGAAAAAGTTACATGGGAATTGGAAGTTAAGCTTGAAGTATTTGAAGGTCCTCTAGACCTCTTGCTTCATCTCATTGAGAAAAAAATAAAATAGATATTTATGACATCCCTATAGCTGAGATTACAGACCAGTATATGGAATATGTCAATCAGATGAAAAACTGGCTGACCTTGATACGATGAGCGACTTTCTTTGCGTTGCCGCACAGCTTATAAACATTAAGTCAAGGATAGTTGTTGCCAAGTGAAGAGAAGGAAAACGATGAGATTGATCCAGAGAGGACCTGTAAGAGGCTTTATTGAGCATCAAGATGTATAAATACTCTGCAGAGCTCTTAAAGGAAAAGGAGATTTTGCTCCTCCTACCCTCTTTGAGGAACCTACCATCCCTAAAGAAGTTGCTGAATATGCGCCAAAGCCTGAAATCAGGATATTATAGGTGACTTGACTCTTTGCGAAGCTGCATAACATTTATAATTTGTTATTACAGACAGATAAAACCGATCCTATCAGAAGCTCGTTCTGAAAGATTAAAAAGAGCCTATAAGCCTGTCTGAGTCTATTGGTGAGTCAGCTTCGCAAAGAACATAAATTCTTTAGTTTTTGATGAATTTTCTATAAACCAGCCTCAAGACTGCACGGTTGTGAGCTAGCTTTCTTGCTGTGCTTGAGCTTATGAAGGTTGGAGCCATAAAGGCAGTTCAGGATGATAATGTTTCGACATTTTGATAGAATTTGTTGAGAGAAGATGTTTACCAAAGAAGATTATAAGAATATGGGAGAGTAATAAGTCGGAACTGAGAGATACTTAAGGCTAAGATAGAGGCCATACTTTTGCAATAGGCAACCAGTAAGGCTTTCGAGCAGCTATTGCTGAAGCGGTCGAGCTGGATGAGGATACAGTTAAGAAGGTCATCCATACAATGATGGATGAATATGAAGATGAGGGATGATGGTATCAGTATAATCGAGCTTTGAAGACTCATTTTCAAACAAATGTGTACTAAGGCAGAGATGTATGAAACTCTGATTAAGGTGACTAATGTACCCTAAAAAGCACAACCTTACAGACGCTCTGCTGAAACCCTTTCAATCGTTAAGCTATACAGCCTGTAACTAGGGCAGACATAGAGGCTATAAGAGGAGTTAAGTCGACCCTATGCTGTAAATAAGCTTATTGAATACGGACTCATTGAGGAAGCAGGCAGGCTCCAGGCACCGGAATGCCTTTTAGTTTTTGGTACCACAGAGGATTTCCTGCGCTCATTTGGCATAAAGTCACTTGAGGATTTGCCTGTTATGGGACAGGAAGCAGGAAGATGGAGTTTAAGCTGAGGCTGAGACTCAGCTGTCTTTTGAGGATTTAGAAAATTGACTAAAAAGTCGATGTTTTTATAAAAACTTAAAATACACTTTGTACTTTTCCAGTTATAAGTTTATAATTATAATCGGCGGTAAATTGATGTTTTGATATTTAGTTTTATCCCTGATAAAAACCAAACAAGTTAATGGAGGGCTACAGAATGGGTACGCAGTGAGTGTCGTCGGCGAGAGATAGAATACTCTCTTTGCTTGACGAAAACAGTTTTGTTGAAAATTGGTGCCTTGATGACAAAAAGAAGCACGGATTTTAACCTTAGTGAAAAAGAAGTTCTCGGTGACGGCGTAATTGCAGGCTAGTGGTCTTATAGACGGTAGTCTTGTTTATGTTTATAGCTGACAAGGATGCTCTTGGTGAACAATGGGTGAAATGCACGCCAGACAGATTGTCAATGTATGATCCCTGCTACCAAGGTTGGTTCCTGTGGTTGCAATCACAGATTGTGCAGGTGATGAGACTTGAAGAGTCTACAGATGCACTTGATGCATTCGGTAAGTATATGCAAGACAGGTGCTTGCAAGCGGTGTTATTCCTACAGTTACTGTAATTTTGAACCTGTGGCGGTGGTTCTGCTATTTCGGCAGCAATTAGTGACTTTGTTATCATCGACAGAAGAGAATGCAAAGTTATTTGTGACTCACCTAATCGCAGCCGATAATAACTATTACTAAGTGTAATACAGCAGAGCAGCTTCCAGGCTGAATCAGGCAATGTAGACATCGTGGCAGAGGATGATGCAGAAGCTCTTGCCAAAGGCCAGAGAGCTTATCTCTGTGCTTCCATCAAACAACGAGAATACCGGAGTTATTTGTGAGTGTGATGATGACCTTAACAGGAGTAACAGCCTTTTCGAGTACACATGTAAAAGATACTCGCGGTAGTACTCGTGAAATATCTGATAACAACTGGTTCTTAGAGCTAAAGGCTGACGTGCCAAAGAAAATGGTTATTGGCTTTCATCCGTCTGAACGAGCAATCGTAGGCGCTGTGGCAAATCGTAGTGAAACCTTTCGGTGAGGATGGTAAGGCTGCTAGTTTGACAGTGTATCTACAATGGCAGGTGCATATAAGGCAGCTCATTTTCGTAAATTTATGTGATTCATTTTCAATCCCTGTACTTTACACTTACATCTGTGACAGGCTTTTGCTCGTCTTGTAGGAGAAGAGCGTTCTATAGCAAGAGCTTTATCACAGCTTACAGCAGCATTTGCCAATCTGACTGTACCCTAAGGTAAACCTATTGTAGGTAAGGTACGGAAGCGCTTATCATTACTCGTGAATTCAAAGCATATTGTGCAGACCTTGTATTTGCTTACAGTGATGCTGAGATAGGCGGATGGATGCAAAGCTTTGCAGCTGAGATATATTATGACGGCAAGGATGCTGCCACAATCAGTGAAAAAGCGGGAGAGTATGCGAGCTCTTCAGAACAATCCTGTTGCAGCAGCAAAGAGAGGCTCTGCTGACAGTGCATAATCGAGCCTGCTGCAACAAGAAAGCAGCTTGTATATGCTTTGAGATGTTATATACAAAGAGGAATTTCGTCCAAATACACAGCACAATTTAATATAGAGAGGAAGTAAATATGCAGAAAAAGACTAATATTATTAGTGCTTAGCTTTTTCTCCTGCTTTTATGCTACTTAGCGGCTGTGCGGGCGGCTCTAAGACTGATAGCGATACTTTTTATCTTATAATCAAAGAGACTGTTATGCAGGCAGTAGCTTTTGCAGAACAGTGGTGCACAGGAGAGCTTTGAAAATACCAGTACAGTGCTCAGTTAGCAATAAGGCTAAAAAGAGCATCATTTATGATTGACAACCTTAATTCCGTTAAGGAAGAGGTTGAGCTTTTTCAAGTCAGTTGATGAGTCAAGCGCCAATATCGTAGAAGGAAAGATTGACGTTAAGCACGAGGAAATGATTGATTTTGAAGGAGGCTGGTTAAGCTTACCGCCACCTTTGATGAAGCACAGCATGGACAGCGGTTATATTCCTACGAAGTCTGGCGGCAGAACAACAGATAACTGATGTTGAAAAGATGGAAAAGGCAGCCCTTAATACAGTTTTTGGTATGGCTTTCATCTTCCTTGTTCTTATTTTCATTAGTTTTGTAATAAAGGCATTAAGCCTTGTTCCAAGTTCCTTGCTAAGAAGGAGCACACGGATGCAGAACCAGATACGCAGATTGTAGCAGAGCCCATGCAGTACAAAGTGAAGAATTAGTCAGGCAGAGCTTACTGTTGTTATCACAGCAGCCATAATGGCTTACACAGCTGATAATTCTTCTGCGTTCGCTGACGGTCTTGTGGTCCGCTCAGTAAAGAGAAAAAGGTAATGGTACCTGGTAATAGCTTATAAAGCATAATTTTATTTTTAATAATTTGAAAGGATAATTCTATTATGAAAAACATATACAATTACTGTTAATGGAACAGCTTATGAAGCTATTGTTGAAGAGGTGCGGAAGCGGTGCGGCCCTGTAGTTAAGAGTGCAGCCCTGTGGCTGCTGCAGAGCGAGCAGCTCCCGCATCGCGTGCCGTAGGCGACAGTATAGTGTTAATGCCTGGCCCAAGATTTTAGCTAAAGGCGAATGCCGGACAGGCTGTAAAAGAAGGGTGATGTAATCATCGTTCTTGAAGCTATGAAGATGGAAATGATATAGTTGCACCTCAGGACGGAAACAATCGCTTCGTTTCCGTGCGTTAGTGATTCAGCTAGTAGTGCTTTACTTGCATCCTTAACTAATCTGATAATCATGTACATTAAAAACGGAGGTAATTATCTCATGAGCCAGCGTTACAAATATGCTCGAGAACCTGGCAGCAGACAGCATTTGTCAACGAGTACGAGGAAATATTCCTCATGATATTCATTGCTCTGGTGTTCTTGCATCTGGCTATAGCAAAGGTATGAGCTGCGTTCTCGTCCATTTCATTTGGTATGCTACTTGTTATACTCATCCGATATTATGAAAAGAAGGTGACTTTCCATTTCTTTTCTTACTGATGAGTGAGTATTCTTCCTTGTCTTACATTCTGTGTAGGTGCTAGACAGACTTCGACCTTGATTGCTAATCCTATCAGCTTTTACTGAGGTGCGGCTGCTCAGTTTGGTATCTTGGTGCCTACTTTTTGCTATTTTACTTGATTCACTGATAAGGCAGCAGCAGCCATAGCTATTATCGGTGGTGCTGACGGTCCTACATCCATCTTCCTTGCAGGAAAGCTTTGACAGGTGAGATATGGGACCCATAGTACAGTAGCGGCATACTCTTATATGTCACTCGTTCCTCATCATTCAGCCACCTATTATGAAGCTGTTTACAACTCGAAAAGGAAAGAAAAACCAAGATGGACAGCTTAGACCTGTAAGTAAGCTTGAGAAAATATTCTTCCAATAGTTGTTACTATAGTGGTTTCACTCATTCTTCCAACTACAGCCCTCTGTAGGTATGCTTTATGCTTGGTAACCTCTTTAGGAGAGCGGTGTTGCTAAACAGCTCCAGGAGACAAGGGCAATGCCCTGCGTACATAGTTGTTATCCTTCTGGTACTTCAGTAGGTGCTAGGCAACTTCAGCAGAGGCATCTCCCTGCTTGATACACTAAAAATCGTAGGTCTCGGGCCTTATTGCCTTTGTAGTTGCAACAGCTGCAGGCGTACTTTGGTAAGCTCTTCGCCACCTTACAGGAGGTAAGATTAATCCCCTTATTGGTTCTGCGGGAGTTTCCTGCCGTACCAATGGCAGCGCAGAGTATCACAGAAGGTCGGTAGAGAGGCAGACCTTCCAACTTCCTCCTTATGCACGCCAGGGACCCAACGTAGCAGGTGTTATAGGAACTGCGGTGGGTGCAGCAGGTGTATTTATGGCAATTTTTCGAGTTAAATAATATGATGGTATAAGATATATGCTAAGCAGCTGTTATTTGTTGAATGATGAGCAGGATATGAATATTATCTACGATTGCAGAAGTAATAAAACTATGCTAATCTGATATCATTAATCATTGTAATACTTGAATATTAAAAGGAGAATAACATATGTCAGAACAGGGTAATAAGGGAGTTAAGATTGTCGAAACTGTCCTCGGACGCACATCAGTCCCTGATAGCATACAAGAATGACAACAGAAGAAATGCTTCATCATGAGACAAGATGGATAAAGATTGGTTACCACGCTGTTGAGTGCTGTGGGAGAGCTACATTTGATGCCTGCCTTGTTTTCAGAAGGAAGATCCATGGGAGAGACTTCTGCAAGCTCAAAGCAGGGCTTCAAGAATACCAAGCTTCAGATGCTTTTCAGAGGCCAGAATATCTCGGTTACAACCATTATGCAGGATGATGTGTGAGTACTTTGTACAGAAATCACTTGCAAAATGGTATTGATATAATCAGAATATTTGACTGTTTCAATGACCTCGTAACCTTCAGACCGCGGTAGCGGCAGCAAGAAGGAAGGCGGTCAGGCGTACAGATTGCGCTTTGCTATACCTTAGGAGAGTCATATACTCTGATTACTGAAAGAAAAGGCTAAGGCTATTGAGGAGATGGTGCTGATCTCTCTTTGCGTAAAGGATATGGCTGGTCTTCTTTGTGCCTACAGAAGCAACCAAGCTTGTTTCTGCTTCTCGTGAAGGAACCAAGCTTCCTATAGATATGCACACTCACTATACATCAGGTGTTGCCGCTTATGACTTATATGAGTCTGTTGAGGCAGGAGCAAATATCATAGATACCGCCATCAGCCCACTTGTTATGGGAACCAGCCAGCCGGCTACAGAGGTTATGGTTGAGGTATTTAGGTATCTGAGTACGATACTGGTCTTGACCAGAACAAGTTTGCTGAAATTGCAGATTATTTCCGTCCGCTTCGTGAGAAGTATCTTGCAGTCAGGCTTATGAATACAAAGGTTCTCGGTGTTGATATCAAGACACTTTATCAGGTACCTGGCGGTATGCTTTTCAAACCCGTATCACAGCTTAAAGAAGCCTATGCTGAAGATAAGTACAAAGCAGTGCTTGAGGAGATTCCCAAGAGTAAGAGCTGACTTTGTGAGCCTCCTTGTTATACACCTTCATCTCAGATAGTTGGTACACAGGCAGTACTTAATGTGACTTCAGGGCGAGCGTTATAAGATGATAACCAAGGAATCAAAGAAGATACTTGCAGGAGAATTTGTGAGAGTAGGTTTCATTTAATCCGGAGGTTGTAAAGAAGGCTATAGGCAGATCAGAGCCTATTACCTGCAGGCCTGCAGACCTTATTGAGCCACACAGCTCCTAAGTTTGAGGAAGAAGTAAAGAGTGGAAGCAGCAGGATGAGGACGTGCTCTCATACGCACTCTTCCCACAGGTTGCAACTGAGTTCTTTTGGCACAGAAAAGCTCAGCAGACTAAGGTGGATAGTACAGTTGCAGATACTGCTAATGGAGCTTATCCTGTATAATTAGTAAAATATATTAAATCTTTTTCAAAAAGGCGGTTAGGAATATCTTAATCGCCTTTTAGTATAAACCTGCTAAACTACGCACGTTAATAATGAGTTAAGGCTTTGAGTCCGCTTTGATTAAGGATAGCGTACATTACAATGAGGTATATGGAATGGCTTGTATTATTATACAAAAATAATAGCTGACATTAATTTGATATATTATGCAGAAAAATAAACTTTAATTATTGCTTATAAACTTATTATGTGATGAGATTAGTAATGAATTTATTATTTTTGATTTTGAACTGATATTAGATGGGTTATTGATATTTTTAGTATACAGAATATATAAATATATAAAAACAAAAGTTATAAATGATGGATGATGATTCATACTATCTGTAGTTATAGATAAAAATGAATATACGTATGTAATGGGTTTATACACTGTATAGATATTTAGAGGAAAGATGAAAAAATTACTAAGTGTTTTTAGTATTGGCTATGCTTGTTACTATATGTTCTGATAATATTTACGCAGCTAGACGCCGCTACTAACAAGAAAAAGTAATCTGTATAGATGCAGGGCCATCAGACCAGGGCAAACCTTGAAAAAAGAGCCCATCGGTCCGGGAGCAAAGACTACAAAAATCAAGGTAACAGGTGGAACTAGTGGCCTTTGGACCAAGCAGGTCGAGTACGCCCTTGCGCTTAAGGTAGCTAGCTGCAGAAGATCTTAAGAAACGCGGCTACAAGGTTATTATGTGCAGGACTAAGAACGATGTTAATATTAGTAATCTCAGAAAGAGCAGCTATTGCCAACGAAGCCAAGGCTGATGCATTTTATCAGAACTATGCATAACTGGCGCTGCAAACAAGTCTGTAAACGGCGCTATGACGATTTGCCAGACTCAAAGAACCCTTATAACTCTGACATTTATTCAAGCAGTAAGCTTTTATCCGAAAAGGTATTGGACGGAGTAGTAGCAAAATCAGGCTGCAAGAAGCTCACGTATGGGAAACTGACACTATGAGCGGTATCAACTGGTCTAAGGTGCCTGTCACCATAGTTGAAATGGGATATATGACAAATGAGAAAGAAGACAGGGCACTTAATACAGCCTCCCTTATCAGAAGAAAATGGCTGAAGGTATGGCTGATGGGATAGATGCTATTTTAAGGATTTAACAAAGTAAATACAGATGATAAAAGACAGTATCAAAACATATAGTTTGAGCATTCGTTTTTATATTGCAACCAAAAACATTTACTATAGATAGAATCATTCTGCAATTAAATTTGTCACAACTAAGTTTTATATCTTTATTTTAAACATATCTACTATTAATCAGATTACATGATATAATGAGAACAGATTTCAAAGAGAAAGGAGATTTTTATGATTAACTTTAGAAAAAGCAGTTATGGTCGGTTGTGGTTTTTGTTGGTTCAGCTCCGTGTTTGCACTTATGCAGAGCGGACTTTTTTTCAGAAATAGCAATGATAGATGCAGACATGGATAAGGCAGAGGAGAGGCTATGGATATGTTTATGGTATCCCTTTTGCAAAGCACATGCGCGTATATGCAGGAGATTATGATGATGTAAGAGATGCGGGTATAGTTATAGTGTAATGCATGGTGCAAATCAGAAAGCCCTGATGAGACAAGACTTGACCTCGTTCATAAGAATGTTGGCATCTTTTAAGAGCATCATTCTGAGATAGCAAGCAGAGACTTTTAAGGGAATCCTCTTTAGTTGTTGCAAACCCTGTTGATATACTTTCACAGCAGTAGCACAGAAGTTATCAGGACTTCCTGAAAACAGGGTTATCGGTTCAGGTACAGTACTTGATACAGGCCGCCTTAAGACAAGGCTAAGTGAGCATCTTGGGATGTGGACTCAAGAAGCATAGATGTCTTTACAATTGAGAGCATGGAGACAGCGAGATTGCAGCCTTTTTAGTTCTGGCTAATGTCTCGGGTATCCCTCTTAACGATTTCTGTGAGATGAAGGGACACTTCAATCATGATGAATCAGAGAAGTTCATAGCTGAGGATGTTAAAAATGCTGCCTATGAAATCATTCAGAGAAAAGAGCTACATATTTTGGTGTAGCTATGGCTGTAAAGAGAATCTGTGAGTGTATAGTAAGAGATGAAAAGTCAATTTTGCCAGTATCAAACTATGATGCATGGAGAGCAGGGGATAGAGGGAGTAGTTCTTAGTATGCCTTGTGTAGTAGGCGGCGATGGTATCGAAACTCAGGTGCCTATTAAGCTTGATGAAGATGAAGCTAAGAGACTTAGAGAATCTGCAGATATTCTTATGGGTATAATGGCAGAGCTTGATATTTAATTATTTAAGAGTGTTGACCAATATAAAGGCTGTCTGGGATAGATTATTCTCAGGCAGTACAGTTATTTTTAAGCAGTTATAAGTGTAAAACGTAGGCAATTTTACTTTATAGGTTTAGTCTATTCACTTTTCGGCAAACTACATTATTTTATAGTGGAAATACTCGCTATTTGTATTAAAATGAGAGACACTATTTTGCACTAATTCTTTCTGCAATTTATGAGGAGGCGTTCTATATAGATAAATTGCACTCTTGGGGGTTGATGCTGATATATAATACAGAATTGGAGAAGCGAGATGAACAAATTAAGATTGGCTAGTGATTGGTCTTGGAAGCAGAGGAAGAGGACTCTTTAAAACAGCGTCATCTTTGAGCATCCTTTTTAGCTGAGTTTACAGCCATTTTGTGACAAGTATGAAGACAGATAGGAATGTGCTGATATTGTTGAGCAGGCGGGATTTACACGCCCCAAAGACTGACAACATAAATTATAAAGAAATCTTTGAAATGGAAGATGTAGATGCTGCAATTCTTGTACTTCTATTGGGATAAACATATTGATATATGTCTAGAGGCAATGCACAAAGCGCAAGGCTGTAGGCTGTGAGGTTGGTGGAGCTTATTCTCTTAGAGAATGTTGGAAAAATAGTTGAAGCCTACGAGGAGACGAAGGTTCCTCGTTTATGTCTCTGAAAAACTCGTGTATATGGTAGAGATGAAATGCTTGTAGCTCATATGAGAGACCTTGGACTCTTTGGAAGGATAGTTCATTGTGAGGAGGCCACAAGCACGACCTTAGAGGCGAAATAGCTTTTGGCAAGGAAAACCGTCATTACAGGCTAAATAACTACATACATAGAAATACAGAGAACCATCCGACCTATGAATTAGGTCCGATAGCAAAGCTGTCTTAACATTAATAAGGGAAATCGTATGTTAGCTTTTACATCGTTGCTCTAGGTTCTTTGACTCAGTGAGTATATCAAAGAAAAAGAGTGATGATGAAGAACTGATGAATACAACCTTTAATCAGGGCTGGATATTGTAAATACACACTAATGAAATGCAAAATGGAGAAACCATACTTCTAAGCCTTGATACTACACTGCCTCGCTACTATTCAAGAGGCTATACCATTCACGGCACAAAGGGTATGTATACTGAAGATAATCATTCCATGGATAACGAATATAGTGAGAAGGAGCATTTTGAGGAGCAAGCATTGAACAATGTTGAGGAGTATCGCAAAAATATGAACATCCAGCCTGGAAAGAATACTCTTGAAATGGTGTGCAGGTCATGATGCATGGTATGGACTATCTGGTATTTTCAGATTTTTATTGACTGTGATATAAATAGAGCCTAATATAGATGTATACGATATGGCTGCGTCGATGAGTATTTCAGTGCTTGCAGAACAGTCAATAAATATGGAGGAGCACCTGTTGCACTCCTGATTTTACAAAATGGAGCTTGGATAAACAGAAGATAGGATGAAATATGGAAAGTATAATCTAAGATACGGAGAAGCTGCAAAGTTTCGTTATGATGGACTTCCCTTGCTATAGCGGAGATTTTGGAGCAAGAGTAAATTATATGAGGCTTATGAGGACATAAGCCTCAATCTTGATACTCTTTTGGTCGGGTGAAGAAAAATAAGATGAATCCACTGTTTAGCCTGACAAACTGGAAGAGATAAGGAGACATATCTTAAAAGAAGAATACAAAGAAGCAGAGGAGATTAGCGAGATATGTCTTGGCGACTGACTGAGTGCCATCTTCCTGCAGGTAATCTAATAATAAAGTACTTGGATGAAGATGAGGCGAAAAACTTCATTTTTACAGGGAACCATCTCTTGATACCGCTGTTTACAAATGGAGGCTAACAGTAATTCCTCTAAGAGACATCTGTCTGTTTTTGTAAGCTTTTTAGTGACAGCACTTTAGTAGCCCGTTTGGAGGGTGAGAACAGAGGACTATCTCTAGAAGTATCTCTTGATAGTAAACTGCATTATTGCCTAAATAGCAGTGAAAACAGGCTTTACCTTAAGGGCAGGGCGCCAATCTATGCGGCTCCAAATTATTTTAACGTACCTGAACCTAGTAAGATATGAAGATGGCAAAGGTCTTAACTTTGTACTGTATAAGTCTGAAGTCTAGTACATTCAGGTGAAATGCGATAAAAGATGATAAGCTCATTATTAAGAATGCTGACAAGGTTGAGCTTTATTTAACTGGGTGATACTGATTACAAGAATAAAGAAAATTTAGAAGAATTTGTAAAAACAGGCTTTGAGGTAAGGGAACATGGTTTTGACAAATCTTTAACAGAACACAAAGAGGCATTTACACCTTATTTTAAAACATTTGAAATTTCTCTTCAGATTCTAGAAAATAAGGATACAGTTAGGCTATTAAAGATGCCAAAGATATAGATGACGGCATACATATATGAGCTAATGACTCAATATGCAAGGTATTTGCTAATTACATCATCAAAAGCCCGGAACCGAATGCGCGAATCTCAGGAATATGGTCGATATTTTAAGAGCGCCTTTGGAGCTCTAACTACACTCGTTAATATTAATACTGAAATGAACTACTGGATAGCTGAGTCCACAGGTCTTTCTGACTTCCATAGACCTCTCTTGAGCTTTTTAGAAAAGGTATGCAAGAGGGGGAGGAGACAGCCAAGAAGATGTATGGAGCAAGAGGCTGGGTAAGCCATCACAATGTGGACTTTATGGGGACACTCTACCCTGTGGGCTTAAAATGCAGGTGATGACAACCCATCTGTGTATGGTCTTGGCAGATGAGTGGCGGCTGGCTTTGTAGACACTCTTTGAGCATTATCTCTATGAACAAGATGAAGATTTCTGAGAGATACCGCTCAATCCTATTATTGATGGGAGCAGGAAATTTTACCTAGACTATCTGAGAGAGGTAGATGATATTTAGTTACCATACCATCAACCTCCCCGGAAAAACTACTTTGTAGATGATAAAGGAGGAGTTCTAGGTTTTGAACTTGGCGTGCATCTACGATGGATATCAGCATAATTAAGGAGTTATTTACAATTATCTACTATACAGGATATCTTAGGTTTGGAGAAAGATAAGGAGGTCTTTAATGCACTTAAGAAGCTCCCGCCTTTTAAGATAGGAAAAACCGGCGCTTTTATGTGAATGGTTCGTTGACTACGCCGAAAATGATGTGCATCATAGGCATGTATCCCACCTTGTGGCTTGTATCCGCACTCAATCAAAGATAAAGAGCTTAAAAAGCCTGCGAAACTTCCTTAACAGGAGAGGTGATGATGGAACAGGCTGGTGTATAGCTTGGAAAGCCTGCCTATATGCAAGGCTCAAAGAAGCATGAAAGTGCATTAAAACCTCTTGAAAGAATCAACTCTGTTACACGGTTGAAGAGAAATATTATGGTCACAGGAGGAGGAACTTATCCTAATTTATTCTGTGCACATCCGCCTTCCAGATTGATGGCACTTTTGGCTTTGCTGCTGCTGTGATTGAAATGATACTCCAAAAGTGATGAAGAGAGGATTGAACTTGCCTGCCCCTGCCAAAAAGCATTTAATACAGGGTTTGTAAAAAGGTATAAGAGCAAAGGGAGGCTATTGTCTGATGTGGACTGGAAAAACGGCAAGGTGACCTCATGTAGTTATAAGAGCCAAAAAGTATGGAAGTGTGAAGCTTTTTGCTATAATGGAATGAGGAAACTTGATATTTGATAAGGATTCCTTATCAAAAGAAATAAAAATTTGCTGACATCCTCTCTGTATGCTAAAATCTATATTTTGTGCCGCACTGTGTGGGTAGAAGTTTGTCCAAATGACAACACCTAAGCAGGCGAGAATTATAATAGGAGGAGCCATATGTACGCAATTATTGCAAACAGGTGGTAAGCAGTATAAGGTAGCTGAAGGTGATGTTATCCAGGCTGAAAAGCTTGGTGTAGCAGCCTGGAGACTCTATACCTTTTGATCAGGTACTTGCAATCGGTGGTGACAAGTTCGTTCTGAAACCCCAGTAGCAGGAGCTACTGTAACAGCTACAGCTGAAAAAGATAGGCAAGGGACCTAAGGTTATATGTTTACAAGTATGAGCGCAAAAAGCGGATACCACAAGAAAAACGGACACAGACAGTTGTACACAAAGCTTAAGATTGAAAAGATTAACGCTTAATCATGATTAAGGTTGTTGTGTCGGTAGACAAAGATGGCGGTTATAAGAGTATAGAATTTTCAGGTCATGTGCATTATTTGCCGATTCCGTAAAGATATTGTATGTGCCGCAGTTTCTATATTGGTTATTAATACGCTAAACTCTATTGAGGTCTTTTGTAAAGATGAATTCACTGCTTATGATGATTCCTGAAAAAGGTTATCTAAGAGCAGAGTTTAAGAGTAAACTAGCGATGATGCTGATTTACTTTCATGAAGTCTCTATGCTAGGACCGATGGAATATCACAAGAATACGGTAAAAAGTTCATTACTATATTAAGGCAGGAGGTGTAATGCGATGATAAGATTGAACCTTCAGTGCTCATAAGAAGTGTGTTGGTTCTACTAAGAACGGCAGAGACTTGAGTCAAAAAGACTTGCAGCAGAGAGCAGATGGTCAGTCTGTATTAGGCTGGAAATATTCTTTATAGACAGCGTGGAACCCATATCCATCCAGGTACAAATGTTGAATCGGTAAGGACTGATACAGCATTATGCTACAGTTGATGGAAAAAGTTAAATTTGAGAGATTAGGCAGAGACAAGAAGCAGGTTTCTGTATATCCTGTAGCTGTTGCTGAATAATAACTGATATCGGGCCCCAAATCTTTGTAATACATAGATTTGGGGGTATTTTTTAATGAAAACAAAGATAGAGGAAGAAAAATGTTTGCAGATAGTGCAAAAATATATGTTAAATCAGGTAGTGGCGGGAATGGCTGATGTAAGTTTCGTAGACGTGAATTGTTTGTAGCTGCAGTGGACCGGATGGCGGTGACGGCGGCGATGGCGGTGATGTTATTTTTGAAGTTGATAAAAATATAAACACACTTAATGAATTTAGATATGTTAGAAAGTATTATGCCAAGGATGGCGATGAAGGTGGAAGAAGACGTTGTTATGGGAAAAAGACGGCGAGGATATATTAATAAGAGGTTCCTGAGGGAACTGTGGTAAAAAGAGGCAGAACCGCAAGGTTATAGTGGACATGTCAGGAGATAAACCAGAGAGAAGTCATTCTTAGAGGAGGCAAAGGTAAGGGTAATATGAACTACGTTACTCCTACAATGCAGGTTCCTACTCATGCACAGCCGGGAAACCGGGCATTGAACTTACTCTTATTCTTGAACTAAAGCTGATTGCAGATGTTGGCCCTGTGGGTTATCCAAATGTAGGTAAATCAACAATCCTTTTCAAGATGTACCAATGCTAAGCTTCAAGATAGCGAATTATCACTTTACTACGCTACGATCCCTAATCTGGGAGTAGTAGACCTGGGAGGTGGTGCAGGCTTTGTAATTGCTGACATACCGGACCCATAGAGAGGAGCTTCGAGGGAGCTGGTCTTGGCACATCAGTTCTTAGAGGCATATTGAAAGAACCCAGAATCATTGTCCATGTAGTTGATATTTCAGGCTCAGAAGGAAGAGATCCCTATTGAAGACATAAAAATATATCAATAAAGAGCTGAAACTATAATCCTGAGTTACTAAGACTCCCTCGATAATTGCGCAAATAAAATGGATTTATTCTATGGAGATGAGGCTGATGAAAAGCTTAAAGAATTCCACGAAGCCTTTGATGGTGATAATATTCCATCTCATCCGATTTCTGCAGTTTCAGGTAAGGGAATTAAAGAGCTTTTTGTATGCAGTAAATGATATACTTAAGACACTGATAGAACTCCCGGTTATTTTCCATAAGGAATTTGATGCCTCTGACCTTGTAATCGATGAGAGTCCACTTGAGATTACAAAGGTGAAGGAAGGTGAATACCTTGTTAAGGGCTCCAAGATTGATAAAATGCTTGGACACACTCAACCTTGATGATGAAAAGGGCTTTGCTTTCTTTCCAAAAAGTTCCTGCGTGACCAGGAGTTATTGATAGATTAGAGGAGCTTGGAATAGAGGAGGGTGACCTTGTAAATCTTGGTGACCTGAGTTTTGATTATTATAAGTAAATTATGTGTTTATAAAAAGTATTTTATAATTATACTTTTTGACACTTTGTATCAATAAATATTGATTGACATAGCGGGAGATTATATGACCAGTAAAAACAAAGAGCATACCTTTTAAAGGTCTTGCAATGAAGTTAGATCCCAGTATTTAATGTTGGGAAATCCAGCATCACCCCCTGAATTTACCTTCTGCAATTGCAGAAGTTCTTGAAACAAGGGAGCTTATTAAAATATCCGTACTTAAGAACTGTCTGATGAGCCTCCGTGAAATAGCTGAAGTTCTCGCTGAGCGCACGCATTCACAGGTTGTACAGGTGATTGAAAGAAGATAGTTCTTTACAAAGAATCAAAAAGATAATAAAAAGATTGAACTACCTAAGAAATAACGAGTGACAATATGAAAAATAGTATTTTGGCGGCACCTTTTTAATCCGATTCACAACACCCATATAGATATGGCAAACGCCGCTCTTAAAGAAGGAGGGCTTGATGAAGTGTGGGTGATGCCGCAAAGGTTCCACCTCATAAGCTTGGAATGAAAATTGTAGCTGACATCCATAGGTTTGAAATGGTAAAGCTTTGCACTCATTGGCGAAAAGAACATCTTCCCCATCTGATTATGAGCTTGTAAGAGATAGGGTTAGCTATACCTCAGATACTTTTAATATCACTTAAGAAAGACTTTTCCAGGCGATGAATTTACACTTATCATTGAGGAGATTCGGTTCTATACCTTGAAGACTGGCACGAGCCACAGATTATCTTTGATAATGCTGATATTCTCTATATTTCAAGAATAGGAAGTGAGTCCGACAAATGCTTGTCTCACATTGATAATAAGCTGCAAAGAAAAAGATTCACTAATGTCAGAATGAAGGAAGTGAGGTTTAGGGCAAACGTCAGTTTCATCAACTGGAAATCAGGAAAATTGATTTCTGAGGGGATAAAGGATGCAAGCTTACTTGGTATAAGTGATAAGGTGATGCAATATATCTTAACTAATAACTTATATAAGGAGGAAGTTCATAAGTGATTCTGTAAGGCTTTTTGATATACAAAACAAGCTAAGAGTGCTTCTTCCTGAGTATAGATTTTATCATACCTTAGGTGTTTCATATACAGCTGCTTCACTGGCAATGAGCCATGGAGGAGATGTATATAAGGCTCAGCTTGCAGGACTTTTGCATGACTGTGCAAAATATCTTAAAAGCTCTGAAATGATAACTGAATGTGAGAAAAACGGGATTGAAATTTCTGATATAGAAAGGCTTTCACCGGGATTGTTACATACAAAGCTGGGTGCCTTCTATGCTAAAAATGTATACGGTGTAGAAGACGTGGATGTGCTTTCAGCCATTACTTACCATACAACAGGCAGACCTGATATGAGCCTATTGGAGGAGATTATATATGTGGCTGATTATATTGAACCAAGTCGTCCTGCTCTGCCTTATATCGATGAAATGAGAGCCCAGCCTTTTACCAATCTATATAAGGCAGCTCTATATGAGCTCAAATCAGTTATTACTAAAATAAAAGAAGATAATGGGGTTATGGATAAAAAGAACTGAAGAGACATATGAATATTTACAAAAATTAGTGGAGGGATAATGGAAAACGTTTTAGATGCAGTAAGAATTACCTGTAAGGCGCTTGATGAGCACTTAGCAAATAATATCAAAGTAATTGATATAGCTCATCTTACAACTATTTCAGAGTATTTTTGTAATAGCTGATGCTAAAAACGAAAAATCAGATGAAAGCTTTACAGGATGCGGTAGAGGAAAGCTCTAAGGCTGGTATACATCCTGAAAGAATCGAAGGCAGCCGTTCAGAAACTTGGATATTGCTTGATTATGGCGAATTTGTAGTGCATATTTTTCTCGAGAGAAGACAGAGAGTTCTATAATATTGAGAGAGTATGGTCTGACGGAAAGATGCTTGACACTGAAATGCTTTATTAATTAACTCTAATTTTTATAAGAAAGTACCACAGCTAATTAAACTAATTGTTATGCCTGATTTAAGGCAGATTAGATAAAATGGCTGTGGTATTGATATTTCAAATAAGACTGCATGATATTACATATCTCTAATAAGTCCTATAACTTTACCGAGAATTTCTACCTGATCAACGATGATAGGCTCCATGGAGTCATTTTCAGGCTGTAATCTAAAGTGATCTTTATAAAAAGTCTTAACTGTAGCAGAATCGTCTCACTATAGCAACCACCATATCACCGTTTGAAGCAGTTGAACACTTTTTACAATAATTTTGTCTCCGCTGTAAACACCGACATTAATCATACTGTCGCCCTTATACACCAGCATGAAAGTTTCCTCATTAGGCATATACTCCGCAGGAATAGGGAAGTACTCTGATATATTCTCAACAGCAAAAATAGGCCTGCCCGCAGCAACTGTACCCACAACAGGAATACTTGCAAGCTTCCTTCTTGTGATATTGAACTCATCATCAACAATCTCAATGGCACGAGGCTTAGTAGGGTCACGCCTGATATAACCATTTCTTTCTCTAAGGTCTCAAGGTGAGAGTGAACAGATGAAGTTGACTTAGTGTACTGCTTTCGCATATTTCCCTAACTGAAGGTGGATAACCTTTAGACAAAACCTGTGTTTTCAAATAATCTAATATTTCCTGCTGTTTAGCAGTTATCTTACCATAGCCCATAACTATTCCTCCAAATTCCTAATAATACATGAGTCAAGTATATATCATTTATTTCTAAATGTCAAACGGATGTTCCAAAAATTTGTTCGATTTTCCTGTTGACAAAAGAATATTTGTCTCGATATAATAACTATATCAGAACGGTTGTTCGCAAACATTTGTTTATTATTTAGGGATTTAGATTATGACTCAAGAATAACAAAGAGAGTACATTATAGAAACAGGAATCGTCAGAGAAACAAGAGAGGTAAAAATCAGCTTTTATTTTAACTTTTTATGTTATTACAATGGTTTTTCATATTTTCTTGGCTTTCTCTAACAACTTTGTAAAGGCTGATTCAGAAATGAAGCCTGTATACATAGACAGTAGGGTAGTGAAGCAGGGTGAGACCTCAGGGAGCATTGCACAGAGCTATGACTCTGTTTACTATAGCAGTACCAAAGATTATGTAGAGGCTATAAAAAGAGTGTAACAATCTCACCGGTGATGAAATTTCTGCCGGAGTAAGCCTTTATTATTCCATATACAAAGTGATTTGAGACTAAACATAAAAAGGCAAATATATAATATTCCGCAAGTAATAAGTGTTGCAATGATAAAATTAGAACTATGCCTAATTCTATTTGCGTCTCCTTCATTTTCATCATTGTAATTGGGTTGAAGTCTGTGAGTTGATTGCAACTCAGTAGATTTTTGGCGGTGATATTTCTTGTGTCAGTTTTGATGGATTAGGCAATTGATGTCATAGATTTAGATTCAGTTGTTTTTGGCTTTTTCCTGTTTCTTTATAGTAGCTTTTCTATATTGAGCCAAAGGATCTGTAGTGTTCATTATTTCGTTGTAGAAGCTTTTAAGCCATTCAATATCCTCTGGCACACATATATTATCATAGGATGATCCTATTTTCATGAGCATATTGGTTTCTTATGTGTCGTAGCTTTTTAACCTCTTAAGAAACATAGTCCCAGTTTGAAACATATCTATCTCCATTTGTTATTTTTCCCATTGCATCGATATATGAAGTTACGCTCTTTTCACTGTTAAATATTTCTACAGATTTTTATCCAAGTAGTTTTGAACGCTTCCATAAATTCTTCATTACTATGGCTCATTGCGGCTCCTTCTATTCCTTACGCAGTTTCACAATATTGGCTGCCTTTACGTCGTCTATCTTCTTCAATGGCAGCATAGTGCTTTGTAGTATTTACATCTTTATGGCCAAGCACATCAGCTACAAGATAAATATCACCTGTTTTCCTATATAAACTGGTTCCGTAGGTACTTCTAAGTTTATGAGGAGTTATTTTTCATTGTAGTTACCAGACTGGAATATGACCAATAATTCAACTGCACGTACACTTATTCCTCTTTTTTGCATCAGATAAAAAGAGAGCATTAGTATGACCTTCAGCAGCCTCTATTTTGATTCGTTCATCCAAGTACTTTTTAAGAGCTGCTTTGTGTTTCATCACCAAAGTACACAACAGTTTCATAACCGCCTCTTTCTGTGTACCTTCACTCCATTAGTCTTAAAATCCACATCCTTGATATCAATTCCTACACACTCTAGATACACGGATGCCGGTTCCGAGCAGAGAGTAACTATCGCCAAATCCCTCACAGACGTCTTTTTCTGATGATACCTGTTTTGAGCAGCAGTCAGTCCTTCGCCTGACCTGATATTATCAAGCAAGTCAGCATACCTCTTCAGGTTCGAGTCTCACTATTGCCTTATCGTGGAGCTTAGGAGTATCTACGAGAACACTTGGATTATTTTTGATTCTTTCTTTTTTGTAATAATACTTATAAAAGGTTCTAAGTGCCACGAGCTTACGCTTAATACCTTTTTCTTTGTTGCTATGCCCTCTTCACCGTCTTTTTACATAGTACCTGATATAAGATATGTATTCCTCTATATCTATTGCTTTTAAGCTATCTAAAATACTGATATCAATATTTCTCACATCAATGTTTGATAGAGCAGGATTAGACTCCTTAAGCCAGTTAAAAAAGACGATAAGGTCATAGGCGTAGGCTATCCTTGTTCTTGATGCAGTTGTTGACTTATACCTCTGAAGAATTCAGATGCAAATTTGGGAAGCTTAAGCAGAAGCCCTCTAGCTTTAATTCATTATCTATATCAACCTGCTGACTATAAGTTTGCTCAGCCATATTACCTCCTGATATTAACGTAAACCTATATTATGATATGGGTGTCAAAAAGTATTTGACACCATTGATACAGGATTGCTACAGCGCAGCTTATCGCAATCCTTGCAAAAACATAAAATCACTATTACATCACATATTGTTATCATAGCTAATTGTGATTTTTCTACATAAATAGCATATCATATACTACAAATATAGTCAAAAAGAATTAATATTTTCTACAAAGCATCTAATTGTCTACAAATCGCATAAAAATAGCTATTTTGTAATGGTTATACCGTGAATTCAACCATAGTAAAGGAGTAGGTTTATGTAAAATGACTAATATTTAACACAAATTCAACTTTCAAAATGACATATTTTTACCACTTGATAATCTTACTATAAAAACAGTAAACTAATTGTTAAAGCATAAAATTCCGATAAATATGCCGTAGACACTATTAACGCTTATTTATATTGGTGCTTTGTATATTATTTTTGATTGGAGTGATTTAAATGAAATTGAAAAAGTTTGTAACATTTGTATCTGTTTTTGGGTATGCTTTGCTGTACTGTACCGAGGGTATCTTTATGCTGAAAACTATTAATATCAAGTATGGAAAACAAAAAGATTAATTATTCGGATGCACAGGTTAAATATACAATAAATGGCAGTAATATCAAATCTAAACATCCGGGTATTATAATTGATGGTGAATATCTCTTGCAAGTGCAAAAGAGGTCTTTTTCTGATTCCAAGATTGGACTTTCTTATAAGTACAACAAGATACCTTAGAGTTAAAGAGAGACAAGACCACCTTTGGTATTAACATTAAATTCAATTACTCGAAAGGTAAACGGCAAGAGTGAAGTGCTGCCTGTAGAACTCTAGAATGGTTGAATTTAGCGATAAGACTAAAGATATATATGTTCCTACCAGATATGTAGCAAAAACATTTGGACTATATACACCTGGGATGCTTCATCAGGCGTTGCATCGATGACCGGAAAGACTGTTAAGAAAAAGAAGGCTGTTAAATCTGACAGCAAAGCAAAGACTAAGAAGGACAAAAATAACACTAAAAAGATAAAAAACCACGACTAACAAGACTAATAAGAAGGCAACTAAAAAGACTACTACAAAAAGTGTCAAAGAAACCTTTATATATAGTGGCAAATCTTATGATGTTAAGAATAAAAAGGTCATTTTTAGTATAGAAGATATTGAGCTTAATACTGCAAAGCTTCCAGGTGTCTATGTAGGTAAAACTTTAATGGGACCTGCAAAAAGCTTTATTCCTATCAGATAGTATGGAGGGAAGTTTTTCCTTAAGTAAATCAAAGAAAAACAGCAACTATAAGCTCGATGACAATGACTTAATCCTTACCCTTGGCAGCAAAAATGCAGAATTAAACGGTGCACAGGTAAAACTTGAAAAAGCTCTAGATTTTATTAAACTTAATTTTTCAAATAAAGACGAAGTATACATACCTATGGAAAGTATATGTGAACTCTTTTGATATTGATATTGAAACAAGTGGCAATGTCAGTACTTTAAGTCTACCTGATGATGATGAAGATGTTGAGGATGTTGGTGATGATGAAAAATCTAAAACCAACCCCTGAGCTACACCAGAACCTGGTAATGAAGCAGATAAGCCTCTTTCCAGCCTTTTTAGGAGGAACAAACTTCCATTTAGCTGGAAGTCAAAAAGTAAACCCTGCTACAGCCTTTAATGCAGTACAAAGCCTAAACGGCAAGAATACTTCTGCAGGCTCATCGATTGCTGATATAGTTAATTTATCCGGAAATCAGGGCGGATAACTTTGACACATATACCATCACATCTACAGAAGGTTTAGTGGCATAAAAGGGTAACATGGGATAACAATCAGTTGACAGTAAGCCTTGATAATGTATCTTCAAACGGCAGCCAGAGTTATACAAGCAATATTCGTACCGTTAATTACATAAATACAACATATAACGCTGCGTCAAATTCGAGTAATATCAGCTTTGGCCTTGCAGATGGTGTAGTAGGATATGATATGTCACTGTCAAAAGACGTGCAAATCTCTGAATGTGAAAAATATATAAAAACACAATTACAGAGATTAAAGGAAGCTATAACAAAGGTGTATATACCTTTACTTTTTACAGGTCTTGCACCTTTAAGTGTAAATGATAACGGAAGTTCTGATAGCAACCAGAATCTGAGCTATACCTAACATTATAGATACTATAGGCTCAGGGTTCATATGTTGACAATACCAGTTCAGCTCTTAGTATGTTTAGCTATTTTTAGTAATGGCGTAGCAGGGAGCTTCTTTGTCCGTTAACAAAACTTCAAGACTTTCTTATTACACAAGCCAGTCCGGCAATACTTTTAACTATAACATTTTTCGCAGGCTTCAACACCTGCAAATGTTGCCGGTGCTACAATAGCATTACCTAGTGGCTTAGATACCTCTGAGATAGAAGATGAGGATAATTATTTTTCTGGGAACTTTACAATTACTCCTGCCTGGAGACTTAAGAAATCATTTTAATTCTAAGCCAATTAAGTATGATACAAATAAGGTAAGTAATGTCAATATTTCACTTGATGATTCTGAAGCGATACAGTACTTACTTTCTATACCACAAAAAGCTCTATGCATACAGATTAACTGTGCTCTAAATCACAGATTAAGGTGGCTATAGACCGTGCTAAAAACCTCTATTCAAAGGTAGTAGTTATTGATCCGGGATATGGTGGATGATGATGATGGCACTACTGAGCTCAGAATCAAAAATATATAAAGAAAAATGTAGTTTTGTCCATTGGGTACACTTTCACTTTTAGGAATTATCTCAACGATGAGGATTTGAAAGTGTACTGACAAGGAAAAGATGATACCTACCCAACCTTATATGAGAGAGCTGCTTTTGCAAATAAGGTTGACGCTTTGATATTTATCAGTGTGCATATGAACTCATTTCCCAAAGCTACACCAAAGGGAACTGAAGTGTATATTCTACAAGAAATACATATTTTACAGCCAAACGGTCTTTTCAAGCTACACAATGGCAAGTATGTTCTTAAAAGAAATATTACCTCAACCTTCAGTACTGTCTAACAGAGGTGAAGACTGCTGCTTATGTTGTACAAAATCATGAATACAGTTCCTGCAGTTTTATTAGAATATGATTTTTATCTAATGAAGATGATTTAGCTAAGTTTAGTAAACTTGAAAATCAGATAAGGCTGCTGAAGTATTGTATGATACAATAGAAGAGATATTTGATACCACCCAACTGGAGATACAAAGGAGAGGAAGGTTGAATAATCAGTTGATTAAGAGATCTCTTTGCACTTTTTATCTTATTTCAGTTGCTTTTTAAGCGCCTTTTAGCAGCTATGATGCATACGCAAAGGATAAAACGGCACCAAATATAAAAATGTTACGTGTATACAGATGTTAATAACGGAAATTGAGTTAAAAATAACTGTCACAGATAACAGTGCAGTTAAAGTTATAAAATACGCAGTTGGAAACCATAGAAAATCATGGAAGTGCGTATTACTCAAAAAGTAAAAACGTATCTGTTGCGCTCAACCAGAATATAAGCTACAGCAATAACAGTTACGCAAAATGATATATACACTGTATATGCAATGGATAAGTCAGGTAACAGCTCAATTAAAAAGGTGAGGATTAAGATGAACACAAATAACAATCAGACTAATCCAAATACTAAAGACAACACAGATAACAGTAAAAATACCAGCAAGAATACCGCAAACGGTAATAACGCCGGTAAATACAAGTAATAATAACGGTGGTAATAACGCTAATGCAGACAGTAATCAAAATGTAAATAAAAATGTTACTGTGGGCACAAATGAAGTGAGAGCTGCTTGGATTACCTTTCTGGAGTTTAATAGCAAGGGATATACATTAAATAGCTTTAACAGCAGAATAACAGAGATGTTTGATAGGATAGCAGCGAGTGGGCTCAATGAAATCTACGTCCATGTAAGGCCATTTAGTGATGCTGCGTACCGGTCGGCATATTTCCCTTGGTCTAAGTATGCCTCCGGAACACAGGGAGTAGATCCTGGCTTTGATCCACTTGCAATAATGGTTAATGCTGCACACTCAAGGAATCTTAAGATTCACGCCTATATAAATCCATATAGAGTGTGTAAGAGGCTGATTTTGCAAAACTGGCGACCAGCAGCCCTGCATATAAATGGCTAAATGATGACGATGAAGACAATGACAGAAATGTACTCAAATTTGGTAATATGTATTACTACAATCCTTCATCAGATGACGTAATTGTTTATCAACAACGGTAGTTGCAGAAATAGTTAAAAACTATGATGTAGACGGTGTAATCTTTGATGATTATTTTTATCCTACACTGGCAGTAATTACGCATCAAAGTTTGATTCTGATGAATATAATGACTATAAGTCAAATACGTCAAATCCATTGTCAATAGCTGACTGGCGCAGAAATAACATCAATAAGATGGTTAAGATGGTGTATGCAACAGTTAAAAATTCAGGTAAGAACCGTACTTTTGGCATAAGTCCTGCCGGAAATCTAAATAATTTAAGGGCAAATGACAAGTACTATGTGGACATTGACAGATGGGGTAGGGAATCAGGTTATGTTGACTATATAGCTCCCTCAGCTCTACTGGGATTTGGACACAATATATGTCCATATGAGCAAACTATAAATAACTGGATTGCCACGGTCATCAATCCTAATGTCAAACTATACATTGCACTTCCTATGCATCTTGCACAGGCACAGGAGACTTCTGAGTGGAAGAATAACCATGATATATTAGGACGTATGGTTACGAGTCTCAGGAATAAATCTTTGACCGGATTTTCTGTATACAGATCATGACTATATGACGCCTGCCTTCCTTAGGAAAGACCGGGGCTATAGATGAATACAATTATTTGGTTAAGGTGATAAAATCTAAATAAATATAACTTTGAAAATGGGACTGTACATAGGATAAATCTAGGGTGATTTGTGTAGAGACAGTCCCATTTATGTTATAAATACTAAGTCCAAGGCAAGTAGTATGGTTTCCTGTAATATCAATTCGTTAAACTTGGGTTTCGCGAATAGATATTATAAGAAACCTATCTCTCATATTCATAAATACCTGTAGTAATTAGGCTTCTTTAAGGCATCTTACATTCCTTTAATATTAAATAAAAATCTATTGCATATTCATTAGTTAAGTGCTAAATTAAAAAATAACAAGGTTTCTATCACTATTTTAAAAAGGCAGGTGATATATTTGAGAAACAAAGTATATACAGGATTTAAGAGTATTGATGTTTCTTCCATAAAATATTATCTTAAAGAAGATAGTTTTGACTTTCATTGTCTATTATTCTTAATCTATAGTATATTTTTCATCATGGCAGAAACTATGTAATTACTAATAGTCCTTCTTATGATGTTGTATAATAACTGCATATCAATCTTCCTAAAGGTACTGGAAGTTTTAACTCAGTATAAAAATACTAACTGGTCTCGGTGAAGGCATAATTAAGGTATATGTGATTAGGTTGATAAACAGGAAACAACTGATACCTTCTTTGATTTGAAAAATATTATACTGAAATAGATGATGAATATAAACTATATTTGACTAACTTAATTAGTGATATAACAGATACAGACATCAAGACTGCCCTCTCAGATGTAAACGCTAAATACAAGATACTAACTGCTCAAAGAAAGGCTTGGGATCGGAGGTCCAGAGGATAGTAGACGCCTATACTTTGTTTGATGAAAAACAGGCTCTATTCTACGTCGTAGAAGAACTGCTTTAGTGTTTCCTCGTGGCAAGTATATATGGTGCATAATATAGCTAAACATAAAAGAGTGCCGATAGGAAAAGCCTTCTGTGCACTCTCTTATTATAATATCATGTTCTCTTACTATTTATTACACAGGTTTATATTGTGAGCTATATAAATAAACAAAAGCACCTATATTTATTTTAAGTTTTCTTTTAGAACTTTCTGCTGGAGTTCTTGGCAAGCTTCTGTAACTCTGCAATATCTCCTGCTGAAAGGCTTTGATCTTCAAGTATTCGCTGATAAGGTCTGTAATGAGCCATTATAGAACCGATTCATCAGTCTCTTCTGTTTCTATCTCACGAACTGAACGCTGAGATCAAGTGCACTATCAGATAAAACCGGATCTGTCCTTTGAACAGCACCCTTATCTATTAATCTTTTATTACAGTATACGTGGTGTTTTTCTCCCACCCTATATATTCCTTAATAATCTTAGATATATCTTTGGCAGCAAGCTCCTTATTAGACCAAAGAAGCTCCATAATATTAAGCGCTGCCTGTGTAATCTCAGTTCGCTCATAACTCACTCCCCACTCAATAATATACTACTACTGTCTTACGACTTTTTACTATAACAGTAGTATATAATTATTTAGTCGTAAAGTCAAGCATTTTGTAGAAGATTTAAGCCTTTCATAGCATTCTGAGCATACAGCCTTATAAGATATAAAGTCAGAATTATCGATTTCTACCTGATTTCCCTTAAACACAGGCACATTGTTAACGAGTCTAAGGTTACAGGTGGCCTGCCACAGGAGCAGAGACGTTTTTCATCTCGAGCTATGGAATGTGCGAGCTCTAACAACTCTTGAACTGGCAGGAAAGCCATCCATCCTAAAAGTCATGCCCCTAAGTCCATAGCATATTACAGGTGATATTAAGCACTACTGCTACCCCTATAAAGCTCTCTATCTGGGCTACAGTAAGAAACTGTACCTCATCCACCAGTATACAGTCAAGTCCTTGTCCATTCTCTTCAAAATGCTTAAAGAGATTATCATTTTCCCCAACCAGTAAGTCTACTTCTCTGCTTATACCGAGGCGGCTGGTAACACAGGATTTCATCTTTGTGTCTACAGCAGGCTTTATTATTATAGCCTTCTGACCACTTTCTGAGTAATTATGTGCAGTCTGCAAAAAGAGCTGTTGTCTTACCGCAGTTCATAGCACCGTACCTAAAAATATAATTTAGCCATCTCACTCTCCTCCTACTTAAATATCCCAAGCATTAGCTTTGACTTCTCCACGCTTGTTGCAGCCGTATTATTTAAGAAAATAATGTCTGTGTTGCTATGTTTCTTGGCTAAATCAGTCACATTCCCTGTAAAATACCTGTAGTCAACCACGTATACGTGCTGATAATGATCCACAAGAAAAGGTACAAAGGCATTACCATATGACCTCTTTGATTATAATAAGTGAACTGTCATCACTTAATTTTTGGATTCTTTATTCTCAATTAAGTGTTGGTCTCCTCCAATAAATGCCAGGTATTTATTGGCAGCAGAGAATTTATTTGCATCACTTATTATATCATAAGTATAAGGCTTTTCCTTCTCGTGGAGTAATAGTCTCTTTGTTTGTAGCGATAGGAATATAGGTCTACAGTATCAGGGCTGGCAAGCGCTTTTTGACTGATTGCTGTTATGCATAAATGAGACCTAAGAAATCAGGAAATTCCTTCTTCATAAACTTCTAACCTCGTGTGGAGTAATGCCTTTAACTTCACAAAAACTCCTATACACATAGTACGCACCAAGAGCTGTCCAGTGGTGGTCTGTCTTAAAAATAAGATATTCTGAGTTGTGATTTCTAGCTGCTTGTAGGTCTCAACGAGTCTTTCATAGACGGGTTGCTTTTTATAAATATAACTAATTGCCTCTCCCTGATTGGAAGTATTCATACTTGAAATCTCCTCATCAAGATTTACTCCAAAGCTGTTTGGCACTACCATATCATATACTGAGGCTATATTCTCAACCTTGACTACAGTGTTAAGCATTGATGGCTACAATCGGCTCCTTTTTATAAAAATAATACAGAGTGAAGCCTCTGTTTTCGGCTATATAGACTGTTCCTCGCCACCTCCAGGCTGAACCTTTAATGTTCCATCCTTAAGGGCTTATCCTTACTGTTCTCCTTCTTATTCTGAACATTAATATTCTCATTGACTTGTTGCAGTATCGGCACTTCCTGATACTGTAGCATTTTCAGCAATTTCCTTAACTGCTGATGTTGAGGTGTTATCTATGTTTTGTTCATCCCATGAACCGTTATCTTTGTCTAATGTGCTCTCGTCCACGGTATTGTCGGAAGTATCCTCATCTATATTGGATATAATGGGAGCAGTTTCTCATTTCCACTTGAATTGCATCTGCTGTCTGTCCCTGTGTCACCGTATATCACAGTATCTCTGATTCCATACAGTCTTCTGGCATCCGACTGAAAATGCTAATCATCTTCTCTCTAGAGGATAGGTAGTCCGCATACCAGGTCACAAATGTCCTAAAAACTGCCATCAAGTACAGTACGGGGTGTAGGGCTAGGAAATACCGCAAGTTTTCTTTTCAAGCTCAGATTCAGTTGGCCTTATAAATATTAAGAATCCTATTATCATAAAACCATAATGAGTTATAGACATAAGTGCAACCCTTATCTTATGCCAAATGTCGTTCATATAAACTCCTTAACTCTGGATTAAAAACTGATTATAGAAGGAATGGAGTAAAGCTATTTCCTCATATGTGCTGCTAATGATAGTCAAAAGCTAAAATACAGCAGAATAAAGTGCGCATTCCCTGATAAAGGCAGGCTGCACTTCTACTGTCTACAAGCCTTTGGCAGATATCACTTTTACCTAATAAACTCAAATACAGGCGTACAGGATAAAACACAGGCCATTATTATAAATATATTATTCTGCTATAATATTTACAGTAGATATGCTAAATCCATTACTTTTTAATTCCAAGGAAGATTGAAAATAACTTCCTTTAGCTGATTAATATCGCTGTATCTAAATAATAGCCACGCAAAGTTAATAATAAAGATTGTAATTACCTGTCTTATGATTCTGGGAAGTAAAGGAAAATTCATCTTTTTCCACCAGTTTTTCAATCATTATAAAAAGGCATATAGAATAACCCCCCAAAGCACGAAGTTCCAACTTGCACCATCAGCCAAAGACCTGTAAGCATCCATACTACAAAAGATTAAAAGCCAGTTCTAAGAAGTCCCTGCTCTATTACCCTCCCTAGAGGGATATGCACGTAGTCTCTAAAAAACTGCTTAGTGTTATATGCCATCTTCTCCAAAAATCCTTTACTGAAGTAGCAGCATAGGATAATTGAAGTTCTCAGGAAAAATGAAAGCCGAGGATACGGCCTACACCAATTGCCATATCGGTATAAGCAGAAAAATCAAGATATAGCTGCATTGATAGCAAAGAGAAGCCCAACCCTAGACAGCAAGCATTGTAGCTCCCTGATATAGACTCAGTGACAGGTGAAAGTGTGTTGGCAAGTTCTCCTATATGGTCAGCAAGAATGGTCTTTTGGCCAGACCTACTGCAAACCTGTAAATACCCCTCAGATATATCATAAGCTCTAGTATCCCTACTATAAATCTCATCTTTAATATCCTTATATCTCTCAATCGGTCCCTGCAGGCCTGAGGGAATATAGATGTGTGTATAAAAGCAAAACACTGTAATGCTCTTTCTGCACTACATTTTCCCGTATAAACATCAGTCACATATGAAATAAGCTTAAATGTATAAAATGATATTCTCATAGGAAGTGCAGTCGCTAGTGGCTTCCAGTTAATTCCTGCAATAGAAGTAACTGTTCCCACAAAAAGAAAATTAGTATACTTAAATATACCAAGCACCAAAACAAAGACAACAATTGAAAATATAGTCACTTCTTCTTAGTATTTTTATCTGGTGCAGTTTCTATTTTTACACCTGAAATCCAACCTATGGCAGTCAGTAACCATAAGAAGTACAAGATAGCTTACTCCTCCAAAAGAATAGAAAAAGCAAAAGAAAAATCAATATAATTCTGATTTTTATATCCAACTACAGTTGTAGTAAAGTATATCATTGCCATTATAGGCAAGAAACACAATACAAAAACAGGCTCGAAAGCGACATATAAGCTCCTTTGCATATCACAGAAGTCACTATAATATAGTTAAATCCCAATTATAGTGACTTTCCATTTATTTTAATACATTAACTATTTTTAATTAAGCTCCTAACTGTGTCTTAACCTCGTCTTTGACAGCTTCAACAGCCTGACCTGTTTTGTCAGGAAGCTTTCCACCAGCCTGGGCCATATTAGGTCTTCCACCGCCGCCACCACCTACTATAGGTGCAACTGTCTTTATAAGGTTGCCTGCGTGAACTCCTGCCTTTACGGCGCCATCTGTAGCCATAGCAACAAGATTTACCTTAGCCATCCTTAGCGGATGCAAGGAAGATAAGCCCTTCACCAAGCTTTATTCTTAAGCTCATCACCGAGATTTCTAAGCTCATTTCCATCAGTATCAGGTATTTCAACTGAGAGAACCTTAACTCCTCCGATTTCAACAACCTTATCCATAACATCACCAAGTGCCTCTTTGGCAGCCTTATTCTTAAGTGACTCATTTTCACTCTGAAGAGCCTTTATCTCCTCCATAAGGTGCTTAGCCTTCTACAAGCTTATCAGGGCTTGCTTTAATTATCTTTGCTGCCCTCAGCGATAGTATTTTTCTAAGATTCTCATAGTACTTTATTACATTATGTCCGGTGATAGCCTCGATTCTTCTTATTCCTGCAGCTACACCGCTCTCAGAAATAATCTTGAACTGACCAATCATTCCTGTGTTCTTAACGTGTGTACCACCGCAGAATTCCTTAGAGAACTCTCCCATTCCTACTACGCGGACTTCATCTCCGTATTTCTCGCCAAAGAGAGCCATTGCACCGCTTTTTTTAGCATCTTCAATAGACATAACCTTGGTATCAACAGGAAGTGATTCCGCTATCTTATCATTAACGAGCCTTTCAACAGCCTTAATCTCCTCAGGAGTCATTGCCTTAAAATGGCTAAAATCAAACCTGGTTCTGCCTGCATCCTGATAAGAACCTGACTGCTCAACATGAGTTCCAAGTACCTCACGAAGAGCCTTCTGTAAAAGATGGGTAGCACTATGGTTTCTACAGGTAGCCATACGGTTCTCACCGTCAACCTTAAGTACAACCTTATCACCTACCTTAAACATTCCCTTTACAACCTCACCTATATGGGCTATCTTAGAGCCTGCCACAGGTATGGTCTCTTTTACTTCAAATACAGAATCTCCAAGAGTTATTACACCTACATCTCCTACCTGTCCACCCTTTAGTAGCATAGAAAGGAGTAACATCGGTTATAACAGCTCCCAGTCATTCCATCTGTAAGTGCTTCTGATACAGTGCTTTCTTCTCCATCCTCCTCTGAACTTACACTTACAAGGGCAACAATCTTGCCCTCAGCCTCTGTCTTGTCATAGCCGATAAACTCTGAGTTAATAGCAGGATCAATCTGCTCATATACAGTGGCATCGGCACCCATATAGCTGGTGGTTTTTCTGGCATTTCTTGCAGTATCCTTCTGCACCTTCATAGCCTGCTTGAAGGCTTCTTCGTCTATGTCCATTCCCTTTTCTTCAAGGATTTCCTTGGTTAAGTCTATAGGGAAGCCGTATGTATCATAAAGCTTAAAGGCATCTTCTCCTGACATAGTATTAACGCCCTTAGCCTCCATATCCTTCTGAATACCATCAAGTATCTCAAGTCCCTGATTTATAGTCTTTTCAAACTTCTCTTCTTCCTGCTCAATTACACTTAGAATAAAATCCTGCTTTTCAGCCAGCTCAGGATAACCATCCTTACTTCCTGCAATCACAGCCTTAGCAAGACCCTACAAGAAAGGCTCCATCTATGCCAAGGAGCTTACCATGTCTGTCTCGCCCTTCTAATTATTCTTCTAAGCACATAGCCTCTACCTTCGTTAGAAGGCATAATGCCGTCAGATATCATAAAGGTAGCAGAGCGGATATGGTCAGTAATTACACGGATAGAAACATCATTCTTCTCGTTTTCCTTATATTTCTTTCCTGCTATTTCTGCAAACCTTATTTCTAAGAGCCAAAGAGTATCCACATCAAAGATGGAATCTACATCCTGTACAGCTACAGCAAGTCTCTCAAGTCCCATACCAGTATCGATATTCTTCTGTTCAAGGTCTGTGTAATGTCCCTTACCATCATTATTAAACTGTGAAAATACAACATTCCATACTTCCATATACCTGTCGCAGTCGCAGCCTACAGTACAGGTAGGCTTTCCACAGCCATACTTCTCTCCCCTGTCGAAGTATATCTCTGTACAAGGACCACAAGGACCTGAGCCATGTTCCCAGAAATTATCCTCTTTACCAAACTTGAAGATTCTCTCAGGAGAGATATTCATCTTCTTATTCCAGATTTCATAGGCCTCATTGTCATCCACATATACTGATGGATAAAGTCTGTCCGCAGGGATGCCTACTGTCTCAGTAAGGAATTCCCAAGCCCAAGGAATAGCCTCCTCCTTAAAATAATCTCCAAAGGAGAAGTTTCCAAGCATCTCAAAAAAGGTACCATGTCTTGCTGTCTTACCTACATTGTCTATATCTCCTGTACGGATACACTTCTGACAGGTACAGACTCTTGTAGATGGTGGTATCTCCTGTCCGGTAAAATAAGGCTTAAGTGGTGCCATACCTGAGTTTATAATAAGCAAGCTGTTATCATTATGTGGTACAAGTGAAAACTATTCATCTTGAGATGTCCTTTTTTTCTCAAAAGAACTCCAAGGAACATCCTTCTTAATTCATTAACTCCATACGCTTTCATATCTAATCCTCCATAGGGGTGTAAGCATCATTTAAAGTCATCTTAATATTTTATCATTTAATATCATCAAGCCATTTATCTTGCTTTGTTTTTCATCAAATAGCCCCATGATAGTTTTCAGGCTTAAATGCAACATGATATTGCACTTACCTTGAAAAACCTTTAGCATACAAAACTATCAGCTTTCTGCTATAATAAATCTGACTATACAGCTTAAAGGATAGAAAAGTTATGATAATAGAACAAAAAGCCACTTTGATAATTGCTTTTAAGCTCCAATTGGCATTAGCTCAGAGGAGACAGTTTATTTTGATATAGAAACCACAGGCTTTTTCTGCTGATGTCACTGCTCTTCACCTCATTGGCTGCATATACTTTAAAGAGGGGAATGGCAATTGATTCAGTGGTTTGCTGAGGATAAGAATGTCTGAAAAAGAGGCACTATCCGCCTTTTTCAGACTTTTATAAATGATAAAAATACCTTATTTGCTACAATGGAACCACATTTGACCTGCCATATCTCACGAAAAATACGAAAAATACAGTCTCACCTTTGAGGCTTATAAGTATGAGATTATTGACTTTATAGGGTGTTTTTTCCTACAGGAAGTTTCTTAGATTAAGCGGACTGAAACAAAAGGAGGTTGAAGCCTATCTTGGTATCTTAAGGGAGGACAAATACTCAGGCGGTGAGCTCGTGGAATGGTATGCTAAGTTTTTAAAGCTAAGATTTAGTGATTCATCTGAAAAAGAAGAAATATACAAGACTTTAATACTACACAACAGTGATGATTTAGCAGGCTTAGCAAGGCTTACAAAGCTTTATAACTTCATAAAAGAACTTGAAACTCTTATTAATTCAGGTGATGAGCTTGAAATTGACTGTGTAGTTGATGATACAACAGGTAAAATCATCTTATCTACAAAGGTCGACTTCGATATTCTAAGGAAAGATGAGCTTCGTGGAGATGGCTACTCCTGTTGTTTTTATTGATGAAAGCACTGCAAATAGGATAGATTTGACCTTAGATATGTATGAAACTGAGCTTAAGCTATTTCTACAAGGACTATAAAAACTACTACTATATCTCCCTAAAGAGGACATGGTAGTACATAAAGAGCCTGGCAGCCTTTGTGGATAAAGGAAAAATAAAGAAAAGGCTCATTGCCTCTAACTGCTATATAAGGACAGAGGCTCCTTTATAAAGCTGCCTGAGCCAGCTACTCTTCCTGTGTTTAAGTCAGATTATGCAGATAAAGACCAGTGTACACTCTTGTAAATGACAAAGGTATTGGAGTCTAAGAGAGCTTTATCTAGCTATCTTTTCAGGTCGTTTCTTGATATTTAACAAATATAGGTGAAACACTTCCATAGTGTAGTAAATCACAATTATAACTAGTTGATTAGGGCTGTAAATAAAACTATATCACTTGTATAAAAATGAAAATTTTCAGTATTTATAATTTATGATACAGTCAAAAGTAATGCTGTATTAAATGCGTTCAGGACAATTTGATAAATGTTAAATCTTGTTAGAAAGACTTAAACTATCATAAACAAAATAAATGAAACATACTACACTAAACTTAGTCTGATTTTTCAATATACTTCTCCATGTACTTAGAGCAAACTACCTCTCATTCTCTCCAAGCTCCTCTTCATATCTATGATGCGCTGGTTAGAGCTTCCTCTAAACTTCAGGCTCAAATCTTTAAGCTCAAGTACGAACTCACCGTCTACAAGTACATCTATATTGTTAAGAATATCCATAGTGTGCTCACGAGACAGCGGGAATTAGAGACGTCAAGTAGCTCGTTAGAAGCGTATAGCCTGAAAAGAGCCAGATAGACTTTTCAGGTAAATCAGCTTTTAATCCGCTTAATAAGTCCTGCTACCCCGCTCTGATTAGCGGACTTCCATAGGCCTCCGCCAAGAATGGTAGCTCTGCTATAATGATGGAGAAAGGGAAGATATAATCTCCTTCTACATCGGTAGTATATTCTTTGCCTGAGTTAAAAATCCCAGGCCATTTCGTTGAAAACAGCCCTTACAGTGGTGAGTACAGCCACTTACAAAGAGGCTTGTCCTCACTCCCGGGTCCATTGGCTATGTCAAAGTATTTTATTTCACAATAATTCATCATAAATGAAGAACTCTCTCTCCGCTATCTCCTGTGATGCGTCCCTGATTCCAGTACTGGGTACCGATATAACCACAGGTACGTCTTGCAACATTCATCTTATCCTGGTCTTTATTACCGCAATTTGGGCATTCCCAAACAAGCTTGCCATCTTCATCATTAACAATCTTGATTTCTCCATCAAAGCCGCACAGCACTGACAGTAATCACTCTTTGTATTCAACTCAGCATACGATGATTGTCATAAATATACTGCATAATAGAGATTACAGCCTCTACATTGTTGCTCATATTAGGTACTTCCACATAGCTTATAGCTCCACCCGGAGAAAGCTTCTGGAAGTCAGACTCAAACTTAAGCTTTGAAAAAGCATCAATCTTCTGATACATGCATGATGATAACTAGTTGGTAATATAGTTTCTGTCAGTTACACCCTCAATAAGCCCAAATCTCTTTTGTGTAAACACTTAGAGAACTTGTAAGTGGTTGATTCAAGAGGAGTACCGTATACTGAATAATCAATATTTTCTTCCTCTTCCACTTATTACAAGCCTCATTTAACTCCTCCATAACCTTAAGAGCAAATTCCTTACCCTCTGGCGAAGTATGGCTTGCATCCTCTTATGTACTTTGTCATCTCATATAGAGCCTGCGTATCCCAAGGAAATGGTTGAATACCCACTGTAAAGGAGCTCATCTATCTTCTCTCCCTTTAGCAAGTCTTGCTATGGCACCATTCTGCCATAGAATAGGCGCAGAATCAGAAAGTGTGCCAAGAAGCCTGTCATGTCTTGCTCTAAGTGCTCTGTGGCAAAGCTCAAGACGCTCATCAAGGATTCTCCAAAAATCCGCTTCATTTTTCTTAGATGAGCAGGCAACGTCAACAAGGTTGATGGTTACAACACCCTGATTGAATCTTCCGTAGTATTTATGCTTTTTCTCATCATAGTTCTTAGCCTTAGCTATATTGCCAATACTCCCTCATCTGTAAACCCATCAGGTGTTAGGAAAGAACGGCAGCCCATACATGGATAAACATCACCTCTTTTTCCCTGAGCATAATCTTCTCAGATATATAGTCAGGCACAAGGCGTTTAGCTGTACACTTTGCTGCAAGCTCAGTAAGATAATAATACTTACTATCCTTGCCTACGTTATCCTCTTCAAGTACATATATAAGCTTAGGGAAAGCAGGGGTAATCCATACTCCCTTCTCATTCTTAACTCCCCTGCATACGCTGATTGAGCATTTCCTCTATCACAAGGGCAAGGTCGTCTCTGAGTACGACCCCTCAGGCACTTCATTCAGATACATAAATACAGTAATGAAAGGTGCCTGACCGTTGGTTGTCATAAGGGTAATAACCTGATACTGTATAACCTGAACTCCTCGTCTAACTTCTTCACGTACTCTAAGCTCAGCAACCTTTTCAATCTTCTCAGTATCAAGCTCAACTCCGGCTGCAGCAAATTCCTTTGCTACCTCCACACGGTACTTCTGTCTGCTTACATCTACAAAAGGTACGAGATGGCTAAGTGTTATACTCTGTCCGCCATACTGGTTACTTGCTATCTGAGCAATAGCCTGAGTAGCAATATTGCAGGCTGTTGAGAAGCTTCTAGGTCTCTCAATCATAGTCTCAGATATAACTGTACCGTTTTGAAGCATATCTTCAAGATTTACAAGGCAGCAGTTATACATGTGCTGTGCAAAATAATCGCTGTCATGAAAATGTATAATACCTTCTTCGTGTGCCCTTACTATATCTTCAGGAAGTAAGAACCTTCTGGTAATATCCTTACTTACCTCACCTGCCATATAGTCTCTCTGAACACTGTTAACTGTAGGGGTTTTTGTTGGAATTCTCCTGCTTTAACCTCTTCGTTATCACATTCTATAAGGCTTAGAAATCTGGTCATCTGTGGTATTGGCCCTGACGAACCAACGCCCTCTTATATCTGTATGTAATGTACTTTCTGGCAACTTCATTCTTGCCGGTTTTCATAAGTTCATTCTCAACTAAATCCTGTATCTCTTCAACACTAAGAGCTCTGCTCATACCTGAGCACACCTTAGTAACATTCTCTGTAATTGCGAGAACTTCTTCCTCTGTAAGTCTCAAGGTTATCGTTAACCTCCTTGTTCGCCTTTCTTACAGCAACGGTAATTTTATTGCCGTCAAAGGTATTTTCCTGACCACTTCTTTTTGATAATCTTCACGACTTCCACACTCCTCTCAGATATAATTTCAGTTCAAATCGCCCACTATGGGCAGATTCCAGCAGTGTTTTGAATACAAGTTATTGTTAAACGACAACTGTATGATACAATATCTTGTGTCCCGCGTCTACTATAATAATATATTCTACAGGAAAAATGAAAGACCTTTTTAAAATATAATAACGACTAACAATTAATATAATTTTTCTTATAGCTGTAGAATGAATTTATTCTACAGTAGTAGTTATTTTAAGTATTCTAAGCTTGTCTCCTATTACCTTAAACTTTACCTCATAAGAAGCAAAAACCTTAGGCCATATACCCTTGCTTCATCACTGTTTTGATATGATGGCCTTGGATCTAAAAGACAGTACCTTTTATAAGTGCTTCTCTCTTATCTGCTTACCTTATCAAGTTCTAAGTTATCTGCCTCAACTGAAGCTTATGTACTGGTAGTCTCCGTATAGCCTGAAAAGAGCGTCTGTATGACAGTCTGCATAAGGCAGATAAGGCTTTATATCATATATCGGTGTTCCATCCAGTAAATCAGCACCTCCTACTGTAAGGACAGGGCCATTTTCAGTCTCTTCAACAGATATCAGCCTTACACTTGATAGTCCTATTGGGTTGAGGCGGTATGGGAGACTCTCGTTGCAAATACCCCCAAATGTTCATTCCTAGGCAGCCTCGGAGGCCTTACGCTTGCCTTAAAAGGTATCTGTAATAGTTTCAGAAAACTCCCATATAAGCCAGATATAGTTAAACCCGCTTAGCCCCTTAAATGCATCTATATTTCTATATTCAGCTCAAATACTATCTTAGCTGTTAGCTCATTTTACAAGACCGCTTTGCCTTGGAATGCCGAAATTTATCCTTAAAGTCTGACTGTATTCTAGCTATTATCTTCATAATACACCCATAATTATCTAAAAGAATCTTCTTATCTTTTTCTAGCTCTTTCTATCCTCATCTATTCTTAAAATTATTATTATACACCTATTACTTATATTTTTACTTACCTATATCTTTTGCTTTTCTGTATATTAAACTTACTCTATCAATATTGCCTACTATCTTAATTTTTGTCCATTTTCCCTGTCTGAACTGCATTTCCGAGAAAATGAACCTGCTGCACTGATCCCCGACTATACCAAACCATATACCCACTATCCCCATGCCTAGCATATAACCAAAGAAGTAAGATACCGATGTCCTTATTATGGTTACACTTATGGTAGAGGTTATTGCAGTATAAAGGGTATCTCCTGCTCCTCTTAGGGCGCCTATGTAGACTACGCTTGGGATTTGGAAGATGATTGCGGCTATCAGCACGTGGCTTATGGTAATTCCAATATTTATTACTTCAGGATTGTCAAAGAACATTGAATATATGCCTTTACTGCCAAAATAGGTAGACCACTGCAAGAACTGCGGCTATCATAATAGCAAACTTTCTACAGATAACTCCGTATTTTTAGCCAGTTCAGGTTTTTCTCTCGCCAAGACTCTTGCCAATTAATGCTACAACTGTAGACTGAATTCCGTCTCCAAAGGAATAAGAAAGGCTTAAAAGGTGCATACTTACCTGATGAGCCGCCATCTGTGAAGTACCCTGGTGAGCCGCCATTATAGCAGCTGACATAAAAGCCTATCCTCATAAGAATCTGCTCGAGGAACACGCTGTATCCTACTGAGGTTATATTTTTAAGGCAGGCAAATGTAGGCCTTATCTTTTCCGTTATCATATAACCTATATTGATAAAGCAGTCTTTTTTCATAATTGACGCTATACTCATCACACTGGCAACCACTGTCCCAAAAACTGTAGATATGGCCGCTCCGCTATTCCAAGCTTAGGGAAGCCAAGATTACCTCCCTATTAAAAGATAGTTAAAGATTATATTTATTACATTGCTCACCACATTGGTGCGCATAGTAATCTTGGTATTCCCTATGCCTCTTTGTGCAGCATTTATGCTCATCTGAAGCACATTAAAAATAATGCCACCCATTATTATCCTAAAATATGTTTCACCATATTCCCTGGTATCAGAAGTTGCACCACTAAGTCCATTATAGTACCGGTAAAAAGTAACCGAAATTAGGCTTATAAATACAGTAGCCACAGTAACAAAAAGTACTCCGGTAAAGGACAATCCTATTGGCGTCCTTTTCTATTTTTCTGCCCATACCTTCTTGCTACAAGGGCAGCTATAGCCACATTGGCAGCAAAACAGATAGCAAGTCCCAAAAACTTAGGCTGGGCAGTAATGCCAACACCTGCTACTGCATTTTCACCCAAGCACGCTTACCATGTAAGAATCTATAAGGGCTGTAAGCGAAAAGAATACAGCCTCTAAGATAGCGGGCTAGTGCCATATGTCTAGTATAGTCCTTAATAACTTCCTATTCTCGTCTTCCATTATCCTTATTCCTTTAGAGTATTAACTATAGTCTAGACCTATTAGGGTAGAATTTCAAGGACTTATCGGGTGTAGATAATAAAATGCAGCTAAGGTAACACTTATTGGTTTCTTACCGTACTTCTATATCTTTGCACGGGATAAACGGTCGAATAAAAGCGCTTATTTTCAATAACACTATTGCAATTGTAAAAGATCAAAAATAATATTAATATCAAAAACGTAATTAAAGAAATAAAGCAATATATAAAAAGTGAATCTGCATATTTATTAAACTCATACATCATATTCTGTAATCCTAAAGGGAATGAGGGTAAAAGTATACCGTTAGTAATAATCCCCTAATAATCGTACCTACCCACTTATTTTTCTCAAAAAAACAAGCCCAAAATCTCAGTAATGCACTTCCCAGGGTTTTGCCGTTATATAAAGGTATTATGGCAAAAATATATAGCTATAAACATAGGAAAAGGAAGTGTTGTATTTGATATGCTATAAGGGATAGATATAATAAAAGTATCAATGATGAGCGAAAGGCAAATGCGAATTCCTGAGACCCTTGCACCTGCCTCAAGCGACTTCTCATCTATAGCATCCCTTGATGGAAGAAGTTTAACAGCAAACCAACCCAGAGCATAGCCAATACAGCCTCCTGTTGTGTTTTGTATAATGTCATCTATATCACAGAGACGGAATGGTCCCGGATATATAAAGTAGAGACCTGATAATTGAGTCAGCTCAAAGAATAAGCTAAGTAGAGCAGTTAAAAACACTGTCTTCTTAAAGCTGCACTTAAAATAGTATCTTAAATATACTCCAAATGGTATTAACATAAGGACATTAAAAGGCTGGCACATAGAAAGGTTGGGTGTTTTTAGTGCCATAAGCCAGGTAGCAGGCTTAGACAAAACAAGCGGGCTTTTCCTTTATAAAAGTCTAAAACGAAAGAAAAAGGAAGCAAATTAAGCATATCCGTGTAGCTGTGGTGAACACTGTCTCTATCAGGCAGAGGTAAAATAACCAAGAGATATATGGTTAGTAAATACAATATAAACGAATATAAAATCAAGGTACGAAGCTTATTTACAGAACCATATTTACGATAGTTAATCACCATATAAGGCAGTGTTATAAATAACGCTAAAATTGGAAACAATATCATTGCATATGTGATAGTGCTTAAATATCCCATTTATTCTCCTTTTTCATGAATGATGCATAGTAAAAGCAAGTGCAAGTCCAGCTAATTAAGGCTTCCCTTTGACTGCACCTCTTTTGGTTTGTAGCCCTTCTTACCCAGGCCGTCAATTATTTCCTTCTTATGCTCCATGCCATAGGACTCCATAGTGATAATGAGCTCTACAGCCGCATTTCTATTGATGTTTACGAAACTGGTTGTGCTCAAGCCTGATGACATTACCCTTAAGCTCTGCTATTACCTCAGATACTCTTGCAAGTTCGCCCGGACGGTCAGGCAGAAGTACAGACACTGTAAATATTCTACCTCTTTGTCTAAGTCCATGCTGAACCATTGAAGATACTGTAATTATATCAATATTACCTCCACTAATGATGGATACGACCTTCTTTCCCGTTACGCCGAGCTTATTTATGGCCGCAACAGTGAGCAGACCTGAATTCTCAACCACCATCTTGTGATTCTCTATCATATCAAGGAAGTTGAGTGTAAGTTCTTCATCCTCTATTGTAATTATTTCATCAACATTTTTTTGGATATATGGAAATACATTGGTTCCCGGTGTTCTTACAGCTGTACCGTCAGCTATGGTCTCAACCTTCTTAAGGCTGGTTACCTTTCCTGCCTCAAGAGAAGCCTTCATACAGGCTGCACCTGCAGGTTCTACTCCTATTATCTTCACATTTGGATGAAGCATTTTCGCAAGGGTGGATACTCCTGCACAGAGACCTCCTCCGCCTATTGGAACAAGGATATAGTCCACAGTTGGAAGTTCCTTAAAGATTTCCATTGCTATAGTACCCTGTCCTGTAGCCACTACCTCATCATCAAAGGGATGTATAAATGTCATTCCGTCTTCTTTGGCAAGCTTAAGAGCATAGGCACAGGCCTCGTCATAGATATCACCATATAGAATTACCTCTGCACCGTATGACTTGGTGCGGTTTACCTTAATAAGAGGTGTCGTTGTAGGCATAACAACTATCGCTTTTACACCAAATAGCTTTGGCAGCATAAGCCACACCCTTGAGCGTGATTACCTGCAGAAGCTGTAATCAGCCCCTTATTCCTGTCTTCTTCAGAAAGAGTACTTATCTTATAGTATGCTCCCCTAACCTTGTAAGCACCTGTATACCGTATATTTTCTGGCTTAAGTAGACCTTATTACCACTCTGAGCAGAAAAATACTCACTATACACTGCTTTGTTGGGTTTAACAACTTTCTTCACTGCTTCAGCAGCTTCCTCAAATTTCTCCAGTGTCATCATAATAATTACCTCTTCATTCTTGTTTTAGATAAGAAAAAGAGGCAAAACTAAAGCCCTCTTTCCCAAACCTACTTGCATAAATTGCAAGATTGGTTTTATAATCAACTTAGATGACTGAAGGATATTGAAACTAATCCAACAGTTACCAAGCGGAAACTTATAATTGTCAAGTACATCACAGGCTATCCCCTAGTTGCATAAGGATAGCCTGTCCCTATTATTTCTCTTTCGATTATCGATATGTGTTAGGGCTGAAATACAACCAATAAAAAGTGTTAAAACTTCTAAAGTACTCATATCGACCTCCCTCTGTTTTCAGAAAGTTTCTGAGACTATCCCACTGCTCTAAGCTGACTGATGATATTGTATCACTTAAAGTCAGCTTTTACCAGTATCATTTCCCCGTATCTGTGAAGTTTCTCTTTATATCAACTATAATTATTGGTTATACTGATTCGACATTAAACAAAGCTTCCACAAACTCATCTGCATCAAACTTCTGCAAGTCATCTATCTTCTCACCTGATTCCAATATACTTAATAGGTATGCTAAGCTCAGACTCTATAGCTATTGCTATACCGCCTTTGCAGTGCCGTCAAGCTTGGTTAAGACTATACCGTTTACAGGAGCTGCTTCTGAGAACTGCCTTGCCTGTTCTTTAGCATTCTGACCTGGTTGTACCGTCTACAACTACAAGAGTCTCAACTGCAGCTTCAGGATATTCCTTGCTCACAATCCTATATATCTTATTAAGCTCGTCCATAAGGTTCTTCTTATTGTGAAGACGGCCTGCGGTATCGCAGATAAGCACATCTACATTACGGGCCTTCGCAGCATTTACTGCATCAAATACAACAGCAGCAGGATCGCTGCCCTCATTTTGTGCAATGAGCTCCACATCAGAACGCCTCGCCCATTCAGTAAGCTGCTCTATAGCTCCGCCCTAAAAGTATCAGCAGCGGCAACAAGGACCTTCTTTCCCGAGTTCTTAAGCTGGCTTGCAAGCTTTCCTACAGATGTAGTCTTACCAACTCCGTTTACACCTATCATAAGGACAACAGACTTTTTATTTTTCAAAAATCATATGCATCAGGCTTTTACCTGCATCTGCTCCTTAAGGCTGTCCATAAGTAACTTCTTGCAGTCAGCAGGATCCTTTATCTTTTAGCTCCTTCACCTTGTCCTTTAAAGTTCTCAATCACAGAGGTAGTTGTAGTTATACCAAGGTCCGCCATTATAAGAGTTTCTTCAAGCTCCTCATAAAAATCATCATCTATTATGTCGTGTCCCCGTAAAGATGTTGGAGACACTGTTCATTATGTTGTTTCTGGTTTTTGTAAGTCCTTCTGCAAGTTTACTGAAAAATCCCATTATCTCATCCCTTTCTACTTTATATCTGCGTCTATAAGGTTAACCGAAACCATGGTAGATACACCCTTTTCCTGCATGGTTATACCGTAGAGTACGTCTGCGGCATTCATAGTACCTCTTCTATGTGTAATAACTATGAACTGGGTGTTCTTTGTTAACTTATGTAAATAATCCGCAAATCTGGTTACGTTTGAGTCATCAAGAGCCGCTTCTATCTCATCAAGGAGACAGAATGGTGATGGCTTAAGGTTCTGAATGGCAAAAAGGAGTGCAATAGCAGTAAGAGCCTTTTCACCGCCTGAAAGCTGCATCATATTCTGAAGCTTCTTTCCCGGTGGCTGTGCTATTATCTTAATTCCTGCTTCAAGAATATCCTCTCCTTCTGTGAGCTCGAGCCTACCCTTACCACCTCCAAAGAGCTCTTCAAAGGCAAGGTTAAACTGCTCATTTATGTCCTTAAAGCGTTCATCAAACTGCTCTCTCATCCTTCTATCAAGCTCTTCAATAACCACTCTTAAGGCATCCTCAGCCTTTATTATGTCCTCTGCCTGAGTTTTTAGAAGCTCATATCTTGAGCCTACTTCCTGTACTCCTCAATAGCTCCCTATATTGACATTTCAAGCTCTTTTTATAAGATTCTTTTTGATTGTTAATCATCTTCTTAAGGGTGAAGCTTGTATATTCTTCATCAGTATCAACCTTATTCTTAACAGCTTCAGAATAAGTTACTCCGTACTCCTCAAGCATATAGTTAACCATTGCTTCAAGGTTAGCATCAGCCTTTTCTATGATGCCTCCTAGCCTGTACACTTCTTTATCAAGACTCGCCCTAAGCTCGGCTATCTCTTCACGCTTGTTAAAGAATGACTTGTGGCTTCCTGATATCGCATCTTTCTCTGTAATAAGAGCTTTTTCTTTTTCTCAGCCGCTTCAATTTCTACAGCGAGGTTTTCAATTTCACCTATAAGCTTTCCTCGATTTCAGCCTGTTTTTCTTTTAAGGCTGACTTCAATTTCTTCGTTCTGCTTCTTAAGTTCCTCAATCTCTTCCTTGGCAGATTGCTTATCTCTGTTTATTCTTACAAGATTTTCATTTATGAAGTTCTTCTCAGTAAGTACAGTATTTTCAGCTATCTTAGACTGATTTATTTTTTTGCGTTAATCTCAGCTATGGACCTGTCTGTCTCTTCGATTTTCTTAATAATATCATCAAGTTCTACAGACTGTGCTTCATTTTTATCGTCAGAAGCAATTATAGCACTAAGTCTTTCTATTTCTTTTTCTGTAAAGTCACGCTCTTTATCAAGATTAATACCATCAAGCTTAATCTCATTAAGTGCCTGTTCAGTCTCAGCTATTCTATGCTCAAGCTGCTTTCTTGCATTTATTTCTGTATTAAGACTAACCTTGAGTTCAGACTATGTTTTTCCTTGTAAATGGCAAGACTCTGCTTAGTCTCAGATAGCGAAGCTCTAATGCCTTCAAGCTCCTTTTTAGTTCCTCATACTCATTTTCAAGAAAAACAAGTCCTTCCTTCTTATCCTCAATCTCTCTTGCTCTTCCAAGCAGATTGCTAGAATTCTTAAATGCACCACCTGAGATAGAGCCTCCGGGACTTAGCTGCTCTCCATCTAGGGTAACTATTCTTAAGGAATATCTGTATTTTCTGGCTATTCTTGTAGCTGAGTCCATATTGTCGGCTACAAGGGTACGGCCTAGATATGGTTTACAAGACCTGCATACTTAGGCTCAAACTCAACAAGGGAGGCAGCTACCCCTATGATGCCCCTCTTCATTAAGTGCACCGCCGAAGTTGCCCGGATTGTGAAGTGTCATAGCATCGAGAGGGAGAAAGGTTGCCCTTCCAAGCTTATTTTCTTTAAGCCAGGTAATGGTTCGCTTTGCAGTAGCCTCTTTGTCAGTGACTACATTTTGGATGGCACCACCAATTGCAGTTTCTACAGCTGTCTCATACTTTGGCTTAACCTTTATAATGTCAGCAACAACACCTATGATTCCTGTTTCTTCCTTCTTATGCTCCATTATACGCTTTACGGCATTGCCGTATCCATCGTACTTTTCAGCCATGTTCATAAGGGAATTAAGTGTAGCCTTTGCACCAAGGATAACCCTTTGCTTATCTGATACTTCCTTTTCTTTCTTTGCTCTGTCTCCTGTAAGCTTTTCAATAAGCTCTTTTGCATCAGCTTCTACAGCCTCAAGTTTTAAGAGATTTGCAGTAAGTTCATTAATCTTTTCAGATGCAGAGTCATACTGAGACTTAAGACCATCGTTTGTTTCTTTATTTCTAAGTATCTTCTGATTAAGCTCCAGCTTTTTATCTTATTCTGTTCGAGATTTGCCTTATATAGCTCAATCTGACCGCAGCCTCCGCCTTTTTCCTTATCCTTGTCTGCCTTTTTCACTAAGCTTATACTCTTTTTCCTTTTCAAGGTTAGCTTTTAAGCCAAGTTTAGCCTCCAGTTCCTCGTTTAGCTCAGACTCTTCTTTTACAAAGTTATCTTCTTTCGTAATAAGTTCATTAAGCTTAAGGTTAACTTCGGCTCTCTTCTTTTATACTGTTATCAAGCTTTAACTGAGCCTGTTTGAGCCTTTCTGCATTGTTTTCAGAGTTTTTGTTTATGGAGTTAATCTGCTCCTTTATCAGCTTAAGCTCACCGTCAGCCTTTTCTCTTGCAATCTGATTCTCAGCTATGAGATTTGAAGTTTCATCAATCATTTCTGACTTTTCATTTAACAAGGCTTCAAGCTTCTCATACTCTTCTCTTTATGCCCTCATACTTTGCATTTGCCTCATTAAGATTGTTTTCTGCCAAAGCCTTATCAGATTCTGCCTTTGATTTAGCATCAGCCAAATGGTCATATTCGTTGGTAAAATTGATAATCTCATATTTCTTTAGGTCATCTCTATAACTAAGATATAGCTTTTGCAGCCTCAGCCTGCTCTCGCAAAGAGGTCCTATACGCCCTTCAAGCTCAGACATTATGTCATTTACTCTGGCAAGATTAGCACTTTCCTCTTCCAGATTCTTAATGGATTCAGCCTTTTCTTTTCTTAAACTTTGGTTATTCCTGCGGCTTCATCAAAAAGCTCTCGCCTATCCTCAGGACGCCCGCTTATAATCTTCTCAATCTGTCCCTGTCCTATAATTGAGTAACCTTCTTTACCAATACCAGTATCCAGGAAAAGCTCACTTACATCTCTTAAGCCTGCAGTTATGCCCGTTGATAAGATATTCGCTCTCACCTGAGCGGTATACCCTTCTTGCAACTGTAACCTCTTCATATTCGATTGGAAGTACCTTGTCAGAGTTGTCTATGGTGATTGCGACATAGGCAAAGCTCTGTGCCTTTCTTATCTCTGTACCTGAGAAGATGACATCCTCCATCTTTGCACCACGAAGCTGCTTTGCACTCTGCTCACCAAGTACCCATCTCACGGCATCAGCCACATTACTTTTACCGCTTCCGTTAGGTCCAACTATGCCTGTTATGCCACTTTCAAAGGAAAAGACAATTTTATTGGCAAAGGATTTGAACCCCTGTATTTCAACACTTTTTAGGTACATCTCTATCTTCTCCTCTTTCAGCCTTTTTAGTTTTTAAAATTCCATTATAAGCCGCAACCTGTTCTGCGGCCTTCTTTGTATGGCCTTCGCCTATACCATACTCACGTGCGCCAATATAAACTGCTTCCTTAAACTTCTTGTCGTGGTCCGGGCCGTATTCATCTAGCAGCTTATATTTGATAGTACCCTAGATTCTCACTCTGTACCATCTCCTGAAAGATAGTTTTACTATCAAAAAGAGTTTCTTGTGTTCAATATCATTTAATACATGCTTTCTTCAATAAACTCTTTCGCATTAGTAAGACCACCGTCAAGATAAATCGCCCCTATAAGAGCTTCAAGTGCGTCAGAAAGTATAGAATCTCTGTTTCTGCCACCCGTTATAGCCTCTCCATGTCCTAAAAGCAAATAATCAGACAGACCTATTTCTCTTGCACTGTAGGCTAGAGCCTGCTCACACACAAGCCTTGCACGTAGTTTGGTTAGTTCACCTTCCTGCATATCCTTATGTCTGTTAAACAGGAATTCACTCGTTGCCAGTTCCAATACCGCATCTCCCAAAAATTCCATTCTCTCGTTGCAGTCAGACTTGGAAAGATGCTTTTCGTTTACAAATGAACTATGAGAAAATGCATTGGTAAGGAGCTTTCTATCCTTAAACTCATATCCTATTGTTTGTTCGATTTTATCGGCTTTCTCAGGTTTAATAAATAAACTCAAGTTATTTTCCCCCTTCTAAAATGAAATACCCCGCAGCATACGGCGGGGCATCAAACTTTGGTATTATTTACCTTTCGCTTGCTTCTTCAAGCTTTTCTACAGCATCGCCAACCGTTACGATAGAAGCAATAGCATCATCAGGAATTTCAATTCCAAACTGTTCCTCTATCTCCATAACGATTGATGTAAGATCAAGTGAGTCTGCACCCAAATCATCTACAAATTTTTGTGTCTGCAGTTATACTGTTTTCATCCACATGAAAGTACACCTGCAACAATTTCTTTAATTTTTATCCAGTTCCATATTTCCTCCTTTATTACATCTTATTCTGATAAGTACTGCTTTATTTTTATCGTTTATTCCTTGATTTTTCAAAGCTAATACACTGAATAAGAGCATTTTTAATTTCATTATGTGTTGCATTTCCGTGAGTCTTAACGACAAGGCCATTGAGTCCAAGCATAGGCGCACCGCCATGTTTGGTTGCATCAAACATAGACAATGTATTCTTAAGAGCCTTTTTGAGAAAGCATAAGCTCCTATCTTGCTCATAGTGGTGCTTAAAAGCCCCTTCTTGATTTCTTCAAGAAGAACTGCAGCAACTCCCTTCAAAATAGCTTTAATATGGCATTACCTACAAAGGCATCACATACTATTACATCAGCATCTCCATAAGGAATCTGTCTTGACTCAATACTTCCCACAAAGTTTATATCAGTTCGGGATTTAAGAAGTGGGAAGGTTTCCTTTACAAGTGCATTTCCCTTCTCTTCTTCTACACCAACATTCACTATGGCAACCTTAGGGTTCTTAATACCGATTACATTTTCCATATATATTGAACCCATAACGGCATACTGAATAAGGTGAGCAGACCTTGAATCCACATTGGCTCCACAGTCAATCAAAAGAGAAACACCCTTTTGCGTTGGGATAAGTGATGCAAGAGGAGAACGCTCAACGCCCTTAAGCCTTCCGACAACCAGCTGTCCTCCTACAAGAACAGCCCCTGTAGACCCGCAGAAACAAAGGCATCTGCCTTTTCTTCCTTCACCAGTCTCATTGCAACAGAAATCGATGAGTCCTTCTTCTTTCTGATTGCCATAACCGGTGCCTCATCATTTGTAATAACCTCAGACGCCTCTATTATTTCAAGTGCATTCATGTTGATTTCGAGGCCTTCGCCTCTTAACCTGTTAAGCGTATCGTGAACGACCGCTCTCTGACCTACAAGATAAACCTTAAGATCTTTATTCTCATTAACAGCAAGGACTGCTCCTTTGACTATCTCATAAGGCGCATTATCGCCACCCATTACATCCAATGCAACTTTAATCATATTTATTTTACCACCTATCTATTATTTACTGTTTGATGTAGAAAAACGAATACTGTGGTTTTAAAATCCTATAGCAGCTGACTGAATAATCTGCTCTGTACTTCCAACAAAGAGCACACCTTCAGGCTTTAGGACTGAATGAAACTTCTTAAATACCTCATTTTTAGCTTCATCCGTAAAATATATTACTACATTTCTGCAAACTATCATAGAACAGCCTGTTGGATAAGGATCTTAAGGAGATTATGCTTCTTAAACTCAACTCTTGACTTAATATCATCATTAATCTTGTAAGAAGTAGCTGTAAGCTTGGTGAAATGCTTTTCTAGAAGTTCCTTAGGTAAGCCCTTCACACTGTTATAGCTGTACACTCCCATTTTAGCCTTCTCGAGCACCTGATTGTCTATGTCTGTAGCAATTATCTTAATCTGGTTAAGTGGAACAAATTTTGACAGCAACATAACCAGAGAATATGGTTCATCACCTGTAGAGCAGGCAGCACTCCATATTTTAATATTCTTTCCATCCTTCTTCATAAGATAAGGAATTATGTCTTTCTCAAGGATAGCCCACTGCTCAGGATTGCGCCAAAATTCAGATACATTTATAGTTAGATAGTTTATAAATGCATCATAAAGGTCTTTATCGGTCTTCAATCCTTTTACATAATCATCATAAGTCTTAAATCCATTTTTTGCAATAAGAGAATCTATCCTTCTCTTCATCTGTTTCTCTTTATAAGCATCCAAATCAATCGAAGACAAGGTATATATCTGCTTTTTTAAAACTCTCGTAATCGCTCATACTTACCTCCCATGTTCGTATATTATTCGAGTTATAAGTGCTAAAAGTGTATATCATTATTTTTAATGTGACAGGTAATTTTGGAGAAATTTCCTGTCACATTAAAAATGCCCAGCTCATACAGATCTAACTGCATAAGCTGAGCAAAAACTGACAAATTATTCTGCCTGGTTATCTTCAGAATCATCAGAAGCCTTCTCTTCTTTCTCCTCTGTTCCGGCTAAAAGAGCCTTGATAGAAAGTGAAATCTTCTTTGTCTCAGCGTTAAAATCAACAACCTTTGCTGTCACTTCCTCACCTGTCTTAAGTACGTCGCTTGGCTTCTCAACATGATTATTGGCAATCTGTGATACGTGGAGAAGAGCATCCACACCCGGCTCAAGCTCAATAAATGCACCAAAGTCAGTCATACGGGCAACCTTACCGGTAACAATCTTACCTACTGCAAATTTCTCTTCTGCACCCGCCCATGGGTTCTGATCTTCAAACTTAAGGCTTAAAGCAATCTTCTCACCCTGAATATCTTTGACGAAGGTCTTAACCATATCGCCAACCTTGAATACCTTCTTAGGATTCTCGATATGTCCCCAGCTCATCTCTGAGATGTGGAGAAGTCCATCTGCTCCGCCAAGATCTATAAATGCACCGAAATCAGTTACATTCTTAACTGTTCCGTCAACAACCTGTCCAACTGCAAGCTTCTCGAAAAAGAGCCTTCTTAAGCTCATTCTTCTTAGCTGTAAGAATCTGCTTTCTATCACCGATAACCCTTCTCTTCTTAGGATTGAACTCGCTGATAACAAACTCAATTTCCTCACCAGCGTACTTATCAAGATTCTTCTCGTAAGTATCTGATACAAGGCTTGCAGGGATAAATACCCTAGCCTCATCAACTACTACGCTTAAACCACCGTTAAGTACCTGGCTAACCTTAGCCTTAAGCACCTCTTTGTTGTTAAAAGCTTCTTCAAGGCGCTTATTGCCCTTTTCTGCAGCAAGGCGCTTATATGTAAGAAGCACCTGTCCATCTCCGTCATTTAGCTTAAGTACCTTAACTTCCATCTTATCGCCAACCTTAGCAACAGTAGTAAGGTCAGTAGGAGTGTTGGAATATTCACTCTTTGTAAGAATTCCATCTGCTTTATATCCAATGTTAAGGATAATCTCATCTTCCTTAACAGCTATTACAGTTCCTTCTACCACCTCTCCGTTGTGTCTGGTAGTCTTTAAAGACTCCTCAAGCATTTCTTCAAAACTCATTTCAGCCATTCTGGTCCGAACCTCCTCAATAATATTATTTGGGGTTGAAGCCCCTGCTGTAATACCTACGCAACGAAAAAGTCTTAGTTTCCTTATATCCAAGTCCTCAGGTGTCTGTATATAGTAAGTATCAACACATTTTTTATACATATATCGTATAATTTTTGGGTGTTGGAGCTATGTCTGCCACCAACCACTATCATTGCATCTGCTTCTCCCGCAAGTTTTTCCGTTTCAGTCTGCCTTTTTGATGTAGCATCGCAGATAGTATTCAAAACAATACTATAATATCTCTTTTTCTCTAAAATTTCAACTATATCTTGAAATTTATTTAAATTAAAATGTAGTTTGAGCTAAAATAACATGTTTCTTTAAAGATTTCCGTTATAAGCCTCGGCTTCTTCCTTGGTTTCAAATATAACCGGCTCAGTCAGGCACCAGCCCTTTATACCTATAACCTCAGGATGATTTCTTGAGCCTACAATGACGATTTGATTGTCAGGATCCTCTGAATACTCCCTTGCAAGCTTATGTATCTTTTTACAAAGGGACAGGTAGCATCTTGAAATTCAGCTCCCAAATCAGCCAACTTATCGTAATCAGACTTAGGTATTCCGTGAGATCTAATAACCAAAGTTCCTTTTTCAAGTTTCTTTAGCTCATCCAAGTCATTTACAACCCTTACTCCCTTTTCTTCAAGCTCTTTTACCACACTCTCATTATGGATAATATCTCCATAAGTGTATACAGGCTTTCCTTCAGATGAAAGTTTGTTGACAAGCTCTATGGCCCGCTTTACACCAAAAACAAAAACCTGCATTCTTAGCAACCTTAATTTCCAAATATAGCTTCCCTTTCTAAGAGACTCTAGATAAAGTCAGGATTCTTGTCACAGGCTATTTTTATTATGGCATCAACCACTTCATCTACGCTAAGTGAAGATGTATCAACCAACACCGCATCATCAGCTTGAACAAGAGGTGAAACCTTTCTATTCATATCCTGCTCATCCCTACTCTTTATATCGGACATAATGTCTTCTAAATTAACCTTTTTCACCTTTTTTTCAGTAAGTTCTTTATATCTTCTTTCAGCCCTAACCCTCACATCTGCTGTTAAAAATATCTTAACTGCCGCAGAAGGAAGTACCTTTGTGCCTATGTCTCTTCCATCCATAACCACAGGTCTTTTGGATGCAAGTTCTCTTTGCAGCAATAAAAGCCTCTCCCTTACCTCAGGAACCTGGGCAAATGAAGATGCAGCCTTACTTATTTCAGGATTTCTGATGAGCTTGCTCACATTTTCATCATTTAATATAATCTGCTGTTCACCGTTTTCATAGACTATGTCAAGGCGGATGTTATTTAACTCTTCTTTAACTTTGTCAATTTCATTGCTTTTGACACATTTCTCCGTCATATAAAGGGCAATCGCTCTAAACATAGCACCTGTATCTACATAGATTAGTCCCTAACTTTTCGGCTACTCTTTTGCTATGGTACTTTTACCGGCCCCCGCAGGTCCGTCAATTGCTATTTCTTTGTTCATTCTATCCTCTTAGTTTGATTAAAGGACAAACGAAGTAAGGCTCCGTTTGTCCCTCATTATTTTTACTTAGAAGCAATAGCTTCAATCTCAACCAATGCACCTGCTGGAAGTGCCTTTACTGCAAAGCAGGATCTTGCAGGCTTGCTAATAAAGTATTTCTCATATACTTTATTAAATACTGCAAAGTCCTCCATGTTGGCAAGAAGGCAGGTTGTCTTTACTACATCATTCATAGAAAGACCTGCTGCTTCAAGTACAGCCTCAACATTCTTGCAGGACTGTTCTGCCTGAGCCTCAATTCCCTCTGCCTCAATCTTTTCCTACTGCAGGATTGATTGGAATCTGACCACTTGTAAATACAAGTCCCTGTACCTCTACACCCTGGCTGTATGGTCCAATTGCTGCCGGTGCCTTGTCTGTGCTAAGCTTATTCATTGTAATACCCCTTAATTAAATAATATCACTACCTGCAACTACACCTGTAGACCACGCTATCTGCAAGTTAAAGCCTCCGGTAAGAGCATCCACATCCAAGACCTCACCTACAAAATAAAGTCCTTTTACCTTCTTAGACTCCATTGTTTTAGGATTGATTTCTTTAACTGATACTCCACCCTTAGTTATAACTGCTTCTTCATAGCCTCTAAGCCCCGTTACCCGCAGTGTAAAATGCTTAAGCAACCCTATTATAACACTTCTTTCTGATTTAGTTAAGTCCCCCGCCTTTTTTTCTACATTTATTTTTGTTCTCTCTAAAAAAACAGGAATGAGGCTCTTAGGCAAGAGCTTATCAAGAGCATTCTTAAGCGCCTTTGCCTTAAACTCCGTGAAATCTCTAAGAAGTCTTGCGTCCAGTTCATCCTCAGTAAGCGCAGGCTTTAAGTCTATACTTAGCTCTCCGCCCTCTTTATAAAATAAGTCCCCTGCAATACTGCTTGCAGACAATATAAGAGGCCCGCTTACGCCGTTTTTGGTAAACAGCATCTCGCCTAGTTCATTGAATAAGGTCTTTTTACCGTTTTTAACAGTTACTCGAACATTCTTTTAACGAAAGACCTTCAAGTTCTTTTACAAAGCTCTCTTTGACTTCAAGGGCAACAAGACTGGGCCTTAAACTCTTTGATTGTATGCCCTGCCTGCTTTGCAAACTCATACCCATCACCCTGTTGAACCAGTTGACCTGTAGGACAGTCCGCCCGTAGCCACAATAACCTTGTCAGCTTCAACTATCTTACCATCTCTTAGTTTAATGCCCTTTATAGCGGCTCCATCATCACTGATTACAAGTTGTTCTACAGGTGTATTATATCTGATTTTAACCCCTGCCTCTTCCATTGCCTTATCAAGCGCTTTGATTATATCTGAGGAATGGTCACTTACAGGAAATGCCCTATTTCCTCTTTCCACCTTTATCGGACAATTTAGTTTCTCAAAGAAACCAATAGTGTCGTTACTTGAAAATGCTGAGTAAGCACTGTACATAAACTTAGGATTACGTATGGTGTTCTTTATAAGCTCATCATTTTCTACAGCATTAGTAAGGTTACAACGCCCCTTACCTGTAATATAAATCTTCTTTCCGGTCTTGGCATTTTTCTCAAATACAATGACATCATTTCCTGCTCTTGCCGCAAATATAGCAGCCATGCTGCCGGCCGCTCCGGCACCTATAACCAATACTTTACTCATTTATCATAAATGGCTTTCGTATCTGACAGCTTAAGCTGTTTAGATCTAAAAAGCCTCTCCATTCAATTTAAAAATAAATTTTTCTTATAATCCTTAAAATTGTCAAATATACTGTATGATATACAGTCCAGCACAACAACATCCGTTACCTGAGACTTCTTTCCAAAAGGGTAGTCCTTGTCCTTGGTAACAAAATCTATCGTAATAGAATCCTTGTCTGTCAAGGTATTGGCAATTGTATCACCATCTATCAAATCATCAAGTTCAAACAATACAGCATCTATAATATCCTGAGGTATCAGCTCTTCCTTTATGGTAATCATACTGTTTTTGGCTTGTATCTTATCACTTTCAGCATCAACAGAATATATGGTCACCTTTTGCTGAGTAATGCTTATATGCTTTAGAATTTCCACCCTTCTCAGGAACCTTTATCACAGTATTTACAACACTTGACGAACCATTTACAGAATTCTCGACAGATGATTCAGTTTTGGAAATCTCTTTTTTATCATTATCCGCTTTGTTTCCACACGAAGTCAAAACTATGGAAGCGGCTACTCCACACAATATAATTCCTCTTAATTTTTTAAACATTGAACCCTCCTTTCCTATTTTCACATATATAGAATAAGGAGGGTTGTTGTCAATTATGTGGCAGAGAGAATAATTTTTAATGCTTCTTGTACAGTCTTATTTCTTATCTCTAATCTATCCCCTTGAAAATGAAATTCATAGGCTCTACAAGACAGAGCTTTCGTATTTTTATCCTTAATGCAAAGGCCAATAAACACAGTACCAACAGGCTTATTAGGGCTTCCACCAAGTGGCCCTGCTATCCCCGATACAGCTACCGCTATGTCGGCAGAAGCAGAACTAAGTGCCCCTTTTGCCATCTCTTTAACAACTATATCGCTGACCACGCTGTATTTACTTATGTTTTCTTCCTTCACTCCTAAAAAGCCTCACTTTTGCTTCGTTTGCATAAGTAATATAGCCCTCATTAAAAGCAGCCTGATGCTCCTGAAACATTTACTATGGCAGCACCAATAAGCCCGCCCGTACAAGACTCTGCCGTTGTTAGAGTTAATTTCTTCTCTAATAGTCTCCGAACTACTTCTTCTTCAAGCTTCATTACTTTGTTTCCTTTAGCACATCTTTATTTTTGATAAAATAATCAACAAGTGAAACAATTGTCAGTATAAGTGAACCCCATATAAAAATCTGCTCCGTAGCAAGCCAAACAGGATGAGAAAAATGGAAAATCAACATAACACTCATCACCATCTGAAATACCGTTTTAAGCTTTCCCAGGTAACCTGCCGCTATCACAATTCCTTTATCAGCAGCAACAAGCCTAAAAACCGCTTATAATAAACTCCCTGCTCATTATAACGATTGCAATCCACGCTGGGTAAAGTCCGTTCGCAACAAAAGCAAAGCAGGGCAGACTGAACAGCAGCTTATCTGCAAGCGGATCCATAAACTTACCAAAGTTGGTGACAAGATTAAATCGTCTTGCTATCTTGCCGTCAACAAGGTCCGAAAGTGCAGCAATTATAAATATTACTCCCGCTATAATCTCATGATATGGGATTTCTTTAATAAGCATACATGCCACAAAAAACGGTATCATAAGTATCCTGAATACCGTAATCTTATTAGGCAGATTCATATTATCTCCTCCTAAATCAATACTCCAAATAAATCATACTCGTCTGAGGCAATTATTTTCAACCTCCACAAGCTCACCTGACATAATTTCGTAGTCAGATTCAAAAAACACCTGTCCGTCAACATCAGGAGCATCCATATAGGTTCTTCCTATGTAGACCTTCTTTCCGTCTTCATTTACTTCCATAATTGAAGCAAAAGCCTCGCCATTAACAGAATCAACAGGCACCGTGCCTTCAACAAGGACTTCATAGACCTTTCCCTATTCTACCCTCTGCTTTTTCAGCCGATATCTCCTGCTGAAGCTCCATTATTTCATTCCTTCTGGCGATTTTTACTTCCTCAGTCCACCTGACCATCCATTTCAGCGGCAGGGGTTCCCTCTTCTGCAGAATAAGTAAACACCCCCAGACGGTCAAACTCCATCTCATCCACAAAGTTATAAAGCTCCTTAAAGTCTTCTTCGGTTTCACCCGGAAAGCCTGTGATAAGTGTAGTTCTAAGGGTGATATCAGGTATTTCCTTACGAAGGCTTTAGCAATTCTCTCTCTTAGCTCAGCCTGATTTGTCTTTCTTGCCATTTTCTTTAGAATTGCATCAGAACTATGCTGAATAGGCAAATCTATGTAATGACAGACCTTCTTTTTCATTCTTAATTGCATCAATGATTTCATCTGTTATCTCTTCCGGATAACAGTATAACAGTCTTATCCATTCAATTCCACTAATTTTTGATAATTCGTGAACTAATTCAGGTAGCGCCTTTTTACCATAAATGTCAACTCCATACAAGGTTGTTTCCTGAGCCACCAAAAGAAGCTCCTTTGTTCCCTGTTTAGCTAACTCTTCTGCCTCTTTAAAATTGTTTCCATAGGAATACTTCTATAATTACCACGGATATACGGAATAATACAGTAGGTACAGCGTTTGTTACACCCTTCCGCTATCTTAATATAAGATGAAATCTCTCCGGCAGGCACGAGTCTGTGTTCCTCTCCTCCAGCCAGCCTTTCAAGGTCTTCGATGTAGAGAGATTTATCAGGTAATCCATTTTTGCCTTTATCTCAGCAATAGCAGATACAATATTATCATAAGCTGTAGTTCCTATAACAGCATCCGCCTCAGGAAGCTCATCAGTAATCATAGACTGGTATCTCTGAGCAAGACAGCCTGTCACAATGAGTCCTTTAAGCTTACCTTCCTTTTTTAAGTTCTCCTATTTCAATGATTGTATTTATACTTTCTTCTTTTGCATCCCCAATGAAGCAGCAGCTATTTACTATGGCATAATCAGCTTCACTAAGCTCATTAGTTATCATATAGCCTTCTTTACTCAAAAGCCCAAGCATAATTTCTGAGTCTACAAGATTCTTGTCACAGCCAAGCGACACCAAATATATCTTTTCTGTCATTTATTCTCCAATCAACCTTTTCCTTCGTTGTCCTTGATGTTGTCAACCGCAATTGTCAGCGCCAGTAAGGCTTCTTCAAATTCAGGATCAAATACGCTAATTACATAGGTATCCCCCAAGCAAGTATTTTTCCTACTGATATTACCTATCTCATTGTTATCAGAAAACACTCTAAAATCAAGATCCCACAAGCTTCCATCGAGACTAAGTAACTTATTATCAAAATACATATCTATGGACTTTATAAAAAAAGTAAATTTTTGCTTAATAAATGCCGTTTTCCCATTGCTAAAATCGACATCATACTTAGGCATTATTGTAAGCACCCTTTTATTGATAACAAAGGCCTCACTGCCGTCCATCCTGCTGACATGTACTGTATTGCCTACCAGTCTGAAGTCCTGGTCTACACGATAGACAGGATTTTGATTTGAATCCATAACCTCATAGTGGTCAGTTATCTTAAATACCTTCTGCTTTAATATATAATTCATACATAGAAAAGCTCTTAATCTCCATCACTTTAATATATCAACTTAAATATCATCGTACTTAGATAGTATATATCAATTTCCCTTAGATAATCAAATAATTCTATTAAGTATTGATATAACCTGTGTTTTATTATATGATACAAGTATTATCAATAAGAGTTATTTTGTGGCAAAATGAGCAAATACTAATATATTAAATAACCTATGTGGGTTTAGATACAATAATTTTTATATCACATTTTGCAGAAATACAGATAAAGGAGAATATAGATGAAGAAAAAAATGGTGGCACGAAAAAGGTGAGCATATCAAATATATCCAAAGAGCTTTTTTTGGATACAAAAGGAAATGGAATAGGCGATTTAAGAGGTGTAATTAACAAGCTTGATTACCTTAAGGAGCTGGGGGTTGACATCATTTGGCTTTTCACCCTGCTACCCTTCCCCGCTTGCTGACCAGGGTTATGACATATCAGATTACTATGATATAGATCCAAGATTTGGAACCATGGCTGATATGGATGAATTGCTTGTAGAGGCAAAGAAGAGAAATATGTACATCCTGATGGATTTGGTTATTAACCACTGTTCTGACGAGCACGAATGGTTTAAGAAAGCTATGGCAGATCTGGATAGTGAGTATGCCAAATATTTTTTCATAGAAGATGGAGTAAACGGCAACCCTCCAAACAACTGGAGATCCTACTTTGGCGGAAGTGCCTGGGAAAAGATTGAAGGAACTGATAAATATTATCTTCACCTCTTTCATAAAAAGCAACCGGATTTAAACTGGGAGAACCCTAAGCTTCGTGATGAAATCTACAAAATGATTAACTGGTGGCTCGATAAGGGGCTTGCAGGTTTTAGAGTCGATGCCATAATGAATATAAGCAAGGCTCTTCCATTTACCTCTTATAACTATCCTCCTGACAGAGAAGACGGCACCGTTATATGTGGTAAGATGCTTGGTAGACGCTAAAGAATGTAGATACCTACCTTCATGAGCTAAGACTGCATACCTTCGATAAATACGATGCATTTACCGTTGGCGAGGTATTTACAGACAGAACAGAGGATATCCCTATATTTATAGGAGATGATGGCCATTTTTCAACCATGTTTGACTTTAACGAGGTAGGCTTTGGCAAGAGTGACAAGGGTGGTATGCAGCAAAACCAATCACCCTGATGACTATAGAAACTGCTGTTTTGAAACTCAGGCTAGAGTAAAGTGATTTAGGTTATATTTCTACAATCATAGAAAAACCACGATTTACCAAGAGGTGCCAGCTATTTCCTACAGACCTGCGATATAAACGATGACTCAAAGAAGCTTCTTGGAACCATGCAGCTAATGATGAAGGGACTCCCTTTCATCTATCAGGGTCAGGAAATAGGTATGGAAAACTGTGATTTTACCGGAATGGATGAAATAGATGACATATCTTCTATAGGTGAATATCAGGCTGCACTTGATGCAGGTCTGTCAAAAGAGGATGCATTTAATGCTGTTAAGAAGTTCAGCAGAGATAATGCAAGAACTCCGATGCAGTGGGATGACAGTGACAATGCCGGATTTACCACAGGAACTCCTTGGCTTATGGTTAACCCTAAATACATAAAAATAAATGTAAAGTCTCAGATAGATGATGAAAACTCTGTACTTAACTACTACAGGAAGTTAACTGCTCTTAGAAAAAATGAAGCATATAAGGATACAATCGTCTATGGAGAGGTGGTGCCTTACCTTGAAAATGAGCATAATCTTATGGCATTTTTACAGAGAGGGCGAAAAAAACAAACCCTGCTTGTCCTTGGTAATTTTGATAGAAGAAAAACTGTAAAGCTGGAAAAGAAATGCAAGGCTAATATCTTATCAAATATGAAAAATGTAAAGTTTGTAAACGATAACGACATAAAAGCTTAGTCCCTTATCAGTGCGTGATATTAGAGGTTTAATAATATTGCTATGCAAGCGTAAAAAGCCACCATATTGATATCGACGCTTGTATGTTCTAAAAGTATATAAGCAGAAAAGTGGGTACCTTACGGCACCCACTTCATTTTTATAATAATTACAACTTAAACTTCTGAATAACCTCATCAAGGTCTCTAGAGAGTTCCATAAGAGCCTGGCTCTCATCCTTAACCTCTTCAAAGGTAGCAGCCTGTTCCTGTGTAGAAGCTGAGATTTCTTCTGCTGAAGCAGAGTTCTCTTCTGAAAGAGCAGAAGCATTTTTCCATAACTGTGTAAAGCTTCTCCTGTGCCTCACTGAACTGCTTATTAGATGCTACGATTTCGTCCATAGCTGACTTAAGCTCAGTAATAGCATCAGATATACCGTCAAAGCGTACACTAACTTCATCTACATTATGTGACTGGTTCTCTACAATTTCAGTAGATTCATTTATCTTCTCAACCGCATAAGCTGTTCTTGTCAAAAGTTCGCTTACTGACTGGTTGATATTCTCTGTAAACTTACTTGAGTTCTCAGCAAGCTTTCTGATTTCCTCAGCTACAACCGCAAAGCCCTTTCCTGCCTCACCTGCTCTTGCAGCCTCAATAGCCGCATTAAGTGCAAGAAGGTTGGTCTGCTCAGCAATAGAACGAATCATTTCACCGGCAACCTTAATCTCATCAACTGAGCTCTGTGTATTGTCGATAGCTTCCTTAATGTCATTAGATATTGCCTTGCTGTTCTCTGTGGACTTAAGAAGTCCATCCATAGTAACAAGACCTTCATTCTTAAGATTCTCTGCATTGTTTGAAGCATCACCAAGTATCTTAAGGTTAGCGCTGTTTTGTTCAATGAGGTTGCTAAGGTTCTGTACCTGAATTACACCAACCTGAGTATCCTCAGCCTGAGATGTAACACCCTGTGCAACTTCTTCAAGCGTCTTTGCAATTTCTTCTGATGAGTGGCTTACCTTCTCAGCTTTCTCTAAGAAGCTGTTGCAGGAAGCACTAAGCTCAGAAGAAGACTGCTTCATCTTCTCAACTATCTCGATGAATTTGTTCTTGAGGTCCTGAGTAGCTCTGTATATATCTCCAATCTCATCTCTTCTCTTAGAATAATCATTCTTAGGAGCAGCACTGAGATTGTATGAGGAAAGTTCATTTATATCAGCCTTAAGCGAATTGATAGGCTTAGCTATCCTTGAAGCTATGATAAATGAGAATACAACTCCTATTGCAATTATAACAAGACCAACTATAAGGAGTAATGTTGTAAGCTTTGTCACAGCATCAAATACTTCGCTCTGGTCAATAGAAACTATAACTGTGATTCCTCTTTCAGCAAAGTTATAAAATCCTGCAAGCTTTTTTTCTGTCCGAGGAAGGAATACTCGCCTACTCCTGATTCCTTTGTCATAATTTCATTCTGGAAGAATTCTGCTATTTCTTTATATTCAGGATCACTTGCCTTCTCTAAGATATTTATCTTATCCTTCACAAGCTCCTGATTGGTGTGTCCAATTAAGTTGGTCTCCTCATCATATACAGCAAGGATACCTGTCTTCTCCCACTTAAATGTACCACAGATTTCATTCATAAACTTAGTAGGCTTAACTCCGGCAAATATACCATCGATTTCACCGTTCCTGTATAAAGGAGCAGCTACAATAACAATCTTTGAACCATCTATGTTATCGGTTCTAACCTTTGATATAGAAGTCTTACCCTGGATAGCCTGTTTGAAGTAATCATTGGCTGAAACATCAAACTTGTCAGCAGTTTCAGTAAGGTTCACGCACATACCTGCTTTGTCAGTATAAAAGAAGTTAGTAAATCCAAGATCCTCTGATCTCTTACTAAAGAAAGCAACCTTGTCCTTCCAAGATACCTTATCGTCGGTAAGCATAGTGTTTCTTGAAAGCTCGTCTACTGTTCTTTCAACAGACTTTAACTCTGCTTCCATACGCATCGCGGCCTGGTCAATGATAACGGACATATCGTCGTGTATCTGATTTGTGAAATACTTTTTCGATTGTGCTCTGGTTAATAAGCAGCATAACCACATTTGAGAGGATCAGCATACCTACAAAACACGCAGCAATCACTGTCTTAATTGATGTTTTTTTCATCTTTCCCTCCATTGAAAAATATTAATAGTATTTTTATAACAGTGCACTATTAGAATGTGTGCCATCTAAACACTATCATATATATCGGACAAGATGAACTGTAACTTAAGGGGAAAATTCACATTATTTTAAACTATTTTATGACTGATAGTCAGCTTCTACGTCAATTTCAAACATCCTTTTTCCAAGGATGAGTTAAACTGCTTATTTTAAGCTTCCCTCCCTAAGGATGAGAGCTCTTTACTAATAAATTCATTCAATCTTTCTTTAACAATCCTGCTGATAACCCCTTCTTTTTCTTTTACATCAAAATAATTCATGCCATATTTATCAAGTTCAGATGTGACTTTAGCCCTAACTAGCGAGCAATATCCTATATCCTCGATATATCTTTGTCCAAGGAAATCAAGATGCGCTTTGGTTATCTTATAATGATAGGCATCCACCGCCTCAGCTATGGCTGTGCCTATGGTATTGGCAGAGGTATTCCAGCCTGCATAGCCATCTACCACCATAAGCAGATTATTGGCATTAAGAAGCCTTAGCACCTGCAAGTCTCCTCCATTTAGCGTAGGCATTGTCAGCAATAGTCACAATCTTTCCCTCAGTAAGCCTCTCCTTTATAAAATCAACCATCTCTGCCAGGTTTCTTTCCGCATAGTACTCCGGCTTTGTTGAAGGCTGATAGGCAGCCTCCTCCATATTGCCTGCAGGTGCTGTTACAACCATAATTATGTCTGCCATCTCGTACGAATCGGTCAGCTGACAGCCCGCAGAAAGAACGTGATATTTTTAGCGTTCCGTGAAGCATGTTTCCTTCATAAAGAGGAATTATACTCTTTGCAGCGTCTGTTACATACTTGAGATATACCTTAGGCTTTTTATCTTTAAGTACATTTATCATCCTCGATATAAGTGTTAGCTCCACCTCATCAGCACCCGGATACATAAGCACCTTATCTTCAAGAGCCTTGTCTGCTACAGCCCTTCTTATCTCTCCCTGGTCAATGGCCGCAAAACCAAATCTACAGGAGTCATCCTGTGGAATAACAAGTGCATCTATAGTTCTTTCGCAAATCAAATCCAGTGCAGCTAAGTTAAGTGACTTATTCACCCTTCTTCTTGATGTATAGTCATCTAAGTATTCCTTAGGAATCCTATCCTCAAGCTCAGCGGAAGGTATATCGGTCTCCATACCTAAACTGCTTTTATGAAGTACCTCTCCCAAATCATGAATTTCTTTACCATAGTTCTCGTAGTAATCAGGCTCTTCATCACTACTTGAGTAAGCAGGGCACCCTCATAATCACATTGAAAGCGTAGATAATAAGCCTTGGATTAGCCTTCCTTATGTCACTTAAAACTCTAAGCCTTTCCTTAAGTATAGCCTCACTCTCAAGATGAATCCTTGATGGAACAAGTCCTCCGTAAAGGAGCATATCAAGTGATATCACAAGACCTGTGGCATCCTTACATTCTTTAAATAAAAACTCGTCTATCTCTTCCAAATCAGCTGGAAATTTTTTTATCTCCCGAGCCTATTCAGGGTTACGATTTCAATATCATCATGAGAATATAGTTTCCCCGGAAAAAGGAAGTTACAAGGTCTCTCATCCAGTGGCAATATTACAATCTTAGTCATCATACCATCATTCCCTTTACTGTAATTCTTTATAAGCAGCTATGTAGGTCCTCTTTACTATAAACCCAAATTGTCCATAAAACTTAACGAGGATGGTCCAATCTATATTTACTCTTACTATGCCGTTAAGTTTTGCCTGAACAAGGGACTCGCGAAGCAGAAAATTCCCCACCTGTCTGCCCTCTAATTGCTTTAGCTATACCCTATAGGACCAAGCCCTCCATATCCGGTCTTTTTCCCTCATCATCCTTGTATGATGTCAATATGCAAAATCCAACAACTTTATTATCTCTTTTATCCCATAATAACACGATTTCAGATGGATCCTTATGTGCCTTTATTGCTGTATCAACTTCATAGGCCCATCTTCCAGAGAATTCTGCATCTAAGAACTTCATAAGTTCATCATAATCATCATTATATGTTTTAACCTTAAATTCACCGATAAATACAGAATTATCAAAGCTCTCAATGTAGGTATTATCAGTAATTACAGCTTCCAAATCAAAGTGGCTGCCTTCATTTACTGCAAACCCAAGAGCGTTAAAGAAGCCCATATTCTCGTCATTTTGGATTAGGTATTCCTGAGAAAAAGTTATGAAACTCCTGTCCCACACTTACTCTCTTGACTCCCTGCATCTGTGAAGCGTCTCCAAGGCTTTTGAGACAAGAAGCCTGCCATATCCATTACGCCTACAATCTCTTGCTACAGCAACTATGCTTATCCAGCCGGTGTCAGGATAAAGTTCGCTGTGTGATATCTTAGTTCCGATAAATCCCTATAGGCTTACCTGATGCCGCTTCTCTTATTATAAGGCTTCCTTTATCAAACTTGTCAGCATCATCTATTAGTTTTTTGCCTAAGACTTACCTTAGTTACATTGTATTCAGCAGGAAATGCTTCCTCCGAAAGTGTAAAGATATCATCCAAATCATCCTTAGTAATTAACTTAGTATCAACATTTTCCATATCATCAACCCTTTACTGCTCCACTGACAGCCTCTATATAATTTTTTTCTGACAAAAGCATAAAACACGATAAGTACAGGTATAATAGATAAGATTGTACCTGCCGCCACATAACCAAACTTATAACTAAAAGAACCGTTTAGGTACTGCAAAGCCGTTGCAAGAGGGTACTTTGCAGGATCCTTAAATATGATAATAGGCCACAAAAAGGCATTCCAGTTACCTATGAAGTCAAAGATAACTATGGTTGATATACTTGGTACTATGCCCGGAAGCATTACCTTTAGCCAGGTAATAAACTGCCCTGCACCATCTATCTTGGCTGCATCGATTAGTTCTTTTGGTACTCCAAGATAGGCCTGTCTAAGAAGTATGATACTAAAGGTCTTGACAGACGAAGGAAGGATTACCCCTAAAGCATTGTCAAGAAGATGCATCCTTGAAATCGTGAGGTAGTTGATTATCATACCTGCAGCAGCAGGAATTATCATAGTTGCAACCAGGATTGCAAAGATAACATTTTTACCCTTAAAATTCATAGTTGCAAGAGGATAAGCACACATTGCAGAAAATACTACATCCATTGATATAGCCCCTGCGGTAATCACGATAGTGTTCCATACGTATTTATGAAGCTTCATAAATTCCATCACACCGGTATAGTTTGATATTGAAAAGCTGTCCAGGGTGAACTTTAGGTCATATATATTGGCTCCTGTTCTAAGTGATGACAGCAAAAGCCAAAGAAATGGACCTGCACATATCAGAGCAATTGTAATTAAGAGAATGTATGATATAGTATTTGAAACCAATACCTTGGTTCTTATTCTTTTCTTAGCATTACTCATTGTTTGTCATACCTCCTCTTCTTCCATATACAAATACCACTATACTTACTATACCTGTAAGAACTGCCTGAACTGCTCCAACTGCGGCTGCATATCCGAAGCGGAATTCTCCGAAGGCCTTAGTATATGAATAGTAATTAATAACCATGGTTGCATTATCAGGCCCTCCCTTAGAAAGCACAAAAACTACATCAAATACACCTATAGCTGAAATGATGGAGTTAAGTGTACAAAACCAAATAAATGGCTTAAGCTGTGGGATGATGATACTTGTAATCACCTTTAGCGTGCCTGCACCATCTATTTTGGCTGCTTCACTAAGTTCTGATGGTATTCCCTGAAGTCCTGCAAGGTACATCATCATATAGTAACCGAGTCCCTGCCAGAGTGTAATAAACATAAGACAGAGCATAGCTGTTTTTCTTGTCACTGATGAATCCAAGTGGCTGGGTAATCAGTCCCAAGTCGCTTAAAAAGGGTATTAATTACTCCACTTGAATTAAATATAAAGCCCCAGATGATAGAAACCGCTACCATAGAGGTGATAACCGGTATATAAAAAAGGGTACGGAATATACCAATACCCGGCAATTTCATATTTGCTAAAAGAGATAATAGTATTGCAAGTATCTGTATAACCGGAACAACTGCAACAAATATAAGCGAGTTTTTGATAGCAATTATAAACTCTCTGTCACTAAAAAGCCTTGATAAAGTTACCTAAATCCAACAAATCTGGTCTTTCCAAGAACTGAGTAGTCAAAGAACATCAGTCCAAGACTTGCAAATATTGGAATGATTGTAAAAATGAAAAATTATAATAAGTGCAGGAAGCATAAAGGCATAAGCGGCTGCTGTCTCCTTTAACTTTCTGTTTTTCCTAGCTTTACTGCCTTCCAACATAGTACCTCCAAAATAGTATGGGGTTGCTACCCTAAGGTAACAGCCCCATTAAATTATTTATTTGATTTTTTTGAATCTGCTAATATTATATTAACATCTTCTTCAGCCTGTCTAAGTGCACCTTCAATATCATCACCATTTACTATAGCAGCCTCATAAGCCTTGTTAATAGCTGCCTGAATGGTTCCCTGGTTGGCTACACCAAGTGAAAAGTCCTGAGAAGTAAGACTTGCTTTTGCAGACATAGCGCTTGCCTGTCCTTCAAGTGTCTTGGTGTCAGAAGTAAAGAAGCTGTCCTCACTTGCCTTCTTGGTTGAAGGGAAGATGGAAACTGTCTTACAGAAGGCAAGCTGATTTGCATCATCTGTAACGTAGTTAGCAAACTTGATAGCCTCTGCCTGATTCTTGCTTGCAGTTGGTATTACAAGGTTCATAAGTGGGTTACGGCTAAGTCCTGTGCTTCCTGTGAGCGGTGTGCTTACAGCAATCTTCTTATAGATGTCAGGTGCCTCATCCTTAATTCTGCTAAGTGAAGAACCTGATGAGCTGACAATTGCAAGCTTGCCTGATTCAAAAAGCTTAAGTGCTTCGTCCCAAGAACCCCAGTTTGTCTTTGGAAGTACACCCTTTATCTGTATATGACTTGTACTTTTTAAGTAGGTCTACAGCTTCTTGTGTATTAAAGGCAGCCTTTGTCTTATCTTCATTAAGGATTGGAATATTTTCTTCAATTAAGAGGTTGAAGAACTCATCCGGCAAGAAAAGATAAGCATTGGTATCTTTATGGAACTTCTCAGCACTCTCAAGAGCCTTAGCAAAGGTTGAAGGTGCCTTGATTCCACCCTTCTCAATAAGGTCTTTATTATAGAACATAATATCAGGTGATGCATACCAAGGAAAGCATATACACCGTCTCCTACCTTAGCTGAATTCCAAAGGCTTTTCGATATAAATGCCCTTCTGTTCAGCTGTAGCGGCCTTGTTTAAGTCAACAAGGGCATCCTGACCTACAAGAGTAAGTGCCATCTGAGTGTTAAGATTAACAACATCAGGTGCTGTTCCACCTGCAACAGCTGTAACGAGCTTAGACTGAACATCCTCATAAGGTACATCAACCCAATTGATGGTTACATTTGGATTAGCAGTCTGGTAATCCTTTTATCAGCTTATTGAAGAAATCTTCAAAAGTTAGCCTTAAGTGATATAGTCCAGAACTCCAAAACTACAGGGCTTGATGATGTGGCAGCGCTTCCTGAATTTGTGTTAGCAGTCTTTGAACCACAACCTGCAAGTGTAGTAACAGCTATTGCGGCACAAGCTAACAAACTTAATAATCTTTTTCATTTTTCCTCTTTTCCTCCTTAAAATGAATATCAGGTATTAACCTCTATATATGATAACACCTTTGTATAAAATATACAATAAAAATAGACAAATCAAATAAATAATCCAATTAACTTATTTCTATTACTCAGGAATTATTCTCAATTGCCTTTATCAAGGTGTCCGATACCCTCTTATTCACGTTTAGGCTTGGATGTCCGGCTGCGCCAATCCCTTCACTTAACTGCTGTTTATCAAGCTTTATAAAAAAAGCAGTTATCATCTTTGTAGTCTTTCTTATAATTGTTTACCATATCTTCAAGGTCAGGAGCAATTCATCCTCCATGACACCAAATGCAATAAATAGCTTTGACTTAGGGTATAGTTTTTCTTAGTTTTACTATAAATTTCGTATACTCTTTCTTAAATCTGTTTTATTCTCTCAGCTTTACCCTTTATGTAGCTATCGTCATTAGTTCCCAAGATTTACAAATATATAGTCAGCCTCAGGAAAGGTTTCCTTCTCAAATGGGAAAATAACAGGCATAAGTCCGTCTTCATTTGGCTCATCCTTTTGTCGGGCTCTATCCATCTGGATATGATGCCGTTTCCACTGCTTGCAAATACATAAGCCTCCGCATTTATCTTCTTTTGCAGTAAGAATAGCTGATGAACTAAGCACATTTTTCTTCAAAGGTGGTAAAATTCCCCTTCTCCATCTATGCCGTCCACTCCATAACCTGCAGTGATGGAGTCACCTATAAACAATATGGATTTTGTATAGCTTTCAGTCTTCTTTACACTATCCTCATCCTCAAAACTAAGTTCACTAAAATAGAGGTTGCCATATTGTTCTTCTGTAAGTTTAACTATTTCGATTTTATGAGCTTTTCCATCACCCTTAGTGGCTTTAACATTTTTTAATTCATGGGTTATCGCAATTTTCCTAACAGCCTCGAGGTCATCATCAATTACCACACCAACATATGGGCAGCTATCCTTATCTGTCTCTTTTTTTCAGGTGTTATTGTAAGCCTCACACTTCCCTTACAGTAGAATGAGAGCCCCCATATGAGTCTTTAAGCAGCAATCTGCCACCCTTTTCAAATGTCCTGCCAAGCAGCTTTACTCTGTCACCAAACATATGAGTTTCTCCCTTAATAATAAAAATTAAATACCATCCCTAATCCTAAGAATAATATCATAACACTTCTTAAGACAATTACAAGTATATCTTCAGACTTTGATACTCTCTCAATAAGCAAACTTATAACAGAATATACAGCAAATAACACAGCTGTTATTATAAATATCTTTGTTTTAAACCCACACAATATAAAAGGCAGCATTACTCCCATACTTTTGAAGCAGGATGCTGAAAAAGTCCACAATGATTACCTTTGTTTCACTGGTACCTGAAAGTTCTAACCTGTCTAAAGTCCACCTGGTTCTCATTTTATTTAGCTTTAATGCTGCTCCTATACTTATGCTAATACTAAGTGTAAATAGGAAAAAAATAAAGCTATATAAGATGTGAAATCCACCTCAGTGGCAAGATTATCTGCCAGCTTGCCATCATTAACTCTTTATTAATAAAATCTCGTTATTAAGCTTTGTCTTTTCAAGGTCTTTCGCATAGCTTTCAAAGCTTATGCTTTCTACTGAATTTATCCTCTCATACAGATTTAGATAAATATAATCGCTTACAAGTTTGGTTACTATTCTGTCGTTTAACAGACTTATTCCCTGCTTTAAGCTGTTTTTACTAACCTCAATGAGTCCCGTCAAATCTACCTTTTAGTAAAAGTTATCCTCATATCCTTTTTATAGTATATTTTACATCCTCATCTTCCCTTGTAAGGGTTACTCCGCTTAGCCCGCTGATTATAGCTACTGCCTGCTTAGACAGCTTCGTGTTATCTTCGTCAACTATAGAGACCTTAAAGGATACACGGGATTCCATGCTTTTACTAAATACACCTAAAGCAAGTGCAAAAGTAAAAGAAAATGCGATAATAAGAAGCAAGCTCCATCTAAGTATTTCACTTTTTAATCTAATTCTGGTATACACTTAACCACCTATTCCTATCACCTTAGCTAATTTTATAAAAATCAAAAGAAATACAATGTCAGTAATCAATATCAGGCTAATAACTGTAGCATAAATTTCCTGTTCGCTTATACCTGAAAGAATGAGTCTTTGTCTCATATTTTTTTCGCATAATATCGCTATTTACAAGAATAGTTATGCTTATTCCAAGTAAAATTACCGCTACAATTACTTTATATCCTGCCTCCATGTCCTTCGCACCCAGACCAAATACCTTGTCTTCTCCGCTAAAAATGCTGCTTCTTGCAAGTGTAAGCTTCAGATAAGAGGATTGAAGTTCATTAAACTTATCTATCCTTTCACTCTCAGTCATTCCTTTTTTATAAAGCACATCCATATAGGCAAGACCTGCATTTTGCGATACATTGATTATATCCGTAAATCCTTTAATATAACTAATTACAAGCTTAGTAAAAGTCGTTGTTCTCATTCTTTGTATAGATATCAAGTTCCGCCTTTTTCCCCTCATACAAGGTGTCAATAGTTCCCTTTTTGATATATACCATAAGAAGGGCTTCTCCTTTATCGATAAGCTTCTTTCCCTTCTCATAATCCATCCCTTTGAAAGTTAACTATCTCAGCCACCTTATTATTTAGCACTGAACCTATAGTAAGATTAGCTATTACCGAGTTCTCTTCATTTTGCTATCAAGACTGTGGGCTTGGCCATATCTGATTTTTTCCACCAGATTATAAATAAAGAAAGCAAAACCGTCATTAATAATAAAAGGAAGAGCGATGACTTGATTTTAATTAAAGTGAGCTTTGCTTGAATTATACATAACTTGGCTATATTATTAATCCTCATAATGAAGCTCCATCTTTCCGTTAATCAGTCTTCCGCTTATATTGCATACTTCTCTTAAGAAGTCTTCCTGATGTGAAGTAATTATCATAATTTTATCTTTTTTTATAGAGTTTATCAGCTTGACTACCTTTTTCTACTGTACTTTTCATCCATTCCTACAATGACTTCATCAAGCAGTATTAAACCAGGATTATTAGCTAGCCCGATAAGGAAATTAACAAGCCTCTTCTGTCCTCCTGATAGCTTGCAGGTCTTTTTCTTAAACAACTCCGATAAGCCCTAACTGCACGGCAAAGCCTTCAAGCATGTGCATGTTTTCCTTAGCATTTTTACCATTGCAAAAAGCCTTAAGGTTATCTCTTACATTTAGGTTCTCAAATAATATGATGTCCTGCGGTACATATCCTATTGATACACCGTTCTCTATAATTACCTTACCTTGATAGTCCTTGTCAAGACCTGCGATTATCCTTAGAAGGTTGTCTTGCCGCTTCCGTTACTCCCCCTCAAAGCAAGCACGTCTCCCTCTTTAAGCCGAACATCAAGTTCATTTAGAATTACATCTTTTCCTATTGTTTTAGATAAACCCTCTATCTTAAACTCCATCTTTTCTCCAATCAATACTAAGATTAAAGCACCTTGCAAATTGCAAAGTGCTTTAACCAAAACCAATAACAAAATCTTAAGGCAAGCCTTTTTAGATTATTTATTCTTTAAGCCGTATAATTAGTTACCGGATACCCCTGATAATGCTGAAATCTGCTTAAAAATTATTTTTCAATCGTTGTAGCATCTTCCGCCGCAAGAGTTTCTTTAGCAGTTTTAATGATATCTTCCTGCATGTTCTTAAAAGCATCGCCTGTTAATATTTCATTAGCCTTGCCCATTACTGTTCCCATAAGACTGTATCCATTAAGAGCAGTTGTAAGGTCATCAGAATTTGAAGCATCAGCAAAGGTATAACCGTCTGTGCTGTATTTATCAACAGTAGTATTAAACTTAATTGTTATTCCCTTAACAGCAGCTTCTCCATCTATCTTTGTAATCTTATCTCCGCTAAAAAGTAAATGTATATTTCATAGGCATATCACCTGTTACGGCTAAAAGCCTGCTTAAACTGTTCATCTGAATATGTTTTAGCAATCTCAGTAAGGGCATTTTCCCAGTTATCATTTAACTGTTTCTTTCCTTCTTCAGCCTGTTTCTTAAAGTCTTCCTCTGAAAGACCCATTAGTTTATAATCACCATTTTTAACAGCAACTGCAATTAACTTATCAAAGCTTATTTAATACAGAAGTCTTTAATGTTTCATCCTTAGCGCCTTCCTTAAGTAAGTCTTCAAGCATCTTTATATAATCTTCATAGTTCATACTAAGCACAACCTTATCTAATCCTTCTGACTTAAGGTTATCCTTAAGTTTTTGCCTTTAAGATTTCTGCATACTTTGACTTAGCAAAAATTCTTAGTAAAGTCATCCTGCTCGTAGAGTACATCAAGATAATCCTTAAGCTTGATGCCGGATATATCGAGACCTGAAGAATTTTTAACAGTATCTGCTAAGTTAGAGTAAAGCGGTTTAGTAAGCAGAGACTTAGAGTATACCGAAAATCTCCCGAAGGTCTTACTGTAACTCCACCGTCTACAAGTTCTTTATTATCGTAAAGAACGGACATATTAGCGTCGAGATTTACAGGATCTTTTATCTGTATTAGCTATAGCAGAATATTTTACACTAAGCTTAGGAAGTATCTTAGATGCAAAGTCCATAAGCTGATCGGTGTTTGACTTAAAAGCACCGGCTGGAATCTGTGCAAAAAGCTTCTTTGCTTCTGCATTCCCTTATCGATAGAAAATGTCATTTCTGAAGAATAACCCATTTCCCTCTGGCTATAGGTGTTGATATAACCTGTTATGAGTTTTTGTCATTGGATCTGACATAAACATATTCTTTTGCAAATATTGCACCACCTGCAACCAGTCCTATAACGAGAACTATAATTAGAACTAATGCACTCTTAGCAATTCCCCTGTTATCTTTCTTTAAGTTCATTCTTTTCCTCCTTTTGTGAAAATAAATTTTTAGTTAGCTTAATAAGTTTAACATGTTTTCCATACAATTTCAATCCAGCAAAAAGTCACTAAGTACATAATTACTGATATCAAGTCCCCTGTCAGATAGCTTTTAAAAAAATCTCCATTATCTATTAAAAGTTCGTTATTTATATGCTTTTTACAACATTCCAAAAATCTCGTCTACAGTAAATGTGAATATTTTTAGTGAATACTTGTTTACTTATTCCATCTATTAGCCTAAGCCCCAGAAAACATAAATTCAGACATTTCATCTCTAAGACTAAAGCTTAGTAATACTACGCCTTACATCGCTAATGCTCTGCATTTTTAATATATTCTTTAGATTTCCCACATTGTCATACCTTTCATTTTCAAAAAGAGATGATGCACCCTACTCAAAACCCAGATAGGCACTCTTTCCCAGTATGAAGTATTATGCCTTGAAAAAGTATCCATCCTTTTGCGTAATTTGATATCTCGTATCTTTTTATATCCCGCCTCTTTAAGTCTTTTCAAGAGTTAGTTCATACATTGCCCTATCCTCTTCTTCTGAGGGCAGAGTCCTTTACAAACGGGGCATTATCTGCATATTTTTGATAAAAAGTTGGTACCTTCTTCTATAATCAGGCTATAGCTTGAAATATGCTCGGGATTAAAGCTTTATTAGTTCATCCAAAGACCTTTCATAGGTGGATATTTTTGGTTAGGTATAGCACTCATAAGGTCAATATTTACATTAGTAAAGCCTGATTTTCTAACCATAGCATAGCTATCAAAGGAAGTCCTCATAGGTGTGAATTCTACCAAGAAGCCTTAGTTCATCATCATTAGTTGATTGAAGTCCCAGGCTTATCCTGTTAATCCCTGCCTCTTTATATACTAAGAGCTTCTCTATATCTACAGTTCTAGGGTTGCACTCTATGGTTATCTCAGGGAAAAAGTCATCCTCATAAAGCTTGAAGTGCGACCTTATTTCATCTAATATTTCTTTAATATAATAAGCCTTTAATTATAGACGGGTACCTCCCCAAAATAAATCGTATAGACTCTGTATTCGTCATTTACATTCTTGAAACTTCTCTTATTTCCCTCTTAAAGTGCCTCTATATAGGCTTTCTTTTCATCTTCACCGCAGGCTAAGGAATAAAAATCACAGTAGTTACACTTCTTTGCACAAAAAGGGTATATGTACGTATAATCCAAGTCTTTTCAAAGCTCCTCCTATCACATCAAAGAAACTGTCTAATCTACTTAATCTCTAAGTTAACATTCTATATCTGTCTCTTAAATTTCTTCTCCACATCTGACTTAGACATGAATATCATAGTAGGTCTTCCATGCGGGCAGTTGTAAGGATTGTCAAGACACATAAGCTCTTCAATTAAAGCCTTTGCTTCTAAAAGAGATATATTCATATTCCCCTTTATTGCTGCCTTACAAGCCATGGTCGCAAGCTTTTACGAGTACAGTATCAGGGGTGGTCTTCTTTCCTTCAAGTGAATACTGGTCAATTATATCAAAAAGGAGGTCTTTTTCACTAATTCCAAAAAAAGCTCGGTAGGAACAGCTTTAATAACATACTCGTTCCCGCCAAAAGGCTCTATCTCAAAGCCCAGTTTGTGAAGATATTCATCTATTTCTTCAACAATCTGACTCTGGCTGCCCGATAAAGTAACCACAACAGGTGGCAGTAAGTTCTGAGATGTCACTTTGTTTTCAGAGATTTCTTTAACAAATCTCTCGTACATTACCTTTTCGTGGGCTGCATGTTGGTCTATCATATACACACTGTCGTCATATTCAATTATCCAATATGTTCCAAATATCTGTCCTATAATTTTGATATCAGGAAGAGCCTTCTTAGCAAGTATTCCTCCCTTAAACTCTTCTTTAGATGACTTGTTTGTATCGCAATGTAACTCGTCTTTATCATAAAAACTTGTTCTACACCTGTAGCATTCATCATTCCGTCATCAGCTTGAAAGCTGTTTTCAGACATATTTTTATAAGTATCACCATCTTCTTTAACTGTATTAAAATCTTTTATTATAAGAGGTTTTTATCCGTTTGTTCTACAGTTGTAGGATATTCTCTATTATCTTCAGTTTCAACCGAATTTTCTCTGCTTACATCTCCTGCTAAATTTCCACAGGTATTTTTTTATACCACCTTCTGATTTATCAATACTTTCAATTTCCAGCAAATCTAATTTATTCTTATCAGATGTAGTATCATTATCAAAAGGTGCATACATCTCTGACTTGACAAGAGGAGATTTCTCATCCCTCTTAACCTTATCTGCTACAAAGCTTTCCTGCTTAAATACAGGCTTTAGCTCCTTTTTCCACTCTCCCTGCCTGCTTTTTTTCAAAAAGCTCAGGCATAGGGATGTCAGGTATGATGTAACCTCCTGACTTCTTTTTCAGCCTTATGTGAAGAATTAAAATCTCTTATCAGGGGCTTCTTGTCAGGTACCTGCTTTACTCCCATGTCAGGAAGTAAATCTTTTTTCCTAAGTGCATTATCAACCTCATGGAAAATTAATCTATATATGCTTTCAGTATCACTAAATCTAACCTCAAGCTTTGCGGGGTGTACATTTACATCCACCAGTGAATTATCCACACTTATAAGCAGGCAGGTAAAAGGAAATCTATGCTGCATAAGAAAGGACTTATAGGCATCCTCTATAGCCCTTGTTATTACCTTATTTTTGATAAATCTTCCGTTTATAAAATAATTCTCATACTCCTTATTTCCTCTTGTAAGAGAGGGCTTTCCGATATAGCCCCTGACAGAAAGACCGTTTACGAGTTCTCCGTCTGCATCAGGATTGTTTACAGGATAATATTGGCAGTTGTTTCCTTTCCATAGATGTAGAATAACACATCCTTAAGGCTCCCATTCCCCATGGTCTGAAGCTTAACCTGTCCGTTTAAGATGAACTTAAAAGCTATTTCAGGGTGGCTAACAGCCATGTGTTCCATAACCTCGCCCACATATCTTCCCTCTGTCGCAGGAGTCTTTAGGAACTTTTTTTCTTGCAGGGGTATTGTAAAAATAAATTCCTTACTACAAATGTAGTCCCCTCAGGAGTTCCTATTGGCTCATTTGCTTCCTCTTTTCCTCCGTTAATCACATATCTGATTCCACTTATTTCATCAGCGGTTTTGGTAAGCACCTCTACCTCACTTACTGCGGCTATACTGGCAAGAGCCTCTCCTCTAAATCCAAGGCTTGATACTAAAGGTTAGGTCATCAGCTGTTTTTTATCTTACTTGTTGTCATATGGAAGAAAGGCAGTCTTAATATCATCACTGCCTATACCTTTTCCGTTGTCTGTAACCCTGATTAGGGAAGTTCCTCCGTCTTTAATTTCAACAGTTACCGAATTTGCATCTGCATCTATTGCATTCTCAACAAGTTCTTTAACTACTGCAGCAGGGACCTTCTATTACCTCGCCCGCAGCTATTTTATTGATTGTATCCTTATCAAGGACATTAATTATTGACAAGACCTCACCTCGTTTCTACTACAACCCTCTGCTTTTTTTACTTTCTTTTTGCATAGCATAGAGCTTATTAAGTGCATCTATGGGAGAAAGCTCTTCAAGCTTCATCTCCATTAGCTCAGCCAGAACATCCTCATTCTTTGATGAACCGAAAAATGAGAGCTGATTTTTCATCTGTTTTATTTGGTCTAATAAGCCTCTTTTCTTCATTTTTATCAGGCATTCCTCCTGTTTCCGAAAAGAAACTCTATTACATTTTATTTTCTACATATTCTTTTTGCACCTGACGGGCTGTCTCCTGCACCCTTTACTTCAAGCCTTTTTAGCCTTTTCAAGGATATCATTGCTGTCAAGCTCTACTGCAAGCTCTTTAGCCCTTTCAATTACACTATCGGGTACTCCCTGCCAGCCTTGTCTACCTGAATACCGTAGCTCTTGTCAGCACCACCCTTAACTATCTTTCTTAGAAAGACTATGTTGTCTCCGTCTTCTCTTACCGCTATACAGTAATTATTGACATTAGGGAGCTTTCCTTCAAGCTCAGTAAGCTCGTGGTAGTGGGTAGCAAACAAGGTTTTTTGCTCCAAGGAGTCTGGGGTTACTGATGTATTCAACCACTAGCCCAGGCTATTGACAGTCCATCAAAGGTACTGGTTCCCCTTCCTATTTCATCTAAGATAAGCAGGCTGTCCTTTGTAGCATTTCTAAGGATATTGGCTACCTCAGTCATTTCCACCATAAAGGTAGACTGACCGCTTTGCAAGGTCATCAGAGGCACCTACCCTTGTAAATATTCTGTCGCAGATACCTATGTTAGCAAAAGAAGCCGGTACAAAGCTTCCTATCTGAGCCATAAGTACTATAATTGCAGTCTGTCTCATATAGGTTGACTTACCAGCCATATTGGGCCCTGTAATTATAGAGATTCTGTCATTTTTATTGTCTAAATAAGTATCATTGACAATGAAACCGTCTCCTCCCATCATTTTTCTCAACGACAGGATGCCTTCCGTCCTTTATGTCTACAATCCCCTCTTCATTTATCTGTGGCTCGTGAAATTCTCACTTTCAGCAACAACAGAAAGGGAAATAAAAAGCATCAATACCTGCTATAGCCTTAGCAGTCTTACTTATTCTTACTATTTCATCTGCTATCTCATCACGAAGCCCTGAAAAGAGCTCATACTCAAGGGTTACAAGTCTCTCCTGCGCACCAAGTATCATATTTTCAAACTCTTTAAGTTTTGGAGTTATATATCTCTCTGCATTGGTAAGTGTCTGTTTCCTAGTCCAGTCATCAGGCACCATATCCTTGTATGAGTTGGTGACTTCGATATAATAACCGAATACCTTGTTGTATTTGATTTTAAGGTTCTTAATTCCGGTTCTTTCTTTTTCTTCATTTTCAAGCTCTGATACCAAGGTTTTACCCTCTGTACTAGCTCTTCTTAGTCTATCTATCTCCTCATTATAGCCCTCTTTTATTATCCTGCCTTCTCTCACTGAAAGTGGTGCTTCAGGAAATATAGCACTGTCTATCTTTTTCATAGATGTCAGATAGAGTATCAAACATCTCATTATAATCACATAAAAGCTTGGAGCTAAACTCCGGCAATAGGCTTTTTAATTGCAGGAAGGAAATTCAATAGAATTCATAAATGCAAGTAAATCCCTTGGATTTGCGCTCTTATAGCAGATTTTTTGCAAGCAGTCTTTCTATATCATACACTGGATTAAGATATCTCTTATTTCTTCCCTAGTTATGATATTTTTGTTAAAATCCTCGATAGCATCAAGCCTAGCCTCTATTTCAGCCTTATTAACAAGAGGCTGTTCTAAGAAGCTTCTAAGTAGTCTTGCCCCCATTGCTGTCTTGGTTTTATCAAGCACCCAAAGAAGAGAGCCCTTTTATTCTTATCTCTAAGAGTCTCAGTAAGCTCGAGATTTCTTCTGGTTGAGCCATCAAGCAATCATAAGCACTACTAAAAATACGGCTTAATTGTGATGATGTGAGTTAAGTCATTCTTCTGTGTTTCATACAGATAGGCAAGCACCATACCCGCAGAACATATAGCATTGTCCATTCCGCTAAGTCCAAGCCCGTCAAGCACTTCTACCTTGAAATGCTTCTTTATCATCCTAACAGCTGCAGCATATTCATAATACCGTCTTTCCAGCTTAGTTATGGTTAAATTCTGTTTCTCTATGAACTCATCAGTCAGAATGCCTGATATAATAAGATTCTCATTACAAACAATTTCTGCAGGCTCAAACTTCGTTATCTCATCAAGCAGTGACTTAGAGGTAACTAACTCAGTTACAAGGAATTCTCCTGTAGATACATCTACAAGAGCTATGCCATAGTCCTCATTTACAGCCATTATTCCCATAAGGAAGTTATTCTTGGTCTCTTCAAGTGCAGAAGTATCGAGATTGGTTCCCCGGAGTAACTATCCTTATGACCTCTCTTTTTACCAGTCCTTTTAGCAAGCTTTTGGATCTTCGGTCTGCTCGCATATTGCTACCTTATAGCCTGACTGAACTAAAGTATTTAAATATCTGTCTACAGAATGAAAAAGGTACTCCACACATAGGAGGACTGTTTTCATTGCTGCCCGATCTCCTTTGTAAGCGTTATTTCAAGTACCTTTGATGCTGTGAGTGCATCATCATAAAACATCTCATAAAAATCGCCCATTCTGTAAAAAGAATACAGTCACTGTATTCTTTTTATATCATAATATTGGCGCATCATGGGCGTGAGGTTGTCTACATCTATCTCCATCTTTTGCCTTTCTTTATTCATCCCAGTCAAAGCCTGAGTGTTCATCCTTCTTATCTCTTAAAAGCAGCTCATTAAGTGCATCCTCTGCTTTTTTATTTTCAAATAATACCTTATTCATCTGCTCTACTATAGGCATGTCAATATTGTTGGCTTTAGCAAGTTTGCTTGCTGCCTTTGCAGAATATACTCCCTCAACTACCTGTCCAACCTCAGCCATCGCTTCATCCATAGTCTTTCCCTTACCCATAAGGTAGCCTGCATTGTGGTTACGGCTATGGGTAGAGCAACAGGTAACTATAAGGTCTCCAATACCTGAAAGCCCTGCAAAGGTTTCAAGTCTTCCTCCAAGCTTCATCCCTAGTCTGCCTATCTCTGAGATTCCTCTTGTTATAAGAGCAGCCTTTGCATTGTCTCCAAGCCCCAGACCATCTATTACTCCTGCCGCGAGCGCTATAACATTCTTAAGTGAGCCTCCAAGCTCAATACCAATAATATCAGGGCTTGTATATACTCTGAATCTGTCAGACATAAAGGCATCCTGTATCATGCAGGCTATTTCTCTTGATTTTGCACCTACTACAGCTGTAGTAGGCATACCCACAGACACCTCTTCAACATGAGCTTGGACCGGAAAGCACGGTAACTATACCCTTATCACCATTCTCTGCTTCAAATTCACTCTCAATGACTTCAGTAAGCGTCATAAGAGTATCTTCCTCTATACCCCTAGCCACATTAACAACAGGTATTTTCCTGTCAATGTAAAGGGCTGCCTTCCTTGCTGTAGCCCTCTACATAAGGTGAAGCAACAGCAAATACAATGAGGTCTTTATCCTTACAAGCTTCTTTTTATGTCATTTGTTATTTTTTTATGTTGTCAGCAAGTTTAATTCCTTTAAGGTTTCTTTAACTGTTCTTGTAGTGCATAATTCATCAGATTCTTTACCAAGTGCTGTCCAAAGTGTAAGTTCATGCCCATTGTTATTAAGTAAAATAGTTAAAGGCACTACCCCAGGTACCTGCTCCCAATACTGCTATTCTCATCCCAATAACCTCCACATTATTTTTCTTACTGCCTAATTTATTTTCAGTTCCCTTCATAAGTCTTTCAATGTTTGATTTATGCCTTGCTATACCGAGTATGGTATAAAATGAAGCCACCACTACCAGCACCCACTGTCCCCGGATAGAAAAAAAGGCTATACTTACAGGGATTGAAATCAGTCCCTACGATAGAGCCCATTGAAACATATTTGGTTAAGTAACTTACCAAAAGAAATACCGCTAAAAGGTATCATAGTCATCGGAAAATTGAATACTAAAAAGCTCCTCCTGTAGATGCTATCCCTTCCCCCATGAAAGCCAAGTGTAAACGGAAAGTTATGCCCAAGCACTACACCAAAGCCACATAAAAGCACATAATAATTAGTACTTAAAAATCCGTTTGCATCTCCTGTAAGATTCGGGCAGATGAGATATCAAACTAAAAAGGCAGGAATAACTACCTTAAGTATATCTCCTATCAGGGTAGGGAAGTCCTCCCTTAAGAGCCTAAAAGTTCTTAAGGCATTGGTTGAACCAATATTTCCGCTTCCTTCGTGCCTTATATCAATGTGATTGCATTTGCCTACAATCATTCCCTGTAGGAAAATTGCCAAATAAATATCCTAAAACAACAACAATCGCACTTTAACATACTTACTCCTATTAATGTATTTTAGTAGTATCATCAGCACTTCTCTCTGATTATGAAACGAAGTGGAGTACCGGTAGCCAAAGGCTTCCCTTTATTTTGTTCTCGATATACCTGGTATAAGAATAGTGCATTAGTTTTTGCTGTTTACAAAAACTATGAAAGTAGGAGGCTTTTACTGATACTTGGGTAATATAATATATCTTAAGCCTTCTTCCCTTGTCTGTTGGAGGCTGCTGCATAGCTACAGCTTCAGCAAGGATATCATTAAGCACACCCGTAGATACTCTTAAAGTATGATACTGAATAACCACATCTATAAGGTCAAAGAGCTTATTAAGCCTCTGCCCGCTTACTGCTGATATAAAGAGAAACTCTGCGTAAGGCATATAAGCGAGGATTTCTTTAAAGCTTTTTAGTATGCTCGTTCATGGTCTTATCTGTCTTTTCAATGAGATCCCATTTATTTACGGCAACTATTACACCTTTGCCACGCTCATGGGCAATTCCCGCTATCTTTGCATCCTGCTCGGTAATCCCCTCTGTTGCGTCAATTACAAGAACAACTATATCAGCTCTTTCTACCGCAGATACAGTACGAACAATACTGTAATACTCGATATCTTCTTTAATACGGCTTTTTCTACGGATACCGGCAGTATCTATCATTATGTATTCCTTGCCGTTTCTTCTGATTCTTGTATCAATCGCATCTCTTGTAGTACCTGCTATATCTGAAACTATTACTCTGTTTTCTCCGAGCAGCCTGTTAATTATGGATGACTTGCCTACATTCGGCTTGCCTATGATGGCAATCCTTGGAGTATCATCTTCTTCAGCCTCAGGGCTGTCCTCAGGAAAATGCTTTATAACTTCATCAAGCATATCTCCTATACCTGTCTGGTTTACGGATGATATAGGAAATGGCTCGCCAAGTCCAAGGTTGTAAAACTCAAAGACATCAGCCTGCTGTTTAACAGGATTATCTACCTTATTTAACAACCAAAACCACAGGTTTCTTAGACTTTCTAAGCATGTGAGCTACCTGATTGTCCGAATCTACAAGACCAGTTTTAACATCAGTTATAAATATAATTACATCTGCCGTATCTATGGCTATTTCAGCCTGCTCACGCATATTCGCAAGCATCATGTCACTTGTATCAGGCTCTATTCCACCTGTATCTATCATAGTAAAGGCTTTGTTAAGCCACTCTGCATCAGCGTATATCCTATCTCTGGTTACACCGGGCGTATCCTTTACTATGGATATGTCGCTGCCTGCAAGTTTATTAAAAAGTGTAGACTTTCCTACATTAGGTCTACCCACTATCGCTACTATTGGTTTCAAATTTCACCTCAATATTTGTATTATTTACCGCTACTCTGTAATTTTTACCTTATTGTGCGGTGTTTGTAAAGGTTGGAAGCATTATTCAGTGAAAGTAAGTAAACGCAGTACTGGTTCATACTTACCCTACTTAAAACCCACCCTGATAATATGCCCTTGCAATTACATAAGAGGGTTCATAGTATGCACTACAGTTATAATTATCTATTTTATCACAGATTTCATTATTATATACCCTTATAATCCCTTCCACTTCAGTTTCATTCGGTTGTAAAGTGTCATAAATGAGCCTTTGATATACCCTTTCCCCATTTGCAGAGGTGTAGGAACTCTATCTACCAGAGTGAAATCAACATCTGTAACATCTTCGTTTCCTTCTTCTAATTGATATTCACTAATCCACTCATCTTCTACATCAAGAGGATTTTTGCAGTGCAATACATTAGCTACACTTATAAGATGGTTCAGGTTTTCCCTTTCCCAGTTTATTCACCACATAACTATTTTTTGGTGCAGCCTTCTTGCCACACGCTCTATCATATAACAGATAAATTTAACATCATCTCTTGTAATTTCTTCATCAGGGAAATATATATTAGTCATACTTCCTTACTCCCTTCAAATTTCTCCACACAGCCTATATTCAACAATCTCACTACTTATATTTACACTTATATCAGTATACTCTAAACTCTTTTTAAAAATCCAGCAACTGCAAAGTTGTTACATAAAAAGACGGCATCCTTCCTTACAGAAATTTGCCGCCTTATTTTTACTATGCCTATTATTTTACAAGCAAAAGTGCCATCTTAAATCTTCCAACTGCTTTTACACTGTGAAGGGCATTTTTATCAAATTTGAAGTTATCGCCTTCATTTTACCTCATAGTCAGTGCCTTCATAGTTAATAACGCCCCTTTCCTTCAAGGGCAAAATACAATAGCCTCACCCGAGCACGATGTTCTGAGAGGTAGCAGCCCTCATCAAAAGCCATTATCATAAACTTAAGATTGTCCTGTCCGATGAGGTCAAGGTTTGTGATGCTTCCCTTCTCGTAGTCAAAGTAAGTTCTTTAATTTGGTTACTTCTCCTGCCTTTTAATGCACTGTTCATATTAATCTCCTTTTTCTAATAAAATCTCTATATATGCAAGTCCGCCCTCGTTTCCTGCAGACATACCGCATAAGGTTTTTAGGTGCCACATAAAGTATATCATTTTCGGACATTTTTACATCATCAGCTTCATTCAGATGAAAGCTTCCACTGCCGTCTGTACCAATGTAAAGTACAGGACAGTCATAACTTTCCTTGCTTATATCAGTTCCCCTACCCAGCCTGAAGTAAAGTAAGCGGAGCATCTGATAAACCAAGCTTTGTAGATATGGTCAGCTCACTTTTAATCTTGTACTCTTCAGAGAACTTAAACTTACTACCTGTAACCATAAGCACCTCCTATTATTATCTTAGTAACTAAGACTTCCCACACCAATACGGTGTGTTGAACCTTGAAAATTCAATATTTCAGCCAATAAAGAATGGCATAAACCTACCCAGTTTGGTATAATGGAATTGACAAGAAACCATTGTACAAAGGAGATTTATGCCATGTCCAGTATAACACAAAAATCATTTCGATGAGAATAACTTAATTGACTGTGTTCGAAGATTTTTCCAGACATCATGTTGGCAGGCTTATTGCCAGATGTAATGGGATGAAAGAAAAAGGTGTTTCACCTGTTTCTTTGCTTCGTTACAAACTCAGCAATATTTTCGTTGGAAGAAGTATGTATATGCAACAACGTACCGGTTCTTTTAAGGAAGATTTTTCAAAGAACACTTTTTTTATCGTTTCCTTAATTCGGCAAAAACAAACTGGCTTCGTTTTTACTTCTCTTCTTGCTGCTGACATCGTAAATAATGATCTCAAAAACCTAACAGATGATAAAAGGAAAAATGTTTTTCATCATTGATGACAGTCTTTTTCAATCGCACCAGCTGCAAGAAAACTGAGCTGGGGTCAAAGGTTTTTCGATCACACGGATATGCATTTCAAAAAGGATTTCGTATGCTTACTTTAAGCTGGAGCGATGGAAATACACTTATCCCGGTGAACAGCTGCCTGTTAGCATCTGCAAAAGATACAAATATCATCGGTCCTGTAAAACACTTTGATAACAGAACCCTTGCAGGTAAAAGGCGTAAACTTGCTCAGACAAAAGCTCCTGAAGCAATGATGACACTGTTGGATACTGCTCTCAGTGCAGGGCTGAAAGCTGATTATGTCCTTTTTGATTCCTGGTTTTCAAACCCCGCTCAAATCACAGCTATCCATTCAAAAGGTATGGACGTAATTGCTATGATTAAGAAAAGCAGTCGAATCAAGTATTCACACTGTGGTGAGCAACTGAATATCAAAGAGATCTATTCCCGGAACAAAAAGCGCCGTGGCAAATCAAAGTATCTGCTTTCTGTCTGTGTTATGGTAGGAAAGGAGAATCCAATTCCGGCAAAGATTGTTTGTGTAAGGAACAAAGCTAATCGCAAGGACTGGCTTGCTTTTATCTGCACAGATACTACCCTTTCCGAAGAAGAGATTATCCGTATTTATGGAAAACGCTGGCAAATTGAGGTTTTTTTCAAAACCTGCAAATCTATGCTGAATCTTATTGGAGAATGCCATAGCTTATCCTATGATGCACTAACAGCCCACGTAGCAATTGTGCTTACCAGATATATGTTAATTGCAATGGAGCAACGTCAAAATGAAGATCAGAGAACCCTTGGTGAGTTGTTCTTCTTCCTTGTCGATGAAATGGCAGACATTACTTTCAGCAGATCACTTGGCATCCTGATGGATGCCTTGATGGCAAGCCTTCAGGTAATCTTAAAGCTCAGTGATGAGCAATTGACTGCTTTTACTGCTGATTTTTGAAGCAAGACTACCTGAATATCTGCGTAATGCGCTCCATCCGGAGGCTGTAGTGGCATAAATCGTTATTTTTAGTAGCTGAAGTATTGAATTTTCAAGGTACGGATCCCATTTTAGGTATGGGAAGTATTAGTTAGTAACCTTAAAACACGTACTTTACTCTTTGTATTATGATAAATAATCCGTT